>Ga0187893_10003077_pt1 | contig 34813 bp, 27 predicted proteins | sample MA1701074metaG_FD_139574 | JGI IMG/M metagenome (GOLD analysis project Ga0187893, IMG submission 139574) | White microbial mat communities from a basaltic lava cave in the Kipuka Kanohina Cave System on the Island of Hawaii, USA - MA170107-4 metaG ...
TTCGGCCTGCTCGGCGCGCTCGTCTACTACGGCCGACGCAGCGGCAGCCGCATCGTCGGCAGCGAGGCGCTGTCGTATGCGTTGATGCTCGGCGTGTTCGGGTTTCTGATGCCGGGCATCGACAACTACGCGCACGCGGGCGGCTTCGGCGGCGGGTACCTTGCGGCACAGCTCCTCGATCCGCTGAAGCCCGAACGGATCGACCATGTCGGCGTCGCGCTCCTCTGCCTCGGCGCGTCCCTCGCCGCCATCGTCGCGTCCGTGCTGCACGGGCTGCAGTTCGTCGGGTGAGGGACGAAGCTGCAGAAAGTGCACCGTGGAACTTCTGAGTGTGCACGGGGCGCGCGTCGCGCACAGATGAACCCGATTCGAAGCCTGGTGGCCGTGCTCGGCGGCATCCTGCTCATCTCGGTCGTCGTCGAGGTGCTGGAGTTCACGCTGGTGAGCGCGCGCGCGGGAAGCCCCATCACCGACATCCAGGCGTATTTCGCCGTCCGGAACCAGCCGGTCATGCTCGCGGCCAAACTCGTGTACAACAGCCTGGCTGCTGTGCTTGGCGGCTACATGATCGCGAAGGTCGCGGGGAGCCACGAGATGCTCCATGCTACCGGTGGCGCGCTCGTGCAGACCGTGGCGCTCGTGTGGGGATTCACGGCCGGCGAGTACGCTGCGTTCACGCCCGTGTGGATGCGGGTGGCGCTGGTCGGGCTGACGGGACCTGCGATGCTGGCGGGCGCGTCCGTCCGCACGCGTGCAGCAAGGAGTCAGACGTGAGGATTGCGTACCAAGGAGAACCCGGCGCCTACAGCGAAGCGGCCGCGCTGCTCTATTCCCCGCACACCGAAACGTTGCCCTGCAAGACATTCGACGAGGTGTTCGACGCCGTCCTCCACAAGCGCGCGACGCACGGCATCGTGCCGATGGAGAACTCGATCGGCGGGACGATCCATCGCAACTACGATCTGCTCGTCGACCACGAGATCCCGATCACCGGCGAAGTCGAGCTCGACGTCGTACATTGTCTGCAGGCGCTGCCTGGCACGCAGATCCCGGACATCAAAACCGTCTACTCGCACCAGCAGGCGCTCGCGCAGTGCGAGCGGTACCTGAAGGATCTCGGCGTCACGGTCGAGGCGGTCTACGACACGGCGGGCGGTGCGAAGCTCGTCGCGGAGCAGCGGCTCACAAGCGCCGCCGCACTCGCCTCGCGCCGGGCGGCGGAGGTCTTCGGCCTCGAGGTGCTCCAGGAGGCGGTGCAGGACTACGAGTTCAACATCACACGCTTCTTCGTCATCGGCGGGGCACCGCCCACCGACGCCAACAAGACGACGATCGTGTTCGCGCTGCCGAGCACGCCGGGGTCGCTCTTCCGCTCGCTGAGCGTCTTCGCGCTGCGCGACATCAACCTCAGCAAGCTCGAGAGCCGCCCGATCCGCGGCCGTCCCTGGGAGTACCTGTTCTATGTCGACATCGACGCGCGGCGCGACGATCTGGCCTGCGCGCGCGCGCTGACGCAGCTCGGGGAGTTTGCGAAGTGGAGTAGGGTGCTCGGCACGTACAAGGGGTGGGAAAGAGCCAAGGTGCAGACCTGAACGCATGGCAATTTCTGCGTACTTTGCCCTTGCCGACTTGTCACTTCCGACTTACTTTGCACGTTCCACGTTGCAGGTTGTCCTTATAGAAGACCCGCTCGACTCCCGCCTCACGGATTACCGCAGTGTCTCCGATCCGGACCTCGCGCATCGCCACGGGATCTTCGTCGCCGAGGGCCGTCTGGTCGTCCGCCGACTGCTGGGAGACCGACGATTCGCCACGCGCTCGGTGCTCGTCACCGAAGCGGCGCGGGCGGCGCTCGCCGACGCGCTGGCTGCGAGACCCGACGTGCCCGTGTACGTCGTGCCGCGTGATGTGATGACGGGCGTGACCGGCTTCAACATTCATCGCGGCTGCCTGGCGACTGCGGAGCGTCCACGGCCTGTGCCATGGGCCGACCTCGTCTCGAGCGCGCGCATGGTGATCGTGCTCGAACGGGTGGCCAACGCCGACAACGTGGGAGGCGTCTTCCGCAACGCGGCCGCCTTTGGGGCCGATGCCGTCCTGCTCGATCCCGACTCGACCGATCCGCTCTATCGCAAGGCGATCCGGACATCGATGGGTGCCGCGCTCCTGGTGCCATTTGCGCGCGCGGAGCCCTGGCCGGCGCTCCTGCGCACGCTCGCGACGCGCGGATTCGCAACGCTGGCCCTCACGCCCGCATCGTCGGCACCCCCGCTCGCCGCAGCAATCGCCGACGCAGCCGTCGGGTCACGACCCCTCGCGCTCGTGCTCGGCCACGAGGGCGAGGGGTTGACGGCTGGCGCGATCGACGCCTGCACGCATCGCGCGCGTATCCCGATCGCCTCCGGCGTCGACTCGCTCAACGTGGCCGCCTCGGCCGCCGTGGCGCTGTACGAGCTGAGCCGCCGGATCGTATAATCCCCGCGTTGCTGCGCGTCGTCGGGATCAGACCCCCGTGATGGGGCGATGCGAGGTCGTGCACGTCCATCACGCGTGACGTCCCATCACGAGGGCCCGACCCCGTCAGCGGTGAGGAGGATAGATGGCCAGGAGATTGTCGTTTGGTGTGTTGGTGGCGCTGGTCGCTCTGGGGATTTCGACCCCTGCCCAGCAGTTGCCCCCGGGCTTCGTCGATCCGGGGCCGATTCTGGCGGCCGCGTCGAAGGAAATCGGTGAAGCCAACCTGCGGTGCGTGACGTTTTCCGGCACCGGCTACAGCGGGCCGGTCGGGCAGACGTTCGAGAACGCGCCCAACATCGACTGGCAGCGCAGCGAGATGGCCAACTACACGCGGACGATCAACTGGGACACCGGCACGAGCAAGGAGACGTTCGACCGGAAGCCCGGCCTGAACCCCGCGTCGTGGAAGTACGGCATCGGCTGGGTCGGCGGCACGCCGACGCAGCGCGAAGTCCGGCAGACGCATCTCGTCAACGGCCAGTACGCGTGGCACATGGACGGCAACGGACCGGCCGTCGCCGTGCCCCCCGAGCTGGCCGAGATCTATCAGCTCGACATCTGGCTGACGCCGCACGGCTTCCTCAGGGCCGCGCGGAAGCCGGGCGCCAACCCGCGCGCGGTGTGGCGCTGGGAGCAGCTCGAAAAGGGGCGCGACGGCAACGTCGTCTCGCCCGAGAAGGTGCACGTCGTCGCGATCACGGTGCTCGGCAAGTACCGCGTGGATGCCACCATCAACAGCAAGAACATCATCACCCGCATCAAGACGACGGTGGACGATCCGACGCTCGGCGACTTCAACATCGAGCACGAGTCGACCAACTTCGTCCAAGCGGGCAGCTCGATGTGGCCGATCACGTGGCACTCGCACCACGGCTGGGACGACAACTGGCAGTTCTACCAGGAGAGCACCGGCCACAACGGCTACGGCGGCAAGTTCCCGACGGTGCAGGCCAACGCCTGCGACGATCCGGTGCCGGTGCCAGAGTCCGTCAAGCAGGCAGCCGCCCCGAACTACGCGCGCGTCGAGGTCGAGAAGATGGCCAACGGCGTGTACCTGCTCGGCGGCGGACCCGCGAACAGCTACATGGTCGAGTTCCGCGACTTCGTCGCCGTGTTCGAGGCGCCGCTGAACGAGGCGCGCAGCCTTGGCGTGATCGAGGCGATCGCGAAGCTGGCGCCGAACAAGCCCATTCGCTGGCTGATCAGCTCGCACCCGCACTTCGATCACATCGGCGGCCTCCGCACCTACAACCACATCGGCGCGACGGTCGTGACCCACTTCATCAACCTGAAGTTCCTGAACCGCGACGTGCTCACGTACAAGGCGCGGACCGTGAAGCCCGACATCCTCGCGCTCTGGCCGCCGACGGAAGTGGCCGAGGGGTACAACTACGAGGCGATCCAGGAGAACTTCGTCATCACCGACAACAGCCGCATCCTGCGGGTCTACTACGTACAGCCGCTGCGGCACGTGGCGGGCATGGTGATGGCGTACCTGCCGGCCGAGCGGATCGCGTTCGAAGCCGACCTCTATGACACGCACGAGCCGCCGCGGGCCGCGATGCTCCCGTCGATGCAGAGCTTCCTCAACCAGGTGCAGCGGATGAAGCTCGACGTCGCGACCGTCGCGCCGGTGCACGGCAAGCCGGTGCCATGGAGCACGTTCATGGAGGCGGTGAAGGCGGTCCCGAAGACGGATTAACGATGGTCGACGTAGTCGGCGTCGGGGCCAACTCGGTCGACTACGTCTACCGCCTCCCGCAGTTCCCGCAACCCGACAGTCCCGCCGCGAAGCTGCGGATCGCTCAGCACCTCGTCACGTGCGGTGGCCAAACGGCCACCGCACTCTGCACCTGCGCGGCCATGGGGTTGCGCACGAAGTACATCGGCACGATCGGCAACGATCCAAACGGCGACCGCATGCGCGGCGAGCTCGCGGGTCGCGGGGTGGACGTCGAACACGTCTCCGTTCGTGATGCGATCAACCCCTTTGCCGTCATCCTGCTCGACGAGCGAGGCGAACGCGTCGTCCTGTGGCAGCGCGTTCCCGGGCTCGAGCTGTCGCCCGACGCACTCGATCCGTCGCTGATTCGCGGCGCGCGGCTGCTGCACGTCGACGATGTGGACGAGGAGGCGGCCATTGAGGCGGCACGGCTCGGGCGCCAGGCGGGCATTCCCGTGACGAGCGACATCGAGCGGGTCACGACACGGACCGAGGAGCTTGTCACCTCGGCGACCGTGCCGATCTTCGCCGCGCATGTGCCTGAAGCGCTCACCGGCGAGCGCGATATCGAACGGGCGCTGCGGAAGCTGCAGAAGGTCCGGCTGAAGCCGGACACTACGTCCCTCGAGCACCTCATCTGCGTGACGATGGGCGCGCGCGGGGCAATGCTGCTCGCTGGTGACGTCGTCTATCACGAGCCGGGGCGTCAGGTGAACGCCGCCGACACGACGGGCGCGGGCGATGTCTTCCGTGGCGCGTTCATCGTGGCGCTTCTCCGCGGTGATGCACCCGAAGACATTTTGCGGTTTGCCAACGCGGCGGCGGCAATCAGCTGCACGCGCATCGGCGCAATCGCGAGCGTACCGACGGTGGAGGAAACGATGTCTCTCGTCGCTATTTCTTGAAGAGGAGGAAGCCCAGCGGCGGGACGACGAGCGACAGCGAGTGTGGGAACCCGTGCGCGGGCAGCGGCTCCGCCATGACCCCGCCGCCGTTGCCGACGTTGCCGCCGCCATAGCGTGCCGCGTCGCTGTTCAGCACCTCGCGGTACCACCCGTCCTCGGGCACGCCGATGCGGTACGCATCGCGCGGCACGGGCGTGAAGTTCGCCACCATGACGGTGAAGTCATGCGGGTCGCCCGCGCGGCGGATCAGCGACACCACGCTGTTCTCGTTGTCGTTGCACTCGATCCAGCTGAAACCGGCGCCCTCGAAGTCGATCTCGTAGAGCGACCGTTCCCGCTGGTACGTGTGATTGAGGTCCTGCACCCACCGCCGTAGGCCGGCGTGCATCGGATCGTCGAGGAGGTGCCAGTCGAGACTCCCGTCGTAGTTCCACTCGCGCCATTGCCCGAACTCGCACCCCATGAACATCAGCTTCTTGCCCGGATGGCCGAACATGTAGCCGTACAGCGTCCGCAGGGTCGCGTGCTTCTGCCGCGCGTCCCCCGGCATCTTGTCGAGCATCGAGCGCTTGCCGTGGACGACCTCGTCGTGCGAGAACGGCAGGATGAAGTTCTCGGTGAAGGCGTAAAGCATCGAGAACGTGATCGAGCTGTGGCGCCAGCGCCGATGGACTGGATCCTCCTTGGCGTACTCGAGCACGTCGTGCATCCAGCCCATGTTCCACTTGTAGGTGAAACCAAGACCGCCGAGGTACACGGGGCGGCTCACCGCCGGCCACGCCGTCGACTCTTCCGCCACGGTGATCGAACCGGGCGAATGGCCGTGCGTGACGGTATTCAACTGCCGCAGGAACGTGACCGCCTCGAGGTTCTCGCGGCCGCCGAACGGATTCGGGATCCACTCGCCTTCCTTCCGCGAGTAGTCGAGATAGAGCATCGACGCCACGGCATCGACGCGCAGCCCGTCGAGATGACACTCCTCCAGCCAGAACATCGCGCTGCTCAGGAGGAAGCTTCGCACCTCGTTGCGCCCGTAGTTGAAGACGAGCGTGCCCCACTCGCGATGTTCGCCCTGCCGCGGATCGGCATGTTCGTAGAGCGCCGTGCCGTCGAACTCCGCCAGCCCGTGGCGATCCTTCGGGAAGTGCCCCGGCACCCAATCGAGAATGACGCCGATGCCGTGGCCATGACACGCGTCGACGAAGTAGCGAAAGTCATCCGGCGTGCCGAAACGGCTCGTCGGCGCGAAGAAGCCGATCACCTGGTAGCCCCAGGAGCCGGCGAACGGGTGCTCCAGCGCCGGCATCAGCTCGACGTGTGTGTAGCCCATCTCGCACAGATAGGGCACGAGGGCATCGGCGAGCTCCCGGTACGTGAGGACACGATTCCGTTCCTCCGGCACGCGCCGCCACGACCCGAGGTGGACCTCGTAGATTGACATGGGCCGCTCGCGCCACGCGCCAAACGACTCGCGGTCGCGCATCCAGTCGCCGTCGCGCCATTGGTAGGCGCCGCCCGTCCAGATGACCGACGCCGAATTCGGCGGCACCTCGAACCGCTGCGCGTACGGGTCGGCCTTCTGCAGCAGGTGGCCGGCCGGCGTGCGCACCTCGTACTTATAGGGGGCGCCGTCGGGCAGATCCGCGATGAAGATCTCCCACACGCCCGACGGAATCAGGTGGCGCATCACGTGCACGCGGCCGTCCCAGTGGTTGAAATCGCCAATCACGCTCACCCGCTGCGCGTTCGGCGCCCAGACGGCGAAGTGGACGCCCGATACGCCGTCGATCGTCATTCGATGGGATCCGAGTCGTTCCCACGCCTGGTAGTGCGTTCCTTCGGCGAACAGGTGCAGGTCGTACTCGCCCAGGATGGGCGCGAACCGGTAGGGGTCGGCCACGTCGTGCGTGACGCTCCCTTCGCGCACGCGGAACCAGTAGACGAACTCGAGGGGCGAGCGGCCGTCGAGCGGCACCCGCGCCTCGAACAGCCCCTCGGGGCGCCGCCGCTGCATGCCGAACACGCGATCCGCGGTGACGAGCTGGAGGTCGGACGCAGCCGGCTGCATCGTCCGGATGACGAGCGCAGGCCGGCCATCGATGGTGACTGGGTGGTAACCGAGCACCGCGAAGGGATCGTCGTGGGCGCCGACGGCGACCGCGTCGAGGGCGTCGTCTTCTGCCGAACGCATCGTGACGCTCATCTTCCGCATGATATCCTGTCGCGTGACCTCGTCATCCCAGCAAACAAGGAGCCGACGTTGCCCGGACTGTACGCACAGTTCGTCACCAGCGAGGGGACGTTCGTCGCCCGCCTCTTCGATCAGGAAGCGCCCAACACCGTCGAGAACTTCGTAGGCCTCGCCGAGGGCACCAAGCAGTGGCGGGATCCGCGCACGAACCAGTTCGTGACCCGGCCCTACTACGATGGCCTCATCTTTCACCGCGTCATTGACGGCTTCATGATCCAAGGCGGCGATCCGCTCGGCCAAGGGATCGGAGGACCCGGCTACACATTCGCAGACGAGTTTCACCCGACGCTCCGCCACGACAAGCCGGGCATGCTGTCGATGGCGAACCGTGGCCCTAATACGAACGGCGGTCAGTTCTTCATGACGCTCGCGCCGACGCCCCACCTCGACGACCGGCATTCGGTCTTCGGCGAAGTCGTCTCAGGAATGGACGTCGTGCGTAAGATTGGCAGCACTCCGACGGCCGAGCGCGACCGGCCCGTGACCGACGTCGTCATCCGCAAAGTCACGATACAGCGACAGTAGCGACTCAGCGGCAGGCCCTGGCACGCGCCGTGAACTCGTCCAAGCGCCGCCGGAGAGACTGCCATGGCTCAGTTTTCGATTGCGCCCCACTCAGACGTTGTCGCTCGTCGCGGAGCCGTCCTCGTCGTGGAAGACCGCAACGATGTGCGCCAAGCCATGGCTCAGCTGCTCGAGCTGCACGGGTTCCTCGTGGAGGACGCGCGCAACGCCGAGGAGGCGCTCACCCAGCTCTACACCGAGCCGGACGGCTTCGCGCTGATCCTGCTCGATCTGCTGTTGCCGGGTGGCCTGAGTGGGTGGGACTTCCGCGCGCGGCAGCTCGCCGATCCCAGGATCGCTCACATTCCAACGATCGTCGTCACCGTCTCCGATGATGTCGACAGCGAAAAGCGCGACGCGCTGCGCTTCGATGGGTGGCTCGAGAAGCCATTCCGCTGCGCCGATCTCCTGAAGGCGGTCAGGCGCTACGTCGTCTCCGAAGGAAGCGCGCTGCAGGCGGAATCGTAATCGGCGCCGTTGGTTGCGGAACCGTCCCAATCCGGAAGAATCTGCACCGCCTGGTCGACATACAGAATCGAACGTCGGCCTAAGTCTCTCGTGCTGCGGCATTTGTTTCAGCCCTCCAGTGAGCCAGCTCGACAGTCCGCGCGGCACTCTTCTTGAAGATGCCGCGTCACGACGGGATGTCGATGGTGAGCGCCTTCCGATTGATGGTGATCGTCGTCCTCGCGGGCAGCATGCCGCTGGCAACTTCGGTCTCCGCATCGCCACTCGACGAGGCGCAGCGTCTCTTCTACAGCGGCGAGTACGACGCGGCGGCGGCACTTGCGCTCATCGAGCGACTCGCCGACGGAAGCAATCTTGCGGCATCGGAGGTCAGGACTTCCGCGCTCCACTTCGCCATCCGACGCGCCCTGAGCTCCGCCGACACGGCTCGCGGCAAACGGAGGGATAAGCCCGACCACGCGTGGAAGGCGTGCACGCGCTGCCAGGAGTGGCTGTCGGAATTCCTCACCGAGCTCGATCTCGGCCGTGCCGCGGCGCGCGCGCGGCTGGTGCGGACGCCGACAGATGCCGAGGCACTGTTCTTCCTGGGCAAGCTCAACCTCAATTACGTCTGGCTCCAGCTCGGGACGCTCGGACGCCGGACCGGCTGGAGCGAATACTGGGAAGCGCGCCGGTCGCTCGATGCCGCGCTCGCGCTCGAGCCCGCGTTCGTGCGCGCCCGCGTGGCGCGCGCGCTCATCGACTACATCGTCGACACGCGCGTGCCGCGCGGCTTCCGATGGCTGTTGGGCGGCGGCGATCGGACGAGGGGACTGCAGACCGTCCACGACGCGACGCTCGCCACGGCGCCGCCGCTGGTCCAGGCTGAAGCGATGTTCGCCCTCTGGGATCTCCAAGTGCGCGAACGCCACTTGACCGACGCGATTGAGACCGCGCGCGTCCTCGCTCGCGAGTTCCCGGCCAATCGCGAGCTGGGAAAGTTCCTCTCCACGCGCGAGCTGCCGAGCAGCCGGTAATCCCGGGCTTTACATCGGCCGGCGACGGACCTACCATACCGCGCGAGAGGACGCACCTATGACGAAACGACTGTGGTTTCTGTATCTCATCGGGGTGGCGACGGCCATCTCCGTAGCCTCGGTGATCCAACTCCAGGCCCGCCAGCAGAACGGCAACGGAATTCGCATCGACAATGACGACCTTGGCGGCGTGGTCACGAGCGCCAAGGGACCCGAAGCCGGCGTGTGGGTGATCGCGGAAACAACCGATCTGCCGACGAGGTTCATCCGCAGCGTCGTGACCGATGATCAGGGCCGGTACGTGGTGCCCGACCTGCCGAAGGCCAACTACGACGTGTGGGTGCGCGGGTACGGATTGGTCGATTCGCCGAAGGTGCGGACGGCTCCCGGCAGGATGTTGAACCTCACGGCGGTCGTCGCACCGGACGCGCGCGCCGCGGCGCAGGTCTATCCAGCCAACTCCTGGTACGCGCTGCTCCAGGTCCCGCCGAAGAGCGAGTTCCCCGGCACGGGTCCCAAGGGCAACGGGTTCGCCGAGGCGATGACGAGCCAGGCCGCGTTCATCTCGCGGCTCAAGGCGTCGGGCTGCGAAGTCTGCCATCAGATGGGGAACCAGGCGACGCGCGAGATCCCGAAAGCGCTGGGCGTCTTCGACTCGTCGGCGGCCGCGTGGGATCGCCGCGTGCAGGTGGGCCAGGCGGGCGCGGGCATGAGCAACGGCTTCAACCTCATCGGCCGGCAGCGCGCGCTCGCGATATTCGCCGACTGGAGCGACCGCATCGCCGCGGGCGAAGTCCCGCCCGCGCCCGCGCGGCCGCAGGGTGCCGAGCGCAATGTCGTGGTGACGCAGTGGGACTACGGCGACCCGATGAAGTACACGCACGATGGGATTTCGACCGACAAACGCAAGCCGACCGTCAATGCGAACGGTCCGATCTACATCGCGCCCGAGGAGAGCTCGGACGACCTCTACGTCGTGGATCCGGTGCGTCATACGGCGACCGCGCTGCGCGTGCCCGTCCGCGATCCGAACACCCCGGTGCGGGCGCCCGCGAAGTTCCCGCCGTCGCCGTACTGGGGTGAAGAGGTGCTCTGGACCAGCCGGACGAGCCCCCACAGCTCGATGATCGACGGACAGGGACGCGTGTGGACGGCGTCGGCCATTCGTCCGGCCGAGAACCCGGCGTGGTGCCGCGACGGATCCAGCCACCCGTCGGCGAAGCACTTCCCCCTCAAGTCCACGAGCAGGCACCTGACGGTCTATGACCCGAAGACGAAGGAGTGGGGGCTGATCGACACCTGCTTCGGCACGCATCACCTGCTGTTCGGTGAGGACGCCAACGACACGCTGTACTTCACCAACGCAGGCACGGGCGGCGGCAACGTCCTGGGCTGGGTCAACACGAAGATGTGGGACCAGACCAAGGACGAACAGAAATCACAGGGCTGGACACCGCTCATCCTCGACACCAACGGCAACGGCAGGCAGGACGCGTGGGTGGAGCCCGGCCAGCCGGCCGATCCGGCGAAGGACACACGGGTCGACGTCGGCGTCTACAGCGTCATTCACAATCCGGTCGACAACGCGATCTGGGGATCGGTGGCCGCCTATCCCGGCGCGATCCTCCGTGTCACGCTCGGCTCGAATCCGACGACGACGGCCGTGACGGAGATCTTCGAGCTGCCGCTGGATGCCAATAAGGTCCCCGTGCGCGGATTTACCGCCCGCGGCCTCGACGTCGATCGCAACGGCGTCGTCTGGACCAACCTCGCGGGCAGCAGCCATCTGGCCAGCTTCGACCGGCGCAAGTGCAAGGCGCCGCTCAACGGTCCGAAGGCAACCGGCCAGCACTGCCCCGAGGGATGGGCGTTCTACCCGCTGCCGGGTCCCAAGTTCAAGGGCGTGACCGACGAGGGCGGCGTGGCCGACGCCACGTATCTGATGTGGGTGGACCAGTACAACACGTCGGGCCTGGGCAACAACACGCCGTTCGCCATCGGCAACGGATCCGATTCGGTGCACGGCCTCGTCAACGGCAAGTTCGTCACGCTGCGCGTGCCGTACCCGCTCGGGTTCTACGCGAAGGGGATGGACGGCCGCATCGACGATCCAAAGGCGGGCTGGAAAGGGCGCGGCCTGTATGCGTCATCCGGCACGCGAACGCCGTTCCACATGGAGACGGGCAAGGGGACGAAGCCCAAGCTGGTGAAGTTCCAGGTGCGGCCGAATCCGCTGGCGAACTAGTCAGAAACTTGAAAGTGCAAAGTGCAAAGTAAGTACTGAAGGAGCTGCACGCTACTTTCACCTTACTTTGCCTTTGCACTTGCGGCGGCCGCCTCCCCGGCGAGGCGGCCGAACACTGTTCCGATCGTCATTCCGATCCCCGCGATATAGCCGCGCCGCAGGATGTTGCCGGCCATGATCTCGCCTGCGGCGTAGACGTTGCGCGCGGGCTCGCCGTCCGCCATCACCACACGCGCCCGATCATCCACCTTCACGCCGAGATAGGTGAACGTGATCCCGGGACGCAGCGGATAGCCCCAGAACGGCGGCGCGTCGATCCGCTGCGCCCAGTGCGATTTCGGCGGCGTCAGACCCTCGGTTCGGCAGTCGTCGAGCGCGGCATGGTTGAACGTCCCCGGCTGGACGGCACGGTTGAACGCCTCGACGGTTGCCTCGAGCCGCCCGGCCGGAAGGCCCAGGGCGATGGCGAGCTCACGAATCGTGGACGCCGCAATCGGCGGAAAGACCGACGGCATGAAGGTGCCGCGCGCCTTGGCGTCGACAACCGAGAAGGCGATCTGATCCGGCTGCCGCGCGATCAGGCGGCCCCAGATCGCGTAGCGCTTCGGCCATGCGTCCTCTCCTTCGTCGTAGAACCGCTCCGCATGCCTGTTCACAACGATGCCGAACGGGAGGGAATCGAGGCGGGTGACGATGCCCCCGTCGAACTGGGGCGCGCGCGCGTCGACGGCAATCGCGTGGCATTCGGAAGGGTCGCCCACCTGCTGCGCGCCGGCGTCGAGCAGCAGACGCAGCAACGTGCCGCGGTTGTAGGGCGTGCCACGGACCACGAAGTTAGCGGCCGCCTCGCCCCAGATCTCCTTGAGCCACTCGAGGTTCGCTTCGAAGCCGCCTGCGGCCACCACGACGGCGCCCCCGCGGATCTCCTCGGTCCGACCGCCGTAGCGCACGCGTATCGCGCGGCAGTCGCCCTTGTCGATGTCGAGCGCGACCACCTCGGCGTCATACCGGACGTCGATACCCATCCGCTCGGCGGCGGCGTAATAGCTGTTCATCAGCGCCTTGCCGCCGCCCAGAAAAAAGGCGTTCGTGCGCGACAGGTGAAGGGTGCCGCTCAGCGACGGCTGAAACCGGACGCCGAACCGCGTCATCCAGTCGGGGCATCCCGCCGAGCGCTCGACGAGCAGCCGCGCGAGCGGACGGTCGGTATCGTTGCGCGTGACGCGCAGGAGGTCGGCGAGGAACTCGTCTTCAGAGTAGGCGTCCGTGAGCACGGCCGCCTTCGCCAAGGCTCCGGCGCCCAAGGCGACAGAGGCCGTATGCGCGGAGCGAAGGTTGCGCGTGTGGCGGGTGTTGCCGCCGCGGAAATCGCGCGGCGCGCTTTCGAGCACGATGACGCGCGCGCCCGCCTGCCGTGCAGTCAGCGCCGCGGACAGGCCCGCGTTGCCGCCGCCGATGACGGCGACATCATACGGGGCGGTCATGTACGCAGGGCCGCGGCTTTACGCCGCGCCTGGCGGGCCGTCAAGGCCCGCCCCACGAGAGGCGCGACGAGGACGAGACACGCAGCGATGAGCAACACCGCCGAAATCGGCCGTGTCAGGAAGATCGACAGGTCGCCCTCGTTGATCGCCACCGCACGACGGAAGTGCTGCTCGGTGAGCGGTCCGAGCACGAGTCCGAGTACAGCGGGCACGAGCGGGAAATCGTAGACCCGCATGGCGCAGCCGACGGCGCCGACGACATAGAGCAGCACGAGATCGAGCAGGGAACGATTCAGCGTATACGCCCCGAGCGAGGCCAGCACGAGGATGCCGCCGAAGAGGAGCGGCCGCGGCACGAGCATCACGCGGGCCCACACGCCCGCGAGCGGCAGGTTGAGGACGAGCAGCATCACGTTGCCGATATAGAGACTCGCGATGAGCGTCCAAACCAGATCCGGTCGCGACGAAAACAGCAACGGCCCCGGCTGGAGTCCGTACTGCTGGAACGCGGCCAGCATGATCGCCGCCGTCGCAGACGACGGCAATCCGAGCGTGAGCAGCGGCACGAGGACACCGGCCGCGGCCGCGTTGTTGGCCGCCTCGGGGCCCGCCACCCCCTCGATGGCCCCGTGCCCGAACCGCTCGGGTGTGTCGCTCAGCCGCTTCTCCGTCATGTACGAGAGGAACGTCGGGATGACAGTGCCGCCGCACGGCAGCACGCCGAGCGGAAACCCGATCGCCGTCCCTCGCAGCCACGGCTTCCACGACCGCCGCCACTCCTCGCGGCTCATCCCCGTGAAGTCGTGCAGCTCGATGGCCTCGATAGGCTCGCGACCGTAGTGCCACGCCTGATAGATCGTCTCGCCCACCGCGAACAGGCCGATCACGAGAATGACGACGTCGATGCCGTCGAGGAGCTGGGGGATCCCGAAGGCGAAGCGCGCGTCGCCGGTGAGCGGATCGATGCCGACGAGGCCGAGCGCGAGGCCGAGAAAGAGGCTGAGGAGCCCGCTCGTCAGCGACGTGCCGAGCAGCGCCGAGACGGTGGTGAACGCCAGAATGGTCAGCGCGAAGTACTCCGCGGGGCCGAAACGCAGCGCCACCGAGGCCAGCACCGGCGCGAAGAACGTCAGCGCGATGGTGGCGAGCGTACCCGCCACGAACGACCCGACGGCGGCCGTCGTCAACGCGGCGGCCCCGCGCCCCTGCCGCGCCATGACGTAGCCGTCGATCGCCGTCGCAATCGATCCGGTCTCGCCGGGCGTGTTGAGCAAGATGCTGGTCGTCGAGCCGCCGTACATCGCGCCGTAGTAGATCCCGCCGAACATGATGAAGGCGCTGATCGGGTCGAGCGTGAACGTCACCGGGAGCAAAAGGGCGACGGTCAGTGCCGGGCCAATGCCTGGCAGCACGCCGACGGCGGTGCCGAGGGTCACGCCCAGCAGCGCCCATCCGAGATTGGAGAGCGAGAGGGCGCCGGCGAATCCACTCGCCAGCGCCGAGAGGATCTCGGTCATCGGCCGCTACAACCAGCCACTCAGCACGCCGGCTGGCAGCGGCAGATCGAGCACGCGGCCGAAGAGCAAGAAGGCGCTGGTCGATACCGCCACGCCGAAGGCGGCGTCGCGTAGCGGGTGGCGCGGGTCGAACGCGCGCGCGACGAACCAAAAGAGCACGGCCGAGGCAATGACGAATCCAGCCCGCTCGGCGAGCAGGAGATCGAGCACGAGGCCGGCGCCGATGAGCGCGATGGGGCGCCAAGTGGCCGGGATCCGGGAGCCGGGATCCGGGATCCGGGTTTCGCGTTCCTGGTTTCGGGTTCCGGCGCGCACCCGGCCGACCACAACACCGATCGCGCAAAGCACCAAGCCACCGAGCACGATGAGCGGATAGTGGCCCGCCGACGACACCGTCGGTGCGTCGTCTGCGCCGGTGCCGAGCCGGCTGAGGATGTCCTGGACGCGCGCCTCTTCGGCGTCGACGAACCGGCCGAACGCCTCGCCGGCAAGGTAGCGGTCGATCCAGCGGAAGCGCGTGAGCGTCTCCCGCCACGCCTCCGAGCCCACCATCGCATCGACAGCCGCCTCGAGCCGGCGTCGATCAACGGGCGTGAGTCCTGGGGGCGCCACGACCGAGCGCCAGTTCTCGAACTCGATGTCGACTCCCTGCTCGCGCAGCGTCGGCACCTCCAGCCCGGGCAGCCGCTCGGCGCTCGAGATGCCGAGCACACGCACCGTGCCCGCCTCGATCTGTGCGGCAAATTCTGCCAGGCCGTTGATACCGACCGACACCTGGCCGCCGAGGATCGCCGAAAGCGCCTCGCCGCCGCCCGAAAAGGCGATGTAGTTCACGCGCCGCGGGTCGACGCCGACCTTGTCGGCGATGAGACCCGCGAGGATCTGGTCGCTGCCACCGGCCGAGCCACCGCCCCATGAAATGGATTCCGGGCGCTCTCTGAACGCACGGACGAAGTCGTCCAGTGTTCGAAACGGCGAGGAGACCGGCACTGCGAGAATCTCGTACTCACCGGTCAGCCGTGCGATCGGCGTGACATCATGCAGCGTCACGGCCGAGCGCTGCGTCACGATCGCGCCAAGCATGATGAGCCCCGACGCCATCAGTGTGTCGCTGTTGCCCTGCTCGCCGATGAACCGCGCCAGCCCGATGAGGCCCGCCGCACCAGGAATGTTCTCTACCGAGACCGTGCGCGCGATGCCCGCCCGCTGAAGGACTTGCTGCATGGCGCGCGCGGTCTGGTCCCATCCGCCGCCGGGCGCGGCCGGCGCGACGAGGCGGAGATGCTCGAACGCCGGCTGCGCGGCCGCTGGCGCCGCGATGACGACAAGTGCCGCAAACAGGACGCACGCGCGAAAGAGCACGGTCCGCCGATTATGGCGCAAAAAGCTGCTAGGATCTCGGGCGAGGAGCGACAGATGGGTCGATCGAAACCTGCGAAGCGTGTCCGTCGAAGCGCATCGCGCGAAGGTGGACCGGTCGTCGAACGCCGGCGCTTCCTGCAGCAGGGTGCGCTCGCGGGCGCGGCACTCGTTGCGGCGCCACGCGTCGCCAGCCCGCAGGCGGCGCTGCCCACGCAAGCCCCGCCGCCGGTGATGACTCATGCGGCAGGGGCCGCCGACCCGGCCGACGTGCTCGTACTCCGAGACGAGGAACGCGCGGGATCGGATTTCATGGTCGACGTCTTCAAGTCGCTCGGGTTCGAGTACTTCTTCGCGAATCCCGGGTCGAGCTTTCGCGGCCTGCACGAGTCGGTCGTCAACCACGGCGGCAATCGCACGCCCGAGCTCATCACCTGCTGCCACGAGGAGTCGTCTGTGGCCATGGCCCACGCCTACTACAAGGTGGAGGGCAAGCCGGCCGGCGCCCTGGCGCACGGCACCGTCGGCCTGCAGCACGCGTCGATGGCGATCTACAACGCGTGGTGCGACCGCGTGCCGGTGTACGTGATCATCGGCACCCATGCGGATGCGGCGATCCGCCGCGGGCCGGAGTGGTACCACGGCGTGCAGGATGCCGCCGCTATGGTGCGCGACTACACCAAGTGGGACGACTTCCCGTGGTCCCTCACGCATTTCGCCGAGTCCGCCGTGCGCGCCTACCAGGTGGCGATGACGCCGCCGATGGCGCCGGTCGTCATGGTGCTCGAGGGCGGACTGCAGGAGCATGCCGTGCCGCGCAGCGAGCGGCTCGTCGTCCCGAGGCTGAGCATGCCCGTGCCGCCGCAGGGCGAACGCGGCGCCGTGGAGGAGGCCGCGAAGCTGCTCGTCGGCGCGGAGTACCCGGTCCTCGTCGCCGACCGGATGGCGCGGACGCCGAACGGCATGAAACTGCTGGTCGAACTGGCCGAGACGCTGCAGGCGGCCGTCATCGATCAGGGGAGCCGCATGAACTTCCCGTCGCGGCATCCGCTCAACCAGACGCTGCGCGCGCGCGCCGCCGTTGCCGAGGCCGACGTCATCCTCGGCCTCGAGGTGGTCGACTACTGGGGCACGGTGAACGCGCTCCGCGATCAGCTGCACCGGTCGACGCGCCGCGTGGCGAAGCCGACGGCGAAGCTGATCTCCATCACGACGGGCGACCTCTACATCCGCGCCAATTACCAGGACTTCCGGCGGCTGCAGGAGATGGAGCTGGCGATCGGTGCCGACGCCGAGGCGACGCTGCCCGCGCTCATCGATGCGGTGAAGCGCCTGGTGACCGCCGATCGGCGGCGCGTGTACGAAGAGCGCGCCACCAAGCTGACGCAGGCGAGCCGCGCGGCCGCCGAGGCCGCGCGCGTGGCGGCGACCTACGCATGGGACGCAAGCCCGGTGAGCGTGGCGCGCCTGTCGGCCGAACTGTGGGCGCAGATCCGGAACGACGACTGGTCGCTCGTCTCGAGCTATTACAGCAACGACCAGACGAACTGGCCGCGGCGGCTCTGGAACTTCGACAAGTCGTATCAGTGGCTCGGTCACGCCGGCGGCGGCGGCATCGGCTACGGGGCGCCGGCCGCGGCCGGCGCGGCGCTGGCGAACCGCCGCCACGGCCGGCTCTCGGTAGCCCTCCAGACCGACGGCGACATGATGTACGCCCCGGGCGTGATCTGGACGGCGGCGCACCACCGGATTCCGCTGCTCTGGGTGATGAACAACAACCGCGCGTACCATCAGGAAATCATGCACGTCCAGAAGATGTGCAACGCGCGGAACCGCGGCATCGACCGCGGCGAGATCGGGAGCCTGCTCGTCGATCCGAACATCGATTTCGCGAAGCTGGCACAGTCGATGGGGGTCTATGCGGAGGGGCCGATCACGAATCCGAACGACCTCGGCCCGGCGATCCGCCGGGCCATTGCCGTCGTCAGGAAGGGCGAACCGGCGCTGGTCGACGTGGTGACGCAGGCGAGATAGCGCATGCCAATCGATTTCATGACGTACGTAGGGCGCGGCTTTAAGGGTCGGGTCGCGTGGCGACCCTACCGGACAGGGCTGACCAGCGGTCCGCACGATGTGCGGACCGCCTGCCCGGCCGGCCGCAAAGGCCCGCGCTACGGATGCGTGGTCGCGGCCCTCGCGTTGAACGTCGCAGCCCTCGCCGCACAAACGCCGGCGCCGAAGCCGGCCCCGCCAGGCGCGCCGCCCGGACGCGTCGATGCAGGCGGCGCACTGTTCAGGAAGGTCGGCTGTTATCAGTGCCACGGGAACGAAGCGCAGGGCGGTCTGTCGGGACCGCGCATCGGTCCCAACCTGTTCCCGCTCGCGCGGTTCGTCGAGTACCTCCGGAAGCCCACGGGTGAGATGCCGCCGTATTCGGCGAAGGTCCTGACGGATCAGGACATCGCCGACATCTTCGCGTGGGTGCAGGCCCGTCCACGGCCGCCGGCCGTCAACACGCTTCCCCAACTCGCCCCATGACGTCACTGCTCGTCGCGCTCGCGCTTGCGGCCCAGTCCATTTCGCCCGCGCTTCTCCAGCGGACGTTTGTCGGGCCGGACGGCGACAGGATCCTGTACGGCCTCTCGGTGCCGCCTGGCTACAAGGCCGGCGAGCCCCGGCCGCTCGTCGTCGCGCTCCATCCGGGCGGGCCGCGCACCCCGTACTACGGCTATTCGTTCCTCAGGAGCATCGTCTCGCCGGCGCTGCGCGACCTGGGCGCGATCATGATCGCGCCCGACTGCCCCGCGCCCGGATCGTGGACGGATGCGCCTGGCGAGCGCGCTGTGCTGGCGCTCGTGGAAGCCGTCCGCAAGGAGTACGCGATCGATCCGCGCCGAATCCTCGTGACCGGCTTCAGCATGGGCGGCCGCGGCACCTGGTTCATGGCCGCCCGCCACTCGGATCTCTTCACGGCCGCGATCCCGATCGCGGGCGCGCCGGGGAGCGAGCCGCTCGACCACCTCGGCAGGATGCCGACCTACATCATTCACAGCCGCGCGGATCAGGTAGTGCCGTTCGAGGGCGACGAGCGGGCGGCGCGCGAGCTCGAGAGGCTCGGACGTCCTGTCCGCTTCGAGCCGCTCGACGACATCGGGCACTACGAGATGGGCGGCTACGTCGATTCGCTCAGCCGCGGCGGCCGCTGGGTGATGGAACGCTGGAAGTAGAGAGGAGGAGCTCGTGCGCGTGACCCTTGGATTCGTCGTACTTGCCGTCATGAGCGCGGCGGCGCCGGCGCCGGCGCAACTGCTGGCGGAACGCAATATCTCGCTCCAGGCGGCGCGCGCGCTCGCCGACGCGTCGATCGCCTGCGCCCGCAAAGACGGCTACGACGTCAGCGTCGTCGTCGTCGACCGCGCCGGCGCGGTGAAGGTCTGGATGAAGGGCGACCAAGCGAACCCGCACAACCCGGAGCTGGCGTACAAGAAGGCGTACACCGCGCGCACCTACGGCGTCACCACGATGGAGTTCCGGAACCGGACGCGGGGGACGGAGCTCGAAGGCCAGCGCGAGTTGACCGATATCATCCCGCTCGGCGGTGGAGTGCCGATCATCGTCGGCAACGAGCGCGTGGGAGGCCTGGGACTGAGCGGCGCGCCCGACCAGGAAGGCGACGACAAGTGCGCCCATGAGGCGCTCAAGTCGGCGACCGCCCAACTGAAGTAAATGGGGTCGGGAGTCGACCCCATTTACTGCTTACATCGATCCGTTCCCAGTCCGCCGCCCTCGGCCGTGCCGACGTCGCGGTACAGCTTGTGGCAGTTGGCGCACGCATCGTTGAGCTTCTCCGACGCGGCGGCCAACGCCTCGGCGTTGCGCGTCTGCGCGATCCGGTACAGCTCTTTCGAGAGCGTGATCAGGTCCTGGGTGGTCTGCTGATAGTCAGCCTTGTTGATCGGCACCGGCCGGCCGTTCTCGCAGCGGCGGCCCGGCAGCATGAAGAGCGGCGTGGACTCGACCAGGGCGAGCGCGGCCTGGTCGATAGCCTGCCACCCCGCGTACTGGGTCATCCCCCACAGCACGTAGTCGAACGGGACCGGCGTGACGGGCTTTGCTCCACCTGGATCCTTGACCTGCACGTTGAAGAGGATGTTGGCGTTCGGAAACGTCACCGCGCGCATGAACTGCGCGAGGTTGGCGGTGGGCGCGAGCGCCACGCTGCCCACGGCGCCGGCCGCGGCGGCGGGCTTGGCCGCCGGGAACGTCACCATCTTGAGCGCGGCGTCGTCGAGCGCCGCCTGCCCGGGCTTGAGGCTGCCGGCCTGGAGCATGTACGCGGCGAGGTCGATGGACTGCTGGCGGCTCAGGCTGTTCGGCGCCTGCAACGGCATCGTGAACTGGATCTTGTCGACGAGCTCGGCCAGCGATCGCCCGCCCCACGCGGACAAGAATCCGTCGCCTGCGAGCATCGGGCCGACCGCGCCTTCGAGCTTCTGGCCATGACACGAGAGGCACTCCGCCTTGTACAGCGCCTGCCCGCGCTGCGCCTGCTCGGCGGTGAAGACGCCATCCGCTACCGAGCGTGCCTGCCTCGCCTGCGCGGTCATCGAGTACGCGCCCACCACCATCACCGCGGCGATCGCGACCACGAACGCAGCGCGAATGCCCGCAGGCCCCCATGAAGTGCGCATCATCAGTCCTCCACGCCTGCAACTATATCCGAATCATCCGACCTCAGAACCACGCGGAATAATCCACGCGGACGCCTTGTGCCTCCGGCCCCGGTCGTGGCACGATTTGGCGCTGTCGCTTCCTGGTGTTTAATAGGCATATGAGGTTTCTCTCATGATGAAGCACGTGTACGCGACCGCCGCTGTCATCGTCCTGGTATCCGGGGCGATCGCGCTCTCGCAGGCACCGGCCGAAACCCTGAGCCAGAGCTATCGCGGCAGTAAGGCGCGCGACTGGGAGTTTCAGAAGACCGCGCCGATCAAGGTGTTCGACAACCTCTATTACGTCGGACCCGGCAACGTGTCGGTCTGGCTGATTCCGACCACCGACGGCCTGATGCTGTTCGACACGACGCAGGAACCGCTCGTCGACCACGTCCTCGACAGCATCCGCAAGGTCGGCTTCGATCCGAAGACCCTGCGCTACATCTTCCTGACCCACGGGCATCTCGATCACTTCGGCGGCACCGGCAAGATCAAACAGGCGGCCCCGGGAGCCCGCATCGCGACGCTCGAGGAGGACTGGCAGCTGATCGAGACGTTCTACAAGAACGTGGCGTCCGGGCAATACGGGAAGAACCCGAACGCCCGCGATCCCGGGGTGCCGTTCGCGCGCGACCTCGTGATCAAGGAAGGCGACGTCATCACGCTCGGCAAGACGCAGATCCGCATCTACAAGCTGCCAGGCCATACGCCGGGGTCGCCCTCGTTCAAGTTCACCGTCTATGACAACGGGCGCCCACACACGGCCCTCATCTTCGGCGGCCCGGGCCAGCGCAACGGCGTCGAGGGGGGAACCCAGTTCCTCGAAAGCATCCGCCGGCTCAAGGGCAAGGAGTTCGCGGACGTGGACGTGCCGGTGCACGTCCACAGCTGGCTGACGACGTATCCGGATCCGCGCGGTGGAACAGTGTTCGAGCCCGCGATGCAGCTGGCGAAGCGGCAGGCAGGCCAGCCGCATCCGTTCGTCGTTCCCGATCAGTGGAAGCAGTGGCTCGACCGGGCCGAGGCGGGGACGATCAAGTACGTCGAGGACGCGAAGGCCGGGAAAGCCGTGCCGGTGAGCAACTGATCAAGTCGCGGATCAGAAGGCTTCGGCCCCCGCGCTTCTTGCTTCGAGCTGACGCGCCGCGGGTGAGCCGGCCTGCGTCGGCCGGCTCCGCACGCCGGTCAGACGACAGGCGTGCGGCTACACGGACTGGTCCGGCGAAAGCCGAACACTGCGTACTAGAGGATTCGTGATCTTCGTGAACTTCGTGGTGATGGTCAGGGCTGGAGCGACGCGATGTAGCCGGTAATCGCGATGAGGTCGTCCTCGGTCAGCTTCTCCACCGCCGCACGCATCAGCTTCGCGCCGTCGCCGTTGCGCGCGCCCTGCTGCATGTCGTACATCTGCCGCGCCATGTAGCCGGGATGCCGCCCGGCGAGCGGCGGCGCAGTCGCAGTGCCCCGCAGGTCGACGCCGTGGCACGCGCCGCAGGCCTGCGTGCGTCCCTCACCGCCGGTCTTGACGAGCGTCTCCCCGGCTTTCAGGCTGCCCGGCGGCACGTACGCCAGCAGACCGGACCGCGGATTACGCAGCATGTTCGACTGATAGGTGTCCTCGGGCATCTCCACGAGACGCCGGCCGATCGGCTCGGTTTCGTTCCCCTCCGCCTGCAGGAAGAGACCATTGACCGTGGCCGTGAACTTCGGGACCGTGGCCGACTCGATCACGCGAATCCACGGCTTGAACGGCATCGACGCGTAGTACTCGGCCGCCGCGCGCGCTTCCCCCGGCGTCAGGTTGCGCGCCATCGCCGCCATCTCGAACGCGTTGGCCTTGTTCACGTCGGCGCTCTTCCGCCGGCCGCTCGCGAAGTCGGCGAGTTGACGCAGGAACTGATCGACCGGCAGCCCCGCGACCGGTCCGTTCTGCATCAGCCCCTGGCCGTTCGGGTAGTGGCAGATGGCGCACGCGCGGAAGCCCGACTCGGGCTTGCCGCGCGCCACGATCGGCGGCATCGGCGGGTGATCCTCGGGGAACCAGTCGGCAGGACTGTACGGGGCGGTGATCTCCGCCACCGTGAACGACCGGCCGCTGCCCGGGATCGTCAGCTTCTCTCCCGTCGTGTCGGCCGGCATGCCGCCCGGCCTGTCGCAGTCGCGGGGGCGCGTGCCCGGGCACCGGCCCGACCAGTCCTCCGGCGCCGCTGGCGGCGTCTTGTAGCCATACGCCCAGAGCGGGAACCCTGGCGTGAGCGCCAGGAAGCGGTTCGCCTGCGCGAGCAGCTGGACGCCTCCCGCGCCAACGCACACGCACACCGCCACGCTCACCACGCCGCGCCTCATCACGAACACCTCCCGGCCGCCCCGATCCCCGATCCCCGATCCCGGATCCCGCCCGCCTACTTCGTGCCCTTCAGGCCCCGCGGGAACTCGAACGTGACCATGTAGAGCTCTGGCGTGAAGGCCGTCACCTGGTGCGGCACGTTTTCCGGAATCAGGAGGAAATCGCCCTTGGAGACTTTGTGAACCGTGCCCCCCTCGATGCGGCGCATCACCTCGTTTCCGTTCTTGGTTTCGACGATCTTTCCGCCCGTCGTGATCTCGCCGGCGCCGTCGACGACGGCCCAGATCTCCGCTTCCGTCGCGTGGGACGCGGCGCGCTGGGGCGGACGCCGGCGATCGACCGCCATCCGGTACGCCAGCCCGCTCGACGTCGTCGCATCGACGCGCTCGACGAGCGTGATGTTCGCATACGCCACCTCCTGAAGCTTGGCGCGATGCGCGGCGACGGCCGCCGCCGACAGGAAGAAGGCCGCGTTGGGGTTGGAGTTGATGTTCTGCGGTTTCTCCTGGCTCGACGCCGTCGCGGCGAGCGCCAAAACCAGGGCAAGTGCGGCTGCTGCGAATTTCATCGTGTCCTCCACGCGCACGCTGACGCGTGCGCTCTACAAGGCCTCAGCGGGGAGGCGTCACGCCCCGGAACCACTTGAAGCCGAGCGAATGCATGTTGCGAACGTTGACGCCAATCCCCTCGGTGCAGTTGTTCTCCCACACCTCGCGGGCGTAGGGATCCTTGTCGACGAGCGGCGTCGCGCGCCAGTTATAGGTCCCGGTTGCGTTGTCGGTGCCACCGGTCCCGGCGCGGCGCACGGGATAGTTCATCTTCCACGGACGCGAGTACACCGTGGGGTCCTCGACGGTGAGCTCGTAGTCGATCGTGTTGGCGTCGACCAGCGTGAGCCGTTCGACCATGCGGGCGTTGTCCGTGTGATAGTTCCCCACGCTGTCGAACCAGTGCTTGCCGTTGAGCCCGCGCACGTCGATGACGAGGGTGTTGCTCTCCCACCGTCCTCGTGACACGCCGCGCCAGAATTTCGCGCGATCGCCCGGGTGCGGGCGGCCGTCGGTCGGAATCACCCGGTGCGTTCGCGCAGTCACCATCATGACGACGCCCGGCTGCTGGATGATCTCGCCGATGCCGCCGCGCGGGCCGATCGACACCATGCAGTAGGTATTCGGATCGGCATACAGGCGCTCGGCGCTCTCACCCGGCCAGCCGCGCGACAGTCCGGCGCGATGGGCGTTGCGCTGCGCGAGGCCGTACGCCGTGTACGGGATTCTGCCATCCGGCGGATCCGACACGAAGGTCTCCTGCGGCGGGGTCGTCACGTCGACGTACTCGTGCTCCTCGATGTCGTCGCCCCCCGCGCCACCGGGGCCACCCCACGTGCCCTGCAGGTCGGGCACGCCGTCCGGAGTCCGCGGCGGAGTGTAGGGCGGCATCTTCGCCTTGTAGGCACCCCACGTCCGCGCCATCGGCAGCTTCGGCGTCTTCGGGTCCCATCGCGCCTGCGCCGCAAGCGGCTCGAGCGTCGCCATCGTCAGGCCGAGCGCAGCCGCAGTCGCGGCGAGCCACGTCAGGAGCACTGATCTCGACACGTCAACCTCCAACCGGTCACCTGAACGGAAACGCCTCCGGGCGGTCCCAGGTCTCCTCGAGGAGATACGAGAGGCACTCGTACTCCAGCAGCTCCGCGTCGCGCTCCTGCCGGCGGTACAACGGCATGCTGATCTTCCACGGCCGCGTGAAGACCTTTGGATCCTCGATGGTCGCCTCGTAGAGCATGTGATCGGGGCCGGTCCGCGTGTACCGCTCGACGACGTGCAGCAACTCGCTGTGGAAGTTGCCGGCCCGGTCGAGCCACGTCTGATCGGTGAAGTGGACGACGTCCACCACGAGCGTGTTGCCGTCCCAGCTCGCGCGCGAATCGCCCATGAACCACTCGATCGGGCCCTTGGGATGCGGATTGCCGTTCATGTAGGCGAAGCGAACGACGCCGAGGTACTCGTACAGGAACGAGACCTTGTCGCGCTGCTGCACGATCCTGAACGGATACGGCATGTACGTGATGCGCGGCACGCCCGGCAGTCCGCAGCGCACCTCCGGATCGAGCTTCGCGCGATTGCGCGCGTGCTCCTGTTTCCTGGCCAGCGCCGCCGGCTGATACGGAATCGCCCCGCCCTCGACGACGCCGCGTCCGGCGGGCACGCCGAGGCTGGCGCCATGGTCCTCGAGGTCCCACGCCGCCGTGTTCAGCACCTGCCAGACGCCCTGCAGGTCGGGCTGCCCGTCCTTCGTGCGCGGCGGGGTGTAGGTGGTCGTCTGGGCCGCAGCCGCCACGACACCGAGCCATGCGGCCGCGACGATGGCGGCGGCCACGGCGATCATGCGTCGATCGATCCGGCCCTTCACGGTTCCCTTTCCCCGATCACCGTTCGATCGTGATGAGGCCCAACTGATCTGGTGCGGCAGGCAGGTCCTGCTGTCCGGCGGGCAGCTTGCTGAGCTCGAGGAGGTAGGCAAGCACGTCGGCGTATTCCTGCGCGCTGAGCATTCCGGCGGCGCCGACCGGCATGGTCTTGCGCATCAGGTCGTAGAGCGCCCCGGCCGTCTGCCCGTTCCACTTGGTCAGGAACGCCTCGCCCGCCACGGCCGGCGCTTCGGCGTCGCCTTCGCGTTCGAGCGACTGGCCGACGATTTCGGGCTCCGCCCCCTGGCCCTGCCCGTTGTCGAGATGGCACAGGACGCACCGCTTCCGGTAATGGTCGCGGCCGCGGCTGGCCTGGTCGACAGTATAGACGCCGCTCTTGATCGAGCGCGCGCCCTGTGCGGGCGCAGCGGCCTGCGCGTACGTAGCGTCCGCCTGTAGGCGGACCTCCCCGGTCCGGCTGAAGCCGGACGCCAGGATCTCCTCGGTCCAGCTGAAGCTGGACGCCACGAACACCATGAAGAGGACGAGCGCCGCACCTGCGGCGCTCGTCGATGGCATCCGATCGTTCATCGCGCTACCGGCGCGCGGTCTGGCTGACCGGCGGCGACGGCCACGGGTTCCCCGGCGGCCCGTACTGATAGAACGCGCCCAGGGTGGTGATCTTGTCCATGTCGGGATAGAGCACGCCGATCGCCGGCTGGTTCCGGCTGCCGCGAGGCGAGAACCAGATCGCGCCTTCGCGCGTCACCTGGATCTTCGGCGTGTCGGCGGTGAACTGCGGCTTCGGGTAGAACGCGAACGCCCGCGTGCGCGGATTGAACTTGCTGATGAGCGCGACCCGATCGGGCGTGGGCGAATCGGCAAACCAGATATTGCCTTCCGGGTCGGGATTCACGTCGTACGGCTGCGCCGTCCAGAGCGGCACGTCATACTCGGTGAACCGTCCGGTCGTCTGATCGAGCTTGGCCAGCTTGCCCGGCCGCCGTCCCTGGTTCCAGATCGCGGCCCAAATGTTGTTCTGCGCGTCGACGTTCAGCCGGCGGATGTGCGACGGGAACGTGAGCGGCGCGAACTCGGTCCACTGCTCGTTGATCGTGTCGAACTTCGCCAGCTTGCCCGAGTTCCACAACGCGATCCAGATATTGTCGTTGCGATCCGCGATCACCCCGTATGGGACGGCGCCGCGCTCGGAGATCGGATAGACCTTGACCTTCCCGGTCGCGCGCTCGTACTTCGTGATGGCGCCGCCCATGATCCAGCCGACGTAGAGATTGCTCTTCGAGTCGAGCGCCATCGACTGCATCCACTTGACGGAGTTCCGGATGACGTTCTCCGGATCGGCGGGCACCTCGTACTCCCACTTCTCGGTCTTCGGGTTGAAGCCGAGGATCCGCTTCGCGCCGTCCGGCTTCAGCCCCGCGTGCTCGGGCGCCCAGACGATGCCGAAACGGTCGATCGTGAGGTCGTGGTTGCCGTTGCTGACGTCGGGATAGGCATAGTCCTTCTGCTGGCCGGTCCGCGGGTTGAGCTTCACCAGCCGGTGCGGGTAGCCGCGGTCGGTCAGCCAGACGTTCCCGTCCGGATCGAAGCGCACGTCCTGGCCCCAGCGGATACCGCGCCCGCGCTTGGCGAACTCCGCCGAGCTGCTGCCGGTGCCGGGCGGATCGATCGGCAGGTAGTACTCCATGAACATCGCCTTGCTGAGCGCCGCCTCGTCGAGCGGCACCTCCGTCTCGGCGCGCACGAAGCGCGGCTTGGCGTCGGTCCCGTAGTGCTTCGTGACGTACGCGATGAACTCCTCTTTGTCCTTCGTCGAGAAGGGGAACCACTGCACGCGCCCGGCGAGCGCGCCCTCGTTGTAGGCGCGCGAGTCGCGCACGTTGAGCTCGGCGCCGGTCATGTGGCCGAGCCGGGCCTTCCAGACGTCTTCGCTCGCCGGCCGCGCCGGGATGAAGTTCTCGTCGTGGCAGCGCATGCACGCCTGCTCGATCACCTGCAGCCCCGGGCCCGGCGGGTAGATCTCCGAGTAGCGCGCGAAGGTGACGTTCGCCTGCGGCGCCGGCTGGACGCCCTGGCCCGCGTGCATCGCGAGGCTGAGCTTCGCGTTCTCGCCCGCGCGCAGCGCGACGGTCTGCGTGCTCGACTCGAGCCCTTTCGCCCTGACGGTCACCTCGTAGTTGCCGGGGAAGAGCGCTAGCGCCCGGAACTGACCGCCCCCCGTGAACACCATGTAGGTGATGTTCTTGTCCACGTTGCGGATGTAGACCTGCGCGGCCTTGAACGGCTGGGGGGCCGTCACCGCGCCCGACAGGCGCGCCATGCCGGCCAGCTCCCCGCGCTGTTGCGCGGCGACGCCCACGCTGACGACGTAGGCGGCCCACGCGCACGCGGCCAGGGCGACGACCGACGTCAGAACCCGACGTTTACTCATGATGCCTGCCTCCTACGAAGCCCTTCACCAACTCCCAAGGTTCCACCTCCCAACTCCCAAATCCCGGCAAATCATCACTGGGAGTTGGAAGTTGGAAGTTGGAAATTGGGCGTTTGGCGATCCTACCAGACAAACCGCACGGCCAACTCGCCCTGCTGCCGCGGATGAACGGAGCTGATCGTGCCAAATGCGTTGGACAGCGCGTTCATCTGCCACGGCGTCGCGCCGATACCGAAATTGTCGGTGCCGAACAGGTTGAACACCTGAGCGATGACCTCCAGTCGCCTGCCCCCGCCCACATTCACGTGCTTGCTCAGCCGAACGTCGAAACGCTGGAACTCGTCGGTCATGAGCTGGCTTTCGGCGATCGGCGCACGCCCGTTCTGCACCCGCCACGTGTTGACGATTGCCAGGTATTGGGCGTCGTCGCCGCGGTTGAACACGTTCCGGATCGTTCCGGGGACGTAATCAGTATTCGCCCCGTCGCGATTGAGGTCGGACCCAGCGCGCGCGCTGAACGGCCGTGAAGAGCGATAGTTCCAGACGCCGCCGAGGGTCACGTCCCATGGCAGCTGCATGGCGCCGCTCGCGACCACCGTGTGTCGACGATCCTGCGCCCCGAACCCGTCGTCGTACTCTGGACGGTAGAAATCGACGAGCGTCGTGCCGCCCGCGCCCCAATCGGTCTCTCTCGCGAGCGTGTAAGACACGAGGTACTGGTAGCGATTCGAGTAGCGCTTGTCGAGCCGAACGTAGAGTGCCCGATATTCACTCTCGCCACCCGTCCGGTATTCGTTGATGTTCCCCCACGTGGGCAGCGGCCGCCGTCCGCTCACGGGATCCGGCGTGTTGATGTTCGCGATGTGACTCCCGTTGGCCCCCTTGGTGTATATCCCGTCGAGGTGTATCGCGAGGTTCGGTCTCAACTCGTGCGAGAAGCCGACGTTCACCGAGGTCGATTCGGGCTGCTCGATGGCATCGTCCGTGATGCTGACGTTCGGCGTCGCCGACACGGTCACGAACGCCTGCGGCGACAGCCCGCCGTATGGATCCGGATAGGGCGGATTCCTGATGTTGACCTGTGACTGCAGCAGCGCGTTCACCTCGTTCCGCAGCGTGTTGGCGAACACGTTGCCGTAGTACTTGCCTGTAGCGAGGCGCGTCACTGTACGTCCGTCGCCTCGCACGTCCCACGCCAAGCCCAACCGCGGACCCCAGTTGTTGTTGTCGGCGCGCGAGTCGGGGTTGATGAGCTCCCGCAACCGTTCTCGGCCGTCGAACGTGATGTGGTTGTTGAAGGCCCTGTGCAGGTTCTCGTAGCGCAGCCCGATGTCGAGCGTCAGGTTCGGCCGCACCCTCCACTCGTCCTGCACGTAGGTCTGAATCCAGTCGGCACGCAGGTGCCGCGGCAGCGGCGGGAACGATGCCGTGAACTGGATCGGGTTACGCAAGTTCCGGATCGACGCGGATGTCCCATCGAAAAACTGATCCTGCTCGAAGGTCCACGCACCGATGTTGTGCGCCGATTCTTCGTTGGAACGGAACCGAAGGAACGCACCGCCCGCCTTCACGGTGTGTGCGCCCGCACTGACGGTGAAGTCGTCCGAGATATCCCACCGGTCCGTGTTGTTGTTGCTGTAACCGGTCGATCCCCAGGTCAGGCTCGGGAAGATGTAGACGCCGGTATAGGGCTGGAAACGCTCCGCGGGAAACTCGCCCCGACGGCCTGCAGGCCAGCGAGGGATTCCCGGAGGGCTGCCGAGGTTTTCGAGGTGCGACGGAGGGAGCTGTGACCGCACTTCGTTCAGGATGCGCGAGCTGATGACCCACGTGTGCGCGACCATCAGTGAGTCGCGCGGTGAGTCGGTATCGGTCCCGGTATTGGCCGCGTTCGTCCCCGTTACCGCCGCCGTTGCCGTGCCGGCGGCGCCCGCTTCGACACTGCCGCAATCCTCACAGAACGTGTATTCCTTGTCCCACAGATAGCGCAGGAATACGCTCTGTGTGTCGTTGATCTGCAGGTCGCCGCGCAGGAGCAGTTGCCGCCGCTCGTAGCCCGCCGGGAAGTTGCCCTCAAGAGGCGAGTAGAACTGCGGAAGCCCGGTTCGCACGGTCACCGTCTTTGGCTCTTTCGTCCGCTCGAGCGCGGCGAAAAAATGAGCGCGATTCTGCACAATCGGCCCGCCGAACGCGCCGCCGTACTGGTTGCGACGGTACTCGGGCTTCGCAAGGCCTCGCGTATCGTGCGCCTCTTTCTCGAACCGGCTCATCGCGTTCAGGCTGGTGTCGCGGAAGAACTCGAACACCTCGCCGTGGTACTGATTGGTGCCGCTCTTGGTGGCCGTGAGCACCACGCCGCCGATGGCGCTGTACTGGGCGGAGGCGCCGCTGATGTTGACGCGGAACTCCCGGATCCCCGACTGCGGCACCTCGAGGAACTCCTGGCCCGAGTTGTAGATCTGGTTCTGTCCGCCGTCGACGTACGACGTGGTCAGGTTCGCGTTGGCGCCGCCGGCGCCGACGGTCGGCCGCGCGCGGCGAGTGCCCGTCGGCATCTGCGTCCCGGGCAGCAGCAGCGCGAGCGAGCCGGCCTGCCGGTTCGGGATCGGCAGCATCGCGATCTGTTCCTGCGTGACGACGGTCGCCACCTCGGTGGTCGTCGTCTCGACGACCGGCGCTTCCGCCGTCACCGTCACGGCCTCCTGCACGCCCTGCAGCGCCATCGCCAGGTTCGACTGCACGACGAGACCGATGGTGAGCGTGAGATTCGGAACCTCGGTGGGCGCGAAGCCGTCGAGCTCCGCCCGCAGACTGTAGCGGCCGGGCTGCAGGCCCGCGATGCGGTACTGCCCGTCCGCCTCGGTGACCGTCGTCCGGGTGGTCCCGGATTCGACGTTACGCAGGGTGACCGTCACGCCGGGCAGCACGCCGCCCTGGGCATCGGCAATCACGCCGGTCACCACGGCGCTGGCCTCACCCTGCGCCAGCGCCGGAGAGGCCGTGGCGACGACCACGGCCAGGAAGAAAAGTGCGATTCGACCCACGGCAAGACCCCACATACCTCGCATACCCCCCCCACGCGGAACCGTTGATCCGGGGTCCGGAATCCGGGGTCCGAATCCATGGTGCGAGATCCGGGGTCCGGGGTCCGGGCTGGGGATCCGGCCGCGCGCAACAATGGTATACGAATTCCCATGCTCTACTGGCTGTTCCTGTGCTCCGGCGCCAGCGGCCTGATCTATCAGGTCGTCTGGGTGCGCGCCTTCGGCACCGTGTTCGGTAACACGATCTATTCGGCGTCGATGGTGGTCGCGGTCTTCATGCTCGGCCTCGGCGCCGGCAGCTACGTCGTGGGGAGGTGGGCGGACACGCGGCACGCGGCGCAGCCCGGATCGCTGCTGCGCGTCTTCGGCGCATTCGAGCTGACCATCGGCGTTGCCGCCCTCGGCGTGTCGATGCTCCTGCCACACCTCGGCGACGTGTCGGCCTCACTCTCGTCGTACGAGCGTGGACCCGACGGGTGGTACACGCTGTCGGCGTCGTCCTATCTCGCTCGCGCAACGCTGGCCGTCGGCCTGCTCGCCCCAATCACGCTGCTGATGGGCGGAACGCTGACGCTGCTCATTCGCCATGTCGTGGGCGAAGATCTGCGGATCGGCACGTGGCGCATTGCGCTGCTGTACGCGGCGAACACCGCCGGAGCGGCGGCCGGTTGTTTTCTGACGGACTTCGCGCTCGTCCCCGCCGTGGGCATCCGCGGCGCGCAGCTCGTGGCCGTCGCGGGGAATGTGATCGCGGGCGGCGGCGCGCTTGTGCTCGCCCGGATGGTCATGGTCCGGCTGAAGCCGGACACTACGACCCACAGGAGTCAACCCCCCGTACGTAGTGTCCGGCTTCAGCCGGACCGTGATCGCCGGCTTCAGCCGGACCGTGATCGCCGGCTTCAGCCGGACCGGATCCCCGGTCCCGGATCCCCGATCCCGGCCGCATGGGTTGCGGTGGCCATCGCATTGGCCGGCTTCGCCGCCATGGGCATGGAAATCGTCTGGTTCCGGCACTTCAGCATGCTGCTCGGCGAATACCGCGCCGTCTTCTCGCTGCTGCTGGCGATCATCCTCTGCGGCATCGGCATCGGCTCGCTCGCCGGCGGCTGGTTCGCGCGCCGCTCCATGCAGCCGGCCCAGCCCTGGATGGCCGCGCAGGCGCTCATCGTCGTCTCGACGCTCGCGGGATTCACGCTCGTCGACGCCCGGCAGCTGCGCGACGCGGCTGCAGCTGCCGCGGCTTCCCAGGCCGCGCTCGATGGATGGGGACGCGCGCTCACGGAGCTCTGGTTCAATGCGCGGCCGATTTTCGTCGTGGTCGGCCTGCCGGCGCTCCTGATGGGCGTCGCGTTTCCCCTCGGCAACGCCCTCGTCCAACGGGTGGAGGCGCAGGTCGGCCGGCGCGCGGGCATCCTGTATCTGTCGAACACCGCGGGCGCCGTCTGTGGCTCGGTAGCGGCCGGATTCCTGCTGCTGCCCGTGTTCGGCATGCAGTCGAGCGTGACGATTCTGACAACGATCGCGGCGCTTGCCATCGTCCCGCTCCACCTCGCGACGAGCGCCGGTCCGGCTAAAGCCGGACACCACGATCGACAAGAGATCCAGCATCCGTGGCGTCCGGCTTTAGCCGGACCTGGACGCGCCTGGACCGCTGGGGGCGCGTTGGCGGTGTCAGCCGCAGCGCTGGCGGCGTGGCTGTACCTGCCAGGTACCTACCTCATTTCGAAAGGGCTGTTCTTTCCCGTCGAGCAGGCCCACCGCCTCAGCGAAGGCCTGACGGAAGTGATTGCCGTCACCGACGGCCCGAATGGCGGGCGCGTGCTCGTCACCAACGGCCATCCGATGTCGTCGACGGAGCTCTTCTCGCAGCGCTACATGCGGGCGATGGCGCACGTCCCTCTGCTGGCGCACGCGGCCCCGCGGCGCGTGCTCGTGCTCTGCTACGGCGTCGGCAACACGGCGCACGCGGCGGCGCTCCATCCGTCTGTCGAACGGATCGAAATCGTCGACCTCTCCCGGCACGTCCTCGAGCACTCGACGTATTTCGAGGCATTCAACCGCGGCGTGCTGCGCGATCCACGCGTGGCCGTCTATGTCAACGACGGCCGGCACCATCTGCGGATGCAGCCATCCGGCTCGTACGACCTGATCACGCTGGAGCCGCCGCCGATCGTGCACGCCGGCGTGGCATCGCTGTACTCGCGCGAGTTCTACGCGAGCGCGCGGTCCCGGCTGGCTGAGGGCGGCCTCATCAGCCAGTGGCTGCCCGTCTTCGACGTGTCCGAGCCGGTCGTGCTCGCGATGACGCGCGCCTTCCTCGACGTGTTTCCGAACGCCGTGCTGCTCTCGGGCGCCAACATGAACCTGCTCCTCGTCGGGGTCAAGGGCGAGCGCACGGAAGTCGATCCCGCGCGCGTGGCGGAGGCGCTGGGCCGAGCGCCTGCCGTACAGGCCGACCTCGTGCGTCTCGACCTCGGAACGCTGCGGGAGATCGTGGGCACGTTCGTGGCCCCGGCCGCGGCGCTGGCGGCGGCGACCCTGGGGGTGGCGCCGGTCACCGACGACCGCCCGCTCCAGGAGTACGGCAAACGATCGCTCGTCGACTTCGGCGAAGGGGGCATACCCTCCTCCCTGATCGCTGTGAAGGAGGTGGCCGCCTGGTGCCCGGCGTGCTTCCGCGACGGCAAGCCGATTGCTGCCATCGACGGTCTCGACGCCTATCTCGCGCTCGCGGAACTCGCGTACCGGACGCCCGCGCGGGCGGGCGGGACCACGCCGGGGCGGGAGATCGCGGGGAGCGGCTATCTCGGGTCGATCGTGCCGGAGGCCCCGGCGGTCGCGGCGCTCGCCGCCGCACTCGAGTCGCGGACGCCGGGCGACACCGGCTCCGACCCGGTCGGCGCGCGGTACACCCAGGCGACGGCGCTGCTGGAAGCGGGTCGCTTCCCCGAGGCGATCGGCGAGCTCCGCGCCGTGATCGCGCTCACGCCGCAGGCGGTCGAGGCGCGGAACAACCTTGGCGTCGCGCTCGCATCGATCGGCCGACTGGACGAGGCGATCGCGCAGTTCGAGCAGGCGCTCGCCATCCGGCCCGACTTCGCCGACGCGCAGCGAAATCTGGCGCTGGCAGTGGAAAAACGGGGTCGTTAGCGCGTCACTGATGGTCGAGCGTCCCGGTGCGGTCGCGCAGCGCAGCCACGCAGATCAGACTGATCAGCGAGCAGATGGCCATGTAGACCGCAACGGCCGTCGACGTGCCGAACCGCTGGTACAGCAGCACGGCGATGAGCGGTGCCGGGCCCCCCGCTGTGATCGAGGCGAGCTGATAGCCGAGTGACGACCCGCTGTAGCGCAGCGATCCCGGAAAGCTCTCGGCGATGAACGCCGCCTGCGGCCCGTACTGCAGGTCGTGCAGCGGCAGTGCGATCAGCACTGCCAGGAAGACCAGCGCCGTGGCCCGCGTGTCGAGCAGACTGAAATAGATGAACGGATAGACCAGCATGATCAGGCAGCCAATCGCCGTCACGCGCCGGCGGCCCCACCGGTCGGACAGGTGGCCCATGTAGACCACCGTGAAGAGCGACAACAGCGCCTGCAGCATGACGAAGTTCAGAATCGTGCCGCGGCTCATCCCGAGCTGCTGCGTCGCATACGTGATGATGTAGGTCGTGAAGATGTAGAACTGGACCTGCTGGCCGGTGCGCAGCAGCATCGTCAGCAGGATCTCCCGCCAGTTGCCCTTGACGACCTCCACGAGCGGCGCCTTTCTGACCCCGCCGCGCGCCTTGAGCTGCGAGAA
>Ga0187893_10003078_pt1 | contig 34808 bp, 44 predicted proteins | sample MA1701074metaG_FD_139574 | JGI IMG/M metagenome (GOLD analysis project Ga0187893, IMG submission 139574) | White microbial mat communities from a basaltic lava cave in the Kipuka Kanohina Cave System on the Island of Hawaii, USA - MA170107-4 metaG ...
ACGACGCCCCCGGTCGCCTCGCGCTGAGCGGCTTCGCGGCCTCCCTCGGCCTCTTTCCGGAGGCGTTCGCCGAGCTGGAGGTGGCCCTCGCCCTAGGGGCGATCGGGGAGGCCGATTTCGAGACCCTCGCGCAGGAGCTGGGAGAAAGCGAGCTGCTCTACCTCGCCACCGCCATCGACCGCTGCGTGGAGACCGAGGAGGAGCCCGAGACCTGCCTCGCGGCCATCCGCCGGCTGAAGGAGCGCTACCCCCAGAGCCCCCTCAACGCCCAGTACGCCCCCCTCGTGAAGCGTCTGGTGGCGGAGCTGGAAAAGGAGGAGGCGGAGCGCGCCGGCGCTCTGGCGGAGGACCAGGCCAAGACGGTTCTGGACGCGCTCACGCGCCGCATCGCCGCGCTGGATGCCAAGAAGACGGCCGCCCTGCGCAAGGGGGACGAGAAAAAGGAGGCCGGCGTGGTGGCTGCGGAGAAGGGGCAGATCTCCCGGGCGCGCAAGAGCCTCGTCGAGCCCGAGGGCGCGGAGCGCTACTACAAGGAGGCGCGCGGCACTCTGCGCGAGATCGCCAGGCTCGACAAGGAGTCGCGGGTGACCACCCGCGAGGCGCTCCTGGCGGAGTACGACCTCATCGAGCGCAACCTGCTGGAGTGCTACTTCCGCGTCGCCAAGGTCTACATGAGCCAGCGCAGCTACAAGACCGCCGCCGAATACGTGCGCAAGATCCTCCTCTACGATCCGATCCACGAGGAGGCGCTGGAGATGGCCGACGAAATCCGGAAGAACCGCATCTCCCTCAAGCTTTCCGACATCACCAACGCGCGTCCGCGCGTCACGGGCGGCTGACGTACCCTTCGACCAGCAGGTCGGCGCCGAGCGCCTCCACCCGGGCATGCTCGAGACGCGCCGCCTCCTCCATGGAGCCGAGCCCGCGACCGGTCACCAACGCCCCCGCCCCCCCGATCAGCTTGGGCGCGAGCAGGAGCGCAGCCTGGTCCACGAGCCCCCCGTCGAGAAACGAGCCCAAGAGCGCGCCCCCGCCCTCCACGAGGATCCGGCGCACCCCGCGCCGGTAGAGCAGGCGGAGCAGGCGGCGCACCTCGACGCGCCCGCGCGCGCCGCACCGCACGACCTCGACCCCTGAGGGCAGGCGCGTGCCCGCGGGCGCCACGCAGAGGACCGGCGCTCCGCCGCGGAAGAGGCGCGCATCCCTGGGCAGCGGTCGCCGGCCGCAGACCACCACGCGCAGGGGGCTGCCGCCGCGCCCGGAGCGGTTGGTCAGGAGCGGATCGTCGAGGCGGAGCGTCCCCGCCCCGATGAGGATCGCGTCCACGCGTGCCCGCAATTCCCGGTGGCCCCAATCCCGCGCCTCTTCGCCGGAGACCCAGCGGGCATCGCCTCCGCGGGAGGAGAGGCGGCCGTCGAGGGTCATGGCCCACTTGGCGATGACCCAGGGGCGGCGGAGCTCCCTCTGCGCGAGGTAGCGCACGAGCAGGGCGCGGGTCGCCCGGGTGGAGTGGGCGCGGCGCACGGCCACCCCCGCTGCGCGCAATTGGCGCGGCCCGAGACCGGCGGTGAGCGGGTTCGGATCGTGCTCGGCATAGACCACCTCCGCGATGCCGGCGCGGGCAAGGGCGGGGGCGCATGGGGGGGTCTTGCCCTCGTGACCGCAGGGCTCGAGGGTCACGTAGGCGGTGGCCCGCTTCCCGCGCCCTCCCGCGGCCGCGAGCGCTTCCTGTTCGGCGTGCGGGCCCCCCCACGCCGCATGGAAGCCCTCCCCCACGATGCGCCCGCCGCGCATGAGGACGCAGCCCACCGGCGGGTTGGGGTCCACCCGGAGCGTGCCGCGCGCCGCCAGGTCGGCGGCGCGGCGCATCGCGTCGCTACCCCGCAAGCGTCCCCTGGAGGCTGAGCGGCGTGGCGGACTCGACACGCACCTCCAGCAGTTCCCCCGCGAGCGCGGCGTCGCCGCGGAAGTGGACGATGGCGTTGCCGCGGGTGCGTCCGGTGAGCCGTTCCGGATCCTTCTTGGAGGGCCCTTCCACCAAGACCTCGTAGGTGCGCCCCACCATCGCCTCGTGCTTGGCGCGCGAAACCGTCTCCTGCGCCTTCAACAGACGCAGGTTGCGCGCCGCCTTCGCCGCTTCCGGGACATCGTCGGGGAAGTGCACCTCGCTGGGCGTGCCCGGCCGGGGGGAGTAGCGGAAGACGAAGCTCTGCTGGAATCCCACCTCGTGGACCAGGGAGACGCTTTGCTCGAAATCCTCCTCCGTCTCGCCAGGAAAGCCCACGATGAAATCCGCGGCCACTTCGCCCTCCGGCGCGCGGCGCCGGAATTCGCGGACCACCTCGAGATAGCGTTCGCGGCTATAGCCTCTCGCCATCCGCTTGAGCACGCGGGTCGACCCGGACTGCGGGGGGATGTGGAGCGCGCCGCAGAGCTTGGGAAGGGAGGCCATGTCGTCGAGCACATCGAGCTGCATGTCCTCGGGATGCGAGGTGACGAAGCGGAGCCGCTTGAGTCCCGCCACCGCGTCGCAGGCGTGCAGGAGCGTGTGCAGGTTTTCCTCCGCGGGCCGGTCCTTGCCGTACGAATCGATGTTTTGGCCAAGGAGCGTCACCTCGACCACGCCGTCCGCCACCAGCTGGCGCACCTCTTCGACGATCTCCGCCAGGGGCCGTCCCTGTTCGCGCCCGCGCGTACTGGGCACGATGCAGAACGTGCAGCGGTGGTCGCAGCCGCGGGAGACGGCGACGAAGGCGCGGTGGCGGTCGGCGCGGAGCGTGACGTCTCGCTCCGGCGGCGGCCGGTCGTGCCCGATGGAGATCTGGACCCCGGTGCCCCGGTGGGCAGCCTCCGCCAGGGCGAGGATGTCGCCGAAGGAGCGCGCCCCCGCGATGAGATCGACATAGGGGGCTCGGCGCGCGATCTCGTTGCCCATGCGCTCCGCCATGCAGCCGGTGACCCCCAGGAGCATGCCGGGCCGGCGGCGCTTGTGCCGCGCGAGCTGGCCCAGGTGGCTGAAGACCTTCTCCTCGGCGTGCTCGCGCACGGCGCAGGTGTTCACCAAGACGACATCGGCGTCGTCGGGGGCGGGCGCGATGGCGTAGCCCGCCCTGCGGAAGGCGGACGCCATCAGCTCCCCGTCCACGATGTTCATCTGGCAGCCGAAGCTGAGCACGTGGAGACGCTTCATGCGCCATCCTCCCGCAGCGCCTTCGCCTCGCGGTCGCACCGGCTCACCAGCTTGTCCATCTCCCGGATGGTATCGCGAGTTTGGATGGCCCGCGACGCCCCTCCTGTCGTGTCCCGGCTCGCCTCGGCGATCCCGAGCCGCGCGCACTCCGCCGCCTGCTCGAAGAAGGCTCCCTTGAAAAAGGAGCGGGCGATCGCCAGGAATCCAGGCAGGGCGCCCCCCTCGTCCAGGAACATGCGGCCCAGGAGGCGGGCCAGGCCGCCCACGGGATCGTCCGGCCAGAGCTCCTCCCGGAACAGCATGCAGGAGCGGAGCACGATGGCGTCGTCGCGCATGCCGCCAAGGAGCGCCTCGAGCCGCTTTTGCGCCCGCACGTAGAGGTCGCGCACGCGCCGGAGCCGCTGCGGATAGTAGCTCGAGACCTCGACGAAGAGCCGGGCGAACTCCCGCCCCCCCTTCGCGCGCGGGAAGTCGCGCACGCTCAGGTGCTCCTCCTTGAGGATGGAGAGCTCGTGAAAAATCTTGCTGGCGTCGGAGTCGTAGAGCTCCGCCAGATCCTCTTCGCGGAACAGCGCGTGGGAGGCCTCCCGGAGCGGCCCCACCTGCTCGCGCAGCAGCGTCTCGAGGCGCACGGTATCGAAGAGCCGTGTGGTCTCGCCCGGCGAGAGCTCCAGTTTGTCCCGCGGGATCCCGCGCTCCCCCACGAGCCGCTTCACGCGCGCCTCGTAGTCGCGGTAGACCTCCTGGAAAGCGTGCCGGCTGGTGAAGTGGAGCCGGATCACCTCGAAGGCTCGGCCGCGGCGGTAGGCGCGCTTCTTGCGCATCGCCGCCACGGCGCCCTAGCCTCGATCCGCGCCCGGAGGGACACGGGTCGCCAACCGGTCGACGAGGTGGAAGAGGAGGAGGAAAGCCGCGACGTAGAGGAGGAGTCCGGCCCAGCCGCCTCCCATGGAACGCTAGCGCCTCTCCGCGCTCTTCCCGCCCGCCTTCGGCCGCTTCGCGGTGGGCTTGGCCTTCGCGGCGACCGGCTTGATCTCCCCCGCCGTCTTGTCCGCGGCCGCCCCCTCGACCGGGGCGCCCGGACGGTCCACCAGCATGAGCAGCGCGCGCGGGGTGTTGTCCCCGAGGCGCGGCTTGGCCAGGCGCAGGATGCGCGTGTAACCGCCGGGACGGTCCCCCACCGCGGGGGCCACCTCCCGGAAGAGCCGGCGGACGCTGGGCCGATGCGGCATGAGCTGCGCGGCGCGCCGGACGCAGTGGAGGTACGCGGCCGTCCCCGCGGGCGTGCCGTCCGCCTTGCTGCGGTTCCCGCGTCGGGCCAGAGTGATGAGCCGTTCCGCGAAGGGGCGGAACGCTTTCGCCTTCGCCAGGGTCGTCACCACCTGTCCCGCCTGGAAGAGGGAGCCGACCAGGTTCCGCCCCATCGCGCGCTGGTGCGCCGGCGTGACCGTCAGCTTGCCCTTGGTCTCGCGATGCCGCATCTAGACCTCCGCGCCCCCGTGGCCTTCCATGCCCCCGCCCCCCTCCATCGCCTCCACGTCCATCTCGAGGCTGAGGCCGTGGGTGATGAGCTTTTGCCGAACCTCGCGCAGGGACGTCTTGCCGAAATTCTTCATGGCGAGGAGATCGGCTTCGCTGAGCCGCACGAGATCGCCGATCGTCTTGATGTTCTCGGCTTCGAGGCAGTTGCTCGCGCGCACGGAGAGATCGAGCTCGGCCAGGGGGAGCGCCAGCTTCTCGCGCATCTCGAGGGGCGGGCCCGCCTCGGGCTCCGGCAGCGCCGCGGGCTTCTCCGCCTGCGGCGTCAACTCGGGCCCGGGGAATCCGTACTGCACGAACGGGTTGAGGTGCTTGCGATAGATCTTGCTCGCCTCGACGAGGGCGTCCTCCGGCCCGATGGTGCCGTTCGTCCAGATCTCGAGGACCAGCTTGTCGTAGTTCGTCACCTTCCCGACGCGGGTGTTCTCCGCCTTGAAGCGGACCCGCTGCACGGGGGAGAAGATCGAATCGATCGGGATCGTGCCGATCTCCTGCTCCTCGCTGGAGTTCTCCTCCGCCGTGGTGTACCCGCGCCCCTTGCGGGCGATCATCTCGCAGGAGAGTTCCGCGTCGTCGTTGAGCGTGCAGATGTGGAGGTCGGGGTTGGTGATCTCCGCCCCGGGATCGCAGACGATGTCCGCCCCGGTGATCGCCCCTTTCGTCTGCCGGTCGATGCGCAGCGTGACGGGTCCGTCCCTGTGCAGGCGCACCAGCAGCCGCTTGATGTTCAGGATGACATCGGTGATGTCCTCCACCATGTAGGGCAGCGCCGTGAACTCGTGGCGGACGCCCCGGATCTTCACGAGCGTGATCGACGCCCCTTCGATGGACGAGAGCAGGACCCGCCGCAGGCCGTTGCCCACGGTGGTGCCGAACCCGCGCTCGAACGGCTCGGCCACGAACCGCCCGTAGCTGTCCGTGACCTCTTCCGCGACGACCCTCGTCGGAAGCTCGAGGTTCCTCCAGCGCATGCGCATCGATTCTTCTTCCTCCGGATTCCGTTAACGCGAGCAGAACTCGACCACGAGGTTCTCATTGATGGGGATCGTGATGTCCTCGCGCGTGGGGTGCGCGATGACCTTGCCCGAGGGGGGATCTTCGGTGCGCGTGAGCCACGGCGGGACCCGCGCCTGCAGGCCGACATCGAGGCTCTGCTTCGCCAGCTTCTGGCTCCGCTCCCGCGTGTGGAGGGTGATCGTATCCCCCACGCGGACCTGGTAGGAGGCGACGTCCATGCGGCGCCCATTCACCCGCACGTGCCCGTGCCCGATCATCTGGCGGGCAGCGGGCCGCGAGCCGGCGAAGCCGAGCAGCGCGACGACGTTCATGAGGCGCCGCTCCAGGAGCTGGATGAGGTTTTCCCCGGTGTTCCCCTTCATGCGGCTCGCCTCGGCGTAGATCCGGCGGAACTGCCGGTGGTTGAGCCCGTAGATGCGCTTCACCTTCTGCGTCTCACGGAGCTTCATGCCGAAGTCGGAGATCTTCTGCCGCCGCCAGACATGGGCCCCCGGCGGGTATTCCCGCTTCTTGACGGCGCACTTCACCGTAAAGCACCGCGCGCCCTTGAGATAGAGCTGCGTGCCTTCGCGGCGACAGAGTTTGCAGACCGAATGGAACGTGCGTGCCATAGAACCTCTGGATGGGGGCGAGCCCCTTAATCTACCCTTCCCGTCAAGCCCATCCTAGACCCTCCGCCGCTTCCGCGGCCGGCAGCCGTTGTGGGGCAGGGGGGTGGCGTCCTCGATCGTCCGGATCTTCAGGCCGCGGGCCTGGAGGCTCCGGATGGCCGATTCCCGCCCGGCGCCGGGCCCCTTGACACGAACGTCGATCTCCTTGACGCCCATCTTGATCGCCGCGTCCGCCGCCTTCTCCGCCGCCCGCTGGGCGGCGAAGGGGGTGGATTTGCGCGATCCCTTGAAACCGATGGTCCCGGCGGAGGCCCAGCAGAGGGTCTCGCCGTTCGGATCGGCGATCGTGATGATGGTGTTGTTGAACGAGGCCTGCACGTAGGCGATCCCCTTCGGGACGTTTCGTTTGACCTTCTTCTTCTTCGCGGTCGTCATGCCTACTTCTTCTCCTTGACGCTCTTCTTGCCGGCGACCGTCTTCCGCGGGCCTTTGCGCGTGCGCGCATTGGTGCGCGTGCGCTGGCCGCGCACGGGCAGGCCCTTTCTGTGCCGGATGCCCCGGTAGCATCCGATCTCCTTGAGCCGCTGGAGATTGGAGGTGATCTGGCGCCGGAGGTGGCCCTCGACGACGTGGTTCTTCTCGATTTCCGCCGCGAGCTTCGCGACCTCCTCCTCCGTGAGGTCCCGCGCCCGGCGATTCGGGTCGATGGCGCAGGCCGCCAGGACCCGGCGTGCCTGGACGTCCCCGATCCCGTAGAGATACCCCAGCGAAACCCATGCGGGCTTGTCCGGGGGAATGTCGACACCCATGATGCGCGGCATTGATCAACCTTGCCTTTGCTTGTGACGCTTGTCCTTGCAGATGACCCGCACGACGCCCTTACGTCGCACGACCCTGCAGTTCTCACACATCCTCCGCACGGAGGCACGAACCTTCATGATGTTTGCCTCCCGGCCCCGATTCCCCGATCGACGATCCTCCCGAGGGAGGGATCGAAGGGAGAGGGCTCGATCCAGACCTCATCGCCGGGAAGGATCCGCACCAGCTTGTGGCGCATCGTCCCGGAGACATGGCACACGACCTCCCGCCCGTCCGCCGCCACGCAGCGGTACCGCGCGTTCGGGAGGGTTTCCCGCACGACCCCGGCCATTCCGGCGTTCGCCTCAGGCATGGGAGAAGACCTCCCCTTCCCGGAGGGTCAGCACCTCCACGCCGTCCGCGAGGATGGCGATGGAATGCTCGAAGTGCGCCGCGAGCGACCCGTCGGCGGTCGAAACCGTCCAACGGTCCGCGCCGACCCGGGTCTTGCCCGATCCGGCGCAGAGCATCGGCTCGATCGCGAGCACCAGCCCCTCCTCGAGGAGCACATCGTTGCGCAGCATCTGCTCGTCGACGTAGTTCGGGACCTGGGGATCCTCGTGCATGCTGGTGCCCACGCCGTGCCCGGCATAATCGCGGACGATGCCGAAGCCGCGGCGCTCGGCCAGCTCCTGCACCGCACGGGCGACTTCGCTCAGCATCCCCGACGGGCGTGCGGCGCGGATCGCCGCGAAGAGCGCGTCCCGGCAGGCGTCGAGGAGCCCCCGCGCGGCCGGCGAGATCTCCCCCACCGGGAAGGTCCACGCGGTGTCGCCGACGAAGTTCTTGTAGCGCGCCCCCACGTCGATGCTGATGACATCGCCTTCGCGGAGGACGCGGGGGCCCGGGATGCCATGGACGATCTCCTCGTTGACCGAGGCGCAGATCGATGCGGGGAAGCCGTGGTAGCCCTTGAACTCCGGGGTCGCGCCGCGGGCGCGGATGATCTTCTCGACGCCGGCGTCGAGCTGCGCCGTGGTCGTCCCGGGCGCGGCGTTCCGGCCCGCCCAGGCGAGTGCTTCGGCTGCGATGCGGCCCGCGTCCCGGAGCAGTGCGATCTCCCGCCGGCTCTTCAGGACCCTCATGCCGCGCTCCCGAGCACCGCCTCGACCGCGTGCGTCACCTCGTCGATCGGGAGGTTCCCGTCGACGCGGCCCAGGAGCCCGCGCTCCTCGTAGTAGCGGACGAGCGCCGCCGTGTTGTCGTGGTAGACCTTGAGACGGTCCCGCACCACCGTCTCGGCGTCATCCGCGCGCTGCACCAGGGCCGTCCCGCAATCGTCGCAGAGACCGGCCTTCCGCGGGGGGCGCGCCGCCAGATGAAAGACCGTGCCGCACTTCGGGCAGCCGCGCCGGCCCGCAATGCGCTCCACCAGGGTGTCGTCGTCCACGTGGACGTAGACGACCCGGTCCAGCGCGCCCTGCCGCCGCGCGAGCACCTGCTCGAGGGCGCGCGCCTGGGCCGGATTGCGGGGATAGCCGTCGAGCAGGAACCCCCGCCCGGCGTCGGACTGCGCGAGACGCTCCGCGACCAGCCGGTCGACCACGTCATCCGGCACCAGAGCCCCGCGATCCATATGCCCCTTCGCCTGGAGCCCCACCGGCGTGCGCTCCCGGACCGCCCGGCGCAGCATCTCCCCGGTGGAGAGGTGCGGCACGCCGCGCAGGCCCGCGATGCGCGCGGCCTGGGTGCCCTTGCCCGCTCCCGGCGGGCCGAGGAAGACGACGCGCATCCCTAGCGGCCGCCCTTCCCGCCGCCCCCGCGCAGGAAGCCGTCGTAGTTGCGCATGACCAGATAGGAGTTGAGCTTGTCCACCAGATCGAGGGCGACCGAGACGACGATGAGGATCGTCGTGCCGCCCAGATAGTAGGTGAGGTTCTCGGGGAGGTTGAGGGTGTCCGCGATGATCACCGGCAGGACGGCGATCACCGCCAGGAACGATGCGCCGGCCAGGGTGATGCGGTTCATGATCCGCTCCAGGTGCTCGGCGGTCGGCTTGCCGGGACGGATGCCCGGAATGAAGGAACCGTACTCTTTCATGTTCTTGCTCATCTCCAGGGGGTTGAACATGAGCGCCACCCAGAAGAACGCGAAGAAGAAGGTGAGCACGATGTAGAGGAGGCTCCAGAGGTACTGCCCGTGATGGAGCGCGTTCGCCAGGCGGGGGAGCCCGATCGCCGAAAAGATCATCTGCGGGAAGGCCAGGAGCGCCGAGGCGAAGATGACCGGCATGACGCCGGCCTGGTTCACGCGGATGGGAAGGTAGTGGCGCTGCCCGCCGTAGACGCGTCGGCCCCGGGTCAGTTTCGCGTACTGGACCGGGATCTTGCGCTGGCCCTTGGTGATGTAGACCACCCCCAGGATCACGAAGACGAAGAGCGCGGAGAGCAGGACCGCGTGCGCCGCGGTCAGGTTCGCGCCGACCAGGCTCACCGGCAGGCGGGCGACGATGCCCGCCATGATGAGGAGCGAGATGCCGTTTCCGACGCCGTTCTCGGTGATCTGTTCGCCGATCCACATGAGGAAAATGGCGCCGGCGATGAGGGCGACGATGGAGCCGGTGGCCCACCAGAAGCCCGGATCCGGGCTGAACGTGATCGGCACGCCGTTCAGCACCGCGTGCGGACGCATGTAGGGCTTGATGGCGAAGAAGCCCTGGACCATGCAGATCGGTACCGTGGCGATGCGGGTCCACTGGTTGATCTTGCGCGTCCCGGCGCTCCCCTCCTTGGAGAGCTTCTCCAGGGCGGGGATCACCTTCACCAGGAGCGAGAAGATGATGCTCGCACTGATATACGGCATGATCCCCAGGCTGAAGAGGGAGGCGTGCTGGATCCCGCCGCCGCTGATGATGTCGAGGAACTGCAGGATGCCCGCCTGGCCCCCGCCCTGGTTCACGACCGCCTTGACCTTGTCGGGGTCGATGCCGGGCAAGGGGATGTTCCATCCCACACGGTAGACCACAAGGAAGCCCACCGTGTAGAGGATGCGCTTGCGTACCTCCGGGATCCGGAAGAGGTTGGCAACGCTCTTGAACATCAGCCGCTTGCCGCCGTGCCGCCGGCGGCCTCGATCTTGCGCTTCGCAGACTCGCTGAACCGGTCCGCCCTGACCACGAGCCGCTTCGTGAGGTCGCCCCCGCCGAGGACCTTGATCGGGCCGGTCCTGGCGTTCACCAGGTGCGCGGCACGGATCGCCGCGTCGTCCACGGTGTCGCCGTTTTGGAACGCACTCTCGAACTGCCCCACGTTCACGATGGAATAGACGGTCCGAAAGCGCGCGTTGTTGAAGCCGCGCTTGGGGAGGCGCCTGAAGAGCGGCATCTGCCCGCCCTCGAAGCCGGGGCGGACGCCCCCGCCGGAGCGCGCCTTCTGGCCCTTGTTGCCCTTGCCGGAGGTCTTCCCGGTCCCGGATCCGATGCCGCGCCCGAGCCGCTTGGGCTTCTTGCGCGGGATGTAGGCGGTGCGTACGTCGGCGAGCCTCATGCGAGCTTCACCCCCCGGAGGCGCTCCGTCTCCGCCTTGCGGCGCAGCTGCGCCAGCCCGTCGAAGGTCGCCTTGACGACGTTGATCGGATTCGTCGACCCAAAGATCTTCGTGAGGATGTCGCGGATGCCCGCCGACTCCAGGACCGCGCGCACGGCGCTGCCGGCGAGGACCCCGGTGCCCGGCGCCGCCGGCACGAGGACGACCTTGCTGGCCGAGAAGCGGCCGTTGACTTCGTGCGGGATGGTCGTCCCGACGCTCGAGACGCGGACGAGGCGCTTCTTCGCGTCCTTCACCGCCTTCTCGACGGCGCTCGGGACTTCCTTGGCCTTGCCGAACCCCCAGCCCACCACGCCGGCCTGGTCGCCGACGGTCACCAGCGCGCTGAAGGAGAAGCGACGCCCGCCTTTCACGACGGCGGCGCTGCGGTTGATCTTGACCACGGTCTCCGAGAGGGTGAGGCCCTCCGGGCTGACCTGGTCGGTGAACATGTGGCGCGCCATTTAAAACTCCAGACCCTCTCCCCGCGCCCCCTCGGCCAGTGCGCGCACGCGCCCGTGGTACCGGTAGGGTCCGCGGTCGAACCGGACCTGCTTGATTTCCAAGGCAAGAGCGCGCTTGGCGACGTCGCTCCCCACCTGCTTGGCGTGCGCGACCGTGCCGCCGTACTCGCCGCAGACCGTCCGGGACGAGGAGGCGCAGACGGTCTGGCCCCGGCCGTCGTCGATGACCTGGGCGTAGATGTGCTTCCCGCTGCGGAAGACCGTGAGGCGGGGCCTCCCTTCCTGGGCACGGGTGGACTTGCGGACGCGCCAGGCGCGGCGCTGCCGTGTGGCGAGGATTTTCCTCTGTCTGCTCATCGTCTCTGGACTCTCCTACTCGCTCGCGACGAACGACTTGCCCTGCTTGCGCGGCACGACTTCGCCCCGGTAGCGCACACCTTTGCCCTTGTAGGGCTCCGGCTTGCGCGCGGCGCGGATCTGGGCCGCGAACTGCCCGACGACCTGGCGATCCGCCCCCCGCAGGCTGATCGAGGTCGGGTTGGGGACCTGGACCTTCACGCCCTCGGGGATCGGGAGCACGATCTCGTTGGCGAACCCGAGCTTCAGAGTCAGCGCCTTCGGCGAGGCGATGCACTGGTACGAGACCCCGATGATCTCCAGCTGCTTCTCGTAGCCCGTCTCGACTCCACGCACGTGGTTGGCCAGGATCGCGCGGCTCAGGCCGTGGAGCGAGCGCACCTGCTTGGACTCGGCGGTGCGCTGCAGGCAGAGGCGCCGCTTCTCGTCGACGCGGGCCGAAATGCCCGCGGGAAGGGGGTACTCCAGCTTGCCCAGTTTTCCCTGGATCGTGACCTTCGCGCCGGCGACGACGGCCTCGACGCCCGCGGGAAGGGGGATGGGTTTCAGGCCGATGCGCGACACGGCTACCAAGCCCTCCCGAGGTATTCGCCGCCCACCCGCTGGTCCCTGCACTCCCGGTCGGTGAGCAGGCCCTTGGGCGTGCTGTAGATGCCGATCCCCTGCCCCCGGAGCACCGTGGGGATGATGCGTGTGGAGTAGTAGACGCGGCGGCCGGGCTTGCTGACGCGCTCGAGATTCCGGAGCACCGCCCGGCCGTCCTCGTCCACCTTCAGGTAGAGGCGCAGCCAACGGCGCCCTTCCACCTCGGTGGCGCGGACCTCGCGCAGGTACCCCTCGCGCTCGAGCAGCTTGCTGAGGCTCTCCTTCATTTGGCTGTGCGGCACGTCCAGCTTGCTCTTGCCCGCGGCGGAGGAGTTGCGGATGCGGGTGAACAGGTCAGCGATCGGATCGGTCATCGACACGGCAATCCCCCCTACCAGCTCGCCTTGATCACGCCGGGGATCAGCCCCTTGAGCGCGAGGCTCCGGAAACAGATGCGACACAAGCCGAACCGACGATAGAAGCTCCGCCGCCTCCCGCAGATCGAGCAGCGGCGGATCCGCCGCGTGGAATAGCGCGGGGGTCGCGCGGTCTTGGCTATCCAACTATTCTTCGCCACGAGCCCTATTCCTCCCTGCGGAACGGCATGCCCAGCTCCGCGAGGAGCCGGCGGGAAACCTCGTCCCGGCCGCCGGTCATGGTGATGATGATGTTCATGCCCTGGACGTGCTCGACCTTGTCGGCGACCACCTCCGGGAAGACGACCTGGTCCGGGAGCCCCATCGAATAGCTCCCGCGCCCGTCGAGCTGGGTGGGCAATCCACGGAAGTCGCGGATGCGCGGGATGGCCATCGAGATGAGACGGTCCAAGAACTCGTACATGCGTCGCCCGCGCAGGGTGACCCGGCAGCCGACCGGATACCCCTCGCGCAGCTGGAAGTTCGCGATCGCCTTGCGCGCCTTCGTCACGACCGGCTTCTGGCCGGTGATCGTGGCGAGATCGCGCTGAGCCTCCTCGAACTTCTTGGGCAACTCGCGCGCCTTGCCGATGCCCATGTTGAGCGTGATCTTCTCCACGCGCGGGACGGCGAGCGCGTTCTTGTACCCGAACTCCTCCATGAGCTTGGGCCGGACCTCGTTGCGGTAGCGCTCCAGGAGACGGGCCATGGCCTACTCCTCCCCCTTGACGGGCGCCGCCTTCTTGGCGCGCGCCTTTTTCTTCTCCGCGGGCGCGGCGGCGGGCGCGACGCCCACCTCGCTGCCGCTGCGGCGCGAGACGCGGATCTTGCGGCCCTCCCGCACCCCGGCCCCGATGCGCGTCCTCGCGCCGGCCGCCTCGTCGAAGTACATGACCTTGCAGAGGTGCAGGGGCGTCTCCTTGCGCATGCGCCCCCCCTGGGGGGTCTTCTGGCTGCGGCGCATGTGCTTCCAGCGCACGTTGACGCCTTCCACCACGACGAGGCCGCGATCGGGGATGACGCGGAGCACGCGCCCACGCTTGCCCCGGTCGTTCCCCGAGAGCACCTCGACGGTGTCGCCCTTCCGGATGGCACGCATCACACCACCTCCGGGGCGAGGGAGACGATCTTCATGAAGTTCTTGGCGCGCAACTCCCGCGCCACGGCCCCGAAAATGCGGGTCCCGCGCGGGTTGTTCTCCGCGTCCAGGATGACCAGGGCGTTGCTGTCGAACCGCACATAGCTCCCGTCGTCGCGGCGGAGGTTGGCGCGCTGCCGCACGATCACGCCGCGCACCACGGTGCCCTGCTTGATCTCGCTGGTCGGGAGCGCCTTTTTCACCGACGCCACGATCACGTCGCCGATCTTGGCGTAGCGCCGCCGCGTGCCGCCGAGCACCTTGATGCACATGACGCTCTTGGCGCCGGTGTTGTCGGCGACGTCGAGGTAAGTCTGCATCTGGATCATGAGGAGGAGGCCTCCTCGGCCTGCGCCGGCACTTCCTGCGGACCGTGCCCCCTGTCGAGGATCCTGAGGAGCCGCCAGCTCTTCCGCTTGGAGAGCGGCCGCGTCTCCTCGATCTCGACGCGGTCGCCCGGGCCCGCCTCCTCGCGCTCGTCATGGACCATGATGCGCCGCGTGCTTCGTACGTACTTCCCGTAGGTCCGCTCCATGCGGCGCGTCTCCACGTCGACGGTGATCGTCTTGTTCATCTTGTCGCTGTGGACGATCCCGACCAGCGTCCCGCGTTTTCTCGTGCTCACGACGCTCCTCGCTCTTTCCGGCTCGACCCGATCTCCGTCTGGCCGCGCAAGCCCAGGGCGCGCTCGCGCAACACCGTCAGGAGGCGGGCGACCTCGCGGCGCAGCTTGCGGAACCGCCCCCGCTCTTCGACCTGATCCGCACCGCCGCGGAACTGCGCCTGGAACAACTCCTTGCGCAGGGACCCCAACTCCTCCTGGAGCTCGACGTCCGCCTTCTCCCGGAGCGCTTCGACACTCATACTCCGTGCCTCCGCGCGAGCAGCTTGGTCTTGAGGGGCAGCTTGTGGGAAATCCGGTTCATGGCCAGGCGCGCCACGGCTTCCGTGACGCCTCCGACCTCGAACAGGACGGTCCCGGGGCGCACCGTGGCGCACCAGTAGTCGACCTCTCCCTTGCCCGTGCCCATCCGCGTCTCCTCGGGGGTCGAGGTGACCGGCTTGTGCGGGAAGACCCGGATGTAGATGCGGCCGGTCCCGGCGGCGCGCTGCCCGGCGACGCGGCCCGCCTCGAGCTGCGCCGCGGTGATCCAGCCCGGCTCCAGCGACTGGAGGCCCCAGTCCCCGAACGCCACGGTCCGGCCCCGCGTCGCGGGGCCACGGATCACGCCACGCTGGTGCTTACGCCACAGGACCCGCTTGGGCATCAGCGACATTGCGCCGCTCCTTCCTGACGACCGTGTCGTCCTGCACCTGGCCGATCTCGCCGCGGTAGATCCATGCCTTCACGCCGATGGTGCCGTAGTTGGTCTTCGCCGTGGCCTGGCCGAAGCGGATGTCGGCCTTGAGGGTCTGCAGAGGGACCTGGCCCCACGTCTGCATCTCGGTCCGGGCGATTTCCGCCCCGCCGAGCCGCCCCGAAACGCGCAGCTTCACGCCCTTCGCGCCGCGCTCGATGGAGAGCTCCATCTGCTTCTTCATGGCGCGCCGGAAATTGGCGCGCCGCGCGAGCTGGTCGGCGATCTGCTCCGCGACGATCTGGCCTTCGAGTTCCGGCTTGGTGATCTCGAGGATGTCGAGCTGCACCTTGCCGTCCACGAGCTTGCCCAGATCCTGGCGGAGCTGATCGACCTTCACCCCCTTGCGCCCGATGAGGACGCCGGGCTTGGCGCAGTGCACCAGGATGCGCACCTGCTCGCGCGTCCGGTCGATCTCGATGCGCGGGATCTGCGCGCCGTAGAACTGGTCCTTGATGTACTTGCGGATCTCCTGGTCCTGGCGGAGGAGCTTGGGGAACTCCTTCTTGCCGGCGAACCAGCGCGAGTCGTGTCGCATGGTCACGCCGACCCGGAATCCGATCGGATGCGTCTTCTGTCCCATGGCTTATTCCGTCGCCTCCTCGGCTCCGCCGCTCTCCGTCGCGGCCGCGGCCGCACCGCGTGCCCCGCCCTTCCTCTTGCGCTCCTTTTGCTTCTCCTGCAGCTCCACCAGGATGTGGCTCGTCCGCTTGTGGATCGGGGTCGCCCGTCCCATCGCCCGCGGCATCCAACGCACCCGACCGCCCAGCAGCGGCCCCATGTCGGCGCGCGCGTCGGAGATGACCAGGGCGTTCAGATCGACGTCGAGATCGTTGCCCGCGTTGGCGAGGGCCGACTTCAAGACCTTGCGGAGGAAGAAGGCACCGCGCTTGGGGCTGTGCTCCAGCGCCGCGAGGGCGTCGTTGACGGGCATCCCCCGCACCATGCAGGCGACGAGATGCGCCTTGCGCGGCGCGATGGCCGCGAAGCGGTGGATGGCTCGGAAGGTCTTCTTGGCGTCCGCCATGGTTATTCCGGAGTCGGAGCCTCTTCCTTCTTGTTGGTGTGTCCGCGGAAGGTCCGCGTGGGAGCGAACTCCCCGAGCTTGTGTCCGACCATGTCCTCGGTCACGAACACCTTGAGGAACTTGTTGCCGTTGTGGACGAGGAAGGTGTGCCCCACGAAGCCGGGGGTGATCGTGCAGGCGCGCGCCCAGGTCTTGAGCGGCTCCTTGCGGTTCGCCCCCATCCGTTCGACGCGGCGCACGAGCCGCTCGTCGAGATAGGGGCCTTTCTTCAGGCTTCGGCTCATGGCTTACCTCTGGAATCTGCCCTTCTTGCGCATGCGCACGATCCGGCGGCCGGTCGTCTTCCGCTTCTGGCGCGTCTTGCCGCCCTTCGCCAGGATGCCCGTCGGGGAGACCGGATGCCGCCCGCCGGCGCGACGGCCCTCGCCGCCGCCCATCGGGTGGGCCACGGGGTTCATCGCGCTCCCGCGCACTTCGGGTCGCCAGCCGAGCCAGCGCGACCGGCCGGCCTTCCCGAGCTTCACGAGATTGTGGTCGACGTTGCCGATCTGCCCCACGGTGGCGCGGCAGTTGAGGTCGATTTTCATGATCGCGCCGGAGGGCAGGCCGACGATGGCCCACTTGCCGTCCTTGGCCTGGAGTTGCGCGACTCCGCCGGCGGCGCGCACCAGCTGGCCTCCCTTGCCGGGCGTCAACTCCACGTTGTGGATCTCGAGTCCGACCGGGATCTCCTTGAGCGCCTTGCAGTTCCCCACCACCGGCTCGGCGGTACTTCCGCTCATCACGGTGCGCCCCACCTCCAGCCCGAGCGGAGCGAGGATATAGGTCTTCTCGCCGTCGGCATAGTGCAGAAGCGCGATCCGGCAGGTACGGTTCGGGTCGTACTCGAGGGCGGCGACCTTGGCGGGGATGCCGTCTTTGCGCCGCTGGAAGTCGATCACACGATACATCCGCTTGTGACCGCCGCCGCGGCGGCGCTGGCTCACGCGGCCCGTGTTGTTGCGGCCGCCGGTCTTGGGCAGCGGCTCCAGCAGGCGCTTCTCGGGAGCCTTCTTGCTCAGCTCCGAGAAATCGAGCACGCTCCCGCCGCGTCGGCCGGGGCTTGTGGGTCGGAAATACTTGATGCCCATCGTCCTCTTCCCCGATCGACTAGTAGAAGTTCTCGATCGCGTGCCCTTCCTGGAGCACGACGATGGCCTTTTTCCATTCCTCGGTCTTGCCGAACCGCCGGCCTTGGCGCCGGATCTTGCCCGGCATGTTCATGGTGCGCACGCGCTCGACCTTGACGCTGAACAGCGCCTCGACGGCATGGCGGATGTCCACCTTGGTGGCGGACGTGCTCACCTCGAACGGGTAGGCGCGGTGGCGCTCGACCATGCGGAGCGACTTCTCCGTGACGCGCGGCCGGCGCACGATCTCGTAGTGGCGCGGGTCGACCTTAGACATCGGCGTACCGCTCCTCGAGCTCCTTGAGCGCGCTCTCCTCGAAGATGATGACCCGGGCCTTGATGACCTCGTATGCGTTCAGGTCGCTCAGCACGCGGTAGCCGCTTCCCGGCACGTTGCGGCAGGAACGCCACAGCGCGTCGGAGTGCACCTTGGGGACGAGAAGAAACGTCCCGGTGATCCCGAACTTGCTCAGGATGGCCACGACGTCCTTGGTGCGGGGCTTGTCGATGCCGAAGCTCTCCACGACCCGCACCTCGCCGTCCGAGAGTTTTCCGCGCAGGGCCGCGCGGAGCGCCGTCCGCCGCGCCTTGAGGGGCAAGGCGTAGCCATACTCCCGCGGCTTCTTGCCGTGCATGACGCCGCCGCCCCGGAAGATTCCCGCTTTCGCCGAGCCGTGACGCGCCCGGCCGGTCTTCTTCTGGCCGTACATCTTGCGGGTCGTGCCCGCCACCTCGGAGCGCAGGAGCACCGAATGCGTCCCGGTGCGCTGGCGCGCCTCGGCCATGATCACGATCTCCTTGAGCAGGACCTTGCGCGCCCGGCGGGCGAAGGCCAGGGGGTCGACGGACCGCTCCTTGAGCGTGCCGCCCTTGGCGAGGAAGGGGAGGGAGACGGGCATGGTCAGACCTTGATCCGGATGTCGACGCCGGCCGGCATGTTCAGCTTGCTCAAGGCGTCGACCGTCTTGGCGGTGGGCTCGGAGATATAGATGATCCGCTTGTGGGTGCGGATCTCGAACTGCTCGCGGGACTTCTTGTCCACATGGGGGGATCGGAGCACGGTGTAGCGCTCGATGCGGGTGGGCAACGGCACGGGGCCGGCGACCTTCGCGCCGGTCCGCTTGGCGGTGTCGACGATCTCGACCGCCGAGCTGTCGAGGGACTCGTGGTCGTACGCTTCCATGCGGATCTTGATCTCGTCCATGTCCAATCGCCTCTCGCTCCCAACTTCGTGGGGCGGCGCGGGTTGCGCGCGCCGACCCCCCGCCCGCGGGCCGTGCGGGAAGGCCCCAAGGGGAAACCGATCATCCTACTGAGGCCCGCCCTGGCTGTCAACGCGAGCACGCGTGCGGAGGGCGAAGGGACGGCCGGCGACGGCCCGACGCATCCGGGCCATCCGTTCCGATCGTCGCTCCACGCCCCCGCGCCGCGGGGACTCGCGACCGAATTCCGGCGTCTTCGCCGGAGAGCCGCGCAGTGTACCCCCCGGGATGCTAGAGGAGAAGATCCTGAGCGAGGGCGGGGGGAACCGCCTGGTAGCCGGTCGGCTCCATGGCGTAGCTCGCCCGTCCCTGGGTCAGGCTCCGCAGGGTCCCGACGTAGCCGAACATCTCGGCCAAGGGAACGGTCGCGGTGAGAAGGGTCGCCTCGGCGTCCTCCAGCTCGGTGCCCAGGATCGTGGCGCGGCGACGGTTCAGATCGCCTAACACCTCTCCCAGGTAGGCGTGGGGTGTGCGGATTTCTACCCGCATGAGGGGCTCCAGCAAGATCCGCTTCCCCTGCTCGATGGCCGCCTCGAACGCTCGGGCCGAGGCCACCTCGAAGGCCAGTTCGCTCGACCGCTCCTCGTGCGTCTCGGTCGCGGCCACGCGCGCCTTGACCCCGAGGATCGGGTAGCCGAGCCCCGCGCCGGACCGGGCGCTGTCCTGGAGGCCGCGTTCCACCGCCTGCTCGAACCCACGATTCAGGCCGAACCGGGCGTTCACCTTCCACTCCAGGGCCAGGCCGCGATACTCCCCCAGCGGCTCGACCTCCAGGGTGACCCGGGCGAAGTGCTCCTTCCCCGCCGCCTCCTGGTCGAACTGCCCCTCCCCCCGGCCCCCCCCACCCACCGTCTGGCGGTAGGAGACCCGCGGCGCCCCGACGTTGGCGTCCACCTGGAAATCCCGCAGCATGCGGTTCTTGAGCACCTCGAGATGGAGCTCCCCCATGCCCGCGATGATGGTCTGGCCGGTCTCGGGATCCTCGCGGCTCTCGAACGTGGGGTCGTCCTTGGCGAGACGCATCAGCACTTCCGCCAACCGGTCCCGGTCGGCCGAGCTCTTCGGCTCGATCGCCATGGAGAGGACCGTCTCGGGGAAGCGCGGGCGCTCGAACACGATGGGGTCGGACTTGGCGCACAGGGTGTCGCCGGTCACCGCGAACTTCAGCCCGACCGCAGCCACGATCTCGCCCGCCGAAACGCCGTCGAGCCGCTCGCGCTCCGCGGCATGCATGCGGTAGAGCTGCTGGATCCGCTCGCCGCGCTTCACCCGAGGGTTGTAGACATGGCCGTTCTCCTCCATCTGCCCGCTGTAGACGCGCAGGTAGACGAGGTCGCCGTGCCGGTCGGAGAAGCTCTTGAAGACCAGCGCGCTGAACGGGGCGGCGGGGTCGCACTCCCGGAGCGCCTCCCGGTTCGTGTCCGGATGCAGGCCGCGGGCCGCCTCGACCTCCGGGGGCGACGGGAGGTAGGCGAGGACCGCGTCCAGGAGCGGCTGGATGCCGCGGTTGCGGAGCGCGGCGCCGCAGAGCACCGGAGCCACCTGGAGGCGGAGCGTGGCGCGCCGGATGCCCGCGGCGAGCACGCCGGCGGGAACCGGGCGGTCGTGGAGGAAGAGGTCGGCCACCTCCTCGTCGAACTCCCCCACCGCGGCCACCAGCTCCAGGCGCCGGCGCCCGGCCTCCTCGCGCAGTTCCTCCGGGACGGCGCCGGTCTCGAAGACCTCCCCCAGTCCGTCCGGGGCCCAGAGGCGGCTCTTTTCGTCCACGAGATCCACGATCCCGGCAAACTCGCGCTCGGTCCCCACGGGCATCTGCACGGCGACGGGGGTCGCCTTGAGGCGCTTGCGGATGGAGGCGATCGACCGGTCGAAGGAGGCACCCCCGCGGTCGAGCTTGTTGATGAAGCAGAGGCGCGGGACACGATACTTGTTCGCCTGGCGCCAGACGGTCTCGCTCTGAGCTTCGACGCCGTGGACGCCGTCGAAGACCACCACGGCGCCGTCCAGCACCCGCAGGCTGCGCTCCACCTCGGCGGTGAAGTCGACGTGCCCGGGCGTGTCGATCAGGTTGATCCGGTGCCCTTTCCAGGCCAGGGTCGTCGCCGCCGCGGTGATCGTGATCCCCCGCTCCTGCTCCTCCTGCATCCAGTCCATCTTGGCGGTGCCCTCGTGGACCTCGCCGAGGCGATGCTCCTTGCCGGTGTAGAAGAGGATGCGCTCGCTGACCGTCGTCTTGCCCGCGTCGATGTGCGCGATGATGCCGATGTTGCGGACGAGGCGTATGTCGGGGGGGGACGGTCGTTCCGGCATGGAGGTCGGGGGGGGCGCGGGGGGCGCCCGCCCGGGTGGGCGGCGCCCCCGGCGACCCGCCTACCAGGCGAAGTGCGCGAAGGCCTTGTTGGCCTCGGCCATCTTGTGGACGTTTTCCCGCGTCTGCATGGCGCTTCCCTCGCCGTTGTAGGCGGCGATCAATTCGTCGGCCAGCGCGCGCGCGAGCGGACGGCCCTTCTTGCCGCGCGCCGCGGCGAGCACCCAGCGGATCGCCAGCATCTGGGCCCGGCGACGGCTCACCTCCATCGGGACCTGGTAGGTCGCGCCGCCGACGCGCTTGCTCCGCACCTGGATGAGCGGCTTCACGTTGTTGAGCGCGGTGGTGAACACCTCCGCGGGGTCCTTGTCCTTGAGTCGCTCGGTCACGGTGTCCAGCGCCTCGTAGACGATCGCCTGGGCGGTCGACTTCTTGCCGTCGTGCATCACCGAATTGATGAACTTCGACAGGAGGCGGTTCTCGTGGCGCGGATCCCCGCGCAGGAAGCCTTCGGTGGAGGTGTACTTGCGGGGCATTACTTGGGCCTCTTGGCGCCGTACTTGGAACGGCCCTGCTTCCGGCCCTCGACGCCGGCTGTGTCGAGGGTTCCGCGGATGATGTGGTAGCGCACGCCGGGCAGGTCCGGCACGCGCCCGCCGCGGACGAGCACGATGGAGTGCTCCTGGAGGTTGTGCCCCTCCCCGGGGATGTAGGCGGTGACTTCGTGCCCGTTGCTGAGCCGGACGCGCGCGATCTTGCGCAGCGCCGAGTTCGGCTTCTTGGGGGTCATCGTCTTGACCTGGAGGCAGACGCCCCGCTTTTGCGGGTTGGTGTGGAGCGCGGGCGCTTTGGAGCGGTAGATCTTGTGCCCCCGGCCCTTGCGGATGAGTTGGTTGATCGTCGGCATGATGGAAACCTCGAAGTATAGCAGGGTGAGCCTTTTCTCCCCTAGGCGACCGCCTCGCCCCCCTCCACGTCCGGAAGCCCCTCGAGGGAGCCCGCGAGCTCCGCGAACCCCGGGTCGTCGAGCGGCATGTCCCGTTTGAGATGCGCCCGGCTGTAGGCGTGGAACCCGGTCCCGGCCGGGATGAGATGGCCCAGGATCACGTTCTCCTTGAGGCCGCGCAGGTAGTCCGTGCGGCCCGCCAGGGCCGCCTCGGTGAGCACCTTCGTCGTCTCCTGGAAGGAGGCCGCGGAGATGAAGGAGTCGCTCTGGAGCGACGCCTTGGTGATGCCCAGGAGCAGCGGCGTGGCCCGCGCGGGACGGCCGTTCTCCTCGATGACCTTCTTGTTCGCCTGGCGGAAGCGGAACTTGTCCACCACCGCGCCGGGCAGGAACTTCGTGTCGCCCGGATCCTCGATGCGGATCTTGCGCATCATCTGGGCCACGATGATCTCGATGTGCTTGTCGTCGATGGTGACGTTCTGGGAGCGGTAGACGTTTTGCACCTCGCGGGTGAGGTAGTGCTGGACCGCCTCCTCCCCGCTGATGCGCAGGATGTCGTGGGGGACGAGCGGCCCCTCGGTGAGCGGCTCGCCGGCGCGGACCCGGTCCCCGTTGTGGACCAGAAGGTGCTTGCCCTGGGGGATGAGATGCTCCTTCTCGATGCCGGTCTCGCTCTTGACGCGCAGGATGCGCTTCCCGCGCCGCTTCTCGCCCAGCTCCACGATCCCGTCGATCTCCGACATGACCGCCGGGTCCTTCGGCTTGCGCGCCTCGAACAGCTCGGTGACGCGCGGCAGGCCTCCGGTGATGTCCTGGGTGCCGGTGATCTCGCGGGGCGTCTTCGCGATGAGCGTCCCGGCGGAAACGCTCTGGCCGTCGTCCACTTCGAGGTAGGCGCGCTCGGGGATGGGATAGAGCGCCAGGGGATGCCCCTTGTCGTCGAGGATGACCACCTGCGGGTGCAGGTCGCCCTTGTGCTCGATGATGACGGTGCGCCGCACGCCGGACGCCGTGTCCGCCTCCTCGCGCATCGTCTTGCCCTCGACGATCTCGTCGTAGCGCACGATGCCGTCGCGCTCGCAGAGGATCGGGATGTGGTGCGGGTCCCAACGGACCAGGATCTGCTTCTCCTTGACGGTGGCGCCCTCCTCCACGAGCATCACGGCGCCCGCGGGGACGAGGTGCCGGTCGACCTCGCGCTCCTGGTCGTCCTGGATCACGATCTCGCCGTTCCGGTTGAGGACGACGCGCTCCTTCTTGTTGTTCACGACGACTTTGAGCTTCTCGAAGCGGATGACGCCCTTGAAGCGCGTGCGGATCTCCGCCTCCTCGACGGTCTTGTGCGCCGTGCCCCCGATATGGAACGTGCGCATCGTGAGCTGCGTCCCGGGCTCGCCGATGGACTGCGCCCCGATGATCCCCGCGGCGAGGCCCAACTCCACGAGCTTGCTCCGCGACAGGTCCATGCCGTAGCAGCGGGCGCAGACGCCCAGCGGCGCCTCGCAGGTGAGCGGGCTCCGGACGCGGATCTTCTCGTAGCCCATCGCCTCGACGCGGCGGGCCACCTCCTCGGTGACGAGCTCGTTCTCCTCGACCACCACCTCGTCGGTCACCACGTCCACGATCCGGTCGCGCGCCACGCGGCCGGTGATGTTTTGTGCCAGGGAGACCTCGATCTTGTCCCCCTTGTAGACCACGCCCTTGCTGATGCCGTTGAGGGTCTGGCAGTCGAGGGTGGTCACGACCACGTTCTGGGCGACGTCCGCCAGCTTGCGCGTGAGGTAGCCCGAGTCGGCGGTCTTGAGCGCCGTGTCGGCGAGACCCTTGCGGGCGCCGTGGGTGGAGGAGAAGTACTCCAGCACCTTCAGCCCCTCGCGGAAGTTCGCCTTGATGGGCGTCTCGATGATCCTGCCCGACGGCTTGGCCATGAGGCCGCGCATGCCGGCGAGCTGGCGGATCTGCTCCACCGAACCGCGGGCGCCGGTGTCCGCCATGAGGTAGATCGGGTTGAGGTAGGGCTTGCCGTCACGCACGTCGGTCTTGAGCCCTTCCATCATCTGCTTGCCGATCTCTTCCCGGGCGTTGGTCCAGCAGTCGACGATCTGGTTGTAGCGCTCGCCCTCGGTGATGACGCCCTGTCGGTAGTTCTCCTCGATGACGTCGACTTCGCTCTGGGCCCGGCGCATCACGTCCTCCTTGGTGAGGGGGATGCGCATGTCGTCCTTGGCGAACGACAGCCCGGCGCGCGTCGCCGCCTTGAAGCCCATCTCCTTGATGTCGTCGAGGAGCTGAAGCGTCGCCTCGCGGCCGAGGATCTTGTGGCAGTCCGAGATGACCTGCTGGATGCCCTTCTTGCCCAGCGGGTAGTTGTAGAACGGCATCCCCGCGGGCAGGACGTCGTTCAGGATGATGCGCCCCATCGTGGTCTCGATCCGTCCGGGGGCGGACTCCACCTCCCCCTTGACGCTGGACTTCACCACACGGCCCGCCGGGAGGCGGAGGTGCACGCGGCTATGGACGCGAAGCTTGCCCAGGCCGTAGGCGAGGAACGCCTCGTGGATGCTGCTCAAGGGCCGCACCCTCCCCTCCTGCAGGTCGTGGTCGGAGGTGAGGTAGCCCAGGCCGAGGACGATGTCCTGGCTCGGCGCGATGATCGGATTGCCGTGGGCGGGGGAGAAGATGTTGTGCGGCGCCAACATGAGGGTGGACGCCTCGGTCTGCGCCTCGTAGGAGAGGGGCAGGTGCACCGCCATCTGGTCCCCGTCGAAGTCCGCGTTGAAGCCGGTGCAGACCAGCGGGTGGATCTTGATGGCGTTGCCCTCCACGAGCACCGGCTGGAACGCCTGGATGCCCATGCGGTGCAGCGTCGGCGCGCGGTTCAGGAGGACCGGGTGGTTCTGGATGACCTCCTCCAGGATGTCCCAGACCTCCTCGTCGCGCCGCTCCAGCATCTTCTTCGCGCTCTTGATGGTGTCGGCGAGACCCATCTCCTTGAGGCGACGGATGATGAAGGGCTGGTAGAGCTCCAGCGCGATCTTCTTGGGCAGGCCGCACTGCTTGAGCTTCAGCTCCGGCCCGACCACGATCACCGAGCGGGCGCTGTAATCCACGCGCTTGCCCAGGAGGTTTTCGCGGAACCGGCCCTGCTTGCCCTTGATCATGTCGGTGAGGGATTTCAGCGGCCGGTTGGACGAGCCGAGCACCGCGCGGAGGCAGCGGCTGTTGTCGAAGAGCGCGTCCACGGACTGCTGCAGCATCCGCTTCTCGTTGCGGATGATGACCTCGGGGGCGTTGAGGTCGAGCAGCTTCTTCAGCCGGTTGTTGCGATTGATGAGGCGTCGGTAGAGGTCGTTGAGATCGCTCGTGGCGAAATTGCCGCTCTCCAGGAGCACCAGGGGGCGCAGATCCGGCGGGATCACGGGGATCGCGTCCAGGACGAGCCACTCCGCCTTGTTCTCCGATTCGCGGAGCGCGTCCACCAGCTTGAGCCGCTTGATGATGTCTTTCTGGCGCTGACGGGACTTCGTCGTGGTCAGCTCGGCCTTGAGCTCCCCCGAGACCCCCTCGAGGGGCAGCACCTTGAGGAGCTCGCGCACGGCCTCCGCTCCCATGCCCGCCTCGAAGGTGTCGCCGTACTTGAGCCGGCACTCGCGGTACTGGTCCTCGGTGAGGAGCTGGTACGCCTTGAGCGGCGTGTCTCCCGCATCGATCACCACGTAGTCCTGGAAGTAGATGACCCGCTCGAGCGCGCTGGTCTTCATGCCGAGCAACGTGCCGAGGCGCGAGGGCATCGCCTTGAAGAACCAGATGTGGACGATCGGCGCGGCGAGGCTGACGTGGCCCATCCGCTTCCGGCGCACGCGGGAGTGGGTCACCTTCACGCCGCAGCGGTCGCAGATGATCCCCTTGTGCTTGATCCCCTTGTACTTGCCGCACGAGCACTCCCAGTCCCGCTCGGGACCGAAGATGCGCTCGCAGAAGAGGCCGTCCTTCTCCGAACGGTAGGTGCGGTAGTTGATCGTCTCCGGCTTCTTGACCTCGCCATAGGACCACGAACGGATGTCGTCCGGCGAGGCGAGGCGGATCTTGACGGCGCTGTAGTCGTTGATGCGGTTGTAGAGGCTCTCGACCATGATCCCTCCTCCTAGAAGCCCTGCTTGACCAGTTCGAGGTTGAGGGCCAGGCCCTTGATCTCGTTGGTCAGCACTTCGAAGGAGACAGGCGTGCCCGCCTCCAGGATGTTTTCGCCCTTGACCATCGCCTCGTAGATCTTCATGCGGCCGTCGACGTCATCGGACTTGACGGTGAGGAGTTCCTGCAGGACATGCGCGGCGCCGTAGGCTTCCAGCGCCCACACTTCCATCTCGCCGAAGCGTTGCCCGCCGAAGCGCGCCTTGCCGCCCAGCGGCTGCTGGGTGATGAGCGAATAGGGGCCGGTCGCGCGTGCGTGCACCTTGTCGTCGACCAGGTGGTGCAGCTTCATCATGTAGAGGTAACCCACCGTCACCTTCTGGTCGAACGGCTGTCCCGAGCGCCCGTCATGGAGCAGCGACTTGCCGTCCCGCGGCAGGCCGGCCTTCTCCAGCAGGCTCTCGATGTCGTGCTCCTTGCAGCCGTCGAAGACCGGGGTGACCACCTGGTAGCCCAGCGCCTTCGCGGCCAGCCCCAGGTGCGTCTCCAGGATCTGGCCCACGTTCATGCGGCTCGGCACGCCCAACGGATTGAGCACCATCTGCGCCGGGGTGCCGTCGGCGAGGAACGGCATCTCCTCCACCGGCACGATGCGGGAAACCACGCCCTTGTTGCCGTGGCGCCCGGCGATCTTGTCGCCCACCGAGATCTTGCGCTTGGTGGCGATGTAGACCTTCACCATCTCGAGCACGCCGGTGGGAAGCTCGTCCCCGCGGCTGAGGCGGTTCACGATCTTGTTCTTCTCCGACTGCCGCGTGTCGATGCGGGTGAAGAGGTCCTTGAGGTGCTTGAGCCGTCTCTCGCGGGTGCGCGTCGCGGGCTCCTGCACCACCTCCGAACGGAGGCGGTCCCGGATCTTCTTGAACTCGACCGCGCTCAGCACGGCGCCCACGGAGAACGCCCGCTTGGTCTCGGGGTCGAGGAGCTTCTTCTCTCGCCCGTCCTCCATCGCCCGGATCGCCTCCTCGAGCACCGTCTGGTACTCGGCCAGGAACTCGCGCTCGTACCGCTTGATCTCCTGGAGGTTGGTCTGGCGCTCCTCCTCGGTGAGGTTGACCTTCCGGCTGAACTTCTGGGCGTCGATGACGATGCCCTCCACGCCGGACGGCACGTCGAGGGAGTCGTTCTTCACGTCCTCGCCGGCGCGTCCGAAGATGGCATGCAGGAGCTTCTCCTCCGGGCTCAGTTCGCTCTTGCTCTTGGGGGAGACCTTGCCGACCAGGATGTCGCCCGGCCGCACGAAGGTCCCGATCCGGACGATCCCCTCCTCGTCGAGATTGCGCAGCGCGCGCTCCGAGACGTTGGGGATGTCGTTGGTGAACTCCTCGCGCCCGAGCTTCGTCTCGCGGATCTCGATCTCGAACTCGTCGATGTGGATCGAGGTGTAGCTGTCGTTGCGCAGCAACTCCTCCGAGATGAGGATGGCGTCCTCGAAGTTGTAGCCGTCCCAGGGCATGAAGGCGACGAGGATGTTCTTGCCCAGGGCGAGCTCGCCCTGGTGCGTCGCCGCGCCGTCCGCCAGGATCTGGCCCGCGGAAACCCTGTCCCCCGGGCGCACGATCGGCCGCTGGTTGAGGCAGGTGCGCTCGTTGAGCCCGGTGAACTTGCGCAGTTTGTAGACCCGTTCGCCGGTGCTCTCCTTGACCGTGATCTCCGAGGAGGTCGCCCGGACCACCGTGCCGTCCTCCCGGGCGCGCGACACCATGCCCGAGTTGATCGCCACGTGCCGCTCCATGCCGGTGGCCACGAGCGGCGGATCGGTCTTCACCAGGGGGACCGCCTGGCGCTGCATGTTGCTGCCCATGAGCGCGCGGTTGGCATCGTCATGCTCGAGGAACGGGATGAGCGCCGCCGACACACCCACCATCTGCTTCGGGCTGACGTCGATGTAGTCGATCTGTTTGGCGGGGACGAGGAGAAAGTCGTCGTTGCGGCGCGCCAGGACCGCCTCGTCCAGGATGCGACCCGCGGGGTCGATCGAGGCGTCGGCGGGGGCCAGGAACTTGTCGCGCTCCTCGTCGGCGCGCAGGTAGAGCACCTTGCCGCTGAGCTTGCCGTTCTTGACCTCGCGGTAGGGCGTGACGAGAAAGCCGTACGGGTCGGTCTTGGCATAGATCGAGAGGGAGGAGATGAGCCCGATGTTGGTGCCTTCCGGCGTCTCGATCGGGCAGATGCGGCCGTAGTGGCTGATGTGGACGTCGCGCACCTCGAACCCGGCCCGCTTCCGGTTGAGGCCGCCCGGCCCGAGGGCCGAGAGGCGGCGCTCGTGGGTGAGCTGGCTCAGCGGGTTGGTCTGGTCGACCACCTGGGAGAGCTCGCCGCGGCCGAAGAAGTAGTCGATGGCGCTCGAGATCGTCTTCGAGTTGATGATGGAACGGGGCGTGACGGTCTCCCGGTTCTCGATGTTCATCCGCTCCTGGGCGGTGCGGCGCAGCTTGAGGAAGCCCTTGCGGATTTCGTCGCCGGCCAGCTCCGCGATGGTTCGGATGCGGCGGTTGCCCAAATGGTCGATGTCATCCACCTCGCCTTTCCCGTCGCGCAGGAGCAGGATGTAGCGGATGGCGTTGACCGGATCCTCCTTCTGGAGCGTCTGGACGTCCTCGGGCACTTTCTGCCCGAACTTGCGGTTGAGCCGGAACCGACCCACCCAGCCGAGGCGGTAGCGGTTGGAATCGAAGAACTTCTCCTTGAAGAGGTCGCGCGCCTTCTCGGTCTGGGGCGGATTGCCGGGGCGAAGGCGCGAGTAGAGGCGCAGCAGCGCGTCCTCGTGGCTCGTCGTGGTGTCCTCCGCCAGCGTGTTGAGCAGCAGCGGGTCGTCGAGGCGCTCGATCACCTCGACCTCGGCGATCTTGCTCTTCTGGATCAGCTCGGCGTGCTGCTCGGAGATCGGCTCCCCGGCGGCGACCAGGATCTCGCCGGTCGCCTCGTCGACCACGTCCGAGACGGCGTAGCGCCCCTGGATCTTCTGCACGAAACCCCGGGCGCCGCGCTTCACGACGGAGGTGTCATGGAAGAGGCGGATGATCTGGGCGTTGGTGGAAAACTCCTCGCTGAACGCGCGCAACAGGCTCGTCGCGGGGAATTTTCCCGACTGGTCGATCCGGACCTGGAGCGTCTCCTTCTTGGAGACGTTCAATTCGACCCACGAACCTCGCTCGGGGATGATCCAGCAGCTGTGAAGCTTCTTGTCGCTCGTGTGGGTCTCCACGCTGAAGTCGACCCCGGGGGACCGGTGGAGTTGCGTGACGATGACGCGCTCGGTCCCATTGATGATGAACTCCCCGCCCCCGACCATGATCGGGAGTTCGCCGAGGTAGACCTCCTCCTCGATCGGCTGCTCCTTGTTGAGGCGCACCCGGATCTTGAACGGCGACCCGTAGGTGAGGCGGAGCCTGCGGCACTCGTCGGTGGTGTAGCGCGGCGCGGCGAGCTCGTACCCGAGGTAATCGAGGGACATCGTCCCGTCGTAGCTGGAGATCGGGAAGACCTCGCGGATGATCCCCTCGAGACCCTTGGCCTCGCGCTCGGAGTACGAGGCGTCCTCCTGGAGGAACTCCGCGTACGAACGCGTCTGCAGCTCCACCAAGTCGGGGAGGATGTGTTCGTCGAGGGTGCGGCCGTACTTGACAATCTCCATGACATCCAGTCGGGCCTAGCCCGGAACGGGAACGACGCGGCTGCCGGCGTTCGGATCGCCGGCACCGCGAAAAACGTGCGACAGAGCAGGAAGGTCCCGCCGCGTTTCCCGGTCCGGATGGACCCTCTTCGCGGCGGCGTGCGCGGCGGGAGGGCGTCCCGCCGTGGGCTCGAGGAATTCGCAGGCTGCAGGTCGTCGAGCCATCTAGGCCAGCTCGACCGTCGCCCCGGCTTCCTCGAGCTGCTTCTTCATCTTCTCGGCCTCCTCCTTCGTGACGCCTTCCTTCACCTTCTTCGGGGCGCCGTCCACGAGATCCTTGGCCTCCTTGAGGCCGAGGCTCGTGAGCGCCCGGACCTCCTTGATGACCTGGATCTTCTTGTCGCCGATCGCCTTGAGGATGACATCGAAGGTCGTCTTTTCCTCCGCGGCCTTGGGGGCCTCGCCCGCCGCCGGGGCCATCATGGTCATCGCGGGGGCCGCGGCGCTCACGCCCCAGCGCTGCTCCAGCGCCTTCACGAGCCTGGACGCCTTCCCGAGGGGGAGCTCGTCCAGCTTCTGGAAGATTGCCTCCAGGTCGGCGTCCAGGGTCACGTTCGTTGCATTGCTTTCGGACATGGAATCCTCCGTCGCGTTTGGTTCCGTTCGTATTAGTTTGTCGTCCCTGCCGCGGGCGCCGCACCCGCGTCGCTTTCCGCCTGCCCGTCCGCCCCGGCACGCTGGTCGATGCAGCGGGCGAGGCCCGATGCGACCGCCTGCAGAGCGACCGCGAGCCCGCGTCCGGGCCCGAGGAGGGTAGAGAGAAGCATCGCGCGCACGGTCTGCTTGTCCGGGCTCGCCGCCAGCGCGACAACGCCCTGCGCGTCCAGGATCTCGCCCTCGACGATCCCGCCCCGCAGTTGCACCTTCTTCCCGCTCGAGGCCTTCACCAGCGCCTTGGCAAGCGGGATCGCCTCGCGGCCCAGGGCGATCGCGGTTTGGCCGCGGAACAGCACACCCAGCTGCGCGGCGGGCCCCTCGAGAGCGTGGCGCGCCGTCCGGTTGTGAACGACCCGCAGCGTCGCCCCCAGGTCTCGCAGGGTGCTGCGCAGGCTGCTCGTCTGTTCGGAATCGAGCGGCTCGAGGCCCACCACGAGCAGGTCGGAATAGCCGTGCAGGTGCGCCTTGAGGTCGTCGGCCATCCACTGCTTGAGCTGTCTGGACATGCTTCCTCCTTCCTCAGGCGACCGCCAGATCGATGCCCGGGCTCATCGTCGCCGCGAGCGACGCCCCCAGGATGAAATTGCCCTTGACCGCCGCGGGGCGAATCGCCTGCATGTGGTCGAGGAACGCCTGGGCGTTCTCCTGCAGCGCCCCCGCGTCGAAGCTCCGCTTCCCGATGAGCGCGTGGACGTTGCCGCCCGCGTCGGTGCGGTACTCGATCTTGCCCGCTTTGAACTCCTTCACGGCCTGGGCAACCGCCTCGACCACCGTCCCCGCTTTGGGCGAGGGCATCTTGCCCTGGGGACCGAGGACGCGCCCCAGCTTGCCGACGATGCGCATCATCCCGGGGTGGGCGATGGCGATGTCGAAATCGGTCCAGCCTCCGGTGATCTTGTCGGCGAGATCCTGGCCCCCCACGTGATCGGCGCCCGCCTTGCGGGCATCCTCCGCCTGGGTACCCTCGGCGAAGACCAGCACGCGCACCGATTTCCCGATCCCGCGGGGGAGCGAGAAGGCGCCGCGCACGAGCTGCTCCGATTTCGACGGGTCGATGCCGAGGCGCACCGCGACGGTCACCGACTCGTCGAACTTCGGTTTGGGGAATTTGAGGAGCAGCGCCACCCCCTCCGCGACGGAGTACCGGCGCCCATGCTCCACCAGCTTCTTCGCACCCTCGTACCGCTTGCTTCGCTTCTTCATGATCCCTCCGTGGTGCAGGCGTCCTTGCGGACTCCCACGGGCCAAGTCAGTCCTTGATCTCGATGCCGCACGCGCGGGCGGTGCCCGCGATCATGCGTTCTGCGGCTTCCGGGCTCGCCGCATTCAGATCCTTCATCTTGAGCGCCGCGATCTCGCGCACTTGCGCTTTGGTCACCGACCCCGCCACTTCGCGCCCGGGCAGTTTCGACGCCGACTCGATTCCGGCCGCCTTCTTCAAGAGGACACCCGCGGGGGGGGTCTTCGTGATGAATGTGAAGCTGCGATCGGAGAAGACGCTGATCACGACCGGGATGATGTAGCCGCGCTGGGGGGCCGTCAGGGCATTGAACTGCTGCACGAATTGGCCGATGTTCACGCCATGCTGGCCGAGCGCCGGCCCCACCGGGGGTGCCGGGGTCGCCGCGCCTCCCGGGCACTGCAGCTTGATCTTGGCCGTCAATTCCTTGGCCATGTCAGATCGCCTCCACCTGCCAGTAGTTGAGTTCCACCAACGTGGGCCGGTTGAACACGGTGATGATCACCTTCACGGTGCCCTTGTTGGCGTCCACCTCGTCGACGACGCCGTCGTAGTTCTCGAAGGGGCCTTCCCGGATCTTCACGGCGTCGCCCTTGGCGAATTGGATCTTGAGCTTCGGCTTCTCGCTCTCCTTGCCAACCTGCCCCAGGAGCTTGTTCACTTCCTGCTCCGCCATGGGCTCGGGCTTGCCGTGCGACCCGATGAAGTCGCCCACGCCGGGGGTTTCCCGGATGAGGAACCAGCTCGCGTCGTCCAGATCCATCTCCACGATCACGTAGCCGGGGTAGATCTTGCGCTTGATCGTCCGCTTGCGGCCCCCCTTGAGCTCGGTGACCGCCTCCGTCGGGACGAGGATGCGCGTCACACGGGTCTCCAGGCCCTTGGCCTTCACCCGCGATTCCAGACCGCGGCGCACGCGGTCTTCTTGACCGCTCGCGACCCGGAGGACGTACCACTGCAAGGTCATGATCAATAGATGAGGTCGAAAAATCTCGCGAGCGCCCAGTCGAACGTGAAGAGGAGGAGACAGAGCAGGAGGCTCACGGCCACCACGACCATGGAGGCGTTCCAGGACTCCTGCCGGGTGGGCCAGGAGACCTTCTTCAGCTCCGACTCGGTCTCGATGAGGACATCGACCACGACCGGCCTCCTCAGGTAGCGCCGGATGCCGTACCCGAGCGCCGCGAGCACCGCGAGGCAGAAGACGAACTTGACCGACAGCGGCACGCCCAACACCGGAAGCGACGAGAACACCTCCCCGGGCAGGAGCGCCTTGTCGCCGCGCGCCTGGATCTGGGAGTAGAGCTCGATGCAACCGAGCGCCGCCAGGATCGCGAGCGAAAACGCCGCAATCAGGCGTGCAAGGCTTCCCTGTCCTGTTTTGTAGGCTTCCATGGAAACGAGGTTTGGCACGGGCGGGAGGAATCGAACCCCCAACCTGCTGATTTGGAATCAGCTGCTCTGCCAGTTGAGCTACGCCCGTGCGTGGATTCTCCCGGCCTAGGCCGTCACCTTGGTCACGACGCCCGCTCCGATCGTGCGGCCACCCTCGCGGATGGCGAAGCGGACGTTTCCTTCGAGGGCGATCGGGGTCTGCAACTCCACGCTGAGACGGATGTTGTCCCCCGGCATGCACATCTCCGCACCCTGCAACTCGATCTTGCCGGTGACGTCGGTGGTGCGGAAGTAGAACTGGGGCTGGTACCCGGTGAAGAAGGGGTTGTGACGGCCGCCCTCCTCCTTGGTCAGAACGTAAACCTCGCCGTCGAACTTGGTGTGCGGGGTGATCGACTTCGGCTGGGAGATGACCATGCCGCGCTCGAGTTCGGTCTTCTCCACGCCGCGCAAGAGCAGGCCGACGTTGTCGCCCGCCTCGCCATGGTCGAGGGTCTTGTTGAACATCTCCACGCCGGTCACGACGGAATTGCGGATCTCCGGGCTGAGACCGACGATGTCGACGGTGTCGCCTACCTTCACCCGGCCGCGCTCGATGCGGCCCGTGCCCACGGTGCCGCGGCCCTTGATGGAGAAGACGTCTTCCACCGACATGAGGAAGGCCTTGTCGACCTCCCGGGGGGGCTGGGGGATGAAGTCGTCGACCGCCTTCATGAGGTCGTAGATGCACTTGCTGCCCGGCTCCGTGGGGCCCGGATTGTCGACCTGCATCGCGCCCAGTGCCGATCCGCGTACGATCGGGATCTCGTCGCCGGGGAACTCGTACTCACTCAGGAGTTCCCGCACTTCCAACTCGACCAGCTCGAGGAGCTCGGGGTCGTCGACGAGGTCCACCTTGTTCAGGAAGACCACCATCGCCGGGACGCCGACCTGGCGGGCGAGCAAGATGTGTTCCCGCGTCTGGGGCATGGGACCGTCGCCCGCGTCCACGACCAGGATGGCACCGTCCATCTGGGCTGCGCCTGTGATCATGTTCTTGACGTAGTCGGCGTGGCCCGGGCAGTCCACGTGGGCGTAGTGGCGCTTGTCGGTCTCGTACTCGACGTGGGCGACCGAGATCGTGACGATCTTGGACGCATCGCGCACGGTCCCGCCCTTGGCGATGTCGGCGTAGCTCTTGATCTTCCTGCTCGTTCCGGCCGCGAGGGTGCGAACGATCGCCGCGGTGAGAGTCGTCTTGCCGTGGTCGATGTGCCCGATCGTGCCGATATTGCAGTGGGGCTTCGTCCGCTGAAAGACTTCCTTGGCCATGCGTGGGTCCTCTACTTCTCTCTTCTCGTTGCGGGGGATCCCCCCCCATCGACCGGCCTCGGGGCACCCCCGGGGAACCGGCAACCCTGGTGGAGCTGGTGACGGGACTTGAACCCGTGACCTCCTCCTTACCAAGGAGGTGCTCTACCACTGAGCTACACCAGCGTCACGATCCGTTAAGCGTCAGGGGCGCCGGGCGCCCCAAAAGAGCGGTTCGGAGCGGGCGATGGGAATCGAACCCATGCCACCAGCTTGGAAGGCTGGAGCTCTACCATTGAGCTACGCCCGCCTAACTGCAACCGGACGGGGAGATGCACACTGGGTCCCCGGCTCCTCTAGCGAAACGCGCATTCTAGGCCGGCGGCCGGCTCTGTCAATAAGTCATTCGGCCCAGGTCTTGCTAGCGCGCGTACTCCCCCCGCCCACCCCCCGGACGTGAGGGAGTGCCGGCGGCACTCCCGAACCGTACTCCTAGCGCGCCCTGCGCACAGCGCGCCCCCAGAGCGGCCCGCGAGGGCAAACCGTGCTCCATGAGGCGACCTTGGGCGGAGGGAATGTGGTGCCGAGAG
>Ga0187893_10003079_pt1 | contig 34803 bp, 33 predicted proteins | sample MA1701074metaG_FD_139574 | JGI IMG/M metagenome (GOLD analysis project Ga0187893, IMG submission 139574) | White microbial mat communities from a basaltic lava cave in the Kipuka Kanohina Cave System on the Island of Hawaii, USA - MA170107-4 metaG ...
CGGGCTACGAGATCATGCAACAGAGCCTGTTCTTCCCCGACGTCTCCTCGTGGACCAAACTTCGCATCGACGACTATTTCTTCGCTCCCCACATCGGTGCGGGCGTGAGGTTCGACGACGGCAACATCTTCGCTTCGGTGAGCGGATTCGTGGCGCCCGGCGTGCTCTTCACCGACGCCTCCGCCAAGCAGAAAAACCTGTGCGGGCCCTGCCCCAATCCCGGCGATCGCAATTTCAAGCTCAGCAGATCGCTCAGCAACACGCGCTTTGCGGTGCAGACCGGCGTCGATCTAAGGCTTGGCGCGCGCATCACGCCCTCGGTCGCGATCGAGGGCGGCTTCCAATACGTCCACACCTCGCATGCGGCATACCTGCGCCCGCCCACCACGCCGAGCGAGCAGCCGATCCGTCTCGACTACGGCTCGAGCAACCGCTTCGGCGGCCGGTTCGGCATAAGGATCACGTTCTGAGCGCAGCGCTGTCCGCGGGCAGGAGTGCGATGGCTAAAATCACGGCACGGCTGCACCATTGCGCAAGATTGCCGCGCCGCCCGCGCAATCCCGACGGAGTCGCGCGGTCGATGTTGGATCTGGCGCCGCGGCTCGAACATGCGTTCGCGATACTGTTTGCGGCCGCGGTCGCCTGTTCCACCCCGAGCAGGGCGGCCGATCCCGGCGGCCCTACAGAGCCGGCGGCCGGCCGTCATCCGGCCATTCCGACACCACAAGTCAGAGACGACGAAATTCGTCAGATCTTGCAGGCAGCGCGGCGTGCCGTGGAGGTTTGCGACAAGGCGGAATTCGATCGCGCCAAGGACAGGCTGAAGAGCGTCATCGAGCGGAGGCTGGGCGATCGAACGCGCCGACTTCCGCGTTACCTCCAGGACGCGATCTCCGATGCAAACAGGTACATGGACCGACTCGAACGCCAATTGATCGATTGCGCCTCGTACACCGCGACCGTTTCTTCCGGCCGCTACATTTTCCAATCGAATCGGTTCGACACGGAGGCCGTGACCAGGGACGACCGAGATGCGATTGCCGCCGCCAAGCGCTGCGATCGCGCCGCCTATCGCAAGATCATGCAAGATGCCCAAAGCCGCTCGAAAGAGTACGAGGAGCGCGCCAAGACGCATCGAATCTCGGCCGGCCGCTTCTCCGCGGCCGGCGACCTTGGCACCTCGTACGAGCTAATCGAGCGCGCGAGGGCGGCCGAAAATGACGCCGCGGTGTGGTGGGACTTCTACCTGCATCTCCTCAGAAGCGAAGAGGACCGATTCAAGCACTGCGGACCTGAGAAAAAGCCCGATTCCTCGCTGCCGAAAACAAGGAGCGGCCCCCAAGTCGCCATGGGCGGCACGTTCGGCAACGTCAACGTCCCCGGCTTCGGCGCGGGAACGCAATTCAATGTCGCGCTTGGCCGCGAGGTGCCGATCCTCTTCAGCCCGCGCAATCTCAGCTTTGCCGGCGGCGCGGCGGAGTTCCGCGCGCCCGTCTCTTCCGTCTTCGGCGCGGACGTGCCCTCCCCGTTCAGCCAGATGGCGTTCTACGCCAAGCTCGAAGGCTATTCGTTCTGGGGCAGCGAGAGCGGCAGCGTGCCGATCGGCGGCAACAACGTCGCTTACACCTATCTCTTCCCCAATCCCGCCACCGGCACGACCGGCGTCCTCGCCGGGGCGAGCGGCCAGGACATCAGCATCAAGGCCAACGGCGAGGCGATCAGGCTGCGCGCGGGCGCCGAATTTCGGCTGCCCTCGCCGGAGAACCTTCGAGCGTTCCATGCCTTCATCTCCGGCGGCGTCGCCTTCGACTACACCGACAGCGGCTTCGAGATCATGCAGCAGAGCCTGTTCTTCCCGGACATCTCCTCGCGCACGAAGCTCGTCGTCGACGACTTCTTCTTCGCACCCCACATCGGCGCCGGGATCAGAATGGACGACGGCAACGTCTTCGGCTCGATCAGCGGCTTCGTGGCGCCCGGCCTGCTCTACACCAACGCCTGGGCCAAGCAGGACAATTTGTGCGGGCCATGCCTCGGCGCCGGCAATCGCAGTTTCACGCTCAGCCGCTCGTTCAGCAACACGCGCTTCGCGGTGCAGGCGGGCGTCGACCTCACGCTCGGCGCGCGCCTCACGCGCTCGGTCGCGATCGAGGGCGGCGTGCAATTCGTGCACACCTCGCACGCGGCCTATCTGCGCCCGCCGACCACGCCCACCGAGCAGCCCGTGCGCCTCGACTACGGTTCGCGCAACCGCTTCGGCGGCCGCTTCGGCGTCAAGATCGCGTTCTGAGCGCCGCGCTTCGCTCGGCATCCATCCTTCGAGGCCCGCCGGAAGTAGGCGGGCACCTCGGGATGAGGCTGTCTTTGCAAACAAAACCCTCATCCTGAGGTGCCGCACCACTTGGTGCGGCCTCGAAGGATGGATGCAGGACAAAACGCCATACAGCTTTCGCGATTCCGCGTTATCGGGTTTCGCTCTCGCCGCTCGCGTGAGCGTGCCTCGGCATCGTGCGGAGCTGTGCAGCCCCGTGTCCACGGGGCTTGATTTTCGGGCTTGATAGGACTACATTCATGGCCCTTGCCACCGCCGGAACGGGCGTCAACGGCCGCGCGTCCGAGCTTGGACGATGTAGGTAACGATGTAGGGGGATGTAGGAGAATGTAGGTGAAAGTAGGTGTTTTCAGGGGAGGGGGTCGGCGACATGGCTCCGTTTCCGAGCGTCGAAAGCGCACTGTTCTCCCGCTCCGAGCATTGTCTTGAATGGAACAATTGACGAACCAAGATCCGGCCGCATGCTTCGCCCGCCCGGCCTCGCCTTTCGCCCGGCTCCCTCTATGTTGGCCGCCATGACCACCGCCCCCGCCCACGCGGCCTCGCCCGCCGCTCCGGCCGCGCCGCCCGCACGGTCCGTGCTCGCCATGATCGGCAATACGCCGATGATCGAGGCGACCAAGCTCGAGGCGGGGCCGTGCCGGCTGTTCTTGAAGCTCGAGAACCAGAACCCCGCCGGCTCGATCAAGGACCGCATCGGCCTCTCGATGATCGAGACCGCCGAGCGCGAGGGGCGGCTGAAGCCGGGCAGCACCATCGTCGAGGCCACGGCCGGCAACACCGGCCTCGGCCTGGCGCTCGTCGCCGGACAGAAGGGCTATCGGCTCCTGCTTGTGATCCCCGACAAGATGAGCCAGGAGAAGGTGCAGCATGTCAGAGCACTCGGCGCCGAGGTGCGCATGACGCGCTCCGACGTGGGCAAGGGCCATCCGGACTACTATCAGGACGTCGCCGGCCGGCTCGCGCGCGAGATTCCCGGCGCCTGGTACGCCGACCAGTTCGGCAACCCCGCCAACCCGCGCGCGCACGAGACGACGACCGGCCCGGAGATGTTCGCGCAGATGAGCCACGACGTCGACGCGGTCGTGTGCGGCGTGGGCTCGGGCGGCACCATCACCGGACTCGCGCGCTATTTCGCGCGCGTCTCGCCCAAGACGCGCATCGTGCTGGCCGACCCCGAGGGCTCGATCGTCGTGCACTATGTCAAGACCGGCGAGGTCAAGCGCGAGGTCGGGAGCTGGACCGTCGAGGGCATCGGCGAGGACTTCATCCCGCCGGTCTGCGATCTCTCGCGCGTCGCCGAGGCCTATGCCATTCCCGACGCGGAGGCCTTCGCCACCGCGCGCCAGGTGCTGCAGCGCGAGGGCATCCTCGCCGGGTCATCCTCGGGCACTTTGATCGCGGCGGCGCTGCGTTATTGCCGCTCCCGCACCAGGCCCGAGCGCGTCGCGACGCTCGTCTGCGACAGCGGCAACAAATACCTCTCCAAGATGTACAACGACTTCTGGATGATCGATCAGGGCTTCATCGAGCGGCCCAAGAAAGGCGATCTCTCCGACCTCATCGCGCGCCGCTATGCCGAGCACGCCGTCGTCACCGTCGGCGCCGACGAGCCGCTCGCGACCGCGCTGACGCGCATGAAGATGTACGACGTCTCGCAGCTCCCGGTGATGGAGAAGGACCGCGTCGTCGGCATCCTGGACGAGTCGGACCTGCTGATCGCGGTCACGCGCGGCGAGCACCGCTTCCCCGAGCCGGTGCGCGGCAGCATGAACTCGCGCATCGAGACGCTGCCGCCTTCGGCGCCGATCGACGCGCTGTTCCCGGTCTTCGCCAAGGACCACGTCGCCATCGTCATGGACAACGACAAGTTCCTCGGCCTGATCACGCGCATCGACCTGCTGAATCACCTACGCCGGCAGATGCGGTGAAGAACCAAACTTGTCGTCCCCGCGAAAGCGGGGACCCATGTCTCCAGCGACGTGCGACAACCACGAGCGCACGATGTGCGGAGAGGCTGGATGGGTCCCCGCTTTCGCGGGGACGACATTGAGGGAAACGCACAACCAACATGATCAAGAAAACCGACAACCTCGCCTTCGCCACACGCGCCATCCATGGCGGGCAAGCGCCCGATCCGACGACCGGCGCCATCATGATGCCGATCTACGCGACCTCGACCTACGTCCAGGATTCGCCGGGCGTGCACAAGGGCTTCGAATACTCGCGCACGCAGAATCCGACGCGCTTCGCCTATGAGCGCTGCGTCGCCGGCCTCGAAAACGGCGCGCACGGCTTCGCGTTCGCGTCGGGCATGGCGGCGACCGCGACGGTGCTCGAACTGCTCGAGAGCGGCAGCCATGTGGTGGCGATGGACGACCTTTACGGCGGCACGCGGCGCCTGTTCGAGCGCGTGCGCCGCAAGAGCGCGGGCCTCGATTTCATCTATGCCGATCTCTCCAAGCCGGGCGCGCTCGAAGCCGCGATCACGCCCGAGACCAGGCTCATCTGGGTCGAGACGCCGACCAATCCGCTGCTGCGCCTCGTCGATCTCGCCGAGGTGGCGAAGGTGGGCCGCGCGCGCCGCATCACGACCGTGATCGACAACACCTTCGCCTCGCCGTTCGTCCAGCGCCCGCTCGAGCTCGGCATCGACCTCGTGATGCACTCGGCGACGAAGTATCTCAACGGCCATTCCGACGTCGTCAACGGCGTGGTCGCGATCGGCCCCAACGAGGCGCTGCGCGAGCGCCTGGCCTTCCTGCAGAATTCGATCGGCGCGGTGGCCGGCCCGTTCGACTCGTTCCTCGCGCTGCGCGGCCTGAAGACGCTCGCCATCCGCATGGAGCGCCACTGCGCCAGCGCGCAGAAGATCGCGGCCTGGCTCGAGCGCCATCCCAAGATCGCCCGCGTCTACTATCCCGGCCTCGCGAGCCATCCGCAGCACGCGCTCGCCAAGCGCCAGATGCCGGGCTTCGGCGGCATGATCTCGGCCGAGATCAAGGGCGGGCTCGATGCCGCGCGCCGCTTCCTCGAGCGCACCCAGCTCTTTGCCCTCGCCGAATCCCTGGGCGGCGTCGAGAGCCTGATCGAGCACCCGGCGATCATGACCCACGCCTCGGTGCCGCCCGAGGTGCGCCAGCAGCTCGGCATCGGCGACGGCCTGGTGCGGCTTTCGGTCGGCATCGAGGACGTCAACGACCTCATCGCCGATCTCGAGGAAGCGCTCGCGTCGGCCTGAGCGCCCACTGGCAATGGTTGTCCCTGCGTCCCAAATTGCTGCAAACCGACAGTCGCGGAGCGAAGTTCCATGCAATACAGAGTAGCCCTGCGAAGGACCGATGAGGGATACAGTGTATCGGTTCCCGGCTTGCCCGGATGCTGGTCACAAGGCCGAACGCAGGAGGAGGCAATAGCCAATATCAAGGAGGCGATCCGCGAGTATTTGGCGGCGGCGGAGGATTTGGCGCGCCGCGAAGATTTCAAGCTGATCGATGTCGAGGCCTAGGCGTTGCCGAAGATTCCCGGTGTCGGTCATCTCGCGGCGGTGCGGGCACTTGAGAAGGCAGGCTTTGCGGTGGTCAGACAAGGCAAACATATCGTCATGTCGGACGGGCGGCGCATCGTGACCATCCCGCGGCACAACCCTATCAACGCCTACACGATGGGCGGCATCGCGCGCGATGCCGGCCTCACGCCCGAGCAGTTTCGCAAACCCTGTAGGCCTCGACAGGAGCGGCGGCCCAGGCGCCGTCCACAATTCGCCCGCCACGATCAGGCCATGGGACGAATCAAGGTGCGGATCGTTGAACCACGGCGAAGCAAGGAGAGGGCATCATGCGCTTTCTGGCCGTCCATCCCGGCCCGTTGATGTACACGAGGATCTTCCTCCGCCTCGAGCCGCTCGGGCTCGAGCTGGTCGCCGACGCCGCCCGCAAAGCGGGGCACGAGGTGCGCCTGATCGACCTCCAGGTGGAGAGCCACAAGGCCTACCGTCGCACGCTCGAAGACTGGCGGCCCGAGGCGGTCGCGTTCGGCTGCAACTACCTGGCGAACGTTCCCGAGATCGTGGATCTGGCGAAGGCCACCAAGGCCCGCCTCCCCGATTGCTACGTGTTCGTCGGCGGCCACAGCGCCTCGTTCATCGCCGCGGATTTCCTGCGGCATGGCCACGGCGCCATCGATTGCGTGCTGCGCGGCGAGGGCGAGGCCGCCGCCGCCGACCTGCTCGCGGCGGCCGAGCACGACCGCGGCGCGGCGCTGACGGTCGCCGGCGCCGTCACCGCCGAGGGCGCCGGCCCGCCGCCGCGCTTCGTGCACGACCTCGACGCGTTCGGCCCGGCGCGCGACCTGGTGCGCCATCGGCGGAAATACTTCATCGGCTCGCTCGACCCCGCCGCTTCGATCGAGTTCTCGCGCGGCTGCCCCTGGGACTGCAATTTCTGCAGCGCCTGGACCTTCTACGGCCGCTCCTATCGCACGAAGAGCATCGACGCCGCTGTGGACGAGCTCGCGCACATCCGCGAGCCGGGTATCTTCATCGTCGACGACGTCGCGTTCATCCAGTCCTCGCACGGCCGGGCGCTCGGCGAGGCGATCGCCAAGCGCGGCATCAAGAAGAAGTACTATCTCGAGACCCGCGGCGACGTTCTGTTGCGCAACAAGGAGGTGTTCGCGCTCTGGCGCAGGCTCGGGGTCGAATACCTCTTCCTCGGCATCGAAGCGATCGACGAGGAGGGCCTGAAGAAGCACAGGAAGCGCGCCTCGCTGGGCGGCAATTTCGCGGCGCTCGAATATGCGCGCTCGCTCGGCATGACCGTCGCGATCAATCTCATCGCCGATCCGGATTGGGACGAGGACCGCTTCCGCGTGGTGCGCGAGTGGTGCCTCGAGATCCCCGAGGTCGTGAACATCAGCGTGGCGACGCCCTATCCCGGCACCGAGATCTGGCGCACCGAGCCGCGGCCGCTCACGACGCGCGACTATCGCCTGTTCGACATCCAGCATGCTGTGCTGCCGACGCGCCTGCCGCTCGAGAAGTTCTACGCCGAGCTCGTGCACACCCAGCAGGTGATGAACCGCAAGCACCTCGGCTGGAAAGCGATGCGCGACGCCAGCGCCTTGACGGCGCGCCTGCTGCTGCGCGGCCAGACGAACTTCTTCAAGATGCTGTGGCGCTTCAACAAGGTCTACAATGCCGACCTGCTGCTCGCCGACCACGCACGGCCGGCCGCCTACGAGATGACGCCGCCGCCGCCGGCGCAGGCGCGCATCGATCCCAAGCAGCTCTTCGTCCATCCGCCGCCGGGCCGACGCGGCCGCACGATCGACGACGCGACCGAGGGCTTCGTCGAGGCCACGCGCATGGGCACCGCCGCCTAAGTAGCGCGCCGCCTGAGCGCGGTGCGCGCAGTGCCCTTGCGTGCGCTCGCGCGCGCTTGCGATTGCCTCCCTTTCCGCGCCGTCAGCGTGCCACACTCGCGCGCATCGTCGCGGTCGCGCGCGCGGTGTGGCCGGCTTGATGCGCGCAGATCAGGAGCATTTGTGCTGCCACGGCGTCGGCCGCCCGTTGTGGCGGAGCACGCCGTTCTCTACCGATACGTCGCCCTTCGAACCGCGATTGTACATGACGCGCGTGCGGCCGTCGGATTTGGCGTACACGTTCAGCCGGACATCGTTGAACTTCGCGAAATTGATCCTCAGAGAGAGCGTGCCGTCGGCTTGCGGCTCGGCCGAGAGGATCTCGCTGCGGTCATTGTCGGGCGAATTGCCGAAATTGCGGTCCAGATAAGCGCGGCCGTCCGGTGCGGCCACGAAGCCGTACCATAGATTTCTGTCGGACGGCTGCAAATCGCAGCGTGGCGACCACCAGCCGAGCAAGCCCCACTCCCGTAGCGCGTTGGCCGACGACGTCTGCGCCGTTGCCGGGCTTGCCAGCACCGCGAGAACGCCAAGGACGAACAGCCTCAAACCCCTTGCCCTCATGCTGTCCCCTCGTGAGCGATTCGACTCGATGCGGCCCGCGCTTATTCCGCCGCCGCGGCGGCGCCGCCTTTCGGCAGGAACTCGGGCATCCGCCGCATCATCGCGTCGTGCAAGGGCTTGCGCAGGCCGAGCGCGAACGCGGCCTCGGCCACCAGGAAGACCGGTGCGATCAGCGCTTGAAGGAGGTTATCGACCAGCGCGGGCTTTCTGCCCTCGAACGCGTGGCCGACGAGCTGCACGATCCAGCCTCCGACGAACAGGATTGCGAACGTCGTCCAGGCCGTGAGGGTGGTTTGCTGCGCTACCCAGTCGGCGAACCAGACGCCGGGCACGAAGATCGCAGCGGTCACCACGCCGAAAGGCGGGTCGAGCGCGATCCAGTAGATCATGACCGCGACCGCGAACAGCGTTGCCAGCGTCAGCCAATAGCCGCCGAGATCGGCGAAGCGCACCATCGCCATGGGGATGAGCAGGGAAACGGCAATCGCCGGCACGCCGACGAAGTGCGTCGCCTTGTTGCGCGCATCGCGGTGATAGGCGGAATACATCGCCATTCGTTCGACGAAGAAGCGCTGCATGGGCGGTTCCCTTGCGTCATTGAGGCAAGGTTACCACGCCCAGGCAGTGCGAAACCACCTCCTGCTCCGCGAGGAGCAGGGGCGAGCAGGCTTCAATCCGCAGCTTCGGCGCTCGGCGTGGCGGGCTCGCCGGCGTGCCCTTGGACCACCTCGAAACCGGGACCGAACGCTTCGACGCGCGCCGCAGGACGCGCATTCAGCAGCAGACGGGTCACGTCCGGCCGCGAATAGTGACCGGCGGGGTCGGCCGCGGCCTTGGCGAGCGCGATCATGCCGAGGTCGATGTCGGCGGTGACCAGCCCCTCCTCGGTCTCGGGCAACGGGCTGGCGAGGGCGCGCCCGTCGGGGCCGAAGATCATCGCGAAGCCGCCGCCGGCCTTGAGCAGCATCTCCTTGTCCGGCGTGTCGACGAGCATCTCGATCATCTCGGAGGATACAGTGGCGCAGGCGGCCAGCACGTAGCAGCCGCCCTCGACCGCATAGATCTGGCTCGCGGCCGTATTCACCTCCGGCCCCAGCGCATACGCCATCCCGCGATAGAGGCTGAAGCTCGGCCACGAGGCCACGTGCACCTGCTCGTCGGCCGCATACATCGCGTACTTCGAGAGCGGCTGGATGTGCTCCCAGCAGCACAGCGCGCCGAGGCGGCCGATGCCGGTGTCGTGCACGGCCAGGTGGCTGCCGTCACCCTCGCCGAACACGGTGCGTTCGGCATGCGTAGGCTTGAGCTTCCGCCGCGCCGCGACGAGCGCGCCGTCCGCGCCGAAGATCGCCTGGCCCATGTAGAGGCTGCCGCCGGCGCGCTCGCTGTAGCCCATGACGACGTGCATCTGGTGGCGGCGCGCGGCGTCGGCCAACGCATTCCAATTGCGGTCGCCGCGCACGAGCGAGTTCTCGAAATAGCGCTGCACGAAGCGCATGCCCCAGGCCGGAGCCCCGAGCCAGATCCACCACGGGTAGCCGGGAATCCAGGTTTCCGGGAACGCGATCAGGCGCACGTCTTGCTTCGCCGCCTGCTCGATGAGCCCGAGCGCCTTTTCGACCGTGCGCTCAAGATCGAGGAAAACCGGCGCCGCCTGAACCGCCGCTGCACGATACTTGACCATCGGACCGGACATGTTCGCCTCCTCACGCTTGGCGCGGTGATGCTACTATCGGCGCCGGCCCCGCGGCCCGCTTGACTGGCCGCGACGCATCGTTTGACCCCGAGCGCCAGGAGGTCCCGCATGGATCCGCGCGCGCATGGCACGGCGGTGTTCAGCACCGACGCGGTTGCCCCTGGCGAGCGATTCGCGTTCTGGCGCGAGGCCGTCTGCGACGTCTTCGTGCAGCTCGAGTGCGAGCGGGTGGGTCGCGCGCCGTTCGCCGGCGCGATCACAACACGGCCATTCGGCGCAGTGCAGCTTTCCGAGGTCACCGCGCGGCCGCAGCACGTGATCCGCTCGCACCGGCAGATCGCCCGTGCGCGGGAAGACGACCTCCTCGTCTCGGTGCAGCTTGATGGGCACGGAACGATCGCGCAGGACGGACGCACCGCGGCGCTCGGGGTCGGCGATTTCTGCCTCTACGACAGCGCGCGCCCCTATACGCTGCATTTCGACGGCGATTTCCGTCAACTCGTGCTGCAGTTTCCGCGCAAGAGCCTGAGCGAGCGGCTCGGCCGCCCCGAGCCTTTCGCCGGCATCGCCGTCGCGCGCGCCGATCCGGTCGGCGCGCTCGCTTCGCAGTATTTGGCCGCGCTGGGCAGCGACAGCGCGCGCATCCCGCCCGCGGCGGCGGAGCGCCTCTCGGCAACCGCGCTCGACCTGCTGGCGACCGCGCTGGCGACCGCGCGCGGTGCTGCCGCCAGCGCGCACGCGCGCCGCGGCGCCGCGCTTACGCATGCCAAGATGCTGACCCTCGCGCGGCTCGGCGACGCGGCGCTAGAGCCTGCCGCCATTGCAACCGCGCTCGGCGTGGCGACGCGCAGCCTGCACCGCATGTTCGAGGCCGAGGGCGCGACCTTCATGCGCTGGGTGCTCGATCAGCGCCTCGCGGCCTCGGCGCGCGATCTCGGCGATCCCAACCAGGCCGGGCGCAGCATCTCGGATATCGCGCTCGGGCACGGCTTTTCCGATCTCGCGCATTTCAGCCGCGCGTTCCGCCGCCGCTACGGCGCGGCGCCGCGCGATTTCCGGGCCTCAGTCGCGGCCCGACCGACGGCGCTATAAACCTCTCTCTCGCCGGCGGCTTCAACCGCGGCTCAGCAGAATGACGAAGAGGATCATCAGCGCCATGAGCGCGAAGAACGCGGCGCCGGCGCCCAGGGCCAGATGCGCGGGCCGCGCGTTGGCCAGCCTCGCGGCCAGGCTATGCCGTTTCTCGGAGCGCACGAAGCCGGCTCGTGTGGTCGCGCGGCGCTCGGGTTGGCTGCCCGAGACGAGCGTGGCGCCCGGTTCGGCTTGCGCCGATTCCTGGCCGCTGCTCCCGGGAATCCCGGCGACCAGCGTGGCGCCCGGCTCGGCCGCGACCGCTGCGCGGCGCGGCTCGCCGCCTCGCATCAGCGCGCGCAGCGCGGCGATGCTTTGCGGACGATCTTCGGCGCGGAGCCGGAGCGCCGCGTCGATTGCGCGCAAGAGAGCGGGATCGTAGTCGCCCTGCCCCAGCTCGACAGCAGGCGCCATCCTGCCGCCGCCGGCGACGCGGTCGAGCGCGGGCGGCGGGCGCTTGCCGGCGATGCAGCGGTAGAGCGTGGCGCCCAGCGCGTAGATGTCGGTCCACGGGCCCTGATCGCCCGCCGATTTGCCGTATTGCTCGAATGGCGAGTAGCCGGGCGAGACGATCGAGGTGATCGCCTGCGTGCGCGCGCCGATCGCCTGGCGCGCCGAGCCGAAATCGAGCAGCACCGGCGAGCCGTCGCCGCGCAGATAGATATTGTCCGGCTTGATGTCGCGGTGGAGGAAACGCGCCTTGTGCACCGTCTCGATGCCGGAGAGGAGCGGCTCGAGCAGCGCGCGCAGCTCGGCCTCGGGCAAGGTGGCGCCCTCGCGCAGGCGCTCGCCGAGGCTCGTGCCCTCCTCGTAGACCATGACGATGTACGCGGTGCCGTTGGCGGCGAAGTAGCGCAGCACGCGCACGATGTTGGGGTGCTGGAGCTGCACCAGCGTTTCGGCTTCCTGGCGGAAGCGTTCGATGCCCCAGGCGAACAGCTCCAGCTGTTTTGCGTCGCGCGGCTTGACCGTGGTCCCGTCCGACGACCGGCGCGCGAAACTGTTGGGCAGATACTCCTTTATTGCGACGGAGCGGCCCAGCGCCGTCTCCTCGCCCTGGTACGTGATGCCGTAGCCGCCCGAGCCCAACACCTTGCCGAAGCAATATCCGGCGAGCTCGTATCCCAGCGGCAGCGCGAACAGATGATCCTGTGCCATCGCCCTCAACCGCCCCACGAGCGAAGCAGCTCGTAGAGGCCGATCGCGGCTGCCGCGATCGCCGCTACGCCCGCTGCATAGGCGAGCATCCGCAGCCAGCGCGGCGACTGGGGTACGCGCGATGCCGCCGTCGGCTCGCTCGGAGCGGCCGCAGCCTGCGTCGGGGTGCGCGCGGGTCCGGCATCCGTCGCGCCGGCCAGCATCGCGCGCCATTCCTCGATCGATTGCGGCCGGTCCTCGGCCATGACGGCCAGCGCGCGGTCGATCGCGCGCAGCAGGACGGCGTCGTAGCGCTCCTTGCCGGCCTCGGTCGCCGGCATCATGCGGGCGCCGGCGAGTCGGTCGGTGGCATCGGTCGGGCGATGGCCGGTGACGCAGGCATAGGCGGTGGCGCCGAGCGCGTAGATGTCGCTGAACGGTCCCTGCCGGCTCGAATTGGCGTATTGCTCGAACGGCGAGTAGCCCGCCGAGACGACCGGCTGCGAGATGTCGTGGAAACCCGCCGTCGCCTGCCGCGCGGAGCCGAAGTCGATCAGCACCGGCGAGCCGTCGGCGCGGCGGATCACGACGTTGTCCGGCTTGATGTCGCGGTGGAGAAACCCGGACTTGTGGATGAGGGCCACGCCGTCGAGCAGCGGCGCGAAGACCTCGCGGATCTCGTCCTCGGTGATCGGCCCGTGCCGCTTGAGGATGGCGCCCAGGCTCATTCCCTCTTCGAACGCCATGACGAGATAGGCCGTGCCGTTGGCTTCGAAGAAGCGATACGCCGCCACGATGTTGGGATGACGGAACGCCACCAGCGCCTGCGCCTCCTTGCGGAAGCGCTTGACGCCGAGCTCGAACGGCTCGCGGTCGCGCGGGCCGATCGGATGGACCGTGACCGAATCGCGCCCGCGCACGGCGATCGCCGGGGGCATGTACTCCTTGATCGCCACCGGGCGATTGATCAGCAGCTCCGTCGCACGATAGGTAATGCCGAAGCCGCCCGCGCCGAGCTCCTGCTCGATGCGGTAGCCTTGGAATTGATAGCCTTGGGGCAGCGCGTTGAGATGCGAGTCCGTCATCGCGCTCCTTGCCCGCATGGTGCGGCCGGGCAGAGCGCGAGGAAGCTAACGGCGCGCGTCAGGGGCCGCAAGCACGGGCGCGCCCGCTCAGACCACCGCGCCGAGCCGGCCGTACTTGCCGCGATAGTAGAGCAGCGGCGTCCCGTCACGCTTGTACGCGAACGACTTCACTTCGCCGACGACGATGATGTGGTCGCCGCCGTCGTGGATACGGTGCGTCGCGCATTCGAACACCGCGAGCGCCTCCTTGAACGCCGGACAGCCGACGCTGCAAAGGTCGAGCGTCATATCCTTCCATTTGTCCTCGGAGGGGCGCGCGAAGTGGCTGGAGACGTCCTGCTGCTCCGCCGACAGCACGTTGACCGCGAAATGGCTCGCGCGCTCGAAATGGCCATGGGAGTAGCTGCGGCGGTCGAGGCAGAACAGCACCAGCGGCGGCTCGAGCGACACGCTGGTGAAGGAATTGGCGGTGAGCCCGATCGGCGTGCCGTCCTTCGACATGGTGGTGACGATTGTCACGCCGGTGGCGAAAGTCCCGAGGGCGTTGCGGAAGTCGCGGATATCGACGGTCATGCGCGGCGGTCTTCTCCTCCTGCCGCATGAGATAGGGGATGCCGCCCACCGGGTCAAAGGGTGGAGTCGGGCGCCTGGACTGCGCTGGAGGCATGGGGTACCAAGGCCGCGCAATGGGGTCATTTGGATGGTTTGACCCCAAAGCGATCGCAACCTAGATTTCTCTCGCCAGCACACAACGACCGGGAGTGCATCATGGCCAGCGTGAAAGTTCGCAATCTCGACGATGAGGTCGTCGACTATCACCGGAGGCGCGCCGCTCAGGCCGGACGTAGCCTCGAGGCTGAGCTTCGCCGGGTCCTGACCGAGGCGACCTACGCCAAGCGGCGCAAGATGGTCCGGGAGATCACGCGAAGTTTCGCGCGTCTGCGAAAGAAGGTCGGGATCCTCCCGGATAGCTCGCCCGGAATCCGCGCGGAACGCGAAGGTCGCGGGTGATCGTCGTCGATGCCAGCGTCGCCGCCAAGTGGTATCTCCCGGAGCCGGACTCGCAGCGCGCTTTCGCACTCCTGAAATCCCGCGATGTCCTCGCCGCGCCGGATATCCTTGAGCCCGAGGTTGCGTCCGCCATCACGCGCGCAGCGCGCAGGGGCCGTCTTACAGTCGCTCAGGCGCGCGGCGCCGCTGATTCGTGGCTGCGGCATCTCGACGACGAGCTTATCGTCTTGGAACCGGTAGAAGCCGACATCGATGCGGCAATCAACTTGGCGCTCAGCATGAGCCACGGCCTTCTCGATTGTCTCTACCTGGCGTTGGCCATGCGGCGTGCCGCGCAGCTGATCACGACGGACGCTTCGTTTGTGCGACGGTCGACGGCCGTTTACGCGCGCGTTCGGAGTCTCTGACCGCTACAGCGTGCGCCCAATCAGCTCCTTCATGATTTCGTTGGTGCCGGCGTAGATGCGGTGGACGCGGGCATCGGCCCAGGCGCGCGCGATCCAGTATTCCCACATGTAACCGTTGCCGCCGTGGAGCTGCAGGCAGGCATCGAGCACCTTCTGCTGCAGCTCGGTGGTCGAGAGCTTGGCCATGGCGGCGGTGCGCATGTCGCATTGGCCGTCCGCATGCCGCTTGATGCAGCGGTCCATGAAATGGCGCGCGACCTGAACCTCGGTCACCAGCTCGGCGAGCGTGAAGCGCGTGTTCTGGAAGTCGAACACGCGCTGGCCGAAGGCCTTCCGCTCCTTCGCATAGGCGATCGTGTGCGCGAGCGCGGTCTCGCAGGTGGCGACCGCGCGCACGGCGACGATCAGGCGCTCCTGCACGAGGCCAGACATGAGCAGACGCCAGCCCTCGTTCTCGCCGCCGAGAAGATTGTCGAGCGGCACCCTCATGTCGTCGAAATAGAGAACCGCGGTGTCTTGTGCCTTGTTCCCGATCTTCTTGAGGCTCTTGCTCTTCTGGTATCCAGGCGTGGCGGTCTCGACGAGCAGCAGCGAGACGCCGCGCGCGCCGAGCGCCGGATCGGTCTTCGCGACGAGGAGGCAGAGATCGCCGACGATGCCGTTGGTGATGAAGGTCTTGGAGCCGTTGACGATGTAGTGGTCGCCGTTGCCGTCGCGGTCCCGCGTTCCGCGGGCGCGCACCGCGCTGGTGCGCACGGCCTGGAGATCGCTGCCCGAATCCGGCTCGGTCATGGCGATCGAGGCGATGATCGAGCCGTCGGCCATGCCCGGAAGCCAGCGCTTCTTCTGCGCGTCGCTCGCGAATTTGATGAGGAACGGCGCCACGATGTAGGAGTGGAGATCGAACGCCGGCCCCGAGACACCGGCGCTCGCCAACTCCTCGATGACGATCGCGTCGTAGAGGAACCCGGCCTCGGCCCCGCCGTATTGCGCGGGGATGCTGGTGCCGAGGAGGCCGGCGGCGCCGGCCTTGGCCCAGATCTCGCGCGGCGCCTGGCCCGCCTCCTCCCACTTCGCATAGTGCGGCAGCACCTCGGCGGCGAGAAAGCGCTTGACGGATTCGCGAAATATTTCGTGTTCGAAGTCGAATATCTCGCGCGGCAGCCAGAGCGGCATTGCGCCCTCGCCGGGACGCGTGTGGGCGGTAGCCGCGGAGCCGGTGTCGGGCATTGAAGTTTCTCCGTACTGGGAGGGCGACGTGCGGTCTAGCGGGGCGGAGCCACGGCTGACAAGGGCGGTAAGCGCCGGTGCCCGCTCGGGAAAGTGGGTTAACCGCCAGTGTAACACTCTTTTCACCCTTGCGTTGCGGAGGGCGCGCGCTAACAATGCGCGTCGTTCGCGTCGCGGGTTTCGCGCTAGAGGCCCTCACGGGGCGATCGCCGGGCATTCGGGAGCGGATGCCCCGCCATCGCACCGGAACCACGTCGGACAGGATCGGGAATGACGACGCAAACGGCCCGGCTGCCGCGCTTCTTCTACAGGATGCCGCCGCGCCCCTGCCCCTATCTCCAGGGCCGCACCGAGCAGAACATCTTCACCGAGCTTTCCGGCCCCGCGGTCTCGCAACTCTACGATGCGCTGACCCAGGCCGGCTTCCGCCGGTCGCACAACGTCGCCTACCGCCCCTCCTGCCCCGGGTGCCAAGCCTGCGTGCCGGTGCGCGTCGCGGCGTGGCAGTTCCAGCCGACCCGCTCGCAACTCCGCGTTGCGCGCATGAACGCCGACGTCGGCGAAGACCAAGTGCCGGGGCTTGCGAGTCCCGAGCAATACGCGCTCTTCGCGCGCTACCTCTCGGCCCGCCACGCCGACGGCGAGATGGCCGGCATGACCTACGCCGACTACGTCGCCATGGTCGAGGACAGCCCGCTCAACACTTTGGTCGCCGAGTACCGCGACCACGCCGGCAAGCTCATCGGCGCCTGCCTCGTCGACCGGCTGCACGACGGGCTCTCGGCCGTGTACAGCTTCTTCGAGCCTTCTCAGTCCGAGCGCAGCCTCGGCACCTACATGATCATGCGGCTGATCGAGCGCACGCGGGCGGCGGGTCTGTCCTATCTCTATCTCGGCTATTGGATCTCCGGCAGCCGCAAGATGGCCTACAAGGCCAATTTCCGGCCGCTCGAGGGCTTGACCTCGCGCGGCTGGACGGTCCTGCCCTGAGCCGCTACCGGCGCGCGAGCGCCGCGCCGCCAAAAAGCCTGTTGACACAAACCGGCCCCTTGGGCGCATGGTGGAGCGAGGCTAGAAGAAGAGCCGCGCCGCCGCGATTAGCGCCGCCGCCCAGGGTTGGGAGCCCCGCGGCGGCGTCTTGACGCGGGGACCAAGAGTCCGGCGAGGCCAGGGAACGCTTCGGTTGGGAAACGCACCTTGAGCATCCTGTTGGCTTTCAGCCGCTTCGTCGACGCGGTCAACGAACGCGTCGGCCGGCTCGTCTTCTGGCTCGTACTCGCCGCCGTGCTGCTCTGCGCGGCTAACGCCCTTGTCCGCTACAGCTTCGATCTCCTGTCCGGGCTCGGCGTGCCCGTTCAGTGGTATCTCGACACCGCCACCGCCTGGCTCGAGCTGCAGTGGTACATGTTCGCCGGCATCTTCCTGCTCTGCGCCGGGTATACGCTGCTGCGCAACGAGCACATCCGGATCGACGTCATCTACGCCAAATACTCGAAGCGGACGCAGACCTGGGTCGACATCCTTGGCGGCATCTTCTTCCTGTTGCCGATCAGCGTCATCATCGGCTGGCTGGGCTGGAAGTATCTCTTCCTCGCCGCGTGGGATCTCGACGAGAAGTCGACCAACTCGCCCCTGCTGCTGTGGCCGGTGAAGATCCTGGTGCCGATAGGGTTCGCGCTGCTGGCGCTGCAGGGCCTCTCCGAGATCATCAAGCGGATCGCCTTCATGACCGGCCGCGGTCCCGATCCGGCCGAAAAGCGAAGCGCGCACGGGGTCGAGCCGGAGCACATCTGATGACCGCGTGGATCATCCAGAACTTCGCGCCGCTGATGTTCGCGGCGCTGGTCGTCTTCCTGCTCCTCGGCTATCCGGTCGCGTTCGCCCTCGCCGCCAACGGCTTGCTCTTCGCGTTCATCGGAATCGAGCTCGGCATATTCACCAGCGACATGCTGAAGCTGCTGCCCGAGCGCGTCTTCGGCATCATGCGGAACGAGACGCTGCTCGCGATTCCGTTCTTCACCTTCATGGGGCTGATCCTCGAACGCAGCGGCATGGCCGAGGATCTGCTCGAGATGGTCGGGCAGGTCTTCGGCCCTGTGCGCGGCGGCCTCGCCTACGCCGTCGTGTTCGTGGGCGCGCTGCTCGCCGCCACCACGGGCGTCGTGGCGGCCTCGGTCATCGCGATGGGCCTGATCTCGTTGCCGATCATGCTGCGCTACGGCTACGACCGCCGCCTCGCGTCGGGCATCATCGCCGCATCGGGCACGCTCGCCCAGATCATCCCGCCCAGCATCGTGCTCATCGTGCTCGCCGACCAGATGGGCCGTTCGGTCGGCGACATGTACCAGGGCGCACTTATCCCCGGCCTGGTCCTCACCGCCCTCTACGCCTTCTATGTCTTCCTGGTGACGCTTTACCGTCCGGGCGCGGCGCCTGCATTGCCGCTCGACGCGCGCGCCTTCCGGGAGCCCGGCGGAAGCTCGGGCTACCTGTCCATCGTCGTCGTGCTCGCCGTCGCGGTCGCGGCGACGATCGGGCTATCGTATGTGTTCAGCGAGATCCTGTCGGCCGCTCTCGTCATCATCGCCACCTTCCTGTTCGCCCTCGCCGACCGGTGGCTCGGCCTCAACCTCCTCAGCCGCCTCGCGCGCCAGGTCGTGATGGTCATGGTGCCGCCGCTGGCGCTGATCTTCCTCGTGCTCGGCACCATCTTCATCGGCGTCGCGACACCGACCGAGGGTGGCGGCATGGGCGCGGTCGGCGCCCTCGTCATGGCCGTGGCCAACCGCCGCTTCTCGTGGAAGCTCATGCGCCAAGCGATGGACACGACCGCCAAGCTCTCGAGCTTCGTCATCTTCATCCTGATCGGCGCGCAGACCTTCAGCCTCATCTTCAACGCGGCCGAGGGCCATCACTGGGTCGAGGGCCTGCTTGCCGATCTGCCCGGCGGCAAGATCGGCTTCCTCATCGCCGTCAACATACTGGTTTTTCTGCTCGCCTTCTTCCTCGACTTCTTCGAGCTGGCCTTCATCATCGTGCCGCTGCTGGCGCCCGTAGCCGAGAAGCTCGGCATCAACCTCATCTGGTTCGGCGTGGTCCTCGGCGTCAACATGCAGACCTCGTTCATGCATCCGCCTTTCGGCTTCGCGCTCTTCTATCTGCGCAGCGTGGCGCCCGACCGCCCGTACGCCGACAAGGTCACGGGCAAGCTCACCGAGGGAATCACGACCATGCAGATCTATTGGGGCGCGGTGCCGTTCGTCGTCATCCAGTGCATCATGGTCGGCCTCGTCATCGGCTTTCCCGAGCTGGTGACGGCGGGCCTCGACAAGGGGCCGACGCAGGATCCCAAGAAGATCGAGATCAAGATCGACGTGCCGACGCCGCAGATCCAGGTGCCGACGATCCCACAGATCTCACCCCGGCAATAGCGCCGCCGCAGAAGCGGAAGAGCCCCGCTCGTGCGAGGCCCTTCGCGTCTGCGGCGGGCCGGAGCCGGCCGCCTAGATAAAGTTCTTCTGCTGGCTGATCATGAACGAGTCGTAGCCGTACTCGGCGATCTGGAACCAGAGATAGCCTTCCTTGCGGACCTCGCGCCAGGAGTCGAGCACCTTCTTGAACCTCGGGTTCTTCGCCGCGGTTTCGGTGAACAGCTCCTGCGCCCCCTTGAACGCCGCCTCCATCACGTCGCGCGGATAGGCGCGCAGCTCGGCGCCGCCCGCGAGCAGCCGGCGCAGCGCCGCCGCGTTCTCGAAGTCGTATTTGGCGGTCATCCAGTTGTTGGCCTCCCAGCACGCGGAGGCGAACGCTTCCTGATACATCTTGGGCAGCTTCTCCCAGGCGGGGAGATTCACGAACTTGGTGAGCTGCGCCGCGCCTTCCCACCAGCCGGGATAGTAAAAGTACTTGGCGACCTTGTGGAAGCCGAGCTTCTCGTCGTCGTAGGGGCCGACCCACTCGGCGGCGTCGATCGTGCCCTTCTCGAGCGAGGGATAGATGTCGCCGCCGGCGAGCTGCTGCGGCACCACGCCGAGCTTCGACATCACCTGCCCGCCCCAGCCGCCGATGCGCATCTTCACGCCCTTCATGTCGGCGAGCGACTTGATCTCCTTGCGGAACCAGCCGCCCATCTGGCAGCCGGTCTGGCCGCACACGAAGGATCGCACGTTGTATTCCTTGTAGAACTCGTCGAGCATCTTTTGCGCGTCGCCGTGGGTAAACCAGGCGATCTGCTGGCGCGTGTTGAGGCCGAACGGCAACGCCGTGGCGAACGCGAAGGTCGGGTCCTTGCCGATGTAATAGTAGCTTGCAGTCTGCCCGCACTCGACCGAGCCTTGCTGGCAGGCGTCGAGGACCTGGAGCGGCGGAACGAGCTGCCCGCCGGCAAACACGCTGATCTGGAACTTGTTGTCGGTGAGGGCGGCCACGCGCTTCGAGAAGAACTCGGCCGCGCCGTAGAGCGTATCGAGACTCTTCGGGAAGCTGGAGGCCAGGCGCCACTTCACTTCGGGCATCGACTGCGCGATCGCGGGCTTCGGGAAGGATGACGCGACGGCCGCCGCCGCGACGACCGACCCCGCGGCACCGGCGCCGCGGATGAACTGACGACGTTTCATGAGCGAAAACTCCCTAGGAATGCGCAACGGCGGTTGAAAGCCTTGCCGAAAGCCGTCGGCTGGCCGGCATCGTAAGAACGCGCCGGAAGCGTTGCAAGGGGCCCTCTGCCCGACGTCCTCATGCGGAGGAGCGCAGCGTCTAGATCTTCCCGCTGCGCGGGAACCCTTGCGGCGGCAGGCGGCCGGCCTGGGCGCGCTGGCCGAGCCAATCCTTGAGTTCCGACTTGGCGTAGACACGCGCCTTGGCGCCGATTCGCACTTCGAGGCCGTGCTCAAGCGTGAAGACCTTCGCGTCGGCGAGGCCGCCATGCTTGAACTTCTGCAGCGTGATGCCGCGCCCGCGATTCATCTCGGGCAGTTCGCCGATCGGGAAGATCAGCAGCTTCCGGTTCTCGCCGAGGCTCGCGATGTGATCGCCGGCTGCGGGCGTGCAGACGCGCCCCACGATGCCCTCGGCCAGGTTGAGCGCCTGCTTGCCGGCGCGGGTCTGCGCCGCCACCTCTTTCTCGGGCACGAGGAAGCCGCGCCCGTCGCTCGCGGCCACCAGCAACCTGCGCTCGGGATCGTGCACCAGAAGGGCCACGATCTCGTGCTCGTTGCCGAGATCGATCGAAAGGCGCACCGGCTCGCCGTGGCCGCGCCCGCGCGGTAGCTTGTCCACGCCGAGCGTGTAGAACTTGCCGTCGCTGCCGAACAGCAAGAGGCGATCCGTGCTCTGCGCATGCAACAGGAACCGCAGCCCGTCGCCCTCCTTGAACTGCAGCGTGCCCGCGTCTTCGAGGTGGCCGCCGAGCGCGCGGATCCAGCCCTTCTCGGAGCAGATCACCGTCACCGGCTCCTTCTCGACCGGCACCGCGATCTCGGCGACCTCGACCGCCGGCGCGTCGCCGCGCTTGGTGCGGCGCCGGCCGAGCGGCGTCTTCGGCCCGAACGCCGCCTTCATCTCGGCGATTTGCGCCGCGAGCGTGTGCCACTGCTTCTTTTCGCTGCCGACGAGGCCCGTCAACTCGCCCTGCTCCTTGTTGAGCTCGCCGATCTCGCGCTTGATCTCGATTTCGTCGAGCTTGCGCAATTGGCGCAGGCGCATGTTCAAGATCGCCTCGGCCTGCGCCTCGTTGATCTTGAAGCGCTTCATCATCACCGGCTTGGGCTCGTCTTCCCTCCGGATGATGCGGATCACCTCGTCGAGATTGACGTAGGCGACCATGTAGCCTTTGAGGATCTCGAGCCGCTCGGCGATCTTTCTGAGCCGGAACTCGCTGCGGCGGACGAGCACCTCGCGCCGGTGGTCGAGGAACGCGCGCAGCACCTCGCCGAGATTCATCACGCGCGGCGCCTTGTCCTTGTCCAGCACGTTCATGTTGAGCGGGACGCGGACTTCGAGCTCGGTCTGCTTGAACAGGTGCTCCATCAGCAGCGGCGCCTCGACGTTGCGGCTCTTGGGCTCGAGCACGAGGCGGATGTCCTCCGCCGACTCGTCGCGCACGTCGCCGAGCAGCGGCAGCTTCTTCTCCTGCAGCAGCTCGGCGATGCGCTCGACGAGGCGCGACTTTTGCACCTGGTAGGGGATCTCGGTGACGACGACGATGTAGCCGCCGCCCTTGGTCTTCTCGGCCTCCCACCTGGCGCGGAGGCGGAAGCTGCCCTTGCCGGTCTTGTAGGCCTCGACGACCGCATCGAACGGCTCGACCAGTTCGCCGCCGGTCGGAAAGTCCGGCCCCGGCATGCGGTTGACGATCTCGCGGATCGAGACCTTGTCGCCCTTCAGCTTTTCCTTCTCGATCAGGCGCTCCAACGCCTCGCAGATCTCGGCGACGTTGTGCGGCGGAATGCTCGTCGCCATGCCGACCGCGATGCCGGCCGCGCCATTGGCGAGCAGGTTCGGGAAGTTGGCGGGAAGGACGATCGGCTCGCTGCCCTCGCCGTCGTAGGTGGCGCGGAAATCGACCGCGTTCTCGTCGATGCCCTCGAGCAGCCGCTGCGCAACCTCGGTGAGGCGCGCCTCGGTGTAGCGCATCGCGGCCGGGTTATCGCCGTCGATGTTGCCGAAATTGCCCTGGCCGTCGACGAGCGGATAGCGGACCGCGAAATCCTGCGCGAGGCGCACCATCGCGTCGTAGATCGAGTCGTTGCCGTGCGGGTGGTACTTGCCCATCACGTCGCCGACGATGCGCGCGCATTTCTTGAACGCGGTCGCGGGATCGAGGCGCAGCTCGCGCATCGCGTGGAGCAGGCGCCGGTGCACCGGCTTCAGGCCGTCGCGCACATCCGGCAGCGAGCGCGCCATGATCGTCGAGAGCGCATAGGCGAGGTAGCGCTCGCCCAGGGCGTCGGCCAACGGCGCATCGCGGAGTTCGGCGGCAAAGGAGAGATCGTCGGGCATGTCTCAAGATCGCTCTGCTACATATAGGCGCGCTTGGGCTGTGATCGTCAATAGGTTGAGGGCTTTGGATCACCCCCTCCCCCCGAAATCACCTACATTCACCTACTTTCGCCTACTTTCACCTACATCTGCACCCGCTCGACACACCGCCCAGTCTGAGCACAAATTCTGCAATCCGTTAGCGGTTCTTAGCATCGTATGGCGCCAACCCCGAGAACAAAGAGGGAATCTGGTAATCGTGGATGGGGATTTCAAGCGCTCGTTCCGGCGCGCCCCGGCGACCCCCTCGCCCTGGGGCGAGGGGAGGGCCTTCCCCTCGTGATCAGTACAATCAGTACATGCGTGAGCGATGCTATCGCGTGTGCCGTATTCCACATCTAATCGCGATCCAGGAAGCCGATATGGCGCTGGAGATGATTCGCGCGACGATTAGGCGGCGCGGCTGAAGGAGAGGTATTTCCCCTCTCCCCTGCCCCTCGCCCCAGGGCGAGGGGTTACCTGCTCGCCAATCTTTCTCCCAACCTCACGCGCCCTGCGGGCAGCTTCTTCCCGTGCGGCGCGAAGACGTGGCGCTCCAAGAAATAGCCGGTGAGCGCGAGCCCCTGCGCGACCTCGCCCTGCGCCGGTTTCGCGTCGCCGAGCAGGAACGCCGGCAGCGCCAGCAGCTTGTCGCGCCAGGCTTCGCCGGCCGAGAGCGAGACGGCGCGGCCGGTCTTGGGCGAGACGAAGGCAAGATTGTCGTTGGCGCCCGTCGCGGCGCAGCGCTCGAGATCGAGGCCGAAGCCTAACGACGCGAGAAGGCCCAGCTCGAAGCGCACATAGGCGGGCGGCCAATCGGGCGCCGACAGCGCCGCGATGAGGGCCGAGAAGTTCTCGAACACATCCTGATGCGGCTCGCGCTCGGGCAGCGCCGCCTCGGCAAGCGCCGCGGCCGCCGAGAGGGCCGCGAGCTTGCCGCCATCGTCGAGCAGCGCCGCCGCCGAACCCGTGATCATCTCGCAGCTGTAGTTGCCGAGATGCTCGGCGAGCCGCGCGCGCCAATGGGCCGAAAGCAGGTTACCCGGCTGGTAGAGCCCGCGGGCCCGCGAAGAATTGCCGCCGCGCACCAGCCCGGCGTGCCGCCCATGCTGCTCCGTCAGAAGCTGCACGATCAGCGACGTTTCGCCGTGCTTCCTCGCCGAAAGAACGATACCGCGGTCGGTCCAATCCATTTCAGAGCACAGAACACGGAGGACAGAGGACAGAAGAGCTAGTGCGCCGCGCTCGATCTGTCATACCCGCGAGCCTATGAATTGACTCGTCATGCCGACCGAAGCGAGCCGTCTTCGGCTCGCGGAGTGGAGGCATCGTGTCGAACCGCTACGCGGTTCTTCCCGCCAATTCGCGCTAAGGCGCGAATTGGCCCGAAGGCCCGCCTTTGCGGGCCGACGCGATCCCTCCACTTCGCGGCCGCGCAAGCGCGCGTCCGCGCCGGTCGGGATGACGATGAAAACATAGGCTCGCCGGTATCACCTGTCCTCTGCTATCTGTCCTCTGACCGACCTAGTCGTCGGTCACGCAAGCCAGAAACTTGCGGCCATGAGCGGCGATGTCGCCGGCGCAATCGAGGGCGTTGACGATCTGCCGCGCCCTCCGCCACTCGGTCTTGCGGTCGTTGAAGTAGTCCGCGAGCCTCTTGGCGGTGAAAAGCCCTTCGACCATGCCGACGAAGGTGATCTTGACCGAGATATCGAGCTCGAGCGCCAGCGACGGGTTGTCGTAGAGCTGGCGGCCCATGCCCAGCGCCTTGCCGAGCCTCTCATAGTTGTACCCGTGCGTGATCTGCACGAGGCCGCGTCCGAAGTAGCTGTGGCCGTTGGCATGCGGCAGCGCATAATTGCGCTTGATCTTTCCCCGATCGAACAACCGCGTGACCGCGCGGATCGAGCAGTCGTCGTCGGCGCAAAAGCCCTCGCGCACGGCCTCGATGCGCCCGCCGGTCTCGTGATAGACGGTGGCCAGCACGTAGGCGAGCCAGCGCGGATCGTTGAGCGTGCTCGTTTCCCAATAACGGAACAGCGCATTGTATCCCCGGCTCTGAGTGGCATTGGGCGCCGCTTTGAACTTGGCCTTCATCGTTTCGGCAAAAGCGGCGCGATCCACGGCAAAGCCCATTGCGTCCCTCCTTCAACGATCTCGTCACCTCTCCCACTCGAGCCCCATCGCGCGGTAGCGCTCGGGATCGTCCTGCCATTTCTCGCGCACCTTGACGAAGAGAAAGAGGTGGACGCGGCGCTCGAAAAGTGCCTCGAGCTCTTTGCGGGCGGCGGCGCCGACTGTCTTGATGCGTTCGCCGCCCTTGCCCAGCACGATCGCGCGCTGGCTGTCGCGCTGGACGAAGATGGTGGCGTCGATCTTGACGCTGCCGTCGTTCCGCTCCTCCCAGGCCTCGGTCTCGACCGTGAGCGCGTAGGGCAGCTCCTGGTGCAATTGCTCGAACAGCTGCTCGCGCACCAGCTCCGCCGCGAGCAGGCGGTCGGGCATGTCGGAGATCTGGTCCACGGGAAAGAGCCAGGGGCCGGAAGGCATCGCCTTGGCGAAGTGCGCGCGTAGGTCGCCGACGCCGTCTCCGGTCAGCGCCGAAATCATGAAGGTGTCGCTGAAGAGCCCTTCCGCGTTCAGGCGCTGGGCGAGGCCCAGCAGCTGCGGCGGGTTGACGAGATCGACCTTGTTGAGGACCAGGACGGCCTTTTGGCCGGCCGCCTTCCGCCCGCTCTCCGCGAGGCGCGCAACGATGGCGAGCGTGTCATCATCGAGAGCGCGCGCGCAGGCGTGGGCGTCGACCAGGAGGGCCACGAGATCGGCGTCATCGGCGCCCTGCCAGGCGGCGGCGACCATCGCGCGGTCGAGGCGCTTCCTCGGCGCGAAAATGCCGGGCGTGTCCACGAAGACGATCTGCGCCCGCCCCTCGATCGCGATGCCGAGCACGCGCGCGCGGGTCGTCTGTACCTTCCTGGAGACGATCGAGACCTTGGCGCCGACGAGCGCGTTCAGGAGCGTGGATTTTCCCGAGTTGGGCGCGCCGATCAGCGCGACGAAGCCTGCCGAGGTCTCAGAGCGTGGTGGGCTTGTCGGCGTTGCCATTGTCGCGCGGCGGATGGGCGATTTGCCCCGCGATCATAGCGACGAGCGACTGCGCCGCAATCTGCTCGGCCAGGCGCTTCGAGCGGCCGGTCGCGGTCGCGGCGGGATAGCCTTTCACCTGCACGCGCACGATGAAGGTGGGGTCGTGGTCGGGCCCGCTTTGCTCCACCGTCGAATAGACCGGCAGCGGCAGCCCGCGGCTCTGCGCCCACTCCTGCAACGCGGTCTTCGGATCCTTGGGCGGGCGCGGCGTCTGGTCGACGAGGGGCGCCCAGAGCTTGGCGATGAAGCGCTCGGCGGCGTCGAAGCCGCCGTCGAGATAGAGCGCCGCGATCACAGCCTCGCAGCAATCGGCCATGATCGCGGGGTTGTTGCGCCCGCCGGAAAGCTCCTCGCCCGCGGAAAGCCGGATGAACTCGCCGATGCCGGCGCGGCGCGCGACATCGGCAAGCGCTTCCTCGCGCACCAGCGCCGCGTGCCGGCGCGCGAGCTGGCCCACTTTTTCTTCGGGATAGCGCTCGAGCAGTTGCTGGGCCACCGCGAGGTTCAGCACGCGGTCGCCGAGGAACTCCATGCGCTCGTAGTTGGCCGCGGCGGCGCCGTTGGCGCCCGCGGCCGCGCTGGCATGCGTCAACGCCTCCTCGAGCAGCTCCGGGCGCACGAAGCTGTGGCCGAGCGCGATGTGGAGCTGGGCGAACCGCCTTTGCACGATGCTCACGATCTCATCTCTCCTAAATTCGCCCTCGGCCGCGCGAATGCAACGCCAATCTAGGAGTCGCCGCCCAATCCATCACGAGGGGGCTAAGAAGCGCTGAATCGGGGTCGCCGGCGCCGTTCGGATGGAATCTCGCAATTCATTGCGTAAGCTACTGAATCTTCTTGAAAACTCTGCTAAAGCGAATGCTTTCAGGCCAGCGGTGTACTTCCCACAACTCGGCGCTGTGGTTGGTCGAGAAGAACAGGAACTCGGCCCGGCCGACGAGGTTCTGCGCCGGCACGTGGCCGACGGCGGCCAGCGTGCGGCTATCGGTCGAGTTGTCGCGGTTGTCGCCCATCATGAAGTAATGGCCGGGCGGTACCGCATATTCCTCGGTGTTGTTGACGAGGCTCTCCTCGCTGCCGCGCCGGTGCCAGACAATGTAGGAGCGGCCCTCGGGCATCGTCTCTCGGAACGCCTCGAGGAACTGGCCGTCTGAGGGATGGCTGGGCTCGCCCAAACCGCCGTCCACCTCGGCGCTCTCGCCGGAACCGAGCTTGCGGCGCTCGAGCGGGCGGCCGTTGATGTGGAGCACGCGGTTCTTCATCTGGATGCGGTCGCCGGGCAGGCCGACGACGCGCTTGATGTAGTCCTTGGTCGGATCGATCGGCTGGCGGAAGACGACGACGTCGCCGCGCGCGGGCGCGCCGGGCAGGATGCGACCCTCGAAGCGGAACGGATTCCAGTGCGAAGGGCTGGCGCCGAACGGGAAGGAGTAGCGGCTGTAGCCGTAGCTGTATTTCGATACGAACAGGTAGTCGCCGACCCAGAGCCCGGGCAGCATCGATTCCGACGGAATGCGGAACGGCTCGAACGCGAAGGTGCGGATCACCAGCGCCAGCGCCACCGCCCAAAGCGCCGTGACGGCGACATCGTAGACCGTGCGCGCGAGATCGCGCACCGTACGCACGAGCCCGCCGCCCGGGCGCTCCGCGTTTTCGCTCACCGGAAATCCCCCGCCGCGCCGATCAGCGCACGCCCATCAGCAGCCGGCCGTAGCGGATCGCGAACGGCCACTTCCACACTTCCCAGAGCTCGGCCGAGCCGTCGGTGGAGAAGAACAGGAATTCCGCGCGCCCGACGAAATTCTCGAACGGAACATAGCCGACGACCTGGCTGCAACGCTGCCCGTTCGGCCCGACCGGATTGTAGGCCGGGCTGAAGCGGCTGTCGCAGGAGTTGTCGCGGTTGTCGCCCATCATGAAGTATTGGCCGGCCGGCACGACGTATTCGGGCGTGTTGTCGCTGCCGAAGTCGGCGTCGCTGCGCTCGTAGATGCGGTGCTGGCGGCCGCCGGGCAGCGTCTCCACATAGACCTGGTAGAGCGTCTCCCTGAAGCGCCCGCTCTCCTCCTCGCGCTCGTAGACGACGACCTGGCCCACGCGCCGGCGCTCGACGATCTTGCCGTTGATGTGGAGCCGCCCCGCCTTCACCTGCACGGTGTCGCCGGGCAACCCGATCACGCGCTTGATGTAGTCGATCTTCGTGTCCGTCGGCAGGCGGAACACGACGACGTCGCCGCGCTCGGCCTTGCCTTCGAGCATGCGGCCCGAGAACAGCTTGGGCGACCACGGAAACGAGTAGCGTGAATAGCCGTAGGAGAATTTCGACACGAACAGGTAGTCGCCGACCAGCAGGCCCGGCAGCATCGAACCCGAGGGGATGCTGAACGGCTCGTAGGCGAAGGTGCGCACGAGCAGCGCGATCAAGACCGCCCAGAACACCGTCTTGATGGTCTCGAGCCAGCTTTCCTGGCCCTTGGCCTTCTTCTTCTTGGCCTTGGCGATATCGCGGTTGCTTGCCACGTTCATGCCTATCTCGCCGCCCGTGGGTTCGCAGGGCGGCGCTTCGCTGGCTCTTTGGATGCGACGGGACCTTTGCGGACGGGTGCGCCGAAATCAAGGCGACGAATTGGGCACCGCCGAGATGACGACGATCACCTGGGCGAGCGGCGGCTCGTCGGTGATCGAGACGTCGATGCGCGCGGTCATACCAGGGGGCACGAGTTCGGCCAAGCGCCTCGCCGCGCCGCCGGTGAGCTCCATCGTGGGCCGCCCGCTGGGGAGGTTCACGACGCCAATGTCGCGCCAGAACACGCCGCGGCGGAATCCGGTGCCCAGCGCCTTGGCGCAGGCCTCCTTGGCGGCGTAGCGCTTGGCGTAGCTGGCGGCGCGGCCGTAACGGGTCTCGCTGCGCCGGCGCTCGGTCTCGGTGAAGCAGCGGGCGATGAACTTCTCGCCCCAACGCAGAAGCGTCTTCTCGATCCGCCGGATATCGACGAGGTCGGAGCCCACGCCGAGGATCATTCCCCCTCTCCCTCGGGAGAGGGGACAGGGGTGAGGGGGAGAACCTTCACGGCGAGCCGCAGGGAATCCCCCTCTCCCCCTGCCCCCTCGCCCCAGGGCGAGGGGAAAACGCGCTCGCGCCTCATGCGCTTTTCGCCCCGCCAGTTTCCGCTCTGGCTTTGTCCATCAGCGCGCGCATGCGCTTGATGGCGCTGTCGAGGCCGCTGAAGATCGCTTCGCCGACCAGGAAGTGGCCGATGTTGAGCTCGACGACGGTCTGGATCGCGGCGACCGGCCCCACCGTGTCGAACGAGAGGCCGTGGCCCGCATGGCACTCGAGGCCGAACGTCTCCGCCAGGGCCGCCGCCTCCCGGATGCGCGCCAGCTCGCGCTGCACCTCGGGGCCGTTCGGCGCGAGATTGTAGGCCTCGCAATAGGTGCCGGTGTGGAGCTCGACGACGGGTGCCCCCAGCGCCCGCGCCGCTTCGAGCGCCGCGCGGTCCGGCTCGATGAACAGCGAGACGCGGATGCCGGCGCCCTTCAGTTCGCGCACGTAGTAGGAAAGATTGTTGTGGCCCCTGACTACGTCGAGGCCGCCTTCGGTCGTGCGCTCCTCGCGCTTCTCGGGAACGAGGCAGGCGGCGTGCGGCTTGTGGCGGAGTGCGATCTCGAGCATTTCCTTGGTCGCCGCCATCTCGAGATTGAGCGGCAGGTCGATCTCGTCCCTGAGGCGATCGATGTCGCCGTCGGTGATGTGGCGCCGGTCCTCGCGGAGATGCGCGGTGATCCCGTCGGCGCCCGCGTTGGCCGCGGCGATCGCGGCCTTGACCGGATCGGGATGCCGCCCGCCGCGCGCATTGCGGATCGTGGCGACGTGGTCGATGTTGACGCCGAGGCGGAGCTTCCTTGCGATCATCGTGCGAACCTGGGGACAGAGGACAGAGAACAGATGTCAGAGGACAGAAGGCTGAGCAGCGGGCGCTTTTCTGTTCTCTGGCATCTGGTCTCTGGTCTCTGACTAGCTCCTCGCCCGCTCCACCGCCGCCACCACCTTCTGCCCGCGCAGCGCGGCGATGATCGTGGTGAGGTGCCGCACGTCGCGCACCGCGATGTCGATCAGCATGTCGAAGAAATCGGTCGTGCGGCTCGTGAAGCGCACATTGTGGATGTTGCCTTCGTATTTGCCGATCAGCGTGGTGATCGCGCCGAGAGCGCCCGGCTCGTTCGAGACGGTGACGTGGAGACGCCCGACCCGCATCTGCTCGTCGCCTTCCTCGGGCCAGGCGACGTCGATCCAGCGCTCGGGCATGTCGGCGAAGGCCTCGAGCGAATCGCAGTCGATCGTGTGGACGGTGACGCCCTTGCCGGTCGTCACGATGCCGACGATGCGCTCGCCCGGCAGCGGATGGCAGCACCCCGCGAAATGCACGGCCATGCCGGGGATGAGACCCTTGAGCTGGATCGCGCCGTGGTCCTTGCCGTCCTTCTTGGGCTTCTTCGGCTCCTCTTTCTTCTTCTTGGCCGGCGCCTGGACCACCTCGGCGCCCGGCAGCACCGCGCGCGCCACGTCGCCGACGCTGACATTGCCCTGGCCCACGGAGGCGACGAGGTCTTCGACGCTCGACTGGCCGAACTGGCGCAGCACCGGCTCCACCACCTTCCCGGTATAGCTGCCGCCGCGCGCGACGAAGGCCTTCTCGAGCATGGCCTGGCCGAGCTCGAGATACTCCTGGCGCTGGCGCAGGCGGATGAAGCGGCGGATGCGCGCGCGCGCCTTGCCGGTGACGACGAAGCGCTCCCATTCGGGCGAGGGCGTCTGCGCCTTCGAGGTGACGATCTCGACCTGGTCGCCGTTCTTGAGCTGCGTGCGGAGCGGCACCATGCGGCCGTTGATCTTGGCGCCGACGCAATGGTCGCCGATCTCGGAGTGCACGGCGTACGCGAAGTCGACCGGCGTGGCGCCGCGCGGCATCTCGATGAGATCGCCGTGCGGCGTGAAGCAGAACACCTTGTCCTGGAACATCTCGAGCTTGGTGTGCTCGAGGAATTCCTCGGCGTCGGCGCCCTGCTCCAGAATGTCGAGCAGGCCGCGCAGCCAGCGGTAGGCCTCGGTGTCGGCGGCGGCGACGTTCTGCTTGAACTGCCAGTGCGCGGCCAGGCCCACCTCGGCGAACTGGTGCATCTCCTCGGTGCGGATCTGCGCCTCGATGCGGTGGCCGCCCGGCCCGAACACGCCGGTGTGGAGCGAGCGGTAGCCGTTGGGCTTGGGCAGGCTCAGGTAGTCCTTGAACCGGCCCGGCACGACCCGATACTTGCTGTGGATGGCGCCGAGCGCGCGATAGCAGTCGGCCACGGTCTTCACCACCACGCGGAAGGCCATGATGTCCGAGAGCTGCTCGAACTCGACCGCCTTCTGCTGCATCTTCTTCCAGATCGAGTAGGGCGTCTTCTGCCGGCCGGAGATCTTGGCCTCGATGCCCTCGGACTTCACGAGCTCCGCGAGCGTCGAGAGGATGCCCGGCACGACGTCGCCGCCGCGCTGGGCCAGGAATTCGAGGCGCCTGACGATGGAATCGCGCGCATCGCGGTTGAGCTCGGCAAAGGCGAGGTCCTGCAGCTCCTCCTGGAAGTCGCGCATGCCGATGCGCTCGGCGAGCGGCGCGTAGAGCTCGAGCGTCTCGCGCGCGATGCGCCGGCGCTTGTCCTCGCCGGGGATGTATTTCAGCGTGCGCATGTTGTGGAGGCGATCGGCGAGCTTGACCAGGAGCACGCGCAGGTCCGCCGACATCGCGAGCAGGAACTTCCTGAAGTTCTCGGCCTGGCTCTCCTCCTTCGACTGCAGCTCGATCCGCGAGAGCTTGGTGACGCCGTCGACGAGCTTGGCCACTTCCTGGCCGAAACCCTTCTCGATCTCGCCGATCGTGGTGTGGGTGTCCTCGACGGTGTCGTGCAGCAGCGCCGTCACGATGGTGGCGGTGTCGAGGCGGTAGCGCGTCAGGATGCCCGCCACCTCGATCGGGTGCGCAAAGTAGGGATCGCCGCTGGCGCGCTGCTGCGAGCCGTGGACCTTGACCGAATAGACATAGGCGCGGTTGATCAGGTCCTCGTCCGCATCGGGATCGTAAGCCTTGATCCGCTCCACCAGCTCATATTGGCGGAGCATCGTAATGGCCCTTGACGGCGGCGGGAAAAATTCCCTCTCCCCTTGAGGGGGAGGTGTCCGGTGGACCGCCCTCGGCGGGCCATCGGACGGAGGGGGAACGGCGGTGCGGCCGGACGATCTGATTGAGTTCGACGCGATCCGGCAGACGCCTCGTCCGAAGGGTGCGCGCTGCCCCTTCCGTCCGTCGCGCCGAAGACGGCGCGACGGACACCTTCCCCTCAAGGGGGAAGGGGAAAGAAAGAAACGCGTCCTCGATGAAAATGCGCGCGCAGCGCAGCGCGCGTGCGGCGACAATCCGGCGGAGCGGGCGCCGGGCGATGCCAGCGCGGCCTCCGCCGGGGGCGGTCATTCCTCGCTCGTGCTCTCCGCCGTGCCGGCGGCGGCGGCGGCCGCATCCTCGGCGTCGGCCTCCTCGCGGTTCTCCTTGGTCTCGCGCGCGGCAGCCTGCAGCGATTCCACGGTAGCGAGGATGGCGGACTCTTCCTTGAGCGCGTCGAGCGCCTCGGTGTCTTCCTCGAGATCGTCCTGCGGCTTCTCCTTCTGCAGGCCGACGATGAGCTTTTCCTGGAGCTCTGGGAGCTTCAGCGTGTCTTCCGCGATCTCGCGGAGTGCTATGACCGGATTCTTGTCGTTGTCGCGGGCGATGGTCTCGGGGGCACCCGAGGCGATGTCCCGCGCGCGCTGCGAAGCCAACATGACCAGATCGAAGCGGTTGGGAACCTTGATGACACAATCTTCGACAGTGACGCGCGCCATTGAACGCTCGCTCCAGCTAGTTCGGAACCGTTCTCGGAAACGACCTATATATGGGCAGCATCTCCGGAATGCAACACGACGCGATGCGGCGAAGGCGCCGCCGGGCGGCGATTTTTCCGCCTATTCGAGGGGTTTGGCGGCGGTTTCCGGGCCGAGCGCGGCGATCAGGTCGGCCACGCCGCGTCGGCTGACCGGATGCCGCCAGTCCGGGGCGAGCTCGGCCAGCGGCAGCAGCACGAACGCGCGCTGATGAAGCCGTGGATGCGGCAGCCTCAGGCCCTCCGGCCCCGCCTCGACCACGCCCCGATAATCCAAGAGATCCAGATCGATGGCACGGGCCGCGTTGGGCGCCGAGCGCTGCCGGCCGAGCGCCGCCTCGATCTTGTGCATGAGGCCCATCAGCTCGCGGGCATCGAGGCTGGTGTCGACCTCGGCAACAGCGTTAACGAATTCGGGGGCGGCGGGGTCGGGCCATGCCGGCGAGCGGTACCAGCGCGAGCGGGCGAGCACCCGTACGCCGGCCGCTTCGAGGCGCGCCAGCGCCGCCGCCAGCGTCGCCCGCGGCGGGCCGGCGGGTCCCGGAAGATTGGCCCCCAAGCCGATATAGATGCTCATGCCGACCGTCTTTGTTCTTGTCCGCCTTGCGGATATTATGGACGGCAACCCGAGGGGGACGAGGGGCACGCGCGAGGGCATTTTTCGGCCCACACGCGCCCGCAACCGCCTTTCATGTTTGAATCGGTTTTGGGAGGCTCACCATGGCAAACGCCCACAAGCTCTACAAGGAAGAGAAGCTCGCGATCTTCATCGACGGCGCCAATCTCTACAACGCGGCCAAGACGTTGGGCTTCGATATCGACTACCGAAAGCTGCTCGAGTTCTTCGCCGATCGCGCGCGCCTCATCCGCGCCTTCTACTACACGGCCATCGTCGAGGACCAGGACTACTCGCCGCTGCGGCCGCTGGTCGACTGGCTCGACTACAACGGCTACACGCTCGTCACCAAGCCGACCAAGGAATTCACCGACGCCATGGGCCGCCGCAAGGTCAAGGGCAACATGGACGTCGAACTCGCCGTCGACGTGATGGAGATGGGCGGGCACGTCGACCACATCGTGCTCTTCTCCGGCGACGGCGATTTCCGCCGCCTGGTCGAGGCGGTGCAGAAGAAAGGCGTGCGCGTCACCGTCGTGAGCTCGATCAAGACGCAGCCGCCGATGGTGGCCGACGAGCTGCGCCGCCAGGCCGACATCTTCGTCGATCTCGGCGATCTGGCACCTCACATCGCGCGCGCCCACCAGCCTGGCCGCGGCCCCCGCGAAGGAATGGGACGCGAAGGGCCGGCGCGCGAAAATCACCGCGAGAGCGCGCCGCGCGAGCCGGCCCCGGCGATGGCGCCGGGCGACGACCGGGGCTAGGTGGGCGACGCCCGCGCCTTCGCCGAACCCGCGAGCGATTGCCCCTTCTGCCCGCGGCTCGACGCGTTTCGCCGCGCGAACCGCGCCGCGCTTCCCGATTTCTTCAACGCGCCGGTCCCCGCCTTCGGGCCGCTCGACGCGCCGGTGCTGATCGTGGGCTTGGCGCCGGGCTTGAAGGGCGCCAACCGCACCGGGCGTCCTTTCACCGGCGACTATGCCGGGGATCTTCTCTACGCGACGCTCAAAAGATTCGGCTTCGCGCGCGGCGGCTATGACCGCCGGCGCGAC
>Ga0187893_10003080_pt1 | contig 34797 bp, 27 predicted proteins | sample MA1701074metaG_FD_139574 | JGI IMG/M metagenome (GOLD analysis project Ga0187893, IMG submission 139574) | White microbial mat communities from a basaltic lava cave in the Kipuka Kanohina Cave System on the Island of Hawaii, USA - MA170107-4 metaG ...
GTTGTATTTGTTGACAGGGTAGCAGAAGTAGAAGGCTATCATAAAGTTTGCATGTCTGATGCAGAGGCGGCGAGAATGGCAGCAGAAGCTATTATCAAGAAAGGTAAAAAAAATGTGCTGGCATTGTTAGGTCATCCACATCTGAGTATTTCCAAAACCCGCTACGCTTCGTTCAAAGAAACGTTTGATAAAGAATCTCCGCAAACAGAACTGCATATTGAATTTTGTGAAGGCCATGCTGAATCGAAAAGAATTGTGATGGAAGCCATGAAGGCTAAAGACAAACCGGATGTGATCTTTTGCATGGGCGATCTTCACCTCGTCGGCACCATGTATGCCGTTCATGAATTAAAACTAAAAGTTCCGGATGATATTGGCATCATAACTATTAGTCACGGTTTTATGCCCACACTGTATGATCCAAAAATCACCTATGTGGAAACAAGCGGTTTTAAATTAGGCAAACTTGCTTTTACGCAGATGCTGGGTTGTTTACAACAGCAAACGATTGCAGAAGAAGTTTTTGTTGAATCTATATTGGTAGAAGGCGGATCGTTATAAGAAATACTGTAAATTTCTATTCATGACGATTGGCCGCAGAGACGCAATGCATTGCGTCTCTGCGGCCAAAAAACAACGATTGCTTATGTCAAACTGGAGAATCAAGCTTTCTCTTTTTCTCAACTATTTTGTCTTTGCTATTTTACTCAACAGTGTAGGCACAGTTATCCTGCAAGTGCAAAATAACTTTGCTGTTTCCAAAAGTTCAGCCAGTATATTGGAAGCCTTTAAAGATCTAAGTATTGCCATCACTTCTTTTTTGATCGCATCTTATGTGGTACGCATTGGGTATAAAAAAACGATGCTGATCGGTTTGGCTCTTGTTTCTCTGATGTGTCTTTTGATTCCATCGGTTCCCAGCTTTATGATGACAAAGTTGTTGTTTGCAACAGTGGGTATCAGTTTTGCGCTTATCAAAGTTTCTGTGTTTTCTACATTAGGCATTGTTACAAACAGTAAGAAAGAGCATCTCAGCCTGATGAGTTTCCTGGAATCTTTTTTTATGATCGGTGTTCTTAGCGGCAATTTTATTTTTGCTTCTGTTGTAGATAACAGCAATCCACTGTCAACAAAATGGTTTAATATCTATTACTTTCTTGCCGGTTTATCTATCGTTGCTTTCTTATTATTATCAACCAGCCGTCTTGATGAATCACAGGTGCAGAAAAAGGAAGAAGGTAAATCGGCATCGCAGGAATTTGTAGAGATGCTTCAACTGATCATTGTTCCATTAGTGCTTGTTTTTATTTTCAGCGCTTTCTTTTATGTATTGATTGAGCAGAGCATTATGAGTTGGCTGCCTACTTTTAATAAAGATGTATTGAAACTATCTACCAGTCTAAGTATTGCAATGGCCAGCATACTTTCAGGCTCCATTGCATTGGGGCGTTTTCTTGCAGGCATAGTTTTACGAAAAATTGACTGGCTGATCGTTCTTACCGGTTGTCTTGCAGCAGCAGCAGCCATTATATTGATCACCGTTCCGCTTACAAAAAATACAATTGTTTCATCAGTTACCAATTTAAAAGATATTCCCGTAGTTGGTTTTGCGTTTCCATTGATCGGATTATTTCTTGCTCCCATTTACCCGGCTATTAATTCTGTTATACTTAGCAATCTTCCTGCGCATAAGCATGGGGCCATGTCGGGGCTTATTGTTGTTTTTTCTGCATTAGGCGGTACTACGGGTTCTATCATCACTGGTCATGTATTTGATGCGTATGGCGGGCAAACAGCATTTTACTTTTCATTGATACCAATCACCCTGCTTATTATTCTGCTTATAATTTTTAAAAGACTTCAGCCTAAGACAAACATTAACACGGAAGTAAAAATGGCCGGCGGACATTAAATCGAGAAGCATGCAACTACACGAACTATCACCATTATTTGAAAAGGTGCAGATGCAGCAGATTTTTCCTGATGGAAAAACATTTGTGGACTGCATACCCAATACTGATCTGCAGTTGCTTTTAAAAGAGTATAATGAAGAGAATGTAAAACCGGGTTTCGATCTGCGTGAATTTATTCTCCATCATCTTACATTGCCTGAAGTTCCCGAATCTGGATTCAAAGGTGAAAAAGAGAAAAACATTGAAGAACATATCGAATCGCTTTGGCCGGTACTTACACGTCTGCCCGATGCGCCCAAAGGTTCATTGATTCCCCTTCCATATCCTTACATAGTACCAGGTGGCCGCTTTGGTGAAATTTATTATTGGGACAGTTATTTTACTATGCTCGGTTTGCAAGTATCGGGCAAAACGGATATGATTGAAAACATGGTAAAAAATTTTGCTCATCTCATTGATGCTATTGGATATATCCCCAATGGCAACCGCACTTATTATATCGGCCGTTCACAGCCGCCATTTTTTTCTTTTATGGTCAAATTGCTTGCAGACATGAAAGGAGAAAATATTTTAATTGATTATTTACCACAATTGGAAAAGGAATATCACTTTTGGATGAAAGGCGCTGACAAATTAAATGATAAAACAAATGCGGCTCATCATTGTATAAGAATGCCTGATGGTAAAATCATGAATCGTTATTGGGATGAGAACAATACACCAAGACCTGAATCATTCCGTGAAGACGCAGAGTTAAAACATTTTTCATCGCAAACTGCTGAAAACTTAAACCGAAATTTAAGAGCCGGCGCAGAATCAGGATGGGATTTCAGCAGCCGCTGGTTTAAAGATGAAAGGTCTTTTGGCAGCATTCATACTACTGATATTATTCCTGTAGATCTGAATTGTTTGTTATTACATCTTGAACAAATGATTGCGGAAGCCTGCCGATTGAGAGGACAGAGCAAGGAATCATTTGCATACATCCAACTCGTTGAAAAAAGAAAAGAAGCGATTCATCAATATTGCTGGAATGACCAGACCGGTTTTTATTTCGATTACGATTTTGCCGAAGGCAAACAAAAAAGATCAATGACCATTGCCGGTGTTACTCCTTTATTTGTAAAAATTGCATCTGCTAAACAGGCGGAAAAAGTTGCAGCAGTAGTGAAAGAAAAATTTTTATCTCCGGGTGGAGTGGTTACTACATTAAACGATACCGGTCAGCAGTGGGATGCTCCCAATGGGTGGGCGCCTTTGCAATGGATGACGATTAAAGGCTTGGAAAATTATGGCTTTGATGAATTAGCCAAAGAAATTGCATTGCGCTGGATAAAATTGAACGACGATGTTTTTCACCGCACCGGTAAGCTGATGGAGAAGTACAATGTAATGGATACTCATTTAGAAGCCGGTGGCGGCGAATATGCAGGGCAGGATGGTTTTGGATGGACAAATGGTGTGTTGTTAGCATTGATAAAAAAATATGGAGTGCCCGAAAGAGCCTGACGTCCTCCCGTCTGACCATTTTTCTGTTTTTAGTCTATGATCAATTGTTTGCCCGGAAAATCAAATGTTACACGAAAATTTTTCAAAACATCCAATCCAATTACTCCCTCATAAGGGCTGGTAATCCCAGCGTCTATAAAATCAAGTGTATAAACTTTGAATGCTTCAAACACATGGTCCCAAATTAACAATTTATCGAGTATCATGTAATCAGCTTCAATTATTCCGTTGGCTGTTTCAAACTTTTTTCTTCCTGATGATTTGAAATCGTATCCTGCAATAAGGAGCGTATTAAGATCAATAATTGTATTGGTGGCGCCGGTGTCAATGACAAGTGAAGCAGTATGATTTTTTATCAATACATCTGCCAGAATTAAATCATCCTCTTTTATTAGTTTGATCGGATAGATTTTAGCCATTTGCCTATCGGTGGATGGGAACCTGTAAAACGAAGTATGGTGTGAGAAAAATGGTGTTTTTGAACAACAACTTTATTTACCAGTTGCTTTTTATCCTTGTCATGAAAAATTACAATCCCATTCAGCTCCCCGTTAATTTCTTCCGGGTTGCCGATTAAAACCCATTCATCAGGGAATTTTTTCTTAATAGCCGAGATTGTTAAAACTTCAGACATGAGTACACAAATTTAACCAAAATACTAAACATACATAGCAGCACTACACCGCTTCCATCAAAAGAAACTCATAAGGCTCTATCACCAGGTATTCCCTGTCTTCACTAATCGTATGCGTTTTTTGTTTCCAATGATCAAATAATTGTAAGGAACCGGGATTGTGTTCTTTAAAAGCATACCAGGTGAGGTAAGAAGGTTTTGAATTGAAATTAAAAACACAAAACAGTTTATCATTTTCCGATGAGCGGATAAAAGAAGCAACATGAATATTATGCGGTTTCATCCAGGTAAGATTGCTGTGATCAGCTACCATATTCAATTTTTTTCGCAATGCGATCAGTTGCTGTGTGCCTGAAAAGATGCGTTGCTCGATGGTTCCTTTTTTTTCAATCTTTTTATTTTTAGTCCAATCAATAACCGGCCGGTGCATCCAGCGGTTATCATAACTTTTTCCGGGATCATTGAAATAAGAATAATCGTTGGTATAACCTGCCTCATCACCATAAAACAACATAGGCACACCACCAAGGAAAAAACTATGTGCCTGCATCAGCAATATTTTTTTTATCGAAAGTTCAATGGCTTTTTCGTCTTTGTCTTGCATGGCTTTTTCCAAACCACATAAAGAAGCTAAAGATCCGCTGATGCGGGCATCGCCTGTTTTTGGATTGCTGGAAAACAAAGCTCCCCTCGCCGGTGAAACGGGATGATGCCCTGAATAATACTCTTTCAAAAATTTTCGATGTTCATAAGGATTGAATCCTGCCTGCTGTATCATATAATCATCATATCCCAGGCCGATATCATCATGACATCTTGTATAATTGATCCAGGATGTACCAAATGGTTTTTTTAAAAGTTCATGTTGCGCTGCCAGCATTATTCTTGTATCAGACGTTGCAAGCATATCCCATTGCAATGCCATGTGAGTTGCATTGTATGCAAAGTCACATTCTCTTGCTTCAAATTCATCAGTGCCAAAGTAAGGCAAGATATCTTTTGGAGCCACAATAGCTTCTCCCAGCAAAGCCATACCAGGCGCTGCTGCCTGCACACATTGTTTTATCAATCGTAAAATAGTATGCGCTTGCGGAAGGTTTTGACAGCTGGTGCCTAATTGTTTCCAGATAAAAGCAGGGGCATCAATTCTTAAAATGTCAACACCAAGATTGGCATAGAAAAAAATAGTATTGAGTATTTCAACCAGAACACGCGGATTATTATAGTTCAGGTCCCATTGGTAGTGATGAAATACCGTCATCACCCATTTATTACATTCGGGTATATAAGTAAAATTGCCGGGTGAGCTTTCCGGAAAAATATCCGGCATGGTTTGATCATATTGATCAGGCAGGCTGCGGTCGTTATAGAAATAATAATAGTCCTGGTAATGACGATTTCCTGCTTTTGCTTTCTGTGCCCATTCATGATGATGTGAAGTATGATTGAGCACAATGTCGAGCATCAGGTACATATTTCTTTCACGCATCTTTTTCTGCAATCGCTTAAGATCTTCCAATGTGCCGAATCGCTTATTTACTTTACGAAAATCAGATACGGCATACCCGCCATCGCTTTCGTTTTCCGGGCTTTCAAAAATTGGCATCAGGTGTAAAAAGTTAACACCCAATTTTTCAAAGTAATCCAGTTTGTTTTCAAGATTCTTAATGCTTCCGCAAAAGCGATCTGCATACAAACTCATGCCGGTGATTTCATTACTTAAAAACCAATGCCCCTTTTCATTTTTCTGAAAATCTCTTTCTTTTAATTCTGCAGACCTGTTAATATGCGCTTTAATAATTACCTGCAGTAATTCTTCGAAATTCTCTTCGGCCTTCGGATGATGTTCATATAATTTCATGTACAGATCAAAGATGACGGCAGTATTGGCCATGATGCGGGTAAAGAATAAATTATCCGCTCCGCTTATATCAAGCCCCGCATCTTGTATTGACTGGTTGACCCGCTGGTGAAGCCCGTAATTGTACATCTCGCTTAATTAAATATAGTATTGCTCAAATGCCTGAATGCTTCCATGGCGCCCATGTATTCGCATGTTCTGGCGCCTGCTTTGTTTGCATTAAATATGATCTCTTTCCAGTTGTTTAATGATAAGTTTTGTATTTGCTCTAATTTATAAGAGCTGAGCTGGTAAAGCACCGTGCCCACAAATGCATCGCCTGCGCCGGTTGTGTCAACAGGTTGAACAGTTATGCTGGGAACAATAGTTGTTTCGCCGTTAATGCCCAGCATTGTTCCGTCTTTTCCCAATGTAATCGCAAATACAGCAGAAGTTTTTTGCAATAATGTTTCTGCAGCATCATTCAATGTTGCTCTTCCTGTGATCAGCATTGCTTCTTCATCACTCACTTTAAAGAAGTGACAACTGTTTAAAAAATTCCATGACTGATCAATAAATGTTTGTGTATTGTTTTGAAAAAGAAGATGACGGTAGTTAGGGTCAAAGCTGATAAATACATCATGTTGCAAACACTGTTGCAGCAATCCCTGGTAAGCAGCCTGCAATGGGCCTGGCAAGAATCCTGTTGCTGATCCAAAATGAACAATAGAAAATTCTTTCAGATTAATGGATTCAATATCCTTTACACTCAACTGACCATCGGCGCCACGATTGAAATAAAAATCTCTTTCGCCATTTTCCATCAGCGATACAAAAGCGAACGTAGTGAAATGATCTGCATCCTGCAATATCCATTTGGTATTTACATTAAACTCCACCATTACATCAATCAGGTGCCTGCCAAATGGATCGGCGCCTACTTTTGCCAGCAACTCTACATTGCCGCCTAATGCAGCAATCGCCGCTGCTACATTAGTTGGAGCTCCGCCGGCTTTTTTTAAAAAGTTATTTCCATCTGATAAGGATGTGCCTTTATCTGTGCAGATCATATCAATCAGCGCTTCGCCGATGCAAAGAATTTTTTTCATAGTTATAGTTTATATATTATAGCTTCGTATGGTTTCAAAGAACCGTCAGTTGAAGCAAGGGAATAGTTATTGATTAAAACTTTTGCTTTACCCAGGTCAATACCGGTATTAGCTGTTGCAATCTTGTTTTTGAAATTCAGCAATACAAGAAACTTCTGATCATTGAATTCTCTTGTATAGGCAAATACATCCGGGTTTTCTTTATCGAGCAACGTAAATTTTCCATAGATCAATACATCATTTTCTTTACGCAGTTTAATCATCTTTCGGAAATAATTAAGGAAACTGTTTGTATCAATTTCCTGCTGCGCTGCATTAATAGTTTTATAATTTTCATTTGAAGGCAGCCATGGTTTCCCTTTGCTGAAACCACCATTGACTGTTGTATCCCATTGCATGGGCGAACGGCCATTATCACGGCTTGATATTTTCATACCTTCCAAAAAACGTTTCAGATCTCCGCCTTTGGCTTTTACCTGTTCATAGTTGGTGAGCAGTTCCACATCATTGTATTGTTCTACCTTGTCAAATTTAATGTTGCTCATGCCAATTTCATCACCGTAATAATAATAGGGAGTAGCTCTCATGCTCAGTATAAAAGTGGTAAGCAACTTCGACGAATAATCTCTGAACTCCGGCGCATCATTTCCCCAGCGGGTCAGCATTCGTGGCTGATCATGATTACCCAGGTACATGGTGCCCCAGCCTTTGCCTGTAAAAGCACTGTCCCATTTTGCATATATACTTTTCCATTTTACAAAATCATATCCGTTTGGGTCGGGCATTTTATATTCACCCGGCAGGTAGCCAAAATCAATCGCTTCAAAATTATAAGCCATGTTGAGTTCCTTTCTGTCTTCATCTACAAATTTCTTTACTCTTGGTATATCGCCCATCGCTTCAGCAACAGTAGCAAGATCATATTTACTTAATACCTCACGATTCATTTCCTGGATATAATCATGAAGATGAGGGCCGCTTGCATAATACAGTGTCCAGTTGCCACTGTATTCTTTTGGCAAAGGAGGCCAGGTAGTATCTTTTGAAATAAAAGCTAATGCATCCATGCGAAAGCCATCTACACCTTTATCGCACCAGTATCGCATCATCTTATAAATATCCTGACGTAATTGCGGATTTTCCCAATTCAAGTCGGGTTGAAAATCACCGAAGTAATGCAGGTAATACGAGTTGGTTGGTTTATTGAATTCCCAACCATATCCTTTTTCATCAAAGATGCTGAAACGGTAAGGCGGTTCGCCCTTTTCAGCAGGCCACCAATGAAAATAATTATAATAGGGACTCTTCCTGGAGCTGCTGGCATCTTTAAACCATTTGTGTTCACTACTGCAATGATTCAGCACCATATCGAGCATTACTTTTATACCACGGTCTTTAAAACCTTTCAACAATGAATCAAAATCCTGCATTGTTCCAAACTGCTTCATGATATTTTGATAATCGCTGATGTCGTAACCGTTGTCTTTATTAGGTGATTCAAAGATGGGATTGAGCCAGACAGCATCAATGCCAAGGCCTTTGATATAATCAAGTTTTGAAATGATACCTTTCAGATCGCCGATGCCATCGCCATCGCTGTCTTTAAAACTTCGGGGATAAATTTGATAAACGACTGCTTCTTTCCACCATTTTTTTTCGGTGGTTATTTCTTCCTTTCTTTCTGTAGTTGTTTTCTCCTTGCAGGAAAAATTAAGTGCAATAAAACAAAGAATAAGACTTATTTTATTTAAACAGTTCATAGCAGGAAATTAATGACCCGGTGGCGGTGCCGGCAGTTGAACATCGCCAACCGGTTTTTTTACTTTTAATAATGTAGTGAAAAAAGCAGCAATCAACAGCAACACTCCTGCAAATAAAATGGCATTGCCGGGGTTGTTATTTAAAAAATGTTTCAGCACATATCCAAAAGTGATGGTTTGAAGAAACATAGGTATTACGATCATCATATTGATAATACCCATATAAACACCATATCGTTCTTTTGGGATTTGGTTTACCACCATCAGGTAAGGAATGCCCATCATGCTTGCCCATCCAATACCAAACCCCGTGATGGCAAAGAATAAAAATGTTTTGTTTTCAATAAGCGGAAAGATCATGAAGCCAATTCCCGCTAAACTTAAACATATGAAATGAACCCATTTTGGGCTGTATTTTTTTGCAAACCCAACTAAGGCAAAAGCAGTAAGAAACGTTACTATGTTATACCATCCATTTACCAGGCCGGCAAGGCTAACTGCTTTTTCATATAGCTCTTTGTTTTCAGGCGTTGTATTATAAACCGAAAGCGCAATGCTTTTGGAACTGTTTTGCCAGTAACAAAAAAGTGCATACCACTGAAAGAGATAAACGAGTGCCAGTTGCCACATCACTTTTGGCATAACTGAAATGGCTTCCACTATTTCAATATTCTGGGCAAAAACAATCTTCAGTGATTGATGTTCTTTTGTGTAGTTTAATAAATTCCTGATAATTCGTCCACCGCTGACAATAGAAGGTATAAGCAGAATAGCCAGCGTTGCATAAGCGATCACCGTTGTAATGATTGACAAAAAAAATTGAATAAGCGGATGAGGCATGCCTTCATTTTTTTTCTTAATTATCTTTAATTCTTCTTCCGAAGGCGGAATTTCCGGCGTGGTTCGCATACTCCACAACACCGAACCGATGGAACAAACAGCGCCGATAAAAAAAGAAGCAAATACCCAGTTAGGAATTTTTCCTGTATAACCAAAGATGATTGCAGGAAAAATAAAGAGTGAAACATTGGCAAGCGTTTGTCCAAAACCTGTAAAAAAACTTTGTGCCTGGAAACCTGTTGGCTGCTGACTTGGATCTAATTTGTCAGCTATAAATGCACGATAAGGTTCCATCGCAGTGTTGTTGCCCACATCCAATATCCAAAGCAAGCCAACTGCCATCCATAATTCAGAACTATAGGGGAATAAAAAAAGTGCAATACTGCATAGTACAGCGCCAATAAAAAAATAAGGTTTTCTTCTTCCAAATCGGGGATGCCATGTTTTATCGCTAAGTGCTCCGATGATAGGTTGAATAATTAATCCTGTTAAAGGGCCGGCAAGATTCAAAATAGGTATTTCTTCAGGCTTTGCATCAAGGAAATCGTAGATTGGATTTACAGCGCTTTGCTGCAAACCAAAACTGTATTGAATGCCGAAAAAGCCAACATTCATATTGATGATCTGCCAGAAGGAAAGAAGTGGCTTTTTGGTCTGCATAAGCAATCGTTTTAATAGCTGTAAGTTATTGCTGAAAAATAATTCACAAACCAAATTGAAAATGCAGCAAAATGATATTTTCAGCCGCAATCGTTTGCAGCTATATCAGGTTATTTCCTTTTGGTGACGAATGATAAAAGCAATCAGTTCTTCCAATGAAACATCAATGCGGGATAAGGCGTCAGTAATATCATCTCTATTCACCTGTGCAGCAAAGGATGGGGTCTTTAATTTTTTCAAAATGCTTTTTACTTCCAATCCTTCATACACTGTTGGCCTGATCAGCGCAGCCGCATGTATAAAACCTGAAAGTTCATCAATGGCATAGATCATTTTATCCATCTTGCTTACCGGCTCTACACCAAAATAAGAAGGGCCGTGTGAAGCAATGCAGCGGATCACATCGGGATCAATATTTCTTCGCTCCAGTTCTTCAATAATGATGCGGCAATGATCATTTGGATATTTTTCCCAATCGGCATCATGCAGTAAACCGGCCAGTTCCCATTTAAGTGCTGTTTTCTCATCCGCATGCTCTTTTTCTATAGCCCATGCTTTCATGACGGCCGCTACTTGTTTCATGTGCAGGCGCAATCGCTCATTTGGCACCCATTCATTTAATAATTGATGAGCTTCTTCGATGGGCATTAAGTTGCCGGCGTTTGCGGTATCACCAAAACTGCTGCGGTCAAGTTTGTGAGACATGAATGAAAAATTTGCATGGAAAGTTAAGGATTAACTCAACCTGTAGTTTACCGGATAAAAAGGTTTGTTTGCCGAAATTAATTATTGACGGCTGCAGAGCTTGGTAATTTGCACACGAAATAAAAGCCACGAAAAATGTCGTTAAAAATTACAGGCAAACTTCCTTCAGGAAAACTTCTGGAAAGATTAAAGCAATCACCAAACTTTAAAAATGGTGGTTTTCAAAATTTGTCGCCTACACCAATGAAACCAGATGATATTTCTTACTGGAAAATGATGAGAGAGTTTTTTAAAAAGAATAAAGACACTGCGCCGGCTGGTTTATTGCCTTCAGTAAAGACTGACCTTCATAAATTAAATTCAGCTGTCATTATTTGGTTTGGTCATTCATCTTATTTGATTCGTATTGATAACAAGACTTTTCTTATTGACCCTGTTTTTAGTGGCAATGCAGCGCCATTATCATTTATGATAAAAGCTTTTCCGGGATCAAATATTTACAAAGCAGAAGATATGCCCGCAATAGATTATTTAATTCTTACTCATGACCATTACGATCATCTCGATTTTAAAACAATAAGGAAGCTTAGAACTAAAGTTGATAAAATATATTGTTCATTAGGCATCAGTTCGCATTTGAAATATTGGGGAGTTGATATTAATAAGGTTACCGAAATGGACTGGTGGGAAACGCAACAACTGGAAAAAAACATTTCATTGACTGCTGCGCCGGCACGTCATTTTTCAGGCAGGGGAATTAAAAGAGGGCAAACGTTATGGTCTTCGTTTATATTAAAAACCTCTGCTTATAATTTATACCTCGGTGGGGATTCTGGATACGATTTCCATTTTAAAGAAATAGGAAATAAATACGGCCCATTTGACCTTGCTATTCTTGAAGCCGGGCAATACAATACCATGTGGCCGCTCATTCACATGGCGCCGGAAGAAACAGTTCAAGCCGCAGTTGATCTGAATGCGAAAGCCTTATTACCTGTTCATTGGGGAAAATTCTCCTTATCTATGCATGCATGGACTGATCCTGTGACAAGAGTGTTAGCGAAAGCAGAAGAATTAAATATGAAAGTGCTTACTCCTAAAATTGGTCAGCCAATTATTCTGAATGGCAGTAGCTTTAGTTCAGAAAGCTGGTGGAAGTTTTAAGTTCTAAACTCAATTTTTAAATTGATATTGCGGCTGGCCATTATGAATTTAGCTTGTATTCTTTGGTCAATGCATCAGCAGGTATTCGCAGCATCTTACTGAAGATTCGGATCATATTCAAAGAAAGCGGCTGCTTATAATTTAAAACTTTGCTGATGGTTCCTTTGTCGCCATATTCTTTGGCAAGGTCAGAAGCTGTATAGCCAAAGTCTTCCATACGGATTTTAATTATTTCAATGGGATCAACTTCGGGAATACTCCATTGTTTTTGTTCGTATTGATTTACTAACAACACCAATAGCATTTTTTCTTTGTGCTCCTCTGATCCTTTTTTAGCATTTTTTATTTCTTCATATCTATCAACTGCTTTTTGATAATCAGCCCTTGTTTCAATTAAATACCACTGGTTCATAAAAAATATTTTAGATAGTTGAAGGGTCAATTTTTTCATACTCATTGTGAGTTCCAATAAATCTCACTTCTACGACTTGGTCTTCATAATCAATTAGAGCTATTAATCTGTAAGTATTATGAACTATTTCAAACCTTGCCCTGTTATTAGCAATCATTTTGGCTTTCGGAAAATCTCTTAAAACATCCTGTTTGTTTTTCCATAGTGCTTCTTCAGTTGCTGCTTTCCATGTTGCGAGATTTTTTCTTGAATTAGCATGTTTCTTTGCAAATTCATTTAGCCTGTCTAAATAGAAAATAATCATCTGTTCTGTTTCAAAACTGAAAATTGTCTGTATTTAGAATATAATCAAAGTAAATAAAAAGTTGGCTAAATGCCAACCTTTGAAAATCGATGAAAAGTTTTATGCAAAACTTTTACTGAAAATCAATACATTGCAAAGATGCTATAAAAATAACACTCTAATTTTTAGGTTAGAAATCTATGCAAACATATCTTCGCACCCCCAAAATCAGCTACGGCTGAATACAAGGGACAGAAAGAGGGATGGCTCTCCTGTTTATTTAATAACTGCTGAAATCTCGGGCTCGCAGCTCGTAGTTATCAGCTTAAAGCATTTCTTAAATGAGCAATTTACATTTCACAACCAAACATGCGAATGCGGCTACCGTACAACGTCAGTGGTTCGTTGTTGACGGTACTAATCAAACCGTGGGTCGTATGTGTGCAAAGATCGCTGCGACACTTCGCGGTAAACACAAAGCTTCTTATACTCCCCATGTTGACACCGGTGATTACATCATTGTGATCAACTGCGAAAAAGTAGTTTTTACAGGCAATAAGCTGGAAGAAAAACTGTACGATACCTACAGCGGTTATCCCGGCGGACGTAAAGAGGAAACAGCCCTCAACCTGCAAAGACGCCGCCCCGAAGTACTGATTGAAAGAGCAGTAAAAGGCATGCTTCCTAAAAATCGTTTGGGGCGCCAGATGTATAAAAAATTATTTGTGTATGCAGGCGCAGAACATCCGCATACAGCACAACAACCGAAAGAACTAAAATTCTAAAAGCAGCTACGAGCTTCAAGCTGCGAGCTATGAGCCAAAGGCTCGAAGCTCATAGCTCAAGGCTCACAGTTAAAAATTAAATAAATGGAAAAGCAAACAAATGGCGTGGGTCGTCGTAAAGAAGCTGTGACAAGAGTGTTTATCTCCAAGGGAGATGGCAAGATCACAGTAAACGACAAAGACTACAAACAATATTTTTCTCTTGTTTACCTGCAAAACCAGGTAGAGCGTCCGCTGAAAGCGATTGATGCTGCTAATAAGTTTGATGTAAAGATCAACGCTACCGGTGGTGGTGTCAAAGGACAGGCCGAAGCAGCTATGCTGGGTATTTCCCGTGTGCTGGTTGAATTAAATCCTGAGTTTCGTCCGTCGTTGAAAGCAGCCGGTTTGCTGAAACGTGACCCACGTTCTGTTGAGCGTAAAAAATTCGGTCATAAGAAAGCAAGAAAGAGCTTCCAGTTCTCTAAACGTTAAAAACGTTTATGGTTTGTGGTTTATGGTTGTTAAACAAAGTAAACTGCTTCAACCATCAAACCAACTATAAACAATAAACTAAAAACGATAAACATTCTTTAATAATGGAAAATAACACTTCACTGCAACAGCAACTTTTGGAAGCCGGTGTACATTTTGGTCACCTGAGAAAGAAGTGGAACCCCAAGATGTTGCCTTACATCTTTGCTGAAAAGAAAGGTATCCACATCATTGACCTGAACAAAACTGTGGATTGCCTGCAGGAGACTGCTGCTGCTATGAAACAAATTGCACGCAGCGGTAAAAAGATCCTTTTTGTGGGTACAAAAAAACAGGCAAAGGATATCGTTAGCGAATGTGCAAAGAAAGTAAACATGCCATTCGTTACTGAGCGTTGGCTCGGTGGCATGCTTACCAACTTTAATACTGTTCGTAAGAGTGTAAAGAAAATGCAGAGCATTGAAAAAATGCTGGGCGATGGCTCTTTCGATAACATTACTAAGAAAGAACGCCTCACGCTAACCCGTGATAAGGAGAAGATGGAAAAAGTATTGGGCGGTATCGCTCAACTGGGTCGTGTGCCTGCTGCGTTATTCATTGTAGATATCGGTCATGAGCATATTGCTTTGGCTGAAGCAAAACGCTTGGGCATTACAACCTTTGGTATCGTTGACACCAATTGCGATCCTAACAAAGTTGATTTTGCAGTGCCTGCTAATGATGATGCTACTAAGTCTATAGCTATTCTTACTAATTATATAACTGCAGCTATTGCTGAGGGATTGGCAGAACGCCAGGCAGCTAAGGATGAAGAAACAGAAGATACAGTTGAAGATGATAAGGAAAAGAGTGCTGCCCGTCTCGAAGCTGAAGCGCAGGCTGAGGCTGCAAGAGGCCGTGGTGGTCGTGGCGGTGGCCGTGGCCCTGCTGGTGGTGGTGCCGGTGGTGGTCAGAGACGTCGTACTCCTGGTGGTGGCGGACAAAGAGGTGGAAGCGGACCCGGTGGCGGAAGAAGATAATGGGGTACGAGGTCAGAGGTCTGAAATCAGACTGCTGAATAAAGTATCGGTCTTTGAAAGAATAAATTTTTTAACCGGGTGTAAGATGTTTTGTTCCGGCTTCTGACATCCGACTTCAAACTTAATTATATTAATTATATGAGCACCGTAACAATAAGTGCAGCAGATATAAATAAACTTCGTCAGGCAACTGGCGCCGGCATGATGGATTGCCGCAAGGCTTTGACAGAAACCAACGGTGATTTTGAAGCTGCCATTGACTGGCTTCGCAAACAAGGTCAGAAAGTAGCTGCAAAAAGAAGCGACCGTGAAGCGAAAGAAGGTGTGGTAATAGCTGCTACTACTTCAGACAATAGAACAGGTTTCGTGGTTTGCGTAAGCTGCGAAACAGATTTTGTTTCTAAAAATGCAGACTTCGTTGCTTTCGTTCAAAGTATTGCTGACGTAGCTGTCGCAAAAAATGTTAAGACCATTGATGAACTGAATGAAGCGCAGATTAGCGGCGCTAAAGTTTCTGATCTTATCAATGATAAGTTAGCAGCTATTGGTGAGAAGATCGGTATCACCCGTTTTGAGAGAGTAGAAGCTGCTTATGTGTCATCTTATATTCATGGCGCTAATCGTATTGGTGTATTGGTTGGATTGAATAAAGCTGCTGCCGAAGTGGGAAAAGATGTGGCTATGCAGATCGCTGCATTGAACCCCGTAGCTGTTGATGCAGCCAGCGTACCTGCTGATGTGATTGCCCGTGAGAAAGCTATCATTGTTGATGTAATGAAACAAGATCCCAAGATGGCCGGTAAGCCTGAAGAAATGCTTTCTAAAATTGCAGAAGGAAAATTAGGCGCATTCTTCAAAGAGCAAACACTGACTGCCCAGGCTTTTGTAAAAGATGCCGGCAAAACTGTTGCTGATTATTTGAAAGAAAGCGGCGATGTGAAAGTGACAGAATTTAAGAGAGTGGCCTTAGGATAAGTAAAAAATCATTTAAAAAAAGCGTTTCGTTTTGCGGAACGCTTTTTTTATTTCACATCATTAAAGCGACGGTCTTAAAGTAACACTGAAAGGCACTTCAAAATGTTCCTTTGAATTTTCCAATATCATTTGTGCTGTTTTAGCACCCATCAGTTTGAAATCGGTGGAGATAGTGGTAATGCCATCCAGTATTATTTTTTTAAGCGGTGTTTCATTGTAAGATATAACGCCAATATCAGTTCCCACTTTCATCTCTGTTGCCAGTATTTTTTCAATCAGTACCACAAGGTCATCTTCCATCAGCACAATAAACACTTCTCCCGGCCCGATGCTGTCAGTGCCTATATCATGCACTACTTTTCCATTGAAAGCATACTGATCGCAAAAGCGGTAAAATCCTGAAAGAATTTCGCCGGGATGATAAGTGTATGCGGGGAAAACTATTTTGATCGTATGATACTTACTTAATCTTTCAAGAGATTGTTCCAATGCATTATAAATATCTTTTTCAAAATTTTCATACACTGCAGCATAGTTGCCTTCTACTCCGGGAACAAGTTTATCCAGTAAAACAAGCTTGTCTTTGGGAATGGAATTGATCGTTTCATAAGCATTTTCGCCACCCTCAAGAAAATGGGGAATGATCACATAATGTGTATAATCGTTTTTATTGTTTTGTATAAGCCGTTTGAAAAATGCAAAATCATTGTCATAAATATAAAAATCAATAGAAGCCATACCGCCAAGTACATTGATAAAGGAATCATATAAAATTTTTTTATGAACACTTAGCTTATTAAACAGCAGAAAAATTTTAAGGGGCTGATTGATCTCTGTTGATTTGATAAAATATCCTTTTCCCGGAACAGAACCCAATATGCCGATTTGCTTGAGATGTTTATAACCTTTTTCTGCAGTATCTCTTGATATTTCAAACTCAAAACTCAATTCATTGATAGAAGGAAGCAAATCATCTTTCCTGATCTTTTCTTCGCCGATAGCTTTAATAACAGAGTTGGCGATCTGCAGATATTTAGGCGTGGCCGAATAATAATCAATAGCAATGTAGTTGTGTATGCAATCCCGTTTCATACTGAAGCAATCCTGTGTTATGCAGTGAAGTTATAATGATTCATTTTTCATTCAAGGAAAATAAGCATGCTGTTGAGATAAAAAAAAATTATTAGTTGTGACAACGTTGTCATTTTATACGATGATCAAAGAGTTATGCTTCCGGGAACGTTTGCGTAGAATGTTGCAGCTTATCAGGATGGTTCAGGATGATTCGGGATATACCGGATGTAAATTTGGTTCGTATTGCCATTGCCTCAAAACAAACTGCTATATGAAAAGAATCTTCTTCATGCAGCGAAGTGTGTGCATCATTTTGCTGCTGTTATTAACTGCACAGTTTTCATTTTCTCAAAACAATTTTAAAGTAACCGGTAAAGTAACCGATGAAGCGGGAAGGCCAGTACCGTCAGCAACGGTACAGGTAAAGGGTACTGCCTTAGCCACGGCTACAATAGCTGATGGCTCTTATTCATTGATGGCTCCTTCAGGCACTTCAAGACTGGTAATCTCGTCAGTTGGATTTATCGAACAGGAAGTAGCCATTGATAACAAATCAGTGGTGAACATATCTATTGTAAATAACACTTCATCATTAGAGGATGTTGTTGTTATTGGATACGCTACTGTAAAAAAGAAAGATGTAACCGGTTCTGTTGCCGGCATCAACCAGAAAGATATCAGGTCAAGGCCGGTGGATAATGCGCTGCAAGCTATGCAGGGTAAAGTAGCTGGTGTGGATATTACTTCCAACGAGCGACCCGGCCAGGTTGGTAGCATTAACATTCGTGGCGTACGTTCTTTAACTGCATCCAACACACCTTTATTTGTGGTTGATGGAATTCCTTTAACCACCGGCGGCATCGAATATCTTAACCCAAACGATATTGAAACGATTGACGTTTTGAAAGATGCATCTGCTACAGCAATTTTTGGTTCAAGAGGCGCAAACGGCGTTGTCATTGTTACTACCAAACAAGGTAAAGTTGGTAAAGTACAAGTCAATCTTTACAACTCTGTTACTTTTGAAACTATCAAGGACTGGGCACCTATAATGTCTGCAGCGGAGTACATTGAGTTTCGCCGCTGGGCAGTTTATTATAGCAATACTGCAAATCGCCCAAGAGGCGATCAACCGACCATAGCTAACGACATGGATATTTTTATGGCAAATGCCGATCCATCTGCATGGGCCAATATTGCAAAAGGCTGGACCGGTGGAACATGGGATGGCTCAAAAGTAGGAGACACGGACTGGACGGGAATGGTATCTCAAACGGGGATTACTACAGACAATACAATCAGTGTAAGCGGCGGTACAAACAAAATAAAAGCCTACGCTTCTTTTGGATTTTTAAATAACAAAGGAACTTCAATAGGGCAGAAGTTTACGAGATATTCGGGAAAAACAAGTGTGGACATACAGGCTACTGACTGGTTTAATATGGGCGTTAACATGAATGTAACTTATGGAACCCAGGAATACGGCCAGTCGCAGCTTATCATCGGTTCATTTATCGGCTCTCCTGCTACAGGTATTTATGAATCTGCGAGGAGGCTCTTCAGATATGCAGTTCCTTATGATTCGGCCGGTAACAGGGTAATTCTACCTGGCGGCGATCCGGCATTCAAAACAGTTGTGGATGAATTGAAATACACACAGGACAAGCGAACAAGCCTCCGGGCATTTGGAAGCTTATTTGCACAATTGGATTTTGGCAAGATTAATCCAGTGCTGAAAGGATTGAAATACCGTTTCAATTTTGGTCCCGATTTTTCGAACTTCACTAACGGGGTTTATATTGACGGATTGTCAACCGCCAGCAGCGGAATTAGCGGTGCCTCCTTGCAAGAATCCAAAACCTTTTCCTGGACATTAGATAACCTTTTGTATTACGATAAGGAAATTAAGAGACACAGCTTTGGCCTTACGTTATTGCAGAGTGCCACAAAATTTGTACAAGACCCAGTGAGTACCATCAGAGGTACGGGTGTTCCCTTCGCAAGTCAAAAGTGGTATGCTTTGAATTCTGCTACACTACCTGCAGCCAATCTTACAATAACTCAGAATTCTGATTTAATCAAGCGCCAGTTAGTAAGTTATATGGCACGGTTAAATTATGGATTTGATGATAAATATTTATTAACTGTTTCCGTCCGCTCAGATGGTGCTTCACAGCTATACGATGATGGCAGCAAATTCTCCTTGTTCCCCAGTGCTGCATTGGCATGGCGCATCAGCAAGGAAAATTTTATGCAAAATGTTGGCCTTGTAAATGACTTAAAGCTTCGTGTTGGTGCCGGTGTTACAGGCAACTCTGCAATTAGCGCCTACGCTACTAAAGGAAGAACGATTCCGCTTTTCTATCCCTTCGCATCTTCTGTTACCGCTGGTTCTTTGCCATCTGATACATTGGCTAATACTGCTTTAGATTGGGAGAAAACCACGCAGTATAACCTGGGGATTGATTTTTCTATTCTTAAAAGAAGAATTTCAGGTTCAATCGATGTATACACTTCGAAAACTAAAGACCTGTTAGTGGCACGCAGTATACCAACTGTTACGGGTTTCAGAGCAACATATCAAAATATTGGAGAAACTGCAAATAAGGGGATTGATATTAGCATTAACACCATCAATATAAGCACCAAAGATTTTCAGTGGACTACTAATTTCAATGCATCATGGCAAAAAGACAAGATAGTTACATTGGCAAATGGTAAGCAAGACGACATAAATAACCGGTGGTTTATAGGCAGGCCGCTAGGGGTGATATATGGGTTTGAATCCCATGGCGTCTGGCAATATGCTGATACAGCAATCATGACTAAGTTTCGCAGCAATGGCAACAATTTTACACCCGGCCAGGTTAAGCCAGTTGATCAAAACGGTGATGATAAAATCGATGGCAATAATGATCAAATCGTTATCGGTCATACAAGGCCTCGTTGGATTGTGGGTATAACAAACGGGTTTAGTTATAAAAATTTCGAGCTGTCATTTTTTATATATGGTCGTTTAAACTATTGGTTTAATACCGGCGGGGAATCGCAGGTAGCACGTGGAAATCAGCGAAAGATTAATTATTGGACAGACAACAACCAGAACAGTGAATATCAGAAACCGTTTTATTCAGTAGGCTCCGGCGATCAATACTTTGCCTCATTAGGATACAAAAAAGCATCCTTTATGAAAATCAGGAATATCTCGGCTTCCTATAATTTATCAGGTAATATCTTAAAAGCAATGCACATGTCAAGCCTGCGGGTTTATTTCCAGGCAACGAACCCTGGTAGGTTATTCTCAAAGATTGATTTCTTAGATATGGATGTTGCGTCAAACATATCTAACCGCGGTTTCACATTTGGCATCAATGCAGGCTTTTAATTGATAAAATTTTCAAAATGAAAAATAAAATATTAAATATTACTTTGACAGCCATGATAGTTTTGATGGCTGCCACTTCATGTAAAAAATCATTTTTAGATGAAAGCCTGGATACCGTCAGGGACTTGGGTTTTTACCAGACAGATGCCGGCATTCAGCAACTGGTTAACGGAGCCTATCACCAGGTTTTTGCCACTCAGTTTAATGGGGAAATGGCATTTTCCAACATGTGCTATGGAGTTGATGAATTCCGTGTGGGTGGCGACCCTTCCAACGGAATGTATAACTCTTATGGCAATACCTTTGGACCCATAATAACGCCTAACAATGGTAATACTGTAGCGGCAAATGTACAGTGGGATAATTTATACATCGGAATAGGCCAGGCAAACATAATTATCGAAAATGCCACAGCCAGCACATCAACATTAGATGCGATAAAGAAAACCGCTTTGGGAGAAGGACATTTTTTACGTGCCTACAATTATTTAAGATTAGTAAGCCAATATGGAGCAGTGCCGTTGAAGACAAAGCCTAGTACCACGGTTGAATTAGAGTTTACCCGGGCTGAGCCTAAAGAAATATTTGATCTGATAATTAGTGATTTTAAGGAAGCATATAACCTTTTAGGCAATACTGGTTCTCCAGCAAAAATAACTAAAGATGCGGCAGCACATTTCCTGGCAAAAGCATACCTGAGCCGTGCCAGCGAAATAAATGATTCCTGGAACTCTTCTACCCAGGCTGCTGATCTGGCCGCTATTGTACCACTTTGTGATGAAGTAATTACCAGCCATCCATTGGCACCCAACTATGGGGATTTGTGGCGTTATACCGCTCCGAACAGCGCTAATGAAAATTTAAAGGAAATAATCTTATCCGCACAGTTCACCGCAGATCTAACGGCTACTGGTCAGAATACCCAGCATTTATACTATGTTTCCCGATATGAGGATATACAACAAATGCAGCGGGACCTTAGCGGTGACCGCCCTTTCAGCCGCATGTCACCCACCTATTTCATGTACAGGATATATGACATGGTAAATGACTCAAGGTTTTGGAAAACCTTCCGCACCAAGAGTAAGGTTAATGCTAATTCACCTTCGGCTCCTTATGTGCGGGGGGATTTGGGCATTATGTATGTTATTAATCAACCCGGTGATAACCGTTTTCCAAATGTGTATAATACCAATTCAATTATATATGGTGCAACCGGAAAAACGATTCCTCATGTTTGGGTAGCTTATCCCGGTGGGACTACCACAGATGGTGCTTTACTGGTCGATTCACGCCGCTTCCCTTCTCTTAGCAAATTTATGGATGGCTCCCGTACAGCCGGCTTTAATGATGTAAGGGGCTTGCGGGATATCACACTTGCCCGTTCGGCAGAAACATACCTGATTGCTGCGGAAGCCAAAATACGTTTAGCAAAATCCGGTACCGGTTCTTATAATGATGCGCTGCCGTATATCAACCCTTTGAGGGCAAGGGCGCAATATGTAAACGGTGAGAGCCGTTCGGATTATTATGATGGCGGTGCTGCACCCACCACTGCCCCACAAACCATTCCTCCTTCTTTTTTCCCGGAAAATTCATATTACGAGTCAAACAACATCCCTGTTACCACGGCCGCTTCTGCTAATTTAGCTGTCGCCGATATGGCGAACTTACCGGCAGGTGATGAATTCGTGATTAGCACACTCGGCTTGTCCACACCTTATGACAGGGCCTTATGTTTTTTGTTGGATGAAAGATCACGTGAGCTTGCCGGTGAATATTTGCGCTGGCAAGATCTGTCCCGCACAAAAACATTGATTGCACGAGCTAAGGCTTTTAATCCAGATGCGGCACCCAATATTCAGGATCGCCACTTACTAAGGCCAATTCCGCAAACATTTCTTGATGGTATTCAGTCTGGCGGTAAAGCATTAACGGGAGCAGAAAAACAAGCAATGCAGAACCCGGGTTATTAACCTTTCTCATACATAAGCAGGCAGTTTAGTAAAACGGCGGCTTTCTTGCCGCTGTTTTCATTTTATAAATTAGCTTTAAATGAATTCGTTTGTGAAAAGCAAAGAGACAATGAAAAAATTAAAAACATTTTATTGGATGAGATCATTGGCGAGATTGATAAACTCACCGTGCTTATTGATTTTTTTTACGGTAATATTTTTTACAAAACTCAATGCGCAGCAAAAGACCACGGTAAAAAATGATGTCACCACACCGTTGCATGCGTTGCAGCCGGATTATTCCATTCCTTATAAAGCCATGTCGCAGCAGGAAATAAAAAGCTGGCTTGATAAAGTGTTTAATTATCTCGATACAGTGACGCCTGCACGTATGATCAATAAAGTAACTGGAAAGGAAGTGACAGATATTGCAATGCTCGATACAAATATCATCATCGAACAAAAAGATTTCAGGCTCACCAGTTATGAATGGGGTGTTACCTATTCTGCAATGTTGAGAGCAGCAGAAACTACCGGTGATAAAAAATATGCAGAGTATGTAAAAAAGAGATTTGATTTTTTGGCCAAATGGATACCGGCGGTAAAAGAAAAATTTCCGGTTGATTATATCCGTAAAAAAAATTTGTTTGTTCAACCCATCAGTCCGCATGCATTGGATGATGCCGGCGCTGTTTGCGCCGCTATGATAAAAGCAACCGTTACCGGCAGCCAGTCCAATCTTCGTACTTTGATTGATAACTATATTGATTTTGTTGCCAACAAAGAATACCGGTTAAGCGATGGCACACTGGGCCGCAACCGTCCTCAAAAAAATACATTGTGGCTGGATGATCTGTACATGGGTGTTCCTGCATTGGCGCAAATGGGAAAACTGACAGGAGACAGTAAATATTTTGATGATGCAGTAAAACAGGTGAAGCAATTCTCGCAGCGAATGTTCAATGAACAAAAAGGATTGTACATGCACGGTTGGGTAGAGAGTATGGAACCACATCCCGAATTTCGCTGGGCAAGAGCTAATGGTTGGGCATTGATGGCAAAAGCTGAATTATTGGATGTGTTACCAAAGGATCACCCGGGGTATAATTTTGTAATGCAGCAATTCAAAAGACATGTTGCAGGTTTAGCGTTATATCAATCAGGCAGCGGGCTGTGGCATCAACTATTAGATCGTAACGATTCATATCTTGAAACATCTGCCACTGCTATTTATGCTTATTGCATTGCTCATGCTTGCAATAAAGGATGGATTGATCCGGTCACTTATGCGCCAATGGCCATGCTGGCATGGAATGCGATCACCACAAAAATTAATTCAAAAGGACAAGTGGAGGGAACCTGTGTGGGCACAGGCATGTCATTCGAACCATTGTTTTATTATTATCGTCCGGTTAATGTTTATGCAGCGCATGGCTATGGGCCTGTGATATTGGCCGGCGCTGAAATATACCAGTTGTCGGGAACCAATGGTTTTAAGATCAATGACAGTTCGTTACAGTATTATAAACAGTGAGAAACAATAATGATTGTAAAAAAATGAAAACTAAATTCTTTGTAGTGACATTGCATTTTGTTTTTTGCTGTTCGGAAATATTATCACAGCCGGTGATGGAAACAGGCGGGCAAAAAATGCCGGATGAATGGATTGATAAATCAACAGGTCATAAAGTGATAAGGCTGACGAGACGCCCGGGCAATAATATGAGTTTCTATTTTCACAATAATCCATTTGCAGATAACAAGATGATCTTTTACGGAACCGATTTTATGAATACTTCAAAGAATGATTCTGTAAAACAGGAAACAGGAAATATTACAGCCGGTAATAAACAACTGTACAGCGTTGATCCCACCACTTTAAAAGTGGAGCAACTGACTTTTCAAACTTCACCGATGAATGGTGAAATAGTGGCGCCGAAGAGCAGGCTTGTATATTACCAGGTAAAGGACAGTGTTTTTTCTACTCATATTGATACAAAGGAAACAAAGCTGGTATATGTATTTCCTGAAGATTTCAAAGCAAACATTACCACCATCAATAGTACAGAAAACCTGCTGGCGGGAGCAAAAAGCAGCGAAAAAGAAAAAGACATTCTTAAAAGCAATCCAAATAAATCAAGTTATTTCAATTTGATCTATAAAGCAAAGCTTCCGCGAACGCTGTTTACAATAAATATTGCCACCGGTGAATTAAGAAAAATCTTTACTGACAGCGCCTGGTTAAATCATGTGCAGTTTGCTTCCGGTAATCCCAATCTTTTGATGTTTTGTCACGAAGGTCCCTGGCACAAGGTGGACAGGATATGGACAATTGACGTAACCACGGGTAAAACAAAAATGATGCACAAGCGAACGATGCCGATGGAAATTGCAGGACATGAATTTTCTTCGGTAGATGGAAAGAAAATATGGTTTGACCTGCAACAACCCAAAGGAGAAACTTTTTATCTCGCTGCTGTTGATATTAAAACCGGTAAAGAAATAAAGTATCCAATGAAGCGGGATGAATGGAGTATTCATTTCAATATTTCACCCGATCAAAAACTATTTGCCGGTGATGGCGGCGATCCGGGACAGGTGGCCAAAGCAAAAAATGGGCAGTGGATTTATTTGTTTACACCAAAAGGAGATAGTTTGCAATCAAAGAAACTTGTGAATATGAAACATCATAATTATAAACTGGAACCCAATGTGCATTTCAGCCCTGATGGAAAATGGATCATTTTCAGGGCGAATTTTGAAGGACATACAGATGTGTATGCGGTGGAGGTAAAGGCAAGTGGCAAGTAGCAAGCAGAAAGCGGCGAGTAGGAATTGATAATTTGGACATGTTTTATTCAGAATGTTTGTTAAATAAAAAATATTGAAGAAGGGATTTCTTTTATTTATTTTTTGCTTTGTCGTTGCATCGTTAATGGCACAATTAAAGTGGCCTGCCGTTACCAATACAACCAAACCCTGGACCAGATGGTGGTGGCAGGGAAGTGCTGTGAATAAAACTGATCTTGCCTGGAACCTGGAACAATATCAAAAAGCAGGATTGGGTGGCGTGGAGATCACACCTATTTATGGTGTGTATGGATACGAAAAAGAATTCATTGATTTTTTATCGCCGCAATGGATGGATATGCTGGCTCATACATTGAAAGAAGCAAAGCGGTTGGGATTGGGTGTTGATCTTGCCAATGGAACAGGCTGGCCTTTTGGCGGCCCCTGGGTAAAAAATGATGATGCCAGCAAAACGATTTATTATAAAACGTATTCGCTTAATGCAGGGGAACAATTAAAAGAAGCGATTGAATACAAACAAAAAGCATTGGTAAGGACAGCGAACAATAAACCTGCTGCCATTGATACAATTCTCAAACCTGTTTATGTAAATAAAAACCTGCAAACACTTACATTGGATCAAATACAATATCCTGGAAAGCTGCCATTGAAAAAATTGATCGCTTATGCAGAAGGAAAAGCTTCTGAAGATTTAACAAAGCAGGTTGATCCAAATGGCAAGCTAAATTGGATAGCGCCATCAGCAAACAGTCAGTGGACATTATATGCATTGTTTGAAGGCTTACATGGAAAAATGGTTGAAAGGGCAGCGCCGGGAGGTGAAGGTTATGCCATTGATCATTTTTCAGCAACGGCTGCCAAAAATTATTTCAAAAAATTTGATGAAGCATTCAAGGGTCATGATCTTTCTTACCTGCGTTCTTTTTTTAATGATTCGTATGAAGTGGATGATGCAAAAGGGCAGGCCAACTGGACACCGGAATTTTTTTCTGAATTTAAAAAAAGAAAGGGCTATTCGTTGGAAGATCATTTACCGGCATTGTTTGGAAAAGATAGTGCAGACAAAAATAGCCGTGTTATTTATGATTATCGTTCGATGATTGATGAATTGCTATTGGATCATTTTACCATCGTCTGGAAAAAATGGGCAGATGGAAAAGGAAAGATGGTACGCAATCAATCGCATGGCTCGCCAGCCAATACGCTTGACTTATATAGTGTGGTGGATATACCTGAAACGGAAGGCAACGATATACTTCGTTTTAAGTTTGCAAGTTCTGCTGCCAATGTAACCGGAAAGAAATTAGTATCGGCTGAAGCAGCTACCTGGCTCAATGAACATTTTCTTTCATCATGGGCTGATGTAAAAAAAGCAGTTGATCTTTTTTTTCTCGGTGGAGTAAATCATATTTTTTATCATGGCACAGCGTATTCACCCAAAGATGCGCCGTGGCCGGGCTGGTTATTTTATGCAGCTGTGCATTTTCAACCCAGCAATCCGCAGTGGAAAGATTTTCATGTTTTGAATACTTACATCACAAGAGTTCAATCTTTTTTACAAAGCAGCAAACCGGATAATGATGTACTGTTGTATTATCCAATTGCTGATCGTTATTCAGAACCGGGGAATGCTTTGCTGCAGCATTTTGATGGCATGGAAAAGAATTTTGAAGGAAGCGATTTTGAATATGTATCGAAGTGGATGCTGCAGAATGGATATAGCTTCGATTTTTTTTCGGATAGGCAGTTGCAAAATTTTACTGTTTCAGGTGGTAAAATAGTGACAGGTGGAAATAGTTACCAGGTGATGTTATTGCCTGGAAATAAATCAATGCCATTGGAAAGTATGCAAAAACTCATTGACCTGGTAAATCAAGGGGCAAGAGTGTTTTTTTATAAAGATATTCCGACTGATGTGTCTGGTCTTTACAATCTCGAAGAAAGAAGGTCAGCATTTAAACAAATAATAGCAGGCCTTTTGAAAGGAAAATTGGCTAACGGTATGACAAGAATGAGTACAGGTAAAGGAGGAGAAATGCTTAGTTCGGATAAAATCCACCTGTTATTAGATGCGGCGAATGACGTCAGGGGAGAAAGGTTAACAGAAAAAGCACTTCAATTTGTAAGAAAAATTAATAATGACACAACGATCTATTTTATTGTAAATACGGGGAAAGAAGAGTTTGACAATTGGTGGGCTATTGATGGCAGATATCAGACTGTTTTAATGTTTGATCCAATGAAATCAACAGCGGGTATTGCAAAGTTTATACCAGAGGATAATTTCAAAACAAATATAAGAATGCAATTACGACCTGGTGAGAGCATAATTCTCAAAGCGTTTAATTCAACCTTCAGCGGTCATAAATTTCCTTATATCAGACCTGCCGGCAAATCATATCAGATAAAAGGAAAATGGACAATAGAATTTTTAGATGGCGGCCCGACCCTTCCGGCAAAGATCATAACCGATAAACTTTATTCGTGGTCTGATCTTGATACAAGTGATTATTCCAATTTTTCCGGCACAGCTAAATACTCCATCACATTTAATAAATTTAAAGGCAATGCTGTATCATGGTTATTAGATTTTGGTATGGTACATGAAACAGCAGAAGTAATTTTAAATGGAAAAAAGATTGCTACCCTGATCGGCCCCACTTTTCAATGTATAATTCCCTCGTCTTTGTTTCAGCAAACAAACAAACTGGAAATAATTGTTGCCAACCTGATGGCCAATCGCATTGCTTATATGGATCGTAACAATATTCCGTGGAAAATTTTTTATAACATCAATATGCCGGCAAGAAAAAAAGAAAATGTAAACAATGGATTATTTGATGCATCAAATTGGAAACCTTTGCCATCAGGTTTGCTGGGGCCGGTAACGTTAACGCCAATGAATAATGAGTAAAGAATTATGAGTAAAATTAAAAGTTATAGTGTTTTAGTTATTGCGGTATTGCTTTGTATTGAAGCGGCGGCGCAAAAGAAAGCAGCGCCTAAGCCTTTATATGATGATCCCGTATATCATGGCGCTGCCGACCCGGTAATCATTTATAATAAGCAAAAAAAGAAATGGTGGATGCTTTACACCAACCGCAGAGCTTCTGTTGATGACTCAACGGTGCAATGGGTGCATGGTACAAGAATCGGTATTGCAGAAAGCAATGACGGAGTTCATTGGAACTATGTTGATACTGCCAATGTCAATTACCGTCCCGATGCCGGTTATACTCATTGGGCACCTGATGTGATAGAGCATAATGGTGTTTATCACATGTATCTCACCTATGTGCCCGGAACCTTTAGCGACTGGAATCATCCGAGAGTGATTGTGCATCTTACCAGTAATGATCTGATAAACTGGAACTACCAGTCAACATTAAAACTGGTAAATGAAAAAGTAATTGATGCTTCGGTGTACAAAGTGAATGATACATTGTGGCGAATGTGGTACAACAATGAACCGGATGGAAAAAGTATTTATTATGCAGAAAGCAAAGACTTGTACAATTGGGTGGATAAAGGAAAGGCCATAGCCGCAAGAGGAGAAGGGCCGAAAGTATTTTATTGGCAGCAGCAGTATTTTATGATCATTGATGCATGGAAGGGAATGGAAGTGTATAGCAGCAAGGATCTGCACAACTGGAAAAACAAACCACACGAATATTGGAACAGCCTGGCAAAGGGAAAGATGACCAGGCCATTGGCGGGCATTGCGATGTGGTGGTGAATGACGGAAGAGCTTTTGTATATTATTTCACGCATCCCGGAAGAAGCAAAGTTAATCCGGCTGCTGCGGGATCTTTTGATGATAAACGCAGTGTGATCCAACTCGCAGAATTGAAGTATATCAATGGTGAAATTATGTGTGACAGGGATGAAAAGCTAATAATAAAATTGAAGAGAAACTAAATAACAGCATCGAATTGATTGTATCCTCCGTAATAATGCCTGCACAAAAATGAAGCTTCGTATCTATTGCATTATTTATTTCTCATTCCCGGTATGTATTTCCACAGTAGTGCATTCCCAAAAGATCAACAGAGAGGCGGTAGTGAGACGGCATAATGTTTCTGTTAATAAAATTGATTCGCTTTCATCACTCACAGTTGGTAATGGAAATTTTGCATTTACTGTGGATGCAACGGGCATGCAGAGTTTTCCCGATGCTTATGCCAATGGCGTTCCATTGGGTACACAATCCGTTTGGGGATGGCATAGTTTTCCCAATACAGAAAATTTAAAAATTGAAGAAGCGCAGAAAGTATATGAACTGGAAGGAAGAAAAATTTCTTATACCGTTCAGTTAAAAGAGCCTGAACGAAGCAGGAAGGCGGTGGAATATTTTCGTGTTAATCCTCATCGTTTGCAGTTGGGCAATATTGGAATGGAGATAATAAAAAAAGATGGATCTGTTGCAACGGCAAATGATATTCAAAACATCAATCAGCAACTGGATTTGTGGACAGGCATTATCAGCAGCTCTTTTACAGTTGAAGACGTTCCGGTAAATGTAAAAACCGTTTGCAGCCCACATGAAGATGTTGTTTCATTTAAAATTGAATCGCCTTTGCTGAATGAGGGACGTATCAGTGTTAGGGTAAGGTTTCCATATCCAAACGGACAGTTTAAAGATGTTGGAAACTATTGGATGAAAGAAGAAGCACATTCTTCTGTTGCAAAGCCGGGACATAACAGTGTTTTTATTGAAAGAAAACTGGATGATGCCAATTATAAAGTGAGTCTTTATTGGTCAGATAAATCTTCATTCAATGAAAAAAACAAGCATTACTTTTTGATAACACCTAAGGAAGTAAAAGACAAAAGTTATGAACTGACATGTTTGTTTGAAGGTAAAAAAGAGCTTTCAGTGCTGACAGGCTTTAAAGCTGTAAGCAAAGCCAGTAGCGAAGCATGGGAAAAATTTTGGTTAAGTGGCGGCGCTGTAGATTTTTCTTCCGTTGATGATAAGAGAGCTTTTGAAATTGAAAGAAGAGTGGTATTGTCACAATACCTCACTAAAGTGAATTGTGCATCGGCATATCCGCCACAGGAAACAGGATTGACCTATAACAGCTGGTATGGCAAACCACATTTGGAAATGCATTGGTGGCATGCCGTTCATTTTGCCCAATGGGGAAGACCGGAATTGATGGAAAAAAGTCTCGATTGGTATTTCACCATTGCAGAAAAAGCAAAGCAGATTGCCAAACGCCAGGGCTTTGACGGTTTGCGCTGGCAAAAGATGACAGATCATTCGGGCAATGAATCGCCTTCCTCAGTGGGTGCATTTTTGATCTGGCAGCAACTGCATTTTATTTATATGGCGGAAATGCTTTATCGCAGCAAACCATCTAAAGCAACAATAAATAAATACAAAGAACTGTTGTTTGCAACGGCTGATTTCATGGCTTCATTTCCATCTTACAATCCGCAAACAAAAAAATTTAATTTGGGCAAGGGCTTGATACCAGCACAGGAATGTTTTGATGCCATCACCACTTTTAATCCAACTTACGAACTGGCTTACTGGAGCTGGGCATTGAATATAGCGCAGCAATGGAGGATAAGAGCAGGTTTACCACGAAATAAAAGATGGGATGAGATTATCAACAATCTTGCTCCGTTACCGCAAGCGAACGGCGTTTATCTCGCCACTGAAAGTACACCGAATTGTTATAAAACAGGTTCAAAATATTTAACCGATCATCCTGCTGTGCTGGCAGCATACAGTACTATTCCTGCTGCAAATGGATTAGATACGGTAATCATGAAAAATACATTCGATACAGTCTGGAAAAAATGGCAATGGAATGAAACATGGGGTTGGGATTTTCCTTTGACTGCAATGACAGCAGCCCGTTTGCATATACCTGAAAAAGCAATTGAAGCATTGCTGATGCCTATCCGCACCAATACTTATTTAATCAATGGACATAATTACCAGGATGAACGATTGACAATTTATTTACCTGGTAATGGTGGTGTATTAAATGCAGTGGCGATGATGTGTACAGGCACTGATGCTGATAAAGAAATCAATATTGGATTTCCAAAAGATTGGAATGTAAAATGGGAAGGATTGAAGAAAATGTTTTAACCCCACCCATAGGGAAGAAGTTCAGATGCTTTATCTTTCTGCAATTAAACTTTAAAATGGATCAGCATAGCAATACCATATTGATATCTTCTGACGAAATGCAAATATGTTTTGAAAATATCCTGCTCAAAACAGGGTTTCAAAAAAAGGATGCATTGCAATTGGCAAAGGCCTTTACAGAGAATAGCGTTGATGGTGTTTATACACATGGTGTCAATCGCTTTCCCCGTTTTATAGAATATGTACAGAAAGGATATGTGAAAAAAGATGCTCTGCCTTCATTGAAAAATAAATTCAATGGAATAGAACAATGGGATGGAAATCTTGGCGCCGGTATTTTGAATGCTGTCTTTGCTGCTGAACAAAGTATGAAACTTGCTGATGAATATGGAATAGGTTGCGTGGCATTGAGCAATACTAATCACTGGATGCGTGGCGGCAGGTATGGATGGCAGGCCGCAAAAGCAGGTTATGTTTTTATTGGCTGGACCAACACTATTGCTAATATGCCTGCATGGAATGCTAAAGATGCAAGGCTTGGTAACAATCCGCTGGTGATTGCATTGCCTTATAATGATGATGCAATTGTGTTGGATATGGCCATGTCGCAATATTCATTTGGTGCAATGGAATTGTCGGTAATGAAAAATGAAAAGTTATCAGTAGCTGGCGGATTTGACAATGAAGGCAACCTTACCAACGATCCTGCTGCAATACTTGCATCAAGAAGACCTGTGCCAATCGGATATTGGAAAGGCGCAGGACTATCACTTTTATTAGATATACTCGCTGCTGTTTTGTCTGGCGGTTTATCCACTTCTGAAATAAGCAAAAAAGAAGCTGAATACGGATTGTCGCAGGTGTTTATGGCGATTAATATAAATAAGCTGCCGCATCATTCATCTGTTCCGGACATCATTGCAACTATCATTGATGATTACAAACAATCTGTTCCGCAGGATGGAGCTTCGTCAATAACTTACCCGGGAGAAAGAGTATTGAAAACAAGAAAACAAAATCTCGAAAAGGGAATTCCTGTAATGCAGGAAGTATTGGATCAAATTTTAAAACTGTAATTATTGTTATGCAAAAAATAAGTTTGACGCTCTGCCTTTTCATTTTTTGCCGGATGGTATCGGCGCAAACCGAATATGCGGTAAAGCTTGCCGAAACGATCATGAACAATTACAAAGATTCGATGGTGGTAAAAAAATATGCAAGTCACCTGGAGCAGGATAACCAGATACCCGCAGGCCAAACAGCCGAACAGGCGCAACTGAGCAGACCGGCTGTATGGAATTATGAAATGGGTGTTGTGTTAATTGGTTTTGAAAAACTGGCGCATGAAAAGAAGGATGAAAAATATCTTGTTTATACTAAAAAGATAATTGATCATTTTATTACTGCGGATGGAGAAATAAGAACATACAGCCTCGAAGAATACAACCTCGATAATATTCCTTCAGGCAGACAATTACTGCATTTGTATCAGCGAACCAAGGAAGAGAAATATAAAACAGCAGCTACCTCTTTGTATAATCAACTGGCCTGGCAACCACGAAATAAAACAGGTGGCTATTGGCATAAATTAAAATATCCAACCCAGATGTGGCTCGACGGTTTATACATGGCACAGCCATTTGCGGCTGAATATGCTCTGATGTTTAATGACAGCAAAAAGTTTGATGATATCATCAACCAGTTTGTGTGGATGGAAATGAAAAGTCGTGACAGCAAAACAGGTTTGTTGTATCATGGCTGGGATGAAAGCCGTTTGCAAAGGTGGGCTAATCCGAAGACCGGTCTTTCATCCGAATTCTGGAGCAGGGCGATGGGGTGGTACATGATGGCGCTGGTTGATGTGCTGGATTATATTCCCGCCAATCATAAACGCCGTACAGAATTAGTTGCCATATTAAAGCGGTTGTCGGCTGCATTAATAAAATTTCAGGATGCAAAAGAAGGTGTATGGTGGCAGGTGACTGATAAAGCCGGTAAGGAATTAAATTACCTCGAATCTTCTTCGTCTGCCATGTTTGTTTATGCGTTATCAAAAGCAGTGCGTAAAGGTTATATCAGCCGTTCTTATTTACCTGCTATTGAAAAAGGCTTTGATGGCATTATTAAAAACTTTGTTGAAACAGATGCAAACGGCGCTGTGCATTATATGAGAGCTGTAGCCGGAGCCGGACTTGGCGGTAAACCTTATCGTGACGGGAGTTATGATTATTATGTAAATGAACCTAAACGGGATGATGATCTGAAAGCTATCGGGCCTTTTGTACAGGCTTGCCTGGAATATGAATTATTAAATCAAAAAAGTAAATGATGAAGAAGATGGGTTATTTGTTCATTATATTATTATGTGCCGTATTCAACATAAATGCACAGTTAAGTAATAATATTTATGCATTTTCTTACTTCAAAAATAATGGAGAAGATGGATTGCATCTTGCTTATAGTTATGATGGGCTTAAGTGGACAGCCTTGAGAAATGACAGTTCATTTTTAAAACCAACGGTAGCAAAAGATAAATTGATGCGTGATCCCTGTATCATACGAGGCGCCGATGGATTATTTCACATGGTTTGGACGGTAAGCTGGAGTGATAAAGGAATTGGTTATGCTAATTCAAAAGATTTAATTCACTGGAGTGAACAGCAATTTATTCCTGTCATGGCGCATGAAGATTCAGCAAGGAACTGCTGGGCGCCGGAAATAACTTATGATGCAAAGAAAAAGAAGTACATGATCTACTGGGCAACTACTATTCCTGGTCGTTTTGCGGCAGGCGATACGACAGGTGATGATAAATACAATCACAGGATATATTATGTCATCACCAAAGACTTTAAAGTTTTCAGCAAGACAAAATTGCTATACGATCACGGATTTAATGTAATTGATGCCAGCATTGTGCATGACGGAAAGAAATACATTATGTTTTTAAAAGACGAAACAAGAAACCCGCCGCAGAAAAATATCAGGATAGCTACCAGCAAAGAACTTACAAAAGGATATAGCAGACCATCAGGTCCTATTACAGGAAGTTATTGGGCAGAAGGCCCGACGGCCGTTAAGATGGGTGAACGATGGATTGTTTATTTTGATAAATACATGGAACATCAATACGGCGCCGTCACATCTACTGATCTTGTAAACTGGACAGACATTTCGGATAAAATAGAAATGCCGAAAGGTATTCGACACGGCACTGTTTTTATGATTACAAAAGATGAATTAAACCATTATTAAAATAAGTTTTTGCAGGATGCTTCAGGATAGATGAATGGGCTGAAACAGGTATTTTTATTTTTAAAGAAAATAACGATCATGCTTGTTAAATGCCCATTCGCCGGTAATTCATTCATTACAACTTGCTCA
>Ga0187893_10003081_pt1 | contig 34791 bp, 28 predicted proteins | sample MA1701074metaG_FD_139574 | JGI IMG/M metagenome (GOLD analysis project Ga0187893, IMG submission 139574) | White microbial mat communities from a basaltic lava cave in the Kipuka Kanohina Cave System on the Island of Hawaii, USA - MA170107-4 metaG ...
AAGTGGTCGAACGTCGCGATAACGTGGGACAGGCTCGGCTCAGGCAGCGGCGCCGCAACTCTCTATCTCGAAGGAAAACCGCAAGGCACAACTCCCGTGATCGGCGAATCCTTCTCGTGGGATCTCAGCCGCGGGGCCATCCGGCTCGGGGTGAATTACGTGGGTCTCATGGACGACGTCGCCCTGTACCGCCGCGCTCTCACCGCGAAGGAAATCGAAGACATTGCGAAAGGAAAGTTTTAAGATGCGCGCCTTCCCATTGCTAGTCCTCGCCACATCGCTGTTGGCCGAATCCTCGGCGCGCATCCAAGCCCCACGCGCGAAAGCCGACTTCGAACCCACCGCGAATCCGGATGCTCAACACTGGAAACGCGTCAAGCCGATCAAGGCTGACATCGACCCCTTCGGTAAGCCCGCGGGCCCAAATACCTTCCAGTTTCGTGTCGCCTGGACGCCGGAGCACGTTTACTTCCTGTTTGAATGTCCCTACGAGAAACTCAATCTCAAACCAAATCCCTCCACTACCACGGAAACCAACAAGCTCTGGGAATGGGATGTGACCGAGGTTTTTATCGGGAGCGATCTCAATAACATTCACCAGTACAAGGAACTTCAGGTGTCGCCCCAGAGCGAATGGGTGGACCTCGACATCGACCGCAAAGCGCCCAAGCCCGAAGGCTGGCGATGGGACTCCGGCATGACTGTCAAGGCCCGCATCGATGACACGAAGAAGATATGGTACGGGGAAATGAAGGTTCCTTACAAAGCGTTGGATTCCCGTCCGCCCAAAGCGGGCAACGAATTCCGCATCAATGTATACCGGCTATCGGGCGCCGCGCCGGATCGCAAGTCCACCATGTGGGTTCCTACGATGCAACGCTCGCATCACACGCCCGAGGCATTCGGCCGGCTGGTGCTTGCCAAATGACCCTGGAGTGGACGTGGCGCGGGCACTCTTGCCTGCCGCGCCAAGACTCGTCTCGGCGCTTGGTATCATTTCGGGTGTCTTGGGCCAAATGACCAACCGGCCCCTCCGCATCTCCCATGTCGGAGTTCGGGGCGTCGTCGGTCCGGGACTCACCGCAGCGCACGTGCTCGACTTCGGCGCCGCTTTCGGAACATTTCTACCGCCGCGCTCGACCGTCATCCTGGGCCGGGACACTCGAGCATCCGGCGCCATGATCCGTGAAGGTATCCTCGCCTCTCTCACCGCCTGCAGCCACAATGTCATCGATCTCGGGATCGTTTCTACGCCGATTGTCCAGCATGCAATCCGCGATCACAACGCTCACGGCGGCCTTTCTATCGGAGCCAGTCACAACGCCGCGGATTGGAACGCCCTTAAGTTTTTTGGACCTGACGGAACCTACCTTTCGACCGCCGAGTCGTCCGAGCTGTTGGACATCTACCACCTCGGCAAGTACAGCTATGTTCCCTACGATAAACTCGGCTCGCTCCGGCACGACCCTACAGCCTTAGAAGCCTATCTCGATGAGCTGGCAGCTGCCTACGACTTCGACTCGCTTCGCCGCTTCCGCGTCGTGGTCGACTGCTGCAACGGGACCTCCTCGCTTATCCTCCGTCGTCTGAATGAGCGCTTCGGTTTTGCTTTCATCCTGATCAATGAGCGGATCGAACCCCGCCTCTTCGCGCACGACCCCACCACTAACGCCGCTACCGTCGCACTCCAACTGTCACCGCTCATCCTGCCGCTCGAAGCAGATGCCGGATTCCTGTTCGACGCCGATTCAGACCGGATCGCACTCGCCACTGAGCGTGGAGAAGCTGTGTCGGAGGAACTGATCTTGCCCCTGATTGCCGACTGGATCCTCCCACTATCGGAGGGCAAACTCGTCATCACCAATCTCTCTTCCACTTCGCTGGTGGAGGAGGTCGGGCGGCGTCACCGCGCGCGCGTGGTCCGAGTCCCAGTCGGGCGTCAGGCGGCGATGGACGCCCTTGCCTCTTATAGGCCCGAACAAATCGCTCTTGCGGGCGAGGGCACCGGGGCGGTCATGATGGCCCGGTTCCGGTTCATTTACGACGGAATCGCATCGATGTTCGCGATCCTTTCGATGATGCGCCAGCGCGCGCAACGGATCAGCGAGATTGTCGCCTCTTACCCGCGCTACTCGATGCTGAAGGGTCAGGTCCCGCTCGTGTCTACTCGAATCCCACAACTGCTGATGGATCTACGGCGCGACTATTCGGACGGGATTCTCAACCTCACCGACGGCCTGCGGGTGGACTGGCCCGGCAAGTGGTTCCACGTCCGCGCCGCGCAGACGGAGCCGATTGTCCGTGTCATTGTGGAGCAACGCGGTGATTCGCCTGTCGCTCTGTTTCAGGAGCTGATGGAGAAGGTCGCGGAAATCTCCGTATGAGGATGCGAGAGCATAACCTGAAAATCGGGGTTTCCGGCATTCGCGGGGTCATTGGAGAATTCCTGACCCCCTCGCTCGCCGCCCAGTTCGCGCAGGCCTTCGGGACTTATGTCGGCGGCGGCCGGGTGTTGGTGGGGCGCGATACGCGTGCTTCCGGCCTGATGATCCAGCATGCCGTCCAGTGCGGACTCCTCGCGGCCGGCTGTGAGGTCGTCGATGTCGGGATCCTTCCCACGCCCACGATCCAAGTGTATGTGGCCGACTCCGCGGCCAGGGGTGGGATCGCCGTGACCGCTTCCCACAACCCGGCCGAATATAACGCCCTCAAGCTCTTCAATTATCGCGGCCTCTTCTTTAACCAGTACGAGCGCAGCGAGCTGATCGACCTCTACCATCAGACCAATTTCCGCCATGCCGCCAATCACGAAATGGGCGGCGTGACAATCGACCAACAGACCGCGCCGCGGCGACACTTCGACCGCATCCTTCGCCATGTGGATCGCAACGCCATTCGCAATCGCAGCTTCCGCATTGCATTAGATGCCGTCAATGGCGCAGGATCGGTACTGAGCCCCCGATTCCTCCGCGACGAACTTGGCTCCGAACTGCATGCCATCTTCATCGACCCCACTCAACCGTTCCCTCGCGAAGCCGAGCCGCGGGCTGAAGTCCTCGGCGATTTATCGGAACTAGTGACAGGAAAACAATGCGATATCGGCTTTGCCCAGGACCCCGACGCTGACCGGCTTGCCGTTTGCGACGAAGCTGGCCGGGTGCTCGATAACGACGATGTCCTTGCGCTGGTCGTCGACGCGGTCCTCTGCCGCCTTGGCGGTGACGTTGTCGTGAACCTCACCACATCTTCGGTGATCGATGACCTGGCAGCGCAACATTCCCGCCGCGTCTATCGCACTCCTGTCGGCGAGGCCAATGTCGTCGAACGCATGGTCGCTGTCGACGCTGTTATCGGCGGGGAGGGCTCCGGCGGCGGCATCATCTTTCCTCCAGTCCAGTTCTGCCGCGATTCCTACACTGGCATGGCCTTTGTCCTGGATCGCCTGGCTGCGACGGGACTCACCGTTTCTCAACTCGCCGCGCAACTGCCGCGTTACTATCGCAAGTCCGGCAAGATGCCCTTTCAACACGGCCGCCTTGGGCCCATCCTGCAAGGCGTGGAAGATGCCTTTCCGAGCGCTCAATTCGACCGTTCTGACGGCCTCAAGCTTTCCTGGCCTGGCCGATGGATTCACTTGCGCGCCTCCAACACAGAGCCTCTGATCCGGCTTGCGGTGGAAACAAAGTCGGCTGATGATACGGAGGCATTGTTTCAAGAGGTCTTGAGGCTAGCTCTAGCCTACTGATTGAAGGGGCGTCCAAACTCCCATTTGCGGGGACTCATCAATCTGCTATACTCATCATTTCGTCCCTCCGGTCGGGATCCCTCTGGAGCGCGAAGTCACACTTGGGAGGCAGGAGCAATTAAGCCTCTGCCGTTTGGACCAGTCACAACATGGCTCACAAAACCGGTAAGAAATACGCTGCCGCCGCACGTCAAGTGGAAGCGCGGCCGTACGCCCTGGAAGAGGCGGTGCCTCTGCTCCAGAAGATCAAATTCGCCAAGTTCGACGAAACGGTCGAAGTCCACATGCGCCTGGGAGTCGATCCCAAACATGCCGACCAGATGGTTCGCGGCACGGTTGTGCTGCCCAATGGCCTCGGTAAAAGCGTCCGTGTGCTCGCCGTGGTCGGCGCCGACAAGGTGAAGGAAGCCGAGGAAGCCGGAGCCGACTATGTCGGCGGCGAGGATATGGTTCAGAAGATCCAGGCTGAAAACTGGCTAGATTACGAGACTGTAATCGCGACCCCCGACATGATGCGGTCGCTTGCACGGCTCGGCAAGATTCTCGGCCCCCGCGGTCTGATGCCTAACCCCAAGACCGGTACGGTCACCACCGACGTCAGCAAGGCGGTGAGGGAAGCCAAGGCTGGTAAGGTCGAGTTTCGTGTCGACAAGACTGGCGTCATCCACGCTCCCGTCGGCAAGGCGAGTTTTACGACTCCCAAACTGCTAGAGAATGCCCAGACGCTCATTTCCGCGGTCGTACGCGCCAAACCTTCCGCCGCCAAGGGTAAGTACGTCAGGAGCGTGACCGTGTGCTCGACCATGGGTCCCGGGGTGGCGCTCGATGTGACACCCTACAACGTGAAGGTTCAATAGAGAGGCGGAGACGGAAGCATGAAAAAGAAATCGGAAAAACACGCCGACGTTCAATCGCTGCAGGAGATGCTGCAAAAAGCCCAGCATCTGTTTCTGACCGGCTTCGACAAACTCACCGTCGCTCAAGACTTCGAACTGCGTAAGACCGTCCGGCAGGCAGGCGGCAGCTACCAGGTGATCAAGAACACTCTGGCCGAGAAAGCCAGCGCCGGTACCCCAGCCGAGGCGATTCTGCAGAATCTGGCCGGCATGAGCTCCATTGCGTACACCGCGGCCGATCCGGTCTCGCTGGCCAAGGCCCTTACCACCTACGCCAAGAACAACCCGACCTTCACATTCAAGGCCGGCATGGTCGAAGGCCACGTGTTCAACGTCGCAGGTATCGAGGCGCTCGCGACCATGCCCTCGAAGGAAGAGATCTATGCCAAGCTACTGTACCTCATCAATGCTCCGGCGCAGCGGCTGGTGACGGCGATCAATGGCGTGGGCCGCAACGTGGCCGCGGTCATCGACCAAGGTTGCAAGGAGAACAAGTTCCCAGCCTGACGCGAAGCCTCCGGAGCCGTTCCGGTGGCCAACAGTTTTTCAATTTTAGGAGTCAAAGGAAATGGCGGATATCAACGCAATCGCAGATCAGATTCAGGGTTTATCGCTGCTCGAGGCTTCGCAACTGGTGAAGATGCTCGAAGAGCGGTTGGGTGTTTCGGCGGCGGCAGCCGCTGTTGCAGTCGCTGCTCCAGGCGGAGGCGGCCCGGCCGCTGCCGCGCCGGTGGCCGAAGAGAAGACCGAGTTCGCTGTGGTTCTTACCACTGTGGGCGCCAACAAGATCAATGTCATCAAGGTTGTCCGCGAAGTGACGAGCCTTGGCCTGAAGGAAGCTAAGGACCTCGTTGACGGCGCGCCTAAGACCCTCAAAGAAGGGGTTAATAAGGACGAAGCCGAAGCGATCAAGAAGAAGTTCACCGACGCGGGCGCCACAGTCGAGATCAAGTAACATCGCCCCTTCACGGACAGTCTATTTGATCAGCGAGTTTCGCTACGATCCTCCTGTTCGGGGACGCGAGCGGACTTGCTTGCACTGGCGTTTGACACAAGGTGAGGTGTTTGTTACACTTTGATTGATTCTGGCCGGAGTCGACACTCGGATTTTGCGCACGTGAACCATCTTTTCTCGAGGACTGGGGGCGGTGTGCCCACCTGCGTCCAGTCTCCCGCAACCTTTCCTTCTGTCCCCTCCGTAGTGTGCCCGTCTCACGGCGGCCCTGTGCCCATCCGGCCGGTTCGGGTTGAAACTCAATCTTCAGACCGGCCGCCCACTTTCGTTCCGGGCAGGCAAAGCCGGTTAGGTAGCGAATTTATCTGAAGGCGGCTGTCCCGCCTTCGGATCGGAATCGGACCGGTGGTGATTTGTTGGCCTAACTGTTAGGAGTCAAGAATGCAGAACCCCACAAATGGATTCAACCGCGAGCGCGTGGACTTCTCCAAGATCAAGACCTCGATCCCGATCCCAAATCTGATCGAAGTCCAGAAGAAGTCTTACGAACGGTTCCTGCAGATGGACCTGCTTCCCAACGAACGCGAAGATCTGGGCTTGCAGAGCGTGTTCAATTCCGTGTTCCCGATTAACGATTTCCGCGGGCTTTCGCAACTGGACTTCGTCGATTACTCGATCGGCAACTGGGAGTGCAAATGCGGCTCACTCAAGGGCCTGCACCATCTGCGTTCCACCTGCCGCTCCTGCGGAGCATCGATTCAAACCGATCCGTTCCATGCCGGCGAGGTGCTCTGTAACAAGTGCGGCACTTTTAACCGCAACATCGTCACCTTCTGCAACCGGTGCGGCGATCCGGCCGGCCTGCAGTTGAAATACGATGTGCCCGAATGCGAAGAGCGCGGCATGACCTACTCGGCGCCACTCAAGGTCACCATTCGGCTCACCGTCTATGACAAGGACCCGGAAACCGGCAACAAGACCGTCCGCGACATCAAGGAGCAGGAGGTTTTCTTCGGCGAAATTCCGCTGATGACCCAGAACGGCACGTTCATCATCAACGGAACCGAGCGCGTCATCGTCAGCCAGTTGCACCGCTCGCCGGGCGTGTTCTTCGAACGAATCCCCTCGCAGGGTTACTTTCTCGGCAAGATCATTCCCTACCGCGGAAGCTGGGTCGAGTTCGAGTACGACGCCAAGAACCTTCTGCACGTCCGCATTGACCGCAAGCGCAAGTTCTACGGGACCGTCTTTCTACGCGCCCTGGGACTAAAGTCCGACACAGACATTCTTCACGCTTTCTACAAGTGCACCGAAGTTCAGATCAAAGGCTCGAAGCTGCAGTGGAAGGTTTCCGACAGCCTGATCGGGTTGAAGCTCTCGCACGCCATCACCAAGAGTGGCGAGACGCTTGTCACGCAGGGGAGGAAGATCACCAACAGCGTCTACAAGGAGTTGACCAAGGCCAAAGTCGACCATGTAGAAGTCGCGTCCAACGACCTGGAAGGCGCATTCGTCGCCACCGATGTCGTCGACATGTCCACCGGTGAGATTCTTGTCGAGGCCAACCACGAGCTGACGCCTTCGGTAGTCAATCGCATGATCGAAGCCTCGATCCCCAGCTTCGAAATTTTCTTCCCCGAGCGCGACGACGCCGGCAACGTCATTTCGATGACACTCAGGAAGGACAGCGTCAAGAGCCAGAACGACGCCTTGCTCGAGATCTATCGCAAACTCCGCCCAGGCGATCCGCCGACCGTCGATACGGCGACTCAACTGTTTCAGGGCATGTTCTTCGACCCGCGCAAGTATGACTTCAGCCGCGTGGGCCGCATGAAGTTCAACATCAAGCTGCATGACAAGGCCGATGCCACCAGCCTCGACAAGCGCACCCTCAATCATGACGACTTCATCCAGACCATCAGTTATCTGTTGAAGCTGCGCCGATACGCCGGCCAGCCTGATTCACTGCTCAAAGTGGACGACATCGATCACCTCGGCAATCGCCGCGTGCGCGCCGTGGGCGAGTTGCTCGAAAACCAGTTCCGCATCGGTTTGGTCCGCATGGAGCGCGCCATCAAGGAAAAGATGTCGGTGTACCAGGAAATGTCTACTGCCATGCCGCATGACTTGGTCAACGCCAAGCCTGTCATGGCCGCTATCCGTGAGTTCTTCGGCTCCAGTCAGTTGTCGCAGTTCATGGACCAGACCAACCCGCTCTCGGAAATCACGCACAAGCGCCGGCTGTCCGCTCTCGGCCCAGGGGGGCTTTCCCGCGAACGCGCCGGTTTCGAAGTGCGTGACGTCCACCCTACTCACTACGGCCGTATCTGCCCCATCGAGACGCCGGAAGGTCCCAATATCGGTTTGATCTCGTCGCTATCCTGTTTTGCGCGGATCAACGAGTACGGCTTTATCGAAAGCCCCTATCGCCGCGTGCTCGAAGGCGGCCTGACCGATGACGTCCGCATCCTGAATCCGGGTGATACGGGCTACAAAGTGAGCGACGTCATCACCAGAACCGAGATGGACAAGGCCAACCGGGACATCTCCTCCAAGAAGCAGCCGGCGGAATTCGAGGCTCACTGCGAGTACCTTTCCGCCTGGGAGGAAGACCGGTACATTATCGCTCAGGCCAACGTCGCCATCGACAAGCACGGCAAGATCACCACTGACCTGGTGAACGCCCGCCAGGCAGGAAACTTCGTCCTGAAGAACCGCGATGAAGTCGAGTTCATGGATGTCAGCCCCAAACAGCTCGTCTCGGTAGCCGCGTCCCTGATCCCGTTCCTTGAAAACGACGACGCCAACCGCGCTCTGATGGGATCCAACATGCAACGCCAGGCGGTGCCCTTGCTCCGCGCCGAAGCGCCATTTGTCGGCACGGGTATGGAGCGGGTCACGGCCCGCGATTCAGGAGCCGTCGTGATCTGCCGCCGTTCCGGCGTCGTGGATTCGGTGGACTCCGAGCGCATTATCGTCCGTGTCGAGGGCAACATCCATGAAGGCCAGATGTCCCGCGAAGTCGGCGCCGACATCTACCAGATGACCAAGTTCAAGCGCTCGAATCAGAACACCTGCATTAACCAGAAACCGATCGTCCAGAAAGGCGAGCGCGTGCGGAAGGGCACCGTTCTGGCCGATGGTCCATGCACGGACATGGGGGAACTGGCGCTGGGCCGCAACGTACTCGTGGCCTTCATGCCCTGGCGCGGGTACAACTTCGAGGACGCCATCGTCGTCAGCGAAAAACTCGTCAAAGAAGATTACTACACCTCGATCCATATCGAAGAGTTTGAACTCGAGGGCCGCGACACCAAACTCGGTCCCGAGGAAATCACGCGCGACATCCCCAACATTGCTGAGAGCTTTCTCAAGAACCTCGACGAAAGCGGTATTATCCGCATCGGCGCTACGGTCAAGCCCGGCGACATTCTCGTCGGTAAGGTGACGCCGAAGGGTGAAACGCAGTTGACTCCGGAAGAAAAACTGTTACGCGCCATCTTCGGCGAAAAGGCCGGTGACGTCAAGGATGCCTCCCTCTACTGCCCGCCGGGCATCGAGGGCACCGTCGTCGACTGCAAAGTATTTTCCCGCAAGGGAGCCGAACTCGACGAACGCTCCAAGTGGATTCTCGAGCAGCAGATTGCCCGGCTCCACCGGAACATGGACGACGAAAAGCGAATCCTGAATGATGAGCGCTCCAAGCGCCTCATAGCCATGTTCGAGGGCCAGATTCTTCAGGCGGATCTGCACGACGAAAAGACCAACAAGAAGCTGCTCTCCAAGGGCGCGGAGATTACCCGCGATGTCGTCGAAAAACTCAAGGCGCGCGACCTGAAGCGCATGCGGATCAAGGACAAAGACGCGCGGCTCAACGAGCAGATCGATGAGATCGAGGAGATGACCTCGCGGCAGATCGCCGTCCTCGAAAAAATCACAGAGGAGAAGATCGCCAAGCTCAAGAAAGGCGACGAGCTCCCGCCCGGCGTTATCAAGATGGTGAAATGCTACATCGCCATGAAGCGCAAGCTGAGCGTGGGAGACAAGATGGCGGGCCGTCACGGCAACAAGGGCGTCATCGCGCGGATCGTTCCGGATGAAGACATGCCTTATATGCCGGATGGCACTCCCGTCGAGATTGTCCTGAACCCGCTCGGCGTGCCTTCCCGCATGAACGTCGGCCAGATTCTGGAAACGCACCTCGGCTGGGCCGCCAAGGCGCTGGGGCTGCATTTTGCCACGCCTGTATTTGACGGCGCGGCCGAGAACGATATCAAAGGCATGCTCGTGAAAGCGAACCTGCCGACCTCGGGTAAGGTAAGTCTGCACGACGGCATGACCGGACAACTGTTCGAGCAGCCGGTGACTGTGGGCTACATCTACATGCTCAAGCTGAGCCACCTCGTGGACGACAAGATCCATGCCCGGTCTATCGGCCCCTATTCGCTCATCACGCAGCAGCCGCTGGGAGGCAAGGCTCAGTTCGGCGGCCAGCGCTTCGGCGAAATGGAAGTATGGGCCCTCGAAGCCTACGGCGCCGCTTATGTCCTGCAGGAATTGCTGACGGCCAAGTCGGACGACGTCTATGGCCGCGCGAAGATCTACGAGGCCATCGTCAAGGGCGAAGCCGCGGCCGAGCCGGGCGTGCCCGAATCGTTCAACGTATTGATCCGCGAGCTGCAGTCGTTGTGTCTGGACGTGGAGCTCATGAAGCGGCCGCGCGAGGTCATGGACACCGCGCTGGCGGCAGACTAATTGGAAGAAGTCGGGAATCAGGGAGTCAGGAGACGGAAGTCAGGAGCCGGAAGGAGAACGTCATGTACAGATCGTCGCCCTATGATCGAGCCAATCTGATCGCGGATTTCGATTCAATTCGAATTTCGCTGGCTTCTCCCGAGAAAATCCGTAGCTGGTCCCATGGCGAAGTGACCAAGCCGGAAACCATCAACTACCGCACGTTCAAGCCCGAGCGGGATGGCCTGTTCTGCGCGCGCATTTTCGGACCTGTGGCGGACTGGGAGTGCCTGTGCGGCAAATATAAGCGCATGAAGCACAGGGGCGTAATCTGCGACAAGTGCGGCGTTGAAGTCACTCTCACCCGCGTGCGTCGAGAGCGCCTGGGCCATGTCGAGCTGGCGAGTCCGTGCTCGCACGTGTGGTTTTTCAAAGGTTTGCCCTCGCGGATCGGTTATCTGCTCGATATTACTCTCCGCGACCTCGAGCGTGTCCTATATTTTGAGGCCTATGTCGTGGTCGATCCCGGAGAAGTCCAGGAACTCTCGCGCAGTGAAGTGATGAGCGACGAGCGGAAGCGGCAGCTCGACGAGGAGTTTCGAGGCAAGTACGTCGCGATGATGGGCGCCGAAGGCATCAAGGAGCTGCTCAAAAAGATCGACGTCGAATCGCTCTCGCTCGAAATCCGCGAGCGGATGAAGACCGAGCAGTCCCAGCAGAAGAAGCTGAAGTTCGCCAAGCGCCTGCGCGTCGTGGAGAGCTTCCGCAAGTCCGGCAACAAGCCGCAGTGGATGATCCTCGATGTGCTGCCGGTGATTCCTCCGGAGCTGCGTCCACTGGTTCCGCTCGATGGCGGACGCTTCGCCACGTCGGACCTCAACGACCTCTACCGGCGGGTGATCAATCGCAACAACCGGCTCAAGAAACTCATCGAGCTGCATGCTCCCGACGTCATCGTTCGCAACGAAAAGCGCATGCTGCAGGAAGCCGTCGATGCTCTGTTCGACAACGGCCGGCGCGGCCGCGTTCTGCGCGGAGCCAATAATCGCCCCCTCAAGTCGCTCTCCGACACTCTCAAAGGGAAGCAAGGCCGCTTCCGGCAGAACCTGCTTGGCAAGCGCGTCGATTACTCGGGGCGTTCGGTCATCGTCGTGGGGCCCGAGCTGAAGCTGCACCAGGCGGGGTTACCCAAGAAGATGGCGCTCGAGTTGTTCAAGCCGTTTATCTACCATCGTCTCGAGCAGCGTGGCCATTGCACGACGATCAAACAGGCCAAAGAGCTCGTCGAGCAACAGGACCCGGTCGTGTGGGACATTCTTGAAGAAGTCATTCGCGACCATCCGATCCTTCTGAACCGTGCGCCAACGCTGCACCGTCTGGGCATCCAGGCCTTCGAGCCCGTGCTCGTGGAAGGTAAGGCCATCCGGATCCATCCACTCGTCTGCACCGCCTTCAACGCCGACTTCGACGGCGACCAGATGGCCGTGCACATTCCGCTGTCTCCCGAAGCCCAGATCGAAGCTTCGACTCTGATGCTTGCGTCCAATAACATTCTGTCGCCCGCGCACGGCTCTCCGATCGCGGTTCCTTCTCAGGACATGGTGCTGGGCCTCTACTATCTCACTAAGTCGCGCAAAGGCTCTAAGGGCGAAGGCCGCACCTTCGCCTCCACCGACGACGTGCTGATCGCGCTCGAGATGGGCGAAGTTGAAACCCTCACTCCGATTAAGCTGCGCTACACGGGACGTGTGGTCGACCTGATGAAGGCGTTCGACAACCAGGACATCATTCACGCCGAACCGGTCGAATATGTCAAGCAGTATATGGAGACTACCGTCGGGCGCGTCATCCTGAATGACGCCTTGCCGGAAGACATGCCCTACATCAACGGCTTGCTGAAGAAGAAGGGCCTCTCGCAACTGGTGCAGTACTGTTACCTCAAGTTCGGCTTGCAGATCACGGTTCACATGCTGGATGAGATCAAGAACCTGGGATTCCTTTACGCAACCCGGGCGGGCATCTCGATTGGGATCGACGACATGGTCGTGCCGCCGAACAAAGCCGCCTTGGTCCGCGATGCGGAAAAGCAGGTGATGGAGGTGCAATCGCAGTATCTGGAGGGCGCCATCACGCACGGTGAGCGCTACAACAAGATCATCGAGATCTGGTCTAAGGTGACCGAGCGTGTCTCCGAGGAAATGTTCAAGAAGATGGAAGAGGACGACCGCTCCGGCGCCTACCTCAATCCCATCTACATCATGGCTGATTCGGGCGCCCGCGGCTCGCGGCAGCAGATCCGCCAGTTGTCCGGTATGCGCGGTCTAATGGCCAAACCCTCGGGCGAAATCATCGAGACCCCGATCACCGCCAACTTTCGCGAAGGCCTGAACGTACTGCAGTACTTTATCTCGACCCACGGCGCCCGTAAGGGACTGGCCGATACTGCGTTGAAAACGGCGGATTCCGGTTACCTGACGCGGCGCCTGGTCGACGTGGCGCAGGACGTAATCATCACTGATCTCGACTGCGGCACGGCCGAAGGGATTGAGGTCGAGGCGATTACGGAAGCCGGCGAGACCATCGAACGCCTCGGCGATCGTATTGTTGGACGTGTGGTGCTCGAAGACGTCAAAGACTACGAGAACGTCGTCATCGTCCAGACCAACCAGGAAGTCGGCGAAGATCTGGCGAGTCAGATTGAGAAGGCCGGTATCGAGCGCGTGAGGATCCGGTCGGTGCTCACCTGCGAGTCGCGCCGGGGTGTGTGCCAGCTCTGCTATGGGCGCAACCTCGCCACCGGCCGCCTGGTCGAGCGCGGTGAGGCTGTGGGCGTCATCGCCGCACAGTCGATCGGTGAGCCCGGCACGCAACTCACCATGCGTACCTTCCACATCGGCGGGGCAGCCACGCGAAGCTCCGAACAGTCCACACAGGATGCCAAGAGCTCTGGTTTCGCTAAGTATCTGGGCATCAACACGGTGCTCAACGCCAAGGGCGAGATCATCGCCATGAACCGGAACGGAATCCTGGCCGTGGTGGACGACAAGGGCCGCGAGAAAGAACGATTCCAGGTAGTCTATGGCGCCCGAATTCTAGTGGAAGACGGGGCCCCCGTGAAGATCAATGAGATTCTGCTCGAGTGGGATCCCTATACCTTCTCGATCCTCACCGAAGTCAGCGGCATCGTCAAGTACAAGGACATGCTCGACGGCGTCACCATCTCGGAGCAGGTCGACGAAATCAGCGGCCTTTCCCAATGGGTTGTCATCGACGCGCAGGATCAGTCCAAGCTGCCGCAGATCATCGTTCATCCGGCGGGCCACCACACGCGCTCGGATGAGAAGAAATATCTCATGCCGACACATGCGCACTTGATGGTGTCCGACGGCGATGAAGTCCACGCCGGGGACGTAGTGGCCAAGATTCCGCGCGCCACCACCAAGACCAAGGACATTACCGGCGGTTTGCCTCGCGTGGTCGAGTTGTTCGAAGCCCGCAAACCACGCGAGACGGCCGTCATCGCGGAGATCAACGGCACCGTGAAATACGGCGACATCAGCAAGGGGTACCGCAAGGTAAAGGTCCTCGCTGACGACGGCGAAGAGCGCGAATACGCTCTTCCGCGTGGTGTGCACATTCGTGTCCAGGACGGCGAGCGCGTTACCGCGGGCGAGCCGCTGATGGATGGCCCTCTCAATCCGCACGACATTCTTCGAGTCAAGGGCCAGAAGGAACTGCAGAAGTATCTGGTCAACGAAATCCAGGAAGTCTACCGGTTACAAGGCGTCAACATCAACGACAAACACCTCGAGACTATCGTCCGGCAGATGATGCGCTGGATCAAGGTGACCGACATCGGTGACACGGAGTTCCTCCCGGAAGAAGTCGTGGACCGGTTCAAGTTTCACCAGGAGACCGATCGCGTAATCGCTTCCGGAGGCCGGCCCGCGCAGGGTGTGTCGGTGCTTCTCGGAATCACCAAGGCATCGCTCTCGACCGACTCGTTCATCTCGGCCGCCTCGTTCCAGGAAACGACGCGCGTGCTGACCGAAGCTTCGATCAACGGCAAGGTCGACTACCTCCGTGGATTGAAGGAGAACGTCATCATGGGCCGCCTCATCCCGGCAGGCACCGGGATGGAATACTATCGCCGTGTAAAGATTGCCGGAGAGGACGTGGTGGAAGAGGAACTGAGTCCGGAAGCCGAAGCCGCGATCGCGGAAGGTATTCCCGGCTACGACGAGGAAACCCGCAACCTGTTCGCCGGCGGTCTGAGCGAAGATGCGCTGACCGAAGAGGTCCTGGGCGACGTAGAGTAAGAGACAACAGACTCCGCCTACTCGTGCATGTATGTTGAGGTGCACCCAGGACTCTCGGGTTTGGATAAACGAAGAGAATCTCGTCTATTGGAGCCGCTTCTAGCCCACCTGCCTGCCCAAGGTCATCAGCAGCTGCTGATGGCGGTGTTAGGACGCGGAGTCAAGGAGTGTCGTGGACCTTGAGCGTTTGGAAACCGGCTAACTCGAAATGATGATCGAAGGAGAACGCCCTTCGGACACCCAACCGGTGCATCACTGCGAAAGATGTGCAGTCGGTGAAGCTCACGTGATGGTCGGAGTATTTCCTCATCCATCGCAGAGCGGCCACTTCGTCATCTTTCGTGCTGAAGATGATTTCTAGCGCCGAGGATCTGTAGACAGCCTCAGCGCGGTCCACAGCGAACGAATATCCGGCGCGTCTAGCCACCAGGGTGAACACTTCGTCGAGCACATGGTTGGTCGTAAGGATCGGTGTTCGGCGGAGATTCTTCCAGATGCGACCCGCGCGTTCGTGTAAAGCGTCATTGGCCAGGTAGCGGGCAAGCAAAGGGCCGGTGTCAACGAAGATCATTCGGAATCGCCGTAGAGGTAGTCGTCATGGCACTGGGAAAGGTTGGCGGGAGTGTATCCTTTGTACACACCCTTGTCTGCCCAGAAGGAATCGTCTTTAGTAATAGGTTGCTCAAGGCTCTTTTCCAGAGACCGGCGAACGAATTCGCCGAAGGAGATGTTATGGGCACGTGCCCGGGCCATCACACGGGCTTTTAAGTTTGGCGGGAGGACCAGAGTCGTGCGCTGCATAATCCATAAGCATAATAACATATCAGGATCGGATAACGCATAGTAGAGGCTGGAGTCTGCGAAGTCGTCCGCGCGAGCGGAATTCAAGCCCCCAACAGCGATGGCCAGTTGAGGATGACGTGCAGGGGCGAGGAGTGAGATCACTCGACTCGATTACGAATGTCCGTATTGCCGGTGCTTCGGGCGAGACCTATCTCTTGGATTTTGGCCAGACGACGCCCTGGTCTTTTTTCGTCACCGGCGCAAGCCCTCTGTATAGAAACTTCTGCACGCGCTGACCGCGGTATGTTTCCGTGGTGAAGATGTTTCCCTTGGAGTCAGTGGCGATGCTGTGCACGGCATAGAACTGACCCGGTTGCCGCCCGCCGTCTCCGAATGCCGTGAGGAGTTCCAGCGTGTCGCGCTGGAGAACGTGAACCTTCATGTTCGAACCATCGGCGACATAAATGAACTTTTGCTGTGGGTCCCGCGACAAGGCGACGTCGAAAGTGGCCCCGTCACCCAAGGTGTCTCTCTCAAGGATGGCCTCTCTCACGTATGTTCCGTCTGTTTTGAACGCCTGGATGCGGTTATTGGTGCGGTCGCAGACGTACAGCATGCCGTCGTTGGCTAGCGTCAGGCCATGCACCGGAGTGCGGAACTGCTGAGCAGGCGGATCCTTGGGATTGTAGGGCGGGAGTTGGGCATCGTCGGGCTTGCGGCCGTATGCTCCCCAGTGCCGCTTGTATTTGCCGGTGTCGGCGTCGAAGACGATCACACGCCGGTTGCCATAGCCGTCGGCGACATAGAGTTCGTTCGTCTTCGGATCGACCAGTGTCTTCGCGGGGAGCCTAAGATTCTCCAGGTCGTTGCTGCCTTTGCCCTGGTTCGGTTTCCCGATCTGCATCAGAAATTTGCCGCTCTGAGTGAACTTCAACACCATGCTGTCGTGAACCCGACCCGCCCCCATTCTGCTTTCATCCGCTGGAAGCGCGGCAGCCTGTTGTCCACGGCCGTTGCCGCCGATCCAGACGTTCCCTTTGTGGTCGACATCGATGCCATGATTGGAAGCCGGCCAATCAAAGCCCTGGCCAGGGCCGCCCCAGTGGCCGATGAGGTCGCCCGCTTGGTTGAACTGCAGGATCGGAGGAGCGGGAGCGCAGCAGATCGAGGCAGGCGGTTTCATAGTGGCGTACTTTTCCTTTGCCTCGAGCGAGCTCTCGCGATGGATGATCCAGATATGGTCACTGGAATCGACGGCCACGCCGATCGTGGCTCCGATCACCCAGTGGTTCGGAAGGGGCTTCGGCCACATCGGATCCACCTCAAAGCGAGGAGCCTGAACTCCGGCTGCCGCCACGTTGGCCTTCTCCTGGAGCAAGGCCGATCCGACCGCAAGCGCACCTAGTATAAGAAAAACGGCGATCCAGTATTTTGGCCTCATGGTTCTTCCTCGTGGTTCTCCTTGTCGACCAAAAGGTACGTTATCATACTCAGTTCGGCAAGAAGGAAGAGTCCTTTGCGCTTCTCTCGTCCATTGCTGTTTCTGACGGCGTGTTTTCTCTGGCACGCCGGCACGACGGCCGCTCACGACATCCCGAGAGACGTGACCGTCCATCTCTTCGTAAAGCCCGCCGGCGACCGCCTACAACTGCTGGTCCGCGTCCCGTTGAAGACCATCCGGGACCTGGATTTTCCGGAGCGGGCCGGCGGCTATTTGGACGTGGAGAAGCTGGCCCCGCTGCTCGGCGACGCGACGAAAGTCTGGGTCGCCGACTTCATAGAGATCCACGAAGGTGAGACTCGCCTGCCTAAACCGAGGCTTGCCGCCACTCAGGTGTCGCTGGAGTCCGACCGGTCATTCACATCGTTCGAGAGAGCGCTCGCTCACGTCACCGGGCCGAGGCTCTCCAATAGCTCCAATGTTGTGTGGAACCAAGTGATGCTCGACATGCTGCTGGAGTACCCGATTCAATCCGATCGCTCCCGGTTCTCGATCCGGCCCGGGCTCGAGCGTGTTGCCGCGCGCGTGGTCACCGTGCTTGGGCACCTCACGCCGGGCGGCGCGGTGAGATCGTACGAGTTCGTGGGTGATCCGGGGATCGTGCCGCTCGATCCCAGATGGCATCAGGCCGCGCTACGGTTCGTCAAACTAGGCTTTTTTCATATCCTCGACGGCACTGACCACCTGTTGTTTTTATTTTGCCTCGTGATCCCGCTGCGGCGCCTGCGGCCGCTGATCCTGGTGGTGACGGCGTTCACCGTCGCACATTCGTTCACGCTCATCGCGTCGGCATACGAGGTCGCGCCGGATGCGCTCTGGTTTCCGCCGCTGATCGAAACGCTGATCGCAGCCTCGATCGTCTATATGGCGCTGGAGAATATCGCCGGTACGAACCGGCGCGGCCGGTGGATCATCGCCTTCGGATTCGGCCTCGTCCACGGCTTCGGTTTCTCGTTCGCGCTTCGTGAGACGCTACAGTTCGCCGGATCTCACCTGCTCAGCTCACTGCTGGCGTTCAACATCGGCGTCGAGCTGGGCCAACTCCTTGTGCTGATCCTGCTCATCCCTACGCTCGGGGCACTTTTCCGCTTTGTGGTCGCCGAACGGATGGGAACGATCATTCTGTCGGCGCTAGTGGCGCACACTGGCTGGCATTGGATGTTGGAACGGGGTACTGTTTTGGGTCAGTTCCCGCCTCCAGCTTTTGACGCCGCCTTCCTTGCCGCTGCCATGCGTTGGCTCATGGTGATCCTGATCCTGGCGGGCGTGATTGGGATTGTGTTCCGGCTGTTGCGCAAACGGTCCGGGGGCAGTTCGGAAAGCAAGGAAGAAGGTGTTGGGGCGCAACTCGATTCGTCGACTGGACTCTAACAGATTGCCCTTGTATTCAGACGGATTGCGTACAGTATTTGGTCGAGGTCTTCATTGAGGTCATCCTAGCGGCTGTCCAATACACGTACAATATCTTGCGCAACCCTTGCCGCGTTTTCCGCTACTGGAGGATGAGAGGAAACGAAATGAGGCAATACGCTAAGCCGCATTCTCACAAACCGAGCGCCGAGACGAGTCTCGGCGCGGCAGACACGAGTGTCCGCGCCACGTTCGCGAGCGACACTCTGTCGATTCCGAGATTCATGGCGCAAGCCGGAGGCTTGCGCCGCGGAGGCTGAAGCCTCCGTTGCAAGCTAAAGCTTGCTCCACCTAGTTTTCGAAGATTTCAGCCTGTGATACAGTGACGGCGATATGATCCCTCTGCTCCTCCTTTCCATTCTCTGTCTCCCTCTCCTTGCCGCCGACCCGGCTCTCACGCTGCGCACGCGAATGTCCCCACCAGCTTGGGCCCTCCTCGAACGCGAGCTCCTCAAGGCCAACTCTCTAGCCTGCGACCGCTTCGGCGCCAAGTATCTCGATGCGCGAGGATATCTCCTGCACACGCCCCGTTGGGGCACGCTCGACGGTCCGGACGACGCCATCGAGACTTTCTACAACTGGACTCTGCTGTATGCGCTCGGTGCATCCGACTCGGTGTTGCGCACGTATCAGAAGGCCCTGGAAGGACACCTGCAGCAATATAAGGAGCTGCGCACCGTCAAGACTGAACTCGCCAAGGATGGCGCCTACTACAAAGAGTTCATCACCCAATCCGACTGGTTCCACACCGGGGAAGGCATGCGCGCGTTCATGTTCCTGGGGCTGGCCGACCCGAACGCACCCTTCCTCCGTGAGCGCATGAAACGTTTCGCCGGATTCTACATGAACGAAGATCCAGAAGCACCCAACTACGACCCTGTCCACAAAGTCATTAAGTCCATCTGGACGGGCAGTAAAGGTCCCATGCTGCGCAAGGCTACAACCTACGACTGGGTCGGCGACGATGTCCCAGGCAGTTTTCACCTCCTCCACGGCAAGGCGGGTCGCCGACAGCTCGTCAACCTTGTGTCGGTCTATGATAAGATGCTTGCTCACTGCGCCGAATACCTCGATTCTGTCGGCGACCACCCCCTCAATCTTGCCTCGACAGGCCTCGCCCTCAACGCCTATATGCTGACCGGCGAAAAGAAATACAAGGACTGGATCCTCGAATATGTGGGCGCCTGGAAGCAACGCACCGACACAAACGGGGGGAATATCCCTACAAATATCGGTCTGAATGGCCAGCCCGGCGGTGAATATGGCGGCCGCTGGTACAAGGGCACCTACGGCTGGAACTTCACCATCTACGATGGCGAAATCGATCAGATTGCCAGCCGTAACACGGTCACTGCCGGGTCGTGGCCCGGATTCGGTAACGCCTATCTCGTTTCGAATGGCGATCCCGGTTTCATGGCCACACTTCGCAAGCAGATGGACAATCTCTATTCCCAAAAGAAGGTCGTCAATGGCAGAACGACCATTCCACAGATGTATGGCGATCCCCGGGGCTACAAGCATACCGGCCGGGAGGAGTGGTACGGGTGGAGCCCAAATCTTCACGTCAATCGGCTCACGGAGATTTACACCTGGTCGATGGACCGCAAAGACCTCGATCGCATTCCGGTCGAGGGCTGGATCGCGTATCTAGAAGGCAAAGATCCGGCCTTCCCGGAACAGGCCCTCCGAGCCGACCTTGAAAACGTACGTCAGAACGTGCAGGAAATGGAAGAGGACGACACGTCGGCAGATACGCGTCTGGCGGACTATATGATGGGGTTCAACCCGGCCTCCACTGACGCGCTCGCCAAGCTCACCATGGGCGCCTATCTTTCCGGGAACATCTGGAGCCTGCACGCGCGCGTGCGTTATTTCGATCCAGTGAAGCAGCGAGCGGGATTGCCGGAGGATGTAGCCGCGCTGGTGGAGAAGTTGACCGCGGACTCGGTCACGCTCACGCTGGTCAACACCAATCACGTCGAGTCCCGTAGTGTGATTGTGCAGGGCGGCGCCTACGCAGAGCACCAGATCCTCACTGCCGCCGCAGGCAGCCAGATAGCGACGGTCAACGCTCCGTATCTTCCGGTCCGGCTGTCACCCGGCTCCGGCGATCGTATTACGCTTCAGGTCAAGCGATACCTCAATGCTCCCACCCTCCAGTACCCATGGGCTCGCGGATGGAGGTAGAATTCGTGCATGCAACGGCGTATATTCCTTTCCAGTCTGGCCGGCCTTTCGACCCTGGCCGGCCCTTCGATCGCCTCTGGCCAAACCTCCAGCGTTTCACTGCGGCTTCGCGCCCGTAGCCGGCGCCACGGACTCCCCATCGAGCAGACCCTCGATTGGAAGTCCCGGGAAACCGCAATTATCATCTGTGACATGTGGGATAACCACTATTGCCAGAATGCCGCTAAACGCGTCGGCGAGATGGCGCCGCGCATGAATGAAGTCCTCAACTCAGCTCGACGGCTGGGCGTGTACATCATTCACGCGCCCAGCGGGACCATGGATGTTTACGCGGATCGCCCGCAGCGGAAACGCATGATCGATGCGCGCAAATCGCGGCCTCCTGTGCCCATCGCCAGATGGTGTTACCTCGATCTCAAGGACGAGGGGCCGTTGCCGGTCGACGACACGGTCCAGCCCTGCGATGACGACGTGGTGGGCGACCGCGTGCGCCGCTACACCCGCCAGCACGCCGCTCTCGAAATAAATGCCGCCGACGGGATCAGCGACTCGGGCGACGAAATCTACAATTACTTCGAACAGGAAGGTGTTCGCAACGTCGTGCTGATGGGCGTCCACACCAATATGTGCGTGCTGGGACGCCCGTTCGGCATCCGGCAGATGACTCGCCTCGGCAAGAACGTTGTCCTGGCGCGCGACCTCACCGACGCCATGTACGATCCGCGCGAAGCGCCTTGGGTCAGCCATTGGCGCGGGACTGAGCTGATCGTCGAACACGTCGAACAGTATTGGTGCCCTTCGATCCTCTCGCCGGATCTCACGATTCCCGGGGTTCGCCCATCATGAGCGCGACAGCGCACAAGGTCGGAGTGGCAATGGGAGCTCCGGCCGGCGCGAGCTCCTTGCGATGGCACGTAGTGTGCTGGCTCAGCCTCGGCATGGTGATCGCCTACATCGATCGCGTTAACCTCACTGCCGGGCTTCCGGCAATGGCGCAGAACATGGGGCTGGATGAGGAGCAGCAAGGAAGGGCTCTTTCAGCCTTCTTCTGGACCTATACGATTGGCCAGATTCCCGCTGGCATGCTAGTAGACCGCTACGGCGTTCGCACACTGTACTTTCTCGGGATTGTGTTGTGGAGCCTCGCCTCTGCTTCCACGGTCCTGGTGGGGGGGCTCGCCGGACTGATCGCCGCACGACTGGTGGTCGGCCTCGGTGAAAGCGTCGTCACCTCATCCAGCTTAAAGTACATCCGCACTCACTTTGAGGAGACTAAGCGCGGCACGGCCGTGGGTGTCTATATGACCGGCACCAAGATCGGTCCGGCGATCGGTCTTCCGTTGGCCGGATTCCTCGTGGTGACATACGGCTGGCAGTCGATGTTTCTCATATTGGGACTTGGGAGTCTACTCTGGCTGGTGCCGTGGTTATTGTGGGTGAAGAAAGATGACCCGGCTGCCCGAGTCGCTGTGACGGCTTTCGGCAAACCGGCTGATCGCATGAGTCTGGGCGCGGTCTTGTCGAACCCGACCATGTGGGGCATCATTGTCGGAACATACTGTTACATGTACTTCGTGTATTACTGCATGACCTGGATGCCGCGCTATTTCCAGAAGATGCACGGTATGTCGATCGAGAGATCGAACTGGTTCGGTGGTGTTTCGTTTGGCGGCATGGCTCTTGTGGCGGCGCTTGCGGGGTGGGTCGCGGACCGGATGATCTCACGCGGCGCCGATCCGATCCGCGTCCGCAAGGGCTTCACGATCGCGGGCTTCGTCATGGCCGCCACCCAAACCTTCAGTGTGTTCACCGATTCGCAGACGGCAATGATCTTTTTCACGGTCGCTTCGCTCTGCGGGCTGGGTCTGGCCACGGCGAATTATTGGGCGCTCACGCAAACACTAATGCCGGGCGCGCTTCCGGTCGCCGTGCAAAACACAGCCGCCAACCTCGCCGGGATCGTCGCTCCGTGGCTTTCGGGATGGTTGATCAAACAGACTGGGAGCTTTGATGCGCCGATCAAGACGATCGGTTTCTGGCTTGTGTTGGGAGTGGTCGCGTATGGGTTCTTCGTGCGGCGGCGAGCAGCTGCCACGGCTTGACAATAATTGAGTGTGGAGCTAGAGCAAGCGGAAGTTGACTTCCACGGTCGCCGCCACGGCTACTGCTTTGCCGTTCAACTGCCCAGGACGGAACCGCCACTTCTGCACAGCTTCAATGGCTTTCTCATCCAGCCCCAAACCCAGCGGGCGAACGATTTTCAGTTCCTTCGGATTGCCCTTATCGTCCACCACGATCGACAACACCACCGTTCCCTGGTACTTCGCTTTGCGGGCTTCTTCCGAGTATTCGGGCTCAACTTTGAACACCAACGCCGGCGCGCTGACGCCGCCGCCGATCCGATATACACCACCGCCCATGCCACCGCCCGAACCGGGGCCAAGCCCCGTACCTGATCCTGATCCGATACCACCACCGCGCCCCGATCCAATCCCGCCGCCAGCACCCGGTCCATTAGAAGGAGGTCCGATCCTGGCGAGCGGGTCGCCCCATTGCGGCATTTTTACGTTCGGAACCTGGGCATCTTGCGGAATGTCAATTGTGGGAGTCAACTCCAATTTCGGTTCCGGATTATTGATCACCTGCGCCGGAGGCACAAATTGTTTCGGCGCCGGCTTGGGGAGCTGTCCTTTTGCCGGTGGCAAAGGAGACCGATCCCCCCCGCCGCCACCACCACCCATGTTCTGCTGCTGGGGCTTGGCCTGTGCTACGTAAGGCGCGATATCAGGAATAAAGATTTGCGTCGTCTCTTTGGCTAGTTCCTGGACAGCGGGATGAGTGCCTATCAGAACCGCCAATGCGACCAATCCACCGTGAATCAGGAGGGAGGTCGCGCCGGCCTTTTTGCCCTGCCCGCCATAGAAACCCCAGATATCCTTCACCGCCACGGGCTTCGACGTCAGGTGCAACGGCGGAAGCTTGGGAGGTGAGATAAACTCTTTGATGTCGCGAACAATCGTGAACACCCATGCCTTGTTCGGGTCTTCCTGGAGAAGAAGCCGCTGCAGATGCAGATCGGGGTTCACTGTTTCGGTTTGAGATGGGCGCTCGAGTTCCTGCTCCGCCATAACGACACTCATCGTTCAACGCTCCTCTATCAGGTGCGCACTTCTAAACAAGGAGACGCATCCGTTCGGGGAACGGTTGCAGTTTCTGGAAGACTTACACGGACTTCCAGTTACTAAAAAGTGTAGCACAGTCAATGCACTGGAGATAGCGATATGAAAAGCTGTAAAAGTTAACAAATTCACCGTACCGGCAGCACTAGTCTTTCCCGGTAAACGTAAGCACCCTCGATCGCCTCTTCCTGCTTTTCCAGAGTCAAAATTACCACCCGATTCCAGGTAGCGGCAGATTCTACCTCCACAGCCTGGGTTGCTCCTGGGGGCACGGTGGCAGACGTGGAAAACTGGCCGCCGCCGTCGAGCGTCAGGTAGACATTCACCGTATTCTCTAACGTGTTCCGTACCCATACTCTCCCGCTCAAATGTCCTTGGCGAAGCAGCAACTCGTTACGCGCCACATGAACTTTGGGCGTCACCACAATCAAAACTCTCGCCTCTTCAGATACTGCAATCTCGTTGCCAGCGCCAGGGCGCACTAGCCCCGTGAGATCGAATTCACCAGGGTCCAGTTTTGGCGCCCAACGCCCTTCTGCATACACTTGCCTGAGGGACGCGCCCATAACTCGCACGAAGCGACTGCCCACGTTAGCTGGCAAATTGAACCGAACCAACTGCACAAGACCTCCGTCAACGCCGACAACCCAGTGGGAGCAACCTCGACTTTCCACGGGCTCGATCACGGGCGGACTCTGCGCAGACAGAACGTACGCTATCGCAAGCCATGCCGGCCAAGGAATGCCCATGTCGTCTCCCAAAGCGTGTCCATTACATCCGTTAGCTCATGGTCTGAGTCGAGAACATGCAGCTCGACATTCGTCCGGCCTGCGCCGAACCGATGGCTTAACTCGACCGGCACCACCTCGTCCTTCCCTCCATGCAACACGAGAACAGGTTGCCGTACCTCCGGATACGCTTCATATTGAAGAGCGTCCTCGTATAGCTGATACCCCACGCGCGACTGGCCTTGCTCCCCGTAATGAAACACAGGCAGCCATCCTGTCCCGCGCCATTCCTCCATGCCTGCCTCGCCTTGCCGGAGCCGCCATCGCGCGGCGAAGTCGAACGCAGGCGCCATAAGCACTGCTGCTTGCGTTTCGGGATTCCGTGCCGCATACAACGCAGCCAGATACCCGCCCATGCTCGAACCGATCACAACGCCTGGCAGTCCCGAACTCTCGCGCTCCACGACCCGTAGCTGCCGGCTCAGAGATAACTCTGGGAAATTGCCTTCGTCTAGAGACGGGATCGTGATCTTGATGCCTTGCTCGAGAAAACGCCTGTGGAAGAACTGTGCCTTCTTGGACGCGGGACTCGATGCGAACCCGTGCAGATAGATCACGTTCATTGCGGTTTCGGAGTTTCCTCCGGAGTGAACTTGATCTCGGCTTGCACCTTGAACATCTTGTATTCCGAATACCGCGTTTCATTGGTCACGAGGATATCCTCGCCCATTCGCTTCTCATATCGGACTACAGCAGGCAAGGCTAGACCATGCGCCGAAGCAAAGTATTCCACCGAGCCTGCATGATTCACCTTCTGCTTGTCGACGGCCGTCTCGATCAAAAAGCTGATCCGCAAAGGAACGCCATCAGAAGATCTCAGCCACAATTCGCCGCGCAACGGCAGACGCATCAGCTCGCGCCCCTCGAATACATCAGCAGCCTCGCCTTTGGTTCTGTAGTTTAGCCGGATCACTTCATCCGCACCGATCCGTTCCGTGCCCTGCAGGGTCAACTCAATCGTGCCGAGATTGCGGCGCCGGAATAGCTGGATCATCTGGCCCACATCGGTGACCGCGCCGATCTGGCCGTGCTTTTCGAAATCCTCGAGCAAGCGCTTGCGCAAGCGGTCATCCTCGGAAGTCATGTTGACCGCGAGTGTTTGTCTGGCTTTCACCCGCTCCTTCACAGTCCGGCCGTCCACCTTCGTCACCAGCCGGAATTCGCGCAAGATTCCACCGGGTTCCCCGAGCGGGGCGAAACCGTATTCTGAGACGATCTCGCGCTCTATGTAACGTGGCTTGGGCGGTTCCAGCGCTGCTTTGCCGATTCGCGGCCGGAAGCGCGGTGGATTCCTGCGTCCCTTGTGATACAGGATCTCCTGACCTATCACCCTTGGGGCGAGATAGGAGAAGACGTCGGCCTGCTCGGTCAGTTTCTCGACCAGCTCAGGTGGAGGAGGCTGCCCGGTTCCGGGAGCGATCTGGAAGAACAAAATCGCCGTAAGGGCGATCATAATGTCAGTGTATCGTTCTGTGTGCTGGCAGGTAAAATTGGAGTTCTCATGAAACAGCGTACTTGGATGCCGTGGGCCGGCGCGCTCACCTTGATGGCTATGCCCTTGGTTTGTTCCACGCAGGCCGCAGCAACAAGGCCGCCCAAGGAGACATCAGTGGATCGAGTGGCACTGCTTGTCTCGGAATGGACTCGCGCCAAGACTGGTATTCAGGAATACATCGACGCGATGCCCGAGGACGGAATTAGGTTCAAGCCGACGCCCGAGATCCGCAGCTTCGCGGAACAGATGCTTCATATTGCAGGCCTGAGCAGCGCCCAAGTGGATGAGACGGTCGAGTTCTTCAAGATGAAGATGTCCCGGTCGGTTCTGTTAGGTAAGGCTTTGGAGCACCATGCGCATCATCGGGGCCAAACTACTATCTACCTTAGATTGAAGGGCGTGACGCCTCCTAGTGAGCGGCTCTTTTAGGCCCCTATCAAGACTCCCATCAAGACCCTTATCAAGAGAAGTTGCGTTTTACCTTTCGCTCCGGCTAGAATCCAATACCATGACATCTACTTCGATAGAGCAGAAAGTGAAGCAGATCATCGTCGAACAGTTGGGAGTGGATGAGGCCCAAGTCGACGATACTGCTTCTTTCGTGGACGATCTTGGCGCCGACTCCCTCGACATAGTCGAGCTCGTCATGGCTTTCGAAGAAGCTTTCGACCTCGACATCCCTGACGAGGATGCGGAAAAGATCATCACGGTCAAAGACGCCATCGAATACATCAAGGCAAAATCCACCAAGTAGTTCCTCCTTCCATTCGGTGTTCTCCGACGGGGGTCCTGGTCCCGCCGGTTACAATGGAGTTGTAGAGCCCATCCACGGAGTTATTCATTTTGTCCCGTAGAGTCGTCGTCACTGGCGTGGGGATTGTGTCCCCCCTCGGCATCGGCACGGAAGTGTCCTGGAAAGCCTGCAAAGAAGGCAAGAGCGGCATCCGGCGCATCACGCAATTCGATCCGCACGGCTTCAATTCACAGATCGCGGGTGAAGTCGACGGCTTCGATCCACTGAATTGGGTCGAGAAGAAGGAAGCCCGCAAGATGGGGAGATTCATCCACTTCGCTGTCGCCGCCTCCGAGTTCGCCATCCGCATGGCAAATCTGGGAGTTGATCCGGAGGATGGGGATCGCACTGGAGTCTACATCGGCAGTGGCATCGGGGGTTTCGAAATCATCGAGCGGGAGCATAAGAATCTGCTCGAAAAAGGCCCGGGACGCATCTCGCCGTTCTTCATTCCGGCGACGATCATCAATCTTGCTTCGGGTTACGTTTCGATCCGAATTGGAGCCAAGGGGCCGAACTCGGCAGTCGCCACGGCCTGCGCCACGAGCACGCACGCTATCGGCGACGCCTTCCGCCTGATCCAGCATGACGAAGCCGATGTCATGATTTGCGGAGGGGCCGAGGGCTGCATTACGCCGATGGGCGTCGGCGGATTCGCCGCCATGCGCGCACTCTCGCAGCGCAATGACGATCCTGTGCACGCCTCCCGTCCCTGGGACAAGGACCGCGACGGCTTCGTGGTCGGAGAAGGGGCAGGCGTTCTGGTGATTGAGGATCTCGAGCACGCCCAGCGGCGAAACGCTCCGATTCTGGCCGAAGTATGCGGGTACGGCATGAGCGCCGATGCCTACCACATCACCTCGGGGGCCGAAGACGGCGACGGAGTTGTGCGCGTGATGAACCGCGCGCTAGCCGACGCTGGTATCCCGCCTTCCGCCATTGACTACATCAACGCGCACGCCACCTCGACCGAAATCGGCGACCGCCTCGAAACCATCGCCATCAAACGCTGCTTCGGAGAACATGCCAGGAAGCTGGCCATCAGCTCGACCAAGTCCATGCACGGCCACCTGCTCGGCGCCGCCGGCGGGCTCGAAGCAGGCCTCTCCGTGCTCGCCCTGCGGGACCAGGTCGCGCCTCCCACCATCAATCTCGCGAACCCCGACCCCGACTGCGATCTTGACTATGTGGCGCATACCGCGCGCCCGATGAAGATCGACTATGTGCTCTCCAACTCGTTCGGGTTCGGCGGCACCAATGGTTGTCTGATCTTCCGAAAGTTCGAGAATTAGCAGGATGCTGAAAAGATCTGAGAATGAGGTGGCGCAGACACTCTCCACCAAGCACAGCCAAGAACGCTTCGTTCCGCCAGGGACGGGGCGGTTCTCCGCAGGAGGCGGCATGCCGCCCCGCCAGGGGCTCGTGTCTGCCGCACCCCGAATCATCGGGGGGCCCATCCTCAAGCAATGCGACATGGGTCGAGACGAGTCTCGATCCGGCAGGCAGGAGTGCCTGCGCCACGGGTTATGAAGATCGTAGTGGCCATCAAACAGGTGCCCTCGCGGGATTCGCAGTTGAGAATCAATTCGAGCGGCCGTTGGATCGACACCTCCGACGTCGCGCCGGAGATCAACGAGCCGGATGCCTATGCGTTGGAAGAAGCCCTCCAGCTCAAGGAGAAGCACGGCGGCGAGGTGATCGCGCTGTGCGCCGGTCCCGCGGGCGCTGGGCAGACCATTCGCGAAGCGCTCGCCAAAGGGGCCGACCGCGCGATCCATATCGAAGAGGAAGATCTCGGGCGTTTTGATAATCTCGGTGTGGCTCGATTGCTCGCCGAAGCTTGTGCCGCGGAGAGTCCGGATCTCTTTCTCACCGGCCTGCAATCGGATGATTTGGGATATGGACAGACCGGCGTCATCGTGGCCGAGCTGCTCGGCCTGCCGCACTCGACCATCATCATGCAGGTCGAGAAAACTGATAGCGGTATCCGCGTCAAGCGCGAGCTGGAAGACGGCTGGTTCCAGCACATCGACCTGCCGCTGCCTGCGGTGTTGACCATCCAGAGTGGGATTAGCAAGCTCCGGTACGCGACCCTGATGGGAATCAAGAAGGCAAAGACAAAAGAGATCAAACGGCTCACTGCGACGGAGGTGGGTGTCTCCCCCGAGGCCTCCGTCAAGCTGGAAAAGCTATACCACCCCCACCGCTCCAAGCAGACTACGATGATTGAGGGCTCCGCCAAAGACCAGGCGGCGAAACTGGTGCAGATTCTCAGGCACGAGGCGCGGGTGCTATGAGCGTTCTGGTTGTGACGGAGCAATCGCGAGGCGCCTGGCACAGAATGTCGTGGGAGGTGCTCGCTGCCGGGCAAAGCCTTGGTCTGCCGCTTTCTGCCGCGGTCGTGGGCCACAACATTGGTGAGCTGGCTTCAGAGTTGGCCGGCAAGAAGCTTGACAAGGTTTTCGCGGTGGATCACGAGCTGCTTGCCGATTACACTGCCGATGCCGTCACGGCGGCGCTGGCACAGTTGATCGAGTTGGCGAAGCCGTCGCTCGTCCTGTTTCCACACACCTACCAGGTACGCGACTTCGCACCCAAACTGGCGACGCGCTTAAGCCGGGTGCTCGTCAGCGACGTAGTGAAGATCCAGGCCGACGGCGAAGGATTCCTGATGGTTCGGCAACTGTTTCAGGGCAAGCTGAGCGGCGACTTCCGCACCGCCGGTCTTGCGCCGCACTTGGCGAGTGTGCAAGCGAGCGCATATCGGGCCGACCTGATCGAGGCCGGCACGGCTGCCATCGAAAAGTTTTCGCCCACGATCGACACGACCAACGTACGAGCCCGGCCCCAGCAGCCATTTCGTGAATCTCAGCGCGCCGTGGACTTGACCGCGGCCGGGCTGATTGTCGCGGTGGGCCGCGGCATCAGGGAGAAGGAGAACATTGCGCTCGTCGAGGAGCTTGCGAAGACAATGGGAGCGGAGCTGGCGGCTTCCCGGCCGATCTGCGACAACGGCTGGCTGCCGATGGAGCGGCAGGTGGGCAGCTCTGGACAGACGGTGTCGCCCAAGGTGTACCTGGCGGTCGGGATCTCTGGGGCGATCCAACATCTGGTTGGGATGAAGGGCTCGAAGACCGTTGTGGCGATCAACAAGGATTCGAATGCACCCATCTTCGAAATCGCCGATTACGGTATCATCGGCGACTTGTTCGAGGTCGTCCCTGCGCTAATCGAGGAAGTGAAGAAGGCCAGGTAAGACGGCTATGGTGACGATCGGCATCTTGATCGGCACTCTTATTCTGTACCTCCCCACACCGCATGGCGCGTACGTGGCAGCCGACAGCCGTCACGACGGCGGCGACCCCGCTCAAGCCGATCAAGCTCAGAAAGTGTTCCTGTGTGGGCCGCACGCGGTGTGCGCAATATCGGGCGCGATGCGTCTCAATGTCGCGGTGGACACTCCGGGTGGGACACAGGAGGGCACTCTCGATTTGAGCCAGCTCCTGGCCAGTGTGAGTACGGAGCTTGGTGACGGATCTTCGGAGGAGATCGCACGGCGGTTAGCTTACAGAATGCAAGCCGGTATAGAGCCGTTTTGGCGCCGGCATCTCGAGGACCAGCGAGTGGCCCAACCGATGAGCTTGCGGTTGGGCGCGCAGGCTCTGGCCACAGTTCTATTGGCGCGGCGCGAAGCGAACGGACGGAACTATCTGGCGCAGATTCAATTGCAGTTCAGCGAGGAGCGGCATCCCGAGGGAGGATGGGTGCATCGGCTACGATCACCCTATATTCATGTGGCCGATGGGGCGCGACCGCTGGCGCAGGGCAAGACGCTGTGCATGCGGATCAATCCGGAAGAAAAGCCGGCGGCGAAGACGCGCGAACAGACATTGGAGTCAATCCGTGCGCTATTCTCTCGGGCGCAAGAAATTCCGAGTTGCGCTTCGGTGATCGGCGGACTGGTGGACGTCGCCGTGATCGAAGCGAATGAAGCGAATGCGGCGCGGTGGCTGACCCGGAAATCAGAGACTACTTCGAAGCCTGCGCCTGCGCCATTGGACCGATGACCGGCAGCGTATACTGCTCGCCGTTGTAGGCCTTATACATCAGGAACACCCAGCACAGGAATCCTCCTAGCCAGATGAGCATGCTGAGGCTCGATACGAGCAGGCCAAGAATCCCCGACATGGTGGACACAATCGTGGCCAAAATCGTGGTGAGAATCACCCCGCCGAATCCAATCACGATGAAGGCGATGTGAAAGAAAATCGACTGGAATGCGTGAAACCGGATGCGCGGATTGGTGTTGTAGGGCGATACCACCAGGAAGATTACTCCCGTGATGAGGCCAGCCAAGTAGCATAGCGCGGATGCTACGTTGTCGGAAATACCGCTGGATGTGGCCGGGGCGGTCGCGGTCGTAGAGCTTCCCGAAGCCCCGGAAACCTGGGCGCCGCACTTGTCGCAAAAGGTTCCGGTCACATTGTTTCCACAGCTAGCGCAAAATGCCATAGGGCCTCCTTCTTGAAAACCTGAGTTTCATCAAGGTTACTCCCGCCTGCGTCCGGATTCAAGTCCCTTGGCGACTTTCGGGAGACTTTATAGACGTTTGAGGATTGTTTTGGCCAAAGCGATGCCCTTTTCGCGGCCTTCGGGAACCATGCGCAGATCGATCTGCACGCCCGTGGCGCCTTTGGTGAAGACGAGGATCGAGTTCATGGGTCCGAAGACGGCATCGTCGCCGATCCCTTGCAGGTCCCGATTGTCGGTGGCCTGAGCAGCGGAGAAAAGCTTCGTGGCGCCGAGAAGGACGCGCCCGTTTTCCCACTCGACGGTAATCGACAAGTAGGCGCCACCGCCGGTTGCAGCGGTGATCAATTCCTTAGTGAGTTTCTCGACCTGTCTGAGATTCGCCTGTTGATCCTTACCGGGTTCCGGGAGTTTGGAGAGGTCTGGCGGTTTAACCTCGGACGGCTTGCCGAAATAGTGGCAATCGTCACCTCGGGATTCCGTGCGCTCGATGGTGGCCTGCAAAATCTCGGAAGCCTCCTGCGCGGTGAGAAGCGAGCAAGGGTCGACGCGGCGGGCAGCGGGAGTGTTGCTGGTTATTTTGTCAAGGTCAACACCGCGCTCCCTGGCGGTCTCGACGACGGCATTCTTAACGCGGTACCCAATATAAAAGACGGCAGCCATTCCTGTGACCAGCAGCAAGCCGAAGATACCGAATACGATGAGTAATACTTTGCCGAGGCCGCTGGACTTGGGCGCGGCAGGCGCCGCGTGGCTGTTCGGCGCGGCAGCGGCCGGTTGGCTAATCGACGCTGCAGGTGCTGCAGGCCCTATGGCGGCTCCGCATTGGGCGCAAAATCCACCGGTATCGGGAACGGGTTTGCCGCAACTGGTACAGAATCGAGCCATGGATGCCATGATATCCTCAGTCAACGCCGGATTCAACGTTGACTGGCATCAGCGACGCGCGACAGACCGGCCTTAGGGCGAAGGCCGCGCGGTTAGTACTCTCGTTCACGCCGACGGTAACGTGGCGTGATCCGTCTTCACCTCATTGGCCGAGCTCGTGACAGGCCGTGCAAGTATTAACCGCCTTACGTTCGCGGTGACAATCAACGCAAGCCTTCATGGTGTGTTCGAAGCCGGCTTCCCAGGTTTCCTTTTCGCCAACGGCTCCGTGGCAGGAACGGCATTGGATTTTCGCCGGCCCGGTGTGGCGCGCGTGACTGAACACGACGAAATCCGCGGCGCGGAAGTGTCGCTGCGCGGGAAACTTCTCGAGGCCAGGCGCAAGATTCTGATGGCATCCGCGGCAGAAAGAGGAACTGGGGAATCCAGCACGCTCGCCTTTGGACGCACCAGGGTGACAGGATTTGCAGTCGAGTTTCAGGGACGAGTGCACGCGATGCGAGAACCCTCCCGCCGTCACGATTGCTACGGCAACGAGAAAGCTACCAGCGCATCGGAGTACGTGCTGTTGTATTTGTTGCCGCCTCCCGCGGCGATGACGATAAACTGTTTCTTCGTCTTCTTACCAAGATACGTCGCCGGCGAGGCATGCGCACTGGCGGGGATTCGGGTGACCCACAACTCTTTGCCGGTCTTGCTGTCGAACGCCCGGAAGCGGCTATCGTTGGTGGCGCCGATGAATACGAGTCCCCCAGCGGTGGTAAGGCTGCCGCCGAGGTTGGACGTGCCGGTGGGAGGGATGCCTTTCTCGATCAACTCGTCCACTACACCAAGCACGCTGCGCCAGCGGAAGTCGCCTGCGTTCATATTCACGGCGTTAAGCCGTCCCCATGGCGGTTTTTGGCACGGGTTCAGTTTCTGATCCCAAAAGCGCGAATTTATGGACCCGGCTCCTTGCGACCGATACGGAATGATCGAACCCTCGGGCCGCTTGGCCATTTGCTGCACGAAGCCCACATCCATCGTGTTCACGTATAAAGTTTGCGTCTCGGGGTCATAGGAGCCGCCGCCCCAGTTCGCTCCTCCGTTGGTCGAAGGAAACAGTACGGTCTTTCGCAATCCAATCGGCGTGTAAAGGCCACCAAAAACCGCGCCCTCGATCAGCTTCTGACAGTAAGCTCGTGATTCCGGAGTCACCTCGGTGAGCTCATCCATGGTCATAGACTGCCGCGTCAACGGAGGAGGCTTCAGGGGAAAAGGCTGCGTCGGCCAAGCTTGTTCGCCGGGAACTTCGCTCGGCGGGACCCTGCGCTCTTCGATGGGGAACAGCGGGTTGCCGGTGACGCGATCAAACAGGTAGACCCAACCAGTCTTGGTGATTTGGGCGACGGCGGCGACCTTCTTACCTTCGCGCGTCACATCGATCAGCATCGGCTGAGCCGGCAAATCGTAGTCCCAGATGTTGTGATGAATGGTCTGGAAGTGCCAGAGGCGTTTTCCGGAGTTGGCATCGAGGGCAACCAGAGAGTCTCCGAAGAGGTTTGCTCCTTTGCGGTCACCTCCGTACAGGTCGGTCGATGGCGATGTGAGCGGCAGGAAGACCATGCCGCGTTCCTGGTCCACACTAAGAATCGACCAGGCGTTCGCGCCACCGCGATCCTTCCATGAGTCGCCCTCCCACGTATCGTGACCGAACTCGCCGGGTTGGGGGATGACGTGGAACCGCCACACGAGCTTACCGGTGGCCGCATCAAAGGCGCGAACATCTCCACTGGGTCCTTGGGGCTCGCCGTCGGAAACCAGCGATCCGCAAATCACCAGGTTCTTATAGATAGCCGGTGGCGAAGTCATCCCCATGCCGCGCTTGGGGAACTTATCGCCGACGCCCTGCCGCAGGTCGATCACGCCGCCCTTCCCGAACGACGGGTCGGGTTCGCCAGTTGCAATGTCGATCGAAAACAAACGCGCATCGAGCGTCCCATAGAAGAAGCGCTTCTTCGTCCCTTCCTTCCAAAGAGCGCCGCCACGGTTGATGTAGAGGTTGTAGGGCTTGGTCATGTCGAGTTTTGGGTCGAAAGCCCACTTCTGTTGACCAGTCTCTGGGTCCAGGGCGACGACGCGGTTGAACGGCGTGGTGACATAGAGCACGCCATCGTCGACGAGCGGTGTGGACTCGAAGGTGCTGCGGACCGGCATCTGCGAACCATCGCTGATCTCGCCGGTCTTGAAGGTCCAGGCAACCTTCAGCTTCTGGACGTTCGAGGCATTGATCTGCTTCAGCGGCGAATACTTCTGGCCGCCTGAATCGCCGCCGTAATAAGGCCATTCCTGGGCGAAGGCTGGAATAGAAACAAGGGTAAGGATGACTCGGTAACGCATCGAGTCATTATCTTACCGTGGCGCAGGCACTTTGCGCGCCGCGTCGAGCCTCATCTCAGCGCTTGCCCACGTAGGAGTAAGTCGCTACTTAGGCATCGTTAAGAAATAACATTTCCATCTTAGAATGTTTTGGGCTATCCTGGAAGTAGTGGATACCCTTACTGGAGTTCGCCGCCGCTTTGCCGCCTTGGAACCGGTGTTGGATGAGA
>Ga0187893_10003082_pt1 | contig 34784 bp, 24 predicted proteins | sample MA1701074metaG_FD_139574 | JGI IMG/M metagenome (GOLD analysis project Ga0187893, IMG submission 139574) | White microbial mat communities from a basaltic lava cave in the Kipuka Kanohina Cave System on the Island of Hawaii, USA - MA170107-4 metaG ...
AAATTGGGGTACCGGGAATTAAACGAGGCGAGCAAGGGATAGCGAACCTAGAGTAGGCGTAAAAGCTAAGCCATCTTGCTGAGGACTGATCAATCTTCCCTGAATGGGGATTCCCGAAAGGGCATGGCTGAGGGTTCGTGTGTATGCCAAGCAAGAAGTCTGCACGAATAGTCTGCGGAGAAGGATCTTTTTGGGTAACGCCGAAGCAGTTTTGGCGATGGGTCCGAGAATCTCTTGTGGAATTTAACGGAGAGCGTCCCCTTTCGGGAACCTATCACGGTCGCTTGGATGACTTTCTTATCACAATCGAGCACACGATACTGGACGCCAGTTCTCCAATGCACCTCCATGAGGCACTACGAATCAAGCGAAAGATAAAACGCCGGAGCAATTAGGCAAAGTTCGTCTCTGCATTCCAACGGCGGCTCTCGCGCTTACGAGGTTCAGGAGAAATTGATTAAGCAAGCCCGACGCGAGGACCGAAATCATTCGTTTCTGAAATCTTCAGAGGTCGATGTTGAGAATGGGTTTGGGATTTCTTTGCGCTGGACAACTAATTCGAGGACTACTTGAAGTTTGCGCCTATGGCTCACCGATGAAACCATAATCCAACGATTCCCACTGTTCCAATCCATCCTTAGGCGGCACATTACCTTCCCACAGGCTTATTGGCATCTGTCACAAGTTAGGAGCAGAAGACCTGGAAAGCTCGCATGAACAGAAGCGGAATGTCACTATCCAGCATTTGATAAAGGTGTGTCTTTGGAAGTCTTCTATATGGGAAAACACTCAAATCGTTGAGAGTTTTTACATGGAATATCCCTCCTGCGGGACGGGGTTCACTACCGGGCTTCGGGTACGCCTCCGACTTAGACTTCCGGCACAGTCTTGTGCTCAGCGTTGTGTATGATTTACCCTTTGCTAAACCTCTGGGCTACCTTTCACACCCACTCTGAATGCCGACGTTCTGAACACAAAAGTGGCGCAACGGAAAATTGGAAAGATCTATCAACGGCAGGGAAGTGTTTGCGTCCGACCCACGCGTATGTCAGCTTCCTTGAAGCACATTTTCTAGTAATTAGATCAACGCAGGTGGATTAACCACTCGTCCCCATTGTCGCACTTATTAAGTAATAATGAAGCGATTACGCAAGGTGACATATGACTCGACGACGATTTCTTAACCGAATGGGCATTCTCTCTGCTCTCGTGGTTAGGGCAACAGACGCAGTCATGTTAGCAGACAATTCCAGCAGGAAAGTACCTCGCGTTAAGACCTTTACCGAAACTTTCAGGGCGAATGATGGGCACTGGATGGCTTATCGAAGTGAGTTGATACACGACTTAGCGAACGACTGCATGCTGCTCCGGCCTATTCGCACCAACGGTTCCTACTATTGCTGGACGAGTCCGGGCAAGCCCGGCCAAAGGCCTGAATATGGTCTTTTCGGCGATGCTACTGGAGCGGTCGCTTCCGTAGATGTTGGTTTAGCCTCAGGCTCTTTTGGTAATGACTCGGGTAACATTCGTATCTTTGTAGGATACAACCCAAACCCGGATCAATATGTCACTTTGTGGTCGAGGAATCATGTCCGTGCTTCTGATCTGAAGCCGGAAGGGACAACCATTCGAGCGTCGTTGATAGACTCGGAATGGCCCAGAGAGACGAGTACCAAAAACTTTGGCTTTACTGTCGACAGGACCTTCGTGTTCAGCCACCTGAGCGAGTTTGGTGTCACCCATGATGGACGATGGAATGGTAAGGATGATGGGGTGTTGTGGTTTGATAACGCCGCGATAATTGTGTCTGACACTTGAAGCCAAAGAAAGCCAACAGTCGACGATTATCACTAGTTGGGGGAGGGGCTCACGACGCTTCCAGCGCAAAGGAGGATGAAGAAGTCGCTCAGTGACGCTGATCGGCAACCTAGTCAGGCAGCTAGTGCCGCTACTGAAGCGAAGCGCGAGGCGATCCGGTATCAGACCTTAATTGATTCTGCCTAATACAATATGGAAAAGAGAACAATGGCTTCTATCGAGACTGAAGAGCTCAAGAGGAAATGTCGGGGTGTTCAGGTGATACTGGCGACTCCATTTAACGAAAGTGATGCGCTAGATGAGCTGGGCCTGAGGAGGAATATTCGTTATGTCCTTAGTCGTGGGGTACAGATCCTAACGACCATGGGGACGAATAGTGAATTCTTTGCAGTGAGCCCAGAAGAGCACCAAAGAATTATCAAGGTGGTTGTGGAGGAAGCTCGAAGTAGTAACGCTCTGGTTGTTGTGGGCACATCCTCTACCAGTACCAAAGTCGCGATAGAGCTGAGCCAATACGCTGAAAGGTGCGGGGCAGATGCAGTCATGGTAGCCCCACCTTATTACATGCCGGCGAACCCTGCAGAAATCCTGGCGCACTACCAAGAGCTTAACCGATCTGTTGGCATTGGCATTGTGCTCTATTATATGCCCCAGGTTCACCGTGGACATATGAGTCTCCAATTGCTCAGCGATCTGGCCTCAATGGAAAAAGTAGTTGGGATCAAGTGGTGTGAGCTCGACCTTCATCCTTTTACGACTGCAGTTAGACATCTTGGGCAGAAGATCACATTTATCTCAGGGTATGGTGAGCACCTCGCGCCGTATACGTACATGTTAGGGGTCAACGCTTATTCATCCACCATTGCGGCCTACGCTCCAGAGTTCTCGGTTGAGTTGCATCGTGCCGGAATGAACCAAGAATGGGATAAAGTCATGCAAATGGCCCTTCAAACATTCGAGCTTTACGATTTTGCTGTGAGAACGGGCGTGGGAATGGCTCTCACGAAGGAGGCTTTGAAGATCGCGGGATTAGCCGCGGGACGTTTGCGACTTCCAATGAGTTCTGTCTTGACGGATGCCGATCGAAAACAGCTGGCACAGATACTCAGAGGGTTTGGGGTTTCTGAGGAGACGATGTAGGGCGCGTGTTCTAGTCGAGTTCGGATGTCACGAGTGTGTGGACTTAGGACAGAGCATATGAATTGTCCATAGTGTTGAGGAACGACCGTGAAAAGATTTCTTTTACTTCTAACGATAGGTCTGGCAGCTGGCTATTCGTTACGCCTGTCGATCTTCGGTAATCAGGCAAGTGTGCCCAAAGAAGCTATACCGAAGATTAGCACACCTTTTGACGTAATTCCGTATTTGCCTGGAGGTGCTGGGGCCTATTTCCACGGCCCGTCGACAATTGTTGCGTCCAATGGAGATGTGTTAGTGGCAACTGCCATGGGAAGGACTCATGGAATCGGCGTCATCGTTCAAGCTCGAAGCAAAGATGGGGGGGAGACTTGGGCAAACTCAGACCGAGGAGCGTATGAAGGCGTCGTATACGATCATGCACTTACCAACAAGGGTGGGAGCGCATACAATCCGGCTTACGCGCTGGCTCCAAATGGAAATGTAATTCTGGTGGTCCAAACAACCGCCGTTGATCGGCTCAAAGAGGAAGGAGAAGCGGCTGGCTTCGGGGGTTATATTTACCTGCTGAGCTCAGATCACGGTATGCAATACCGTTATAAAGGATATGTCGATTCTTCAAACCCTAAAAGGGTTGGTGCAGTGACGACGAACATTCTTACACGCAAAAGCACTTTATATCTTCTTTCTGCCAGTTATGGATATGGCTGTCTACTCTACGTGAGTCAGGACAATGGCGAAACGTGGCAGATGCGCAGCGCTGTTTTTCCACCTGACAATATTTCAGCTCCCCTATGGTATCCGACATTTACGTTCCTTCCTGACGGCAGCATTTACGTCCTGGCGCTAGCACGGATGCCAGATAATAGTGAGGCCAACTATACCAGAGTGAGCTCGGATGATGGCAAAACCTGGGGACCGATTCGATTAGCAGACGGAATTTCTGTGCGCCATCCGGTTCTAAACTGGGTTGGAAAGACTCTCGTGGTTCATGGAAGGCATACCCCGACTCAGGATGTGGTGATCCATTATTCATTTGATGAAGGCCGGACCTGGCACCCAAGGCAAATCATTGAGGACTATGATTCTGACGGCGGGTACTCCAGTTCAGTTCAGGTTGGCGACAAGCTCTTCGTCGCATTTAGTTCAGACGCACGCAAACAACCATTGCCACGAACAGATCCTAGTAGTCCTTCGATGCGCATTTGCCGGATACGTGGCCTGTTTATTCGTCCTTGAGCACTGGCTGTCGCGCCGGTCGCGCACTTCGCGAACCATCTACATCGTGTGCAGCCAGCCAGCCTTCCAAAAGTTGTCATTGCGTTCTGCAACTGGAGATATCAATGAAAAGACGGGCACTTCTGACTCTTGGGGGCGCAGCAGTTATTTGTGGCATAACGAAAGCACGGCGAAGCTACTCGTGGGAACTAGAGCGACAAACTGACGCTCGGAATTGGCCAAAGGTAAAGACATTTGTTGAAACGTTTAACCAAAACGACGGTCATTGGCTTCCGTGGCGCTGTGAGCTGCGACATGATGCTATCAAGCATCGGATGTTGCTGAAACCTACTCGCACTGATGGAGCCTTCTATTGCTGGACTGGAACGGCTCGACCTGGACAGCGCTATGATTATGGCTTGTTTGGAGATGCAACCGGGCTGGTCGCGTCTATAGATGTTGGCCTAGCTTCCGGTTCCTTTAGTGAAGACTCAGGCAATGTTCACATATTTATCGCGTATTGCCCTACTCATAGGCACTTCTTGACGTTGTGGTCGAAGGCTTACGTACAGGCATCGAAGCTCACGGAAAAAGGGACCACAATACGCTGCCCTCTCGTTGAGTCAGAATGGTCCACGGGGGGTAAGGATGTCCTAAGCTTCGAGTATCCCTACGTTCCAGCAGTAGACCGTGCCTATGTGTTCAGCCATCTTGACGAATTCGGCGTGACTCACAACAAACAATGGAACGGTAAGGATGATGGCGTCATCTGGTTTGACAATGTCTCACTTAGTACCCCCTGACAAGCCTTCCCTAAGTCTAGCTTCAATGCTTTGCTTCTGCTCTTTGTCAGACCGATGGCCGTCAGTGTGATTGACTGGTCGAGTTCCAATTGACATTGCTACGGTTGCTTCTTTCCTGCTCGCGATGAGAATCGTCACGTACCTGGACTTCTTAGAAAGAACCCAAGGCCCGAAGAGGGCTCTTGTCCCCATAGTCAAAGTCGCCTTGGCGGGAATTGTTCTAAACTGAGTGTTGGAGGTCCAGACACGCTAGCGGGCTGGACAAAGGAATGAGACACTGGACGATTAAATGCCCCGTTTGTAAAGTTGACTTCAAAACGGTCGACTCTGGGATTTGCGGCGCTTGTGGTACTAGGTTAGTTGTCAGTTACGCGGCTTCATCTAGACAGCGAGAGAGCAATACTTTGTCGGGGCGGGGACTCTGGCGTTATAGGCACCTCCTGCCAGTCTCTGATGACCTTACCCCGATCACCATGGGAGAGGGCGATACACCTTTAGTGCGGAGTTGCTGGATCGGACCTTCCGTCGGATTTAAGGAGCTCTATTTCAAACTAGAGTTTTGTAACCCCACGGGATCATTCAAGGATCGGATCGCTTCATTGATGGTGAGTCGATGGGCGTCGGAAGGGGTAAGTACGCTTTTGTGCATCACGTCAGGTAATGCGGGATCCGCGATTGCAGCGTACGGCACCAGGGCCGGACTTCGTTCGATCATTCTTTACCTTGCAGAAGCTCCTCCTAGCAAGAGCTTACAGATGCACGCCTATGGAGCGAGCGTCCTCGTTCTAGAGGGAATCAGTGAGTCGCCGGGAAACCTCAACCGGGTGTTCTCAGATATGTTTGCGCTAGGAAGATCCCACAACTGGGGAGTCGTAGTCATGTCCCATCGCTTCGACCCGATTAATGTCGAGGCCTACAAGACCATAGCTTTTGAGATATGTGATGAGCTTCAGACGTCTAGGCCTGATGTCCTCTACTCGCCAGTCGGAGGAGGCGGCCTCTTTGCCGCGATCTGGAAAGGCTTTGGAGAGCATGACACCTCGAGGTATGAGCCTTACAAGCCGCGAATGATAGCTGTTCAACCTGCCGGAGCGGCATCGGTGGCCGCGGGCATTGCGGATGGCAAAGACGATGCGGTTCCAGTTCCCGTGAATAGTCGTATCTCGGGTGTTTCAGCACCTCATTCAAGCGATGGAAATCTCGTCATAAAAGCGATCAAAGAAACCGGTGGACATTGCTCGTGTCCCACGGATGACGAAATCTACCAGGCTCAATCGCAGTTAGCCGAGAAGGAAGGTCTATTTGCGGAACCTGCTGGTGCCGTCGCTGTTGCTGGGTTTATTAAGGACGCCAGCGAAGGCAGGATAGATACAAATAATCGAGTTGTTTGCATTGTATCTGCATCAGGTTTCAAAGATAGTGAAGCCGCAACCCGTCTCTTTATGAACCAGTCCATCAAAACGATTCGCTTTGATGAGCTGGACAGGATCGCAGGTCTGGTTGGTGTATGAAAGTGTCGACATCATTTAGAAGCAGTCTGGAACGTTGGTTTGCAATGAAATGACGTTTTTGGGCTTGACTGCACATTGATACACCCGATGGAGCAGCACGGCCGAGGCACTGCCAGTCTCTGCGATACGGTCGACTTAAGAATAGGCAGCCTCAATAATCGCAGCCGGCGCCACCAATCTCGGAGCTCATCATGTATGTCTTTATGTTGTTTGGTCTTCAGATTGATTACATCAACACAACTAAGGCTTGGTTAGCGCTCACTGGTGGTAGGTTGGGGTCGGTTTAGCTGGGCGCACATCGCTCGGAGCGTTAGCGACCCAGCCAGCGCTGTGAGGAAATGCTGACGAATGGCAACAATATATTGAAGAGTTAGGCGAATCTTACGAGTTGTATTCCGACCGGGTTTATGACTTTGCCAAATTGTCCTGACAGTTTGTGCGTCTCGAATTCTTTGTTAACGAAGATATTTCTGAGCATTCTAGTTGTTTCTCTGCTAGTCCTGCCCAGTGCTATTGTTTCATCCACGCTTCCGATTCGAACTCAAATCACCGTTGTGAGTGACGAAAGGCATCCAGAACGATTTGGCACCTATGTCAGGGAGATCTTAGCCACAGAGGGTTTTCTTGGAGTTAAGCTTGTCAGCTTAGGTGACTTAGACTCACACGTTCTAATGAACAGCGGCGTACTGATTCTTACAGAGAGCCGCTTCAATGGTGTGCAGCTGAAGGAAATAACCCAATGGGTCAAGAGCGGAGGTAGGGTAATAGGATTGAGGTCGGATCCGCGCTTGGCGGGGATGTTTGGCTTGCGCTATCGTTTTGAAGGGTTCGAGAGTGGATATCTGCGAATGAATCTAGGGTCCCGTCTGGGACAGGGAACGGAGGCGGAGGCACTACAGTTGCACACGCGCTCCGACCTGTACGATCTGGAAGGTGCTGAAGCGGCTGCTTACCTGTTTCAAGCACTAACTGACAGACCGAGATTTCCTGCCATCGCAACGCATCGGTACGGTGAGGGCAAGAGCATCCTTTTCACCTACAACCTTCCGAAGAACATCGTCTTGACCCGTCAGGGCGATCCGAACGAGACGGATAAAGAAAGCGATTTTGTCAGAGGACCCCTTCGAGGAAGCGATCTCTTTGTCGGAATGATAGACAACGAGCGCCGCGCGATTCCTCAGGCGGATATCCAACAAATGATTTTTTCAAAGGCTCTAGCCTCACTACTCGCGGAATATCAGCCTGTACCATTGGTTTGGAAATTCCCGAACGCTAAACGGTCAATCATGATCATGACAGGCGACCATCATGGAGGAATCGATGAGCCGGTGGTCGAAGAAATGCAGTTGGTCGAGAAGTATGGCGGCTCAATGACAATCTATGTCATGAGCGAAACCCGATGGGAGTGTAGCGATGCACCTTCAGCCACGAGGGAGACTCAACCGAGTCGGCAAACCATTCTAAGCTGGAAGCGAGGACGACATGAGGTAGCTCAGCACATCAATCTCTATGGACTTGAAGAGCCCGGCACTAATTACCTTCCCGCAGCAGCAGCCGAAGCAGCCATAGCCCAGTCACAGAGAGCTTTCCATGCGAAGTATGGCATACGACCGAGAACAGTCAGGACGCATGGGATCCAATGGGTGGGCTGGGTCGAGCAGGCTCGTATCTATGCAGACCATGGGATTCAGATGGGATTAGATTTTGTCAGCATAGGTTCGCCGAAGCGTTCCATGGGCTACATGTGTGGAAGTGGCATGGCAATGCGCTTTGCGGACGAAAAAGGGCGAGTATTGAACGTCTTCCACCAGCCGACCCTCTTTGAGGACGATGTGCTCCTTTCTCAGCCGCCCACGAAAACGAAGCTCTTAGCCACTCCGCGATGCCCACATCAGGAACCAATTCCCGGCATGGACCAAGAATTTGACGGTTTGTCGACAAGCGACGCCCTACTGCGAGTTGAACGAATGTTCAACGACAGTGTCAATCGCTACCACACACCGATGTCATTCAATATCCATCCGCCATTTATGGCCAATTTTTCCAAGGGTTTCTTGATAGGCAGCCTTGAACTTGCGCGCAGGCTCGACATGCCAATCGTAGGTGCGGAGCAGTGGCTTGATTTTCTATTGTCACGTGAAGGGGTGAAGGTGCTTGATTTGCGATGGGAATCAAATGTACTTCGCTTCAGGTTAGCCGGAGTTAATTCAAATTTGACATGGCTGCTTCCTCTAAGACTAGGGACTGGTGCGGTTTTTCGAAAGGCTCGCGCCCAAGACGAAGAGCTCAGAGCAGATCCTAGACAGCTGTTCGGATTTGACTGGATCTTTTTGACAGTGAACTCTAATAAGTCTGAGCTCGACTTTGAGATTCAGTACTCTAGATAGGAAATCTAACTTCGCCTCGACGCAAATGTGCTTCTTGCGGGAGGGCGGACAACATGCAGTGTTTCCTCAGACCAAAGAGTGTAGGAAAGTAAGTGAACTGGGAGCCAACAGGGGAAGGGTGATGAAACAAGATAGGTACTTGCGCTCCAGAGATCTATATGAGCGATCCAAGAAATCACTCGCTGGTGGTGTAAGCAGTAGCATCCGTGCAGGTGATAAGCCTTTCCCGCTGTTTTTCGACCGAGGGAGTGGGTCAAGAATCGTCGACGCAGATAATAACGAGTATATAGATTATGTTTTGGGGCGTGGTCCTCTAATTCTCGGCCATAGTCATACTGAAGTTCTAAAGGCTGTGAGGCAACAGCTTAGTCGTGGTCAGATTTTTGCTGGGCAACACGAGTTGGAAATCAGGGCTTCGGAAACGATTCAACGCATCGTTCCTTGTGCCGAACTCGTTCGCTATAGCAATTCCGGTTCGGAAGCGGTTCATGCGGCTCTACGGCTAGCTCGAGCTTTTACCGGTAGACAGAAGGTCATCAAGTTCGAGGGACACTATCACGGGTGGCTAGACAACATCCTATTCAGCTTTGATCCGTCTCCTGAAGCAGCAGGACCCCCAGAATCACCCTTCACAGTCCCAGAAAGCTCAGGACAACCCCAGTGCGATAAAACGAACATGATCGTTCTTCCATGGAACAATGTGGAAGCACTGGAGAAGACGGTAGCGCAACTCGGCAGCGAGATTGCAGCGATTATCATGGAACCTGTGATGTGCAATAGCGGTGTTTCAATGCCTCAAGCGGGGTATTTGGCCAGTGTGCGAGGTATTTGTGACCGACATGGCATCGTCCTCATTTTTGATGAAGTGATCACTGGCTTCCGTCTTTCGCTTCGAGGTGCACAGGGTTATTTTGGTGTTACGCCGGATCTAGCGATTTTCGGCAAGGCGATGGCCTCCGGGTTTCCTTTGGGCTGTTTGGCAGGGAGACGCCATGTTATGCAGCTGATCGCCGAAGGCAAAGTTGTCCACTCGGGGACATTTAACAGTAATCCAGTTACGATGGCTGCAGCACTAAAGACTCTTGAGCTCTTGGAGAAAGACGAAGGTGCCATCCTGAAGAAACTGCAAAACAGCGGACAGCACCTGATAGAAGGAATCAGATCGGCCGCAAAGGATCGACACATACCTTTAGTTGTTCAGGGACATGGCTCAATTTTCTTTGTAGGATTTCAAGCAGAACACAACGGCAACCAAATGGTTATATCGGACTATCGCCAAACATTGGCCACAAACCAAAAACTATATGAGCGATTTGTCTGTGCCATGCTTGACAAGGGAGTGAGACTCATTCCGGGCGGCAAGTGGTTCCTTTCTGGAGCCCACACTGAGGAAGACATCGAAAGAACCGTACGAGCTGTCGGCTGTTGCTTCGCTGAATTAGAATAACCTTGCTACGATTCCTACTCGTGATTCGTCCTCTTGGTAGCGCTAAATAGCTCAATACCTGCAAAAAGAGCCGACATGATAGAGAATGAAAGAGAATCACGAAGAGTCACACGAAGACAATTTGTTAAGCAGGTCAGTTACGGGGCCGGAATAGGCTTTGGAAACCTGACAGCGTCTCAAACAAATGGTTCTGAGGTATTCAAGCTTAGGCCCACAGCCGACAAGGACGATCTTCCCGGAAAACCTTCAAGAAAGCAGCGGAGAATCATTGTGAGTGAGGACGGGCCCTGGTGGTTTGGTGGGGATGGCCGCCTGACTCACAGGCATCTGGAAAGCTTTGTGGAAGAGCTTGCTGGCGTGGCCGATACGTTAGCCCTAATCATGGCCATGCCAGACATCTGCTTTTATCCTACAAAAATAGGAGAGCTGTTCGGCTCCGGGCTGACGAGTTATCGCGCAGCTGAGAGAATGGGCGAAAGCGGTCCGATCATTTTTTGGCAACAGATTAGCGGCATTCATTCCTTGATCGAGTCGGGAATTGATCCTGCTGTCGCGCTGCCGGAGGAGTGTCATAAGAGGGGTATGGAGGCGATCGCCAGGATAAAGATGAACGATGCCCATCACGTCCGAGAGAACATGTATCCCTATCGCAGTCGGTTTGCAATGAACAACCCACAGTGGCACATTCAAGGGAGACCACTAATCCTTGACTATTCCTATGGTGAAGTAAGAGAGCATCGACTCGCGATCATTCAGGAGGTTATTGAACGCTATGACTGGGACGGTCTTGAGTTGGACTTTACAAGGGCTCCTTACCTGTTCCCCAGTGAGGTGGCTAGGCAGAGAGCTCCCATTATGACCGAGTTCGTTGGTCAAGTTCGTGCATTACTGGACAAAAAAGGAAACAAGGGAGGAGGAGATCGTCTCGTACTAGGAGTGCGCGTGCCGTCCAAATTAAGGACCTGCGAGACAGTCGGACTGAATCTATCCGCTTGGATCAAGAGAGGTGAGATAGATTATCTAGCACCCGGAGCTGGAGGTTGGACTGAGTTCAACATAAAAGTGGAGGACTTCAAATCTCTAACGCGTGGTACATCTTGCCAACTTTACCCGTCGTTTCAAGGTCATCCCATTTCTTCTGTGGCAGGTCAGCATGGTCCCCGAACCATGACTAGAGAAATGATCCGAGCAGCCGCACACAACTACTATTCCTGGGGAGCAGACGGACTTCACTTTTACAATCTGCACAGAGCTAATTTTGCCATTCCCATCTCATCTCAGGATGACATTGCGAATCAGACAGGTGAACGAGCACATGCGGGAATGTATGACAGAGTAATCTTACAAGAGATTCGTAATCCAATAGCCGTATCAAGTCGCAACAGGCACTATGTCTTTTTGCCTCATGACGCACTCGGTACAGAAGCGGCTCGCCCCGATGCACACACGAATGTTGTAACTCTTGCTGCACGTGAAATGAACAATAGGAAGGTCCTTCTTTTTCGCATTGCAGAGGACTTCAAGGATACGACAGCTAAGTTCAGCTTGCGATTCAAGGCTGTTAATCAGACATTTGATGATCAAATCGAAGTGGATTTGAACGGGACCTCACTGCCAATGCGAAAATTGAACCGAATCTACCATTGGCGCGGCGTAAGTGAATGGGGGACCCTGCCACCCTTCTATCTATACGAAGCAGTCTTGACTTCGCCGCCGGCTAGAAAGGGTGACAATGAGGTCGGGGTCAGGCTACGAAGCAGGAAAAAGGAGCTGAAAAAAGTAGACATCTACATTCAAGATGTTGAGGTTGTTGTAAGATATTCAGCCTGATTAGCGATCCTCCAGTCCTCCTTAAGTCTGCTCGATCTACTGCCCGCTTTTGCCAAGTCGTTCTAACATCTCGTGGGACAGCATTCTTCCAGCTTTATCGCAGATAAGCCATGCTCAATTAGAACCCTTGCACTAGTCTGAAAATAGAAACTTGCAGAGCATCTGTCCAAATCACCTGCTTTGATTCCACCTGTAACTGTACCGCTCTAATGGACAGGACAGGGTGCCCATTCCGCAGTGAGAATCTGATGAGGCTGTAGAGGCAGGGGGCGATGAAGATGAACAGGCGTGAGTTTATTAAGGCTGGTAGCGCAGGAACTATTCTGGGTGTATCCAGCATGGGTGAGGCTATAAGTAAGACGCAGACATCCAGCAAGCCGCAGGTCGAGCCAGGCAGCGGCAAGATTCGCCGGATTCTCGCGGAAGATGGGATTTGGTGGTTAGGGAGCGATGGGCATCTTTCGAGGAGGCATCTGGATCGTTTCGCAGAAGAGGCTGCGGGTGCGGTTGACATCTTGGCGCCAGTGATGGCCATGCCAGAAATCTGTTTTTACAATACCAAAGTAGGAGAGCTTTTCGGCAGCAACATAAAGGTGTTTAAAGGGAAGAATGTGGGGGGAATGCCAGCACGTTCCCACACCTTTTTCTGGCTGCAGGCGAGTGCACTTCGGTCTTTAATTGCTTCCGGCAATGATCCCGCTGTGGTACTACCCGAATCCTGTCACAAGAGGGGGTTGCGGGCGTTAGCGAATATAAAGATGAACGACACGCACCACATCTATCGTGACAATTTCCCCTATCGTAGCCAGTTCCTGCTCGACAATCCGCAATGGCATCTTCCGATGCCTGCGGGCCGAGAGAAGGTCGAGGGGACCGACTGGATGGTGTTGGACTACTCGTTCCCGGAGGTACGGAATCATCGGTTGGGCATCCTTCAAGAATTGATTGAACGCTACGAGTGGGATGGTTTCTTTCTTAACTTTGTGCGAGCGCCTTACATTTTCCCGGAAAAGCTGGCAGAAGAACGCGCCCCGATCATGAACGAGTTCATGCGTCAGGTTCGAGAGCTGCTGATCAAGACTGCCCAGAAAAGACAAAAAGGTCGTTTAGATTTGGCAGTCCTTGTTCCCTACCAGCTGCAGACTTGCACGAAACTAGGGTTGGATCTGGGAACCTGGATGAAGGAAGGGTTGGTCGACATGGTATGTCCAAGCGGAGTCACTTGGACGGAGTTCAGTACGAAGGTGGACGATTTTTCTAACTTGGCAAAGGGCACGTCGTGCGGGATCTATCCTTGCTGCCAACCTTACCTCGATTCCCGTAAAATTACTCTCTATCAGTCTGGGAAGATGACACGAGAGATGTACCGGGCGGTCGCTCACAACGCCTACACCTGGGGAGGTGCGGGGCTTAGTTTCTACAACTACGTAGAGGGGGGACCAGGTGGCGGGCACATCTATCGTTTCAAAGAGGACATTCATGATCCAACTGGCGAGCAATCTCACCGGAATGGAATCGACAGGGAAATGATGAAGGAAGTGAGCAATCCTGAATTTGTTTCCAGGAATGATCGGCATTATGTTTTCCTGCCGGGCAGTAGTCAGAACCGTCACGGGCTATTCGATGCAGTACCACGGATGCATGCCATCATCATAGAGCCGGGAGAAGCGGGCACGAGAAAAGTGTTTCCGTTTCGAATTGCGGAGGATTTTCGGGAACGGGGTGTACGACGGCTGTTTCGGTTCAAGGTAGTGAATCAGACTTTTCTGGATCGCATTGAAGTGGATTTAAACGGGCATGCACAGCCCCTGGAAGGATTTCGGCGAGAGTACCACTGGTACGGAATCAGTGAGTGGGGAATGCTGGAGCCTTATTATCAGTACGAATGTGAGTTGACATCGCCGCCTGGGCAGAAGGGGGACAACGAATTAGGGGTGAAGCTTGTCAAGAGAAACGCGGCATTGGAGGAGGATGGGATTCGTGTTCAAGATCTAGAGGTAAAGGTTAAATATGGAGCCTAGAGCAGCCATAAACACCAATAGTAAGGCTTCAAGGACACAGAACCCTGACAAGTCCTGCCCGGATCTCGTGTAAATGAACACTGTCGTGATGTTTCTGTGACGGCCGTGGATATCAAAAGCGCATGCATCACCTAGTAACAAGACGATTGTTAGCCAAGCGAGTCTAACGCACAGTCTGGCAGATTCGTAAGAGAACAGGAAGAGTCGCACGTAATTTCTTGTCGACTGCTGCATCTATGAATCACAGCGCCAACTCATTACCTACATCCCACCCTCGTTACGCCGTGTCTGCGGAATGGATGTGCGATGGCTCTGGAAAGTCCTTCCAGAGGGATGCAACGGTCATTGTAGAGGATGACCGCATTGTGGATATCATTTTCCCGTCTCAGCAAATCACTCCTTCTAGTGAGCTTGTCATCTACCGATTTGAAGGCGCAACGTTAGTTCCGGGACTTATCGATGCTCACGTTCATTTAACACTTGATCCGTCAGTTCGAGATCTAATTCAGGACCATGCTGACACATCTGATGAACAGTTGTTTGATCGATCCATCAGGAACGCTGGAGAAGCGCTTGCGGCTGGCGTCACCACTGTGAGAGATCTCGGAGGACGCAATGATGTTTGCTTCAAAGTCAAGGCCGCGATTCAGAAAGAACTTTGCCGCGGTCCCCATCTGCAAGTTGCCGGCAGGCCTCTAACCTGTCTCCGCGGCCACCTCTATTATATGGGTGGAGAGGTTTCCACAACTGAGGATGCCATTCGTCTTATCCGAAGGCAGGCAGAACGAGGCGCCGATCTGACAAAAGTAGTTGCGACTGGTGGTGGGTTGACCCCTGGGACGGGCCTGATGAGGGCGCAGTTTAGCAGTCGAGAATTGGCAGCAATTGTGTCAGAGAGCCATCACCTGGGCTTGCCGGTAGCCGCCCATGTCGGCTGGGGACCGGCGATTCGAGCGTGTGCGGAGTGTGCTGTAGATACGCTCGAGCACTGCACTTTCATCACACCGACTGGGCTCCTCATTGATGAAACTGTGTTGGAAATTGTTCGGGAGCGGCGTCCATACATTGTGACGACGAAGTATCAGTTCCTATTGAACAAAGATCGAACGGAGACTTTTGGGAATCTCAAGGCTGAAGTAGACCGCACCTTCGCTCAGATGTATGAGGATACTCTGGTTCAATTGGCTCGCTTTCGCGAAGTCGGTCTCAAGGTGGTGGCTGGAAGTGACGCTGGTATTGTTGGAATGCAATTCTCAGGTGTCATTGGTGAGATCAAGATGCTTGAACTAGCAGGCTATCCTCCAGTTGAAGCTTTGGCTGCGGCCACAGGTATTGCTGCTGGGGCGCTGCACGTCGATGATGATCGGGGCATTGTCCGCAAAGGATTCCGAGCAGATCTCTTGGTGGTTCGTGGTCCCGTGCATGAGAGCACTGATCACCTTCGACACACTCTCTTGGTAATCAAGGACGGCCGAATCTCGTATCAAGCGAATTGACGCATGACAAGGAAAATGCCGAGAGCGGGAGAAGTGCGTGCTTGATTAGAGGCAGACGTGAGGAAAGGTTTAGCGTTTGGCATTCGCTTTAGATGAGCAATGGATAGAAAGGACGGGACATGGAAAGGCCCCAGGGAGTCTATACAACAGACGGGCCAGTCGATCCAACTCAGCTGGGCATCACACTCATTCACGAACACATTTTTTTCGATCTATCGTTCATGTTTGGGGAGCCGGCCTGTCTTGAGGAGCGCGAACTTGCATATCAACGAATCAATCTAGCAAACCACTATTGGGTCCGGACTCATCCAGCAAACAATCGGGACAATGCGATTCTGAGAGATGCGGGCGATGCGTTGCGCGATTTGGAGGGCGTTGCTGCTTCTGGTGTCAAGACGGTGGTCGACGTCTCTATGCGAGGGGAAGGCTTTCCTTTCGACCCTGTTGCGATCAAGACAATCGGAAACCAAACCAATCTCCAGATGGTGACCGGGACCGGCTATTACATCGATCCTTCAATTCCAGAAGTTGTTAAGAACCTCGCTGTCGATAGACTTGCCGAAGAAATGATTGCGGACTTGACTAATGGATACCCTGATTCTGACTTTCGTGCTGGAGTCATCGGAGAGATTGGTTCCTCCTATCCCGTGACTCTTGCCGAAGAGCGAGTGATGCGGGCCGCAGCGATCGCTCAAAGGAAAACTGGCGCCGCTTTGTACCTGCACCCTGGATATGCGAAAGACGCAGTCATGGAGGTAGCCAACCGGATTGAGCAGTATGGTGCCAATACATCAAAGGTGATCCTTTGCCATGTCGATTCCAGACTGAGAGGAGACCATCAACAGTATAAGGAACTTGCCGAGCGGGGCTTCTATCTTGGGTTCGATACGTTTGGGAGAGAACAGTATATTCAGTTCATCGGACAACAACATCCTAGCGATGCCCAACGTATCCAATGGATCTACGAGTTAGCTCAAGCCGGTCTTCTTGACAAGGTCCTGATCTCTTCTGATATCTGCTGGAAGTCAGAGTTGGTCGAGTACGGCGGATATGGCCGAGCGCATATCACTCGCAACGTGAAACCGCGCCTACGCCAGAGCGGATTTTCGGAAGACGCTGTACGACAACTTCTGGAAACGAACCCCGGCGTGGTGTTGTCTCGGCCTCTGTTGGGGTGAGAGAGTATCGGATCTTGCATCGCATCACCACTCTATAGGAGCCCTCATAGTATGGTTAGAATCGTCCATCATCTTATTGACGGAAAAGAAACACCTTCGTTGAGCGGCCAGACGTTTCAATCACTCAATCCGGCTACGGGCGAGGTGATTGCCAAAGTAGCGGAGGGAAGCGCTGAGGATGTCAATTTGGCCGTTTGTTCCGGGCATCGTACTTTTGAAAAGGGTCTCTGGAAGAATATGACTCCAGGGGAACGCTCTAAACGGCTGCGGCGAGTAGCAGACATGATTCGCTTGCGAGCTGAAGAGTTGGCTCAGTTGGATACGCTGGATTGCGGCAAACCGATCCAGGACAACCGAAAAGGAGATCTGCCTGCTAGTGCCGCTTTTTTTGACTATTTTGCCGGGGTAACCCAGAACATCCGTTCCAGCGTTATTGCGGGCGATCCAGGCTACCACCAGTACACACTTCGTGAACCCTATGGGGTGGTCGCCTGTATCACGCCTTGGAACTTCCCGTTCGCGCAAGCTTGCCTCAAAGTCGCACCAGCGCTTGCTGCTGGAAATAGTGTGGTTGTGAAAATGGCTGAACAGACTCCACTCAGTACTTCAGAACTCGGCAAGATCTGCCTGGAATCAGGAGTTCCTGAGGGAACAGTCAATATCATCCACGGATTCGGCGAAGTGGCTGGCGCTGCATTAGTCCGTCACCCATTGGTTCGGAAGATCTCCTTTACGGGTAGCAGTGCAACCGGAAGAGAAATCCTGCGTGCAGCGGCAGAGGGTGTGAAGCCAACTAACCTGGAACTGGGAGGAAAGACACCTAACATTGTTTTTTCGGATGCTGATCTTGAACAGGCACTGGCCGGGACCCTTTTTACAAGTTTCTTTAATATGGGCCAAATTTGTACTACGGGATCACGGCTACTACTAGACGAGCGAATTGCGCAAGATTTCGTTCGCAAACTTGTAGCGGCGGCAAGCAAGCTAAAGATCGGTGACCCAATGTTGGACGAGACTCAACTAGGTTGTCTAGTCAGCCAAGAGCAATGCGACCGTGTCCTTAGGTACATTGAGTTAGGAGTACAAGAAGGCGCGAACCTTGTCGTAGGAGGCCAACGTCCCAACTTGCTGGGAAAACTCCAGTGTGGTCACTTCGTCCAACCGACCGTCTTTCAGAATGTGAATATGAGCATGAGGATTGCTCGTGAAGAGATTTTTGGACCAGTGCTTTCGATCTTGACCTTTCGGAATGAAAAGGAAGCGATTCAGATCGCCAATGATGGGAGTTTCGGCCTGGCGGCGGCAGTGTGGACGAATGATCTTGCACGGGCCTTCAGAATGACAGATGCGATCGATGCCGGTGTGATCTGGACAAATACGATTCATCACGGAAGTCCAGCGGTGCCTCTCAGCGGCCACAAAGATAGTGGACTCGGTGAGGATTTGGGACTCGAAGCTATCCACAACTACACACAACTGAAAACGGTATTCATGAATTACGGCGGTAGCAAGGTCTCGTGGACTTAAGTGTCGACCATCTTCAGACGAGTGAATCCTTCTCAAAGAACAACTTTGTGGACTACGAGAAGTGTTTCGATCTGTTTCTTAGGAGAAGATGTGGGTACGGTTCGTCTCAATTGTTCTGCGGTTTTCTCGAACCAGTCAAGAAAAAGTCCAATGGCATTCACAAAGTCGTAGCCAGCCATGTCATCTCTAGACGTCGTAGCAATCGGCGCCGGTCATAACGGACTTATTGCGGCAACCTACCTTGCCAAGGCTGGGTTGAAAACGCTCATCGTCGAGCAGAGAGATTGTGTGGGGGGGGTCTCGTCTAGCATCGAGTCGTTTCCTGGATTCAAATATCATCCCTTCCATACTGGTAGAGTGGACTCCCTAAGGCCCGAAATCATCTGTGACTTGGGGTTGAGTACATTTGGCTTTGAGCCGATTGAGTTGGAGCCACGCTACACGGTTATTTTCCCCCATGGCGAGCATCTCAGTATTCATTCGAATCCAACATCCACCGCGCAGGAAATCGCGAGATTCTCAATTAATGACGCCGCGGCTGTGAGAGAGCTCGGTAGTTATTGGAAAGAGCTTGCTAAACTGATTCCAAATGAGCTGAAAGCGCCTCCTAGCTTTGCGGAATTCATTGCGTCGGCTTCAGCGTCTCCCCAAGCAGCGGAGATGTTGAGGACAGTGTTTTTTGGAACCGTGGATAAGTTCCTGCGGCAGCACTTTGAATCGGAGCTTGTACAGGCTGCTCTCGTGGTGGCAGCACAACTTGGTGCCGAGCATGGACCGTCCGCCCAATGTGTAGGAACATTCCCACTTCTCTTCTGCTCCACCGATCCATGGAAGGTTGCCCTGGGGGGACTTGGTAGAATTGCGGAGGTCCTGCAGGCATCAGCCACTGCCAGTGGAGTCGAATTCCTGTTTGGTAGGAAAGTCGAAGAAATTCTGATAGAGGGAGGTCAATGTCGTGGTGTTCGCCTGTCGAATAAGAAAATCATCGAGTCTACGGCCGTTGTCTCGGGTTTGGCGGCGAGGACAACCTTTCTCGACATGATTGCCGCAGGCCGCCTGGATTGCTCATTTTGCAGGCGTGTTGCGAGGATCAATTATCAGCCCGGCGGGATTTCTTTGAGCCTAGCACTTAGAGAGTTGCCGCAGCTCCCAATGCCAAGGACCAATTACAGGGGTTGCTTTGCGATCTGCCCAAGTCTTGACTACGCTGAAGAAGCATTTCACTCATGCACCATGCGAGAGATGCCGAAGTCGCCTCTCCTGTTTGGCATCGTACCGTCCTTTTTTGATTCGTCACTAGCACCACCAGGCTGTCATGTCATGCATCTGTATGCTCATCCCTTTCCTTATGAATTGAGGTCAGGAAATTGGCTGGACAGAAAGAGGGAAGCGATTGACAAGGTGATCGAGGCGTTGGCCGAGCAAGTTCCTAATCTGAGGACTTCAATCTTGGATGTTCAGGCCTTCACACCGTGCGAGGCAGAGCAGTTACTGTCGTTACCTAGAGGTGATGCAGGGCATGGAGTTTGCAGTTGGGACCAACAATGGTTTTTCCGGCCGCCATATGGCCGGACAGATTTTCGAACTCCTATCCCTAACCTGTATCTTTGTGGACCAGATATCTTCCCCGGTCACAATACGACCAGTGGTGCTTCTGGGTACAATGCTGCCCACGCAGTGATTGAAGACCGGAACCGTTGTGAGTGACTGACCCGACCAGTGCTACTTCTAGAAGGGATTTGCCGACGATGCAAATTGATGGCATCCAGATCTTTCGTGTAGCCATGCCTCTACTATACCCCTTCCGTACTGCCTTTGACGACACATCTACAGTCGAAAGCGTGCTGGTGCAAATGACAAGTGAGGGGGTTTCCGGCTGGGGAGAAGCCTCACCTTGGGGTGGTCCCTTCTATAGTGGGGAGTGGGCAGCAGGAGCATTTCTTTTGCTCCGAGATTGGTTGGGGCCAAGGCTACTTCATCAGGACATCTGCTCAGGTGATGACCTCCAGCGTATGCTTGCACCGTTCAAAGGGAATCCATTTGCAAAGGCCTCACTAGATCTAGCGTGGTGGGATCTTCACTCTAAACGAGCCGGAAAACCCTTGTGGCAGATGCTCGGGGGAGTAGGCCCTCTTGTCGAGGTTGGGGCCGACTTCGGAGTGATGGAGAACGTCGACCTATTGCTTTCGACGATCCATGATGCGGTTGAGGGAGGATACAAGCGAGTCAAACTCAAATTCCGCCCTGGTTGGGACCTCGAGATGGTTCGTGCGGTCCGGAGCACATTTCCCAACCAAGTCTTCCACATTGACTGTAACAGCGCATATCGACTCTTAAATGCGTCCTTGTTTGAGGAGCTCGATCAATTCAATCTGGCGATGATCGAGCAACCCCTTGCCCATGATGATCTCTTAGATCATTCACGATTACAGTCGAAGATTAGGACGCTCATTTGTCTCGATGAGAGCATCACGTCTCTTGAAAAAACCGAGAAGGCCATTGAGTGTGGTGCATGTGGCTGGATCAATATCAAACCCGGCCGAGTTGGCGGAATTACTCCTTCGCTCGAGATCCTCCACGCAGCAGAAGCAAGAGGTATTCCATGTTGGATTGGCGGCATGCTGGAATCAAGCATCGGAGCTTCAGCCTGCATTGCGCTCGCAACCCTCACAAACATCAAATACCCTTCCGATATATTCCCCACGAGTCGCTTCTACGATAGAGACCTCGGCAATCGCCCAATAGAGCTTGCGGGTCCGTCGACTGTCAGAGCATTCGAAGGCAGCGGGATCGGTTGCGAACCAGACTCCGAGCAACTGCGCAAACTAACGATCGAAAGTCACGTTGTTGAATGTCGCTTGCCATGAAGAAACCAAAAGCATTCACACGAGGTTTCTACCGAAGTCGACCTCAGAGTGGAGTCTGGTGCAGATCAATCGCATAACTTCTGGCTGCTTTGCTGCAATCTCACTGGCCTTCTTCTTCATACTCGTTGACGTGACCTCCACAATTCGTTTTTTGTGGCAAACAGTCCCTTACAGAGAAGGCTGAGCGCACCCTTCACCAACGAATTCCAGGATGGTGGTCCGCTCACTTTGGAATGCTGTTGCTCAGTTAAAAAGGTGGACAGCATCACGGCGAAGCACTGGACACCTTCCGCCGGAATCAGTGAGCACTTTATAGCGGGTACAAAAAGGGCGGGCTTGGTGAGGACTTGGGTTGGAATCAACCGTACACGAAGCTGAAAAACGGGAGTGATGAAGGCTGGCGAATGCAAACCGTTTTGACCGTAGCACCTGGTGGAGCCAGTGGAGCAGGCCATGTCCACAACTGACTATCTCATACTAGGAGTCTACCTCGTGGGGATTGCAGTAATTGGTCTCCGCTATTCCTCTCAGAAAGGCTTGAGGGAGTATTTCCTCGGAAATAGGTCAATCTCATGGTTTGTATCCCTGGCGACTCTGATCGCCAACGGGATCAGCGCAAATACGTTTATTGGCATACCTGCCTTGTCATTTGCCAAGGATTTGACTGGTTTGCAGCTATATATGGGTATGCCAGTTGCAGCGCTGTTGGCGGCTTGGTTTGTGGTTCCGTTCTTCTATCGGCAGGACATCATCACAGCTTATGAATACTTGGAGAAACGGTTCGACATACGGACTCGCCTGCTCGCCTGCTTGTTTTCCCAGCTGTTGATGATCCTACTCTTGGGCACTGTTGTTCAAGCCCCCGCCAAGGTTTTGTCTGAAATTTCTGGGCTGTCCTACACATGGTCTGTTCTGATAGTTGGTTTGGCGACTATCGGCTACACCGTCGTCGGAGGATATAGAGCAGTGGTATGGACAGATACGATACAACTTCTCTTGATGATAGTGGGCCCTTTGGTGGCCGTCACAATCTTGATTCTTCACACGGATGGTGGTTTTGCACGCATTGTGTCCATTGCGAGCGAGCACCAGAAGCTTCGACTGGTTGATACATCATTCAATTTGCAAAATGAGGTCACAATCTGGAGCGGGCTAACCGCCCTAACAATCTATCACTTCTCAGCTCTGGTCGTTAGCCAGGAAAATGTCCAGAAATATCTGGGGGCCAGATCGATCCAGGATAGTCGAAAAGCCGTTGTACTCCACGGTTTTGGTCTCCTAGTCGTCTGGACTCTCTTCTTTCTGATCGGAGTTGCTCTCTTTGCCTTCCACACGATCTATCCAGAACGTCTACCGGCAGACAATGACGGGGATCGAATCTTTGTGCGTTTTATCGTTAATGAGCTACCAATGGGGCTACGGGGCCTTGTCCTGTCGAGTATTTTTGCTGCCGCAAGTTCCAACATCAGCGCAACTCTAAATTCTTTGAGCTCCGTGACCGTTGTGGATATCTGGCAGCGATTTTTCGCGAGTCGTGTTCGAGGAAAAGAAGTGATAGTGGCTCGTTGGACCACTCTAGGTTGGGGACTTCTCAGCCTCGTCTCTGCGCTCGTCGTGGCCCGGTGGGGAGGAATCGTGATAACCGGGCTTCGAGTGGGCACTTTCATCAGTGGCCCGCTGCTCGGAATCTTTTTGCTCGGGATGTTCACTAATCGCGCAAACGGCATTGGCGTGTTCAGTGGCAGTATTGCGGGAATGATCGTCGTCGCGCTAGTGGGGCAATTCGCAGGTATTTCGTGGGTATGGAATGCCTTAGTGGGGGCAGTCGCCAGCATACTTTTTGGGTATCTCTTAAGCCTACCGTTTCCGGCTCCCGCGACACAGAATGTCGATGGTTTAACTCTTGTCAAACGACGTAAAGGAATGTTGTCTTCCGAAAAGCACTGAGCGACAATGAAAGCCATGCTGTCATCAATCAATCCAGACAACGGGCGAATCTCTAGGGAGGCTGCAACGTTGGGATTTCTTTCGATGTTGGCGGTCGTTCCTTTGGTCACCTATTGAGCTTGCCATTCCCAGCACCGCCACAGGACGCAATCGCAAGCCTTACCTTGACCATCGATGAGGTGAGAACCGGCGTTTTCGAAAGGTGAGCGGATCGCGAGTTTGCAGGTACGTTGTGTTCTCGGAGAGGCTTCGAAGATGTGAAAGCATACCCGCAAGCATCTTGTCTAGACTAAGACTAGTCTAGGGGCAGACCCATTTGTGGTGAGGCTGCGCTCAATATTACTCTGTTATGTGGAATCACTAGTGTCCCAACGTTCGATCAAACGAGCCTATTGAAATCGCTGAAACTCAGCGAGTAGCGCCAATTCCAGAATTTTTCGATTTGAAATTTTTTCGGCTGTGGGACGGGGATTCTTATGGGAATCATGACTTGCCTATGTTTTGGATTATGGACCGTTCTCGACCTGAATTCGTTGAACTCCGCTCCCATTGCTGAATTCAGAGGAATCCATGCTAGGCGCCAAATGCGGCGGTTGTACCCAGCTTGCAAGGCCTAGGTCGTGCTGACCGCCGGTAGAATCTCGATTCTACGGGCTTCTTCGCGTCTGTCCAGAAATGACGAACGCTGCTGTTTCTGTAACGCACTGCAAGCATTCAGGTAACGTTGGGACAGTAGTGATGTGGAATGAATGACTATTTTCTCGAATTTGGTTCCGCACCACTTCCAGCAGCCTTATCTGCCTCCCCAGCTAAGACTGCATCGTCCGCACAATCTGTTCCCCGTCACACCAGGAGTTTTTTTGTGCGAAGGTAAACCGTGAGGACAGGTAGGCCAAGGCGGACAACTACTCCGGGCGTCAAAGTCGCCAAAACTGGCGGTAGTTAACCCGCGGTTTCACGTGAACGGCGAATCCGTCACGTTCCCTGTCCGGCTCGAAGCAGGCTGGTACCTGGAGTATTCCGGCGGAGAGGCTGTGTTCGATGCGAATGGGTTCACCAAAACCGAAACCGCACCAGAGGGGCAATTCCCAGTCTTAGGCACGGAGCCAACTAGGTCGGGCTTTCCTCCGACCTCGGCCAAGGATCCGGCGAAGATCACAGTGATCTAAGCACGGGATTCCGTTATGGAATGCAGGCACCTCGCCAATGAAAGGAACTTTTTCCATGAACGCCCATGCCACAGGCTGTCATCTCATAAGTCGAAGAAGCTTCGTCTCCGTGATGATGCTCGGCACGGTGCGTGGACCAATGGCTGCAGCTCAGGAGGATGGAGCGAGGGCGGTGGCACCCTCCGTGAAGCCGCTGGTTCCCTGGATGTACATGATCTATCCATTGGAACAATGGCTGCCCGACTATCGGCGCACCTTTGATGCCTGGGAAGAAGGGGGCATACGGGGTATCGTTCTCGGTCCTCTCTATTTTTTCAAGGAGGTCCCCCGATTTGACTTGACCTATTCTCGGCCGGGAGTGAAGTACCCGACCTTCGCGCCGGATCCCAGGATCTATAAGTCGTTCGGGGTCGATCCGCCCGTGGACTCGCCGCGGGATCCGCAAAAAGAAAAGCAGCTCCAAGGCGTGTTGGACAATGCGGCCTCGCGCGGCTGGGAGATCCTGCTGTTCGGGCCAGGGCACTATGGCGGGCGGAAGTCCCTGGAGCAGGACTCTTTTGGCGCGCTGTCGCTTGCGGCGGGGGTTCAGGACACCATGCGGGCGTTCCCCCAGGCCAAGGGCGTGATCCTCGATGGCGCCGGAGAGCATCACTACGAGCTGGACTTCAATCACGGCGGCGAGTTGTTTGAAATCCGCGATTCGGAGAAACCCCTACTCGTCCACCTCGGGATCGACGTGACGCGCATGGAAAGGGGGATCGCGCACCTCCGCGACCGTTTCCACCATCTGACGCCCTCCCTGGTCCGATATCATTCTGCCGGCGGGATGCTGGGTGGACTGGCCCTCTTCGATCTGAATGAAGATACGCTCTATTGGCTCCGTATGCGCCAGGAGGTGACCCTGCGCTCCATGGCGGCGATCCGCCAGCAGATCGATAGCCTGCCTCGCAAGGTAATACTAGGAACGATTCCGCGCACGGCCACGTTTTCGATTCTGACGACGCAGGACTATCAAAAGACGCACGTCTACTTCGATTACTTGTTTCCAAAGCACTATTTCTGGCACCGCGGTTTTGACGGGATGTACGGCACGATCGCCCGTTGGGTACGGCGGATCGCGGAATGGAATCCGAGCCTGACTGAGCGAGACTGCTTCGCGGTGGTGAAGTCCTGGTTCGGGCTTGAGCTTCCCGGCGTTCATTCCCTCGCGGACCTGGATGTGGGATTCTCGGACGAATTCTTTTCCGAAGTGGTTTACTCGGAAACGCGACGCGTCCTCGACGCCGTTGGAGACGACAGCAAAGTGATCGCCTGGGTTTCGACCGGACGGAACCCCCACGCCGGTGATCCGATGCCGGCCCGCGACCTCTACCGTATTCTCACCGCCTCGCAACGCGCCGGACTCAAACGCTTCATCTACCATCCCGACCTGAACCTGGGCGCCGCCGAATGGAGCGTGATTTCGCGGCTGTGCGGCAAACGCTGGAAGGAGGACCCGAGCGGCTACTGGCCGCCGGACACGCCTAAACCGGATACTTGGGATCGGGGGAGGAAACCTCGAGAATCGCGCTAGAGATAGCGCTCTGGAGTGCCGCGTTCAGACTACTAGGCCGACAAGCTCAACTTTGCCCCGCCAGTCGGGCTGGCCTCTAAAGCATTGCGAGACCAGATCCATGCGCGCCGCAGAAGGGTGGTGCTCGTGCGCCGCTTCAGAGCAATTTCCTCCACTCTTCACGTGCTGTTTCCGGCCCCGGCGGCGGGTGGCATCTCGGGCCCCAACGAGAATCTGCCTGCAGCGCCTTGAGCCTTGCAGGAGAAGAAAGTACCCTACTCCTATCAGGGAATCGATGCTTGTTGACCAGTAAGGGTCAAACGATGCGCGACGGTGGCAGACCACTGGGCTCGCACACCATCCCAAGCCAGCAATTCGTGGACTTGAACGTGCGGCATTGCCGCAGGGAAGCTGGGCGAATGTGTCACTGCGGGCGCGCTGTTTCGTCAGGTCAGTGGCTGACATGGGGATACTCGAACCATAATTCGGCGACATGCTCCATCCGAAACTGGGAGTGAGGAGCACCACTCTTGCCCGGGTGCATTCTGCAATTGTGAGAATTATCCGGCGCATGTGAGGAAACGGACACGCGTTCTTCTTCTCCCCAAAGCTTGCCGAGACTAGGTTTCTCGCCCGCATTTTTCAGCAGAATAGCGAACGACGGCAGCATCGCTCGCATTATTAAAATGGAACACGCGACGGCGGTCATTGAGTTCTATAACAAGTTCGGCATTGCAGTCGTGCCTTCCGACATGAGCAAAAGGCTGATAGAAGTTCGACAAACTCGTAGGTTCAATGAGGGCGCGCGATGCGACGCCGTGAATTACTGAAAAAGAGCACCTATGCAGCGACACTTCTTGGGTTGCCGCTCTCGAGCCAATCGGTGCCTCTTCCGCCACTTCCCAACGAGACTTTGTACAGACAAGACCCGGATACCTACTGGTTGAGGATCCGTCAGGAACAGTTTCTTCTTCCGGATTGGCGTGTCTTTCTGAATGCTGGTGGTCTGGGGGTTGCGCCTAACCGAGTACTCCAGTCTATTGCCAATCATCTCAACTTGGCAGCGACCTTGGTCGGTGATGATCTGCTCTATTGGGGTGGTTCTGCTCACTACGATATTCGTCAGGAGCTGGCCGAGTTTTTCGGCTGTAGTCTCCAGGAACTTGCCTTGACACACAATACAACCGAGGGCATGAACGTCGTCGCTAATGGGCTAGATCTCAAGCTTGGTGACGAGGTGCTTATGACGGATCAAGAGCACTCTGGCGGTTCGTCTTGTTGGCTCCAGAAACAAGGTCGTTTCGGGGTTACCGTGCGCCAAGTGAAAATTCCGCTTCCATCCAAGAGCTCGGAAGACATCGCTGATCGTCTGATCTCGGCGATGAGGCCTCGGACTCGCGTGCTAAGCTTCAGCGGTATTACTTCACCGACTGGTTTAGTTCTTCCAATCCGGTCAATCTGTGACGCAGCTCGAGCCAAGGGAATCATCACTCTGGTCGATGCGGCTCATATGCCCGGTCAGCTTCCACTGAACTTCCATGAGCTCGGCTGCGATTTTCTCGCCTGTAGTCCGCACAAGTGGATGCTGACCACGTCGGGATGTGGACTCTTCTTTGGTCGAGAAGAGATGTTGGAACGACTTTGGGTGAATGTTGCGGCAGCGGGCTGGAATGAGAAAAATGCAAAAGCGGGTCGATTTCAGTTCGTCGGGACCAACAACCTGGCTATTGTTCAAGGAATGATAGCAGCCCTGCGGTTTTTGCGAGAGTTGGGTCCCGAAAGGGTGTACAGCCGAATACACGATCTGGCTCGAGATGTGTTCGCTCGGGCTCGAAAGGCAACAACTCTGGAAATGTTGACCCCAGACGATGACCGTATGTTTGCTGGAATGGTGACCTTCAGAATCAAAAGCGGAAGCGCTCCACGGTTCTGGGATTTGTGCAAACGCAGACGCATCTGGTTGCTGCCGGGCCAGGCCACCCCAGGAGATCGAGTCCGAGTTTCAACCCATATCCACACGCGACAAAGCGATGTCGATCTCCTGTTCCAAACAGTTCAGGAAGGCCTGTCGTAGGAATTCTCAGTGCTGGTCAGATTATTATATAAAACTCGCACCCCATCGTACCGTCAGCTTGCTGGCGGACTCGTGGCTGTACAGGCCTCCTTTCGCGAGAATGAAATCATTGGAGATTTCGCTCAGGCTTTCGCACTCACCGCAGGAGAGATGACGTACACGTTGGCTGTCATCACAGGCGCCACTGCAGGATTCCAGCCGATCAGTGCGAGTGGTAGGGTTCTTTGTTGCTGTGCAAGACTAGATAGTTGAAGACGATCCGAGGGGGCGCACGCCTTCTTACCCTCGGGTATTGCGCGCTTTAGCGCGTGGTCTTGAGGATATGGTGACGAGCTGCGTCCGCACCTCGCTTGAGCCGGTCAGCGGCGGCGAGTTGCTATAGCCCAGCGAAGTCTCGGGCGGCGCAAAGCGAGGATTCACGTAATGAGGTGCGTGCGCCACGCTTCCGGGCTTCATGCTGCCTACTGAATGGCCCGGATTGTGCTTGGCCGCCACGAGTTCATTAGTGCCGTGGAAGCTGGTTGGACTGCCTACCAGACAGGTGGCAACTGTGAGTGTCCGTGACAGCCGGAAGGCTGAAGTCTCGGTTCGCCTAACCTGTCATCACATAGAGTTCAGGACATTCCATGCGATTACCATACCAAACCGCGTTTCGGTGTGAAGAACGACCATATGGCGTCTCCCATACGCAATGCTCGACTTAGCAATGCTCGTCTGGAAAGCGATAGAGGGGTCTGATCTCAAACCTTCATTATGGCAGGCACAAGGTGACCATCCGAATGCAAACTCGCAGATACTTACCAATCGGATTCCTACTTCTGAGTGCCACGCTCATTGTTGTTGGACAGTATCAACCTGCTCCTCCGATTCCTTTTACCAAGCACAAATTGGACGGAGGCGCGTATGAGACCGCTGCCGTGGCAGATGTGGACAATGACGGCATTCTCGACATCATCGCTGGAGCGAGATGGTACAAAGGGCCAACGTGGAAGCCTTATTTCATTCGCGATATCGCCAAGTGGGATATCCATTTTGACAGCCTGAGTGACATTGCCTTTGATGTTAACCGGGATGGCTATACTGACATAATCACATGTTTTTTTTTGGAGAAGCGTCTTGCTTGGTTTGAAAATCCAAAAGGTAACTTTGACAAAGCGCGCTGGGCAGAGCATAGGATTGCAACGACGGATCAAGCGATTGAATTCCTCTTTTTCGTCGACTTAGAAAAACGCGGAAAGCCTCATGCACTCTTTCCTAGCATGCCATCGCAAAGCACTTCGATTGTTTGGTTCGATTACACGTATGAAAATGGAGTCGCAAGCTGGACGAAATACCAAATTGCACGTGATGGAAACGGCCACGGAATGGGCTTTGGCGATGTTAATGGGGATGCCTTGACGGATGTCATCTTGCCTACTGGCTGGTACGAAGCCCCGAAAGACATTCGTCATGGAGAATGGAAGTCTCATTTGGATTTCCGCATCATCCCCGAACCGCGAACTAACTCTCCCGGCAGTATTTATGTCTACGACGTCGATGCGGACGGAGATGCCGACATCATCACCGGCGCAGGTCATGATTACGGAGTCTACTGGTGGGAACAGGTGACAGAGCGTTCCGCAGGAAGAAGTTGGAAGTGCCACGTTATCGACCAGAGTTGGTCCCAGTCTCATTCAGCGGCTCTCGCAGATATGGACGGTGACGGCGATCTTGACTTGGTGACTGGGAAGCGCTTTTGGGGGCACGGGGTTCGGGACCCAGGTTCGCTGGATCCAGGAATTATTGTCTGGTACGAATTGCAACGCGGATCATCCATTACCTGGATGAAGCGGGTTATTGATTACAACACTGATATGGCAGTGGGCATGCAACTTCCCGTGATCGATGTGGACGGTGATGGTGACTTGGACGTGGTCGGTGTAGGCAAAAAGGGTCTCTTCTTGTATGAGAATCTAACTCACTCACGATCCGACAAATAAGAAGGTTGGACCTGAAAGTAGCACTCCCAATGATCGCCGAAGTTTTACCAGGACGTCCAATCTCAGTGTGACGAGTGCTGGCAGGAGCGGCAAAGTTTTCTTGGATTAGTCCACCGAGGACTACGATTGTGGATTTATAAACACTGGAGGTGAAGGGAAGGATCAATCTGTGAACGCCCACGCCCTGTCCCGCTGTGGCCAATTGGTGTGACCGACTCTCTTGGACGGGAATTCAGCCGTGGTCTCTGGATCCATCCAGGAGCCCAATTTCGGTGTCTAGCGTGAATTCCTTTTTGGCGTTTCTTACGGTGTTTTGATCAGGACCATGACCTGCCATAGTGGTCATGCCGCCGAAGTTCTGTGACGATTCCTTGGAAGAAACACCGCCGATCCTCCTGCCGTTTAAGGGTATTTCGTAACTTCCGACCTAATATCATATGAACAATTTCCTTTTTTCTTTTCTTTTGTGCCTATTGCTTTCTTCCATACAACTCGGAGCGCAAAAGGACGAGTTACCTTACAAAACTATCTCGCTTCAAAATTTCAATGACTTTAAGTCTGTGACCGACAATTGGAAATTGATAGGCGATGTTTTTTTTGCCACTGACGAGGGGGGAGCTATAACGAAGCCAGGTACAGGCATTCTAATAAATAAGCCAGCTAAAGACGCCAAAGGTCATCTGTTTACGAACCTAGAGCATGGTGATATTGAACTAGAGCTTGATTTCATGATGGCCAAGAATTCCAACTCAGGAATCTACCTTCAGGGTCGTTATGAACTACAGTTATTTGATTCATGGGGCGAACACAATCCAAAATTCTCGGATTGCGGTGGTATTTACCAGCGCCTGGATAAGGGGCATAACATTGGCTATCAGGGGCATCCTCCGTTGGTAAATGTAAGTAAAGCTCCAGGTTTGTGGCAGCATTTTCGTATCGTGTTCCATGCCCCCCGGTTTAATGAAAAGGGGCAGAAAACGACCAATGCTCGTTTCGTACGAGTATATCAGAATGGAGTGCTTGTACAAAACGATGTAGAAGTAACAGGGCCTACGGTCTCAGCTGCTTTCCAGGATGAGAAAGGTTTTGGCCCGCTGATGTTTCAGGGCGATCATGGTGCGGTTGCTTTTCGAGATATTCGATATAAGAAAGGCCAAGGTATTCCATACCACGATCTAAATGCGCCCCTTCCCGTTGGCGCTATTACCGTCCCGGTAGAAAGTAGATCGGTGGTTTTGCGAAGTTTTGTGAACCATAGTGGTCATAAAGTAACTGCCGCTGTTTCAGTAGGTGGGCCCGAAAAACTGAATTACGCACTCGATTTAAGCAATGGCAACCTATTGAAGATCTGGCGTGGAGATTTTGTAGAAACTACTTCTATGTGGCATAGCCGAGGTCTTGATCAGTTAGCTGTCCCTTTAGGCAGTGTTATTGAATTTTCAGGAAGGAAGCCAACCATTGCTTTCCAAATTCATAAGGATGGTTCCTGGCCCGATTCTAATGCTTCCTACGAGTACCAAGGATATGATATCGACCGAGCCGGCAGGCCCGTTTTTAGATATGCGATCGGAAGAGCTAGAGTTGAAGAATCATTTATAGAGGCAGAAGGTGGAAAAAGGCTGTATCGCTCCTTTACCATCATGCTGCCCAACCAGGAAACCGCAGAGATCTGGTGCAGGCCCGCAGAAGGTAGCGATATAACAAGATTGCCTAATGGGCTCTATGCGATTAACGACAAACAATTTTATATCGAGTTGCCAGATAAACAAAAACCTGTCATTCGCCGGACAACAGCCGATAACATCAGCGAGTTATTATTTCACGTTAAGACAACAAGCAATGTAGCAGTTGTTAAATATTCCATTGTCTGGTAGGAGGTTTTACTAAGTAAACGTGAGAAAAACCAATAACGTAACACATGTAGCACTTATAATGGTAGGCTTTGTCATTGTCGCTAATTCGGCAGGGGCTCAGGTTCAATCTAAGAGCGCAAACCCGGTAGTTAGCATCAAGCAAGACGCTCCAGACAAAGAGAGAGGGGGAGTAGAAGCCTCCCCTGAGAAAGAAGAAGATTTTTATAAGCTACTTACATTACCCATACCCGAAGGCGTGCTACTGGAAGTGGGCGGAATGGCTACCATGCCTGATGGTAGTATATCAGTTTGTACCCGCCGAGGCGACGTGTGGATGATTTACAATGCAAATACCTCCGGTAATGAAAGACCTGTTTACAAGCTTTTTGCTTCGGGTCTTCATGAGCCGCTGGGTCTGGCTTACAAGGATGGTGATATCTATGTAGCCCAGCGGAGAGAACTAACCCGTCTGCGTGACAAGAATGGCGATGGCCTTGCAGATTCCTATGATGAGATTTATTCCTGGCCATTATCAGGTAACTATCATGAATACTCTTATGGACCCCTTTTTCTGCCCAATGGTAAAATCCGTGTCACATTGAACCTTTCCTGGATTGGCAAAGCTGCCAGCTTAGCCAAGTGGCGTGGCTGGATGCTGGAAATTACACCAGAGGGCAAAATGACACCCATTGCTGCTGGTATGCGTTCACCGGCAGGGTTGGGTCTGAATTCCGGTGGCGATGTGTTCTACAGTGAGAATCAGGGCGACTGGGTTGGATCCGGTCATATTACCCATGTAGAACAAGGTGATTTCGTTGGTCATCCTACTAGTTTGAAATGGACAGATGAACCGGGTTCTCCAGTAAAGTTGAAACCTGAAGAAATTCCGAACACCGGGGAACCTTTATTTGAAGTGGCCAAACGAATTCCTGCCTTAAAGCCGCCTGCTGTCTGGCTACCGCACGGTATCCTGGGAACATCGACATCGGCGATACTTAGTGATAACACTCAGGGTAAATTCGGGCCCTTTGAAGACCAGTTATTTGTTGGAGACCAGGGGCAAAGCAAGATCATGCGTGCATCGCTGGAGAAAGTAAAAGGGAACTACCAGGGAGTGGTGTTCCCATTTCGTGAAGGTTTTGCTTCTGGTGTTTTTCGTATGGTGTGGGGCAATGACGGCTCCATGTTTGTTGGAATGACTAGTCGTGGATGGCCTTCTACCGGTAGGGAGTCATTTGGCCTGCAGCGTCTAGTGTGGACGGGTGCTATGCCTTTCGAGATGAAGACAGTGAGGGCCATGCCGGATGGTTTTGAAATAGAATATACCCAACCAGTTGACCGCGCCCTAGCCACTAACTCTGCTTCTCATAAAGTTACAAGCTTTACCTATAAATATCATTCAACTTATGGCAGCCCAACCATAAATAATGCTGCATGTCCAATAAAGGGAGTTACTGTTTCTAACGATGGCTTAAAGGTTCGCTTAGTGCTAGACAGCTTGCGTGAAGGATACATTCATGAGATTAAAGCTGATGGGCTTCGCTCCTCGTCTGGTAAGGTTTTGCTGCATCCAACCGCGTACTATACTCTGAATAGGATACCGGATCGGGATGGGCAATCAGCTATGGCTACCCCTTCCGGAATAGCTATTACAGGAACTGCTAATACAACGGCCAAACCCTCTTTAGAAGATATGGCCATAGGAGATATGGCTAAGCGTGTAACAGCAAGACCTTCTTCCTGGGTATCAGAGGGTGATTATTTGATTAATCTTGGTACGAAGCCAGGTTTGAAGTTTGATTTGGAGCAGTTCCAAGTTAGAGCCGGCAGCAAGGTAAAAGTGGTATTCAACAATAGCGATGATATGATTCACAATTTTGTAGTGGTTTTGCCAACTACAGCCATAGAAGTAGGAGAAATGGCTACGCAATTGGGATTGGAAGGTCAGCAGAGGAACTACATTCCGCAAACCGATAAGGTTTTGTACCATACAAATCTGCTGCAGCCTAACACCACAGAAATCATTTATTTTACGGCGCCCGAAAACCCCGGGGACTATGCTTATGTATGTTCGGTCCCAGGCCACTTCTACACCATGCAGGGTATTATGAAAGTGATAGCTAGATGAATAGAAAACGCTCGAAATAAATGCGTTCAGTTTCATTGGCATCGACCCCCTTGGGACCAACATTCTCCGAACTGGAAGCGTTTCCGAATCGATTTACCCTCCTTTATATAGACAACTTAGCGATCGGTGACAAGGTCTGGGTGTCAAGGCCTAGGTTGTACACAGTTCTCGACGATTGCCAGATTAGCATCCGGTTCACCTGAGCAGAAGAAAACCAGCTGTCGGGTCGGAGGAAGATCCCTTCCTCCGCCGTGCCTGTGTCTGTTCACCCCGTTCATGCTGGGCGCGACTTCAAGCTAACCGATACCCTTGCGGAAGCCCACTCAGCAATGACGTTGTTGCCAGTATCAGCGAGGCCTTTTCAAAGGCGGACAAGGGAAAACAGAAGCCGATAATCCCCTATACCGAGGAGGGAAGCCGCTTGCGCACAAAACCACCCTCTACGGAAATTTCGTCGACACCCTCATACCTTCGACCTCTTATTCTGGGTGTTTGGAAGACGGAAGGATCACCGACAACCTCCCCCGTTGCCCCAACCTCCAGATCGATTCCGTCAGCTTGCTGACTCTCAAACCAATTAGTTCTGTTGTTGATCAACAGGCAGCGCAGCAAAGAGGTTTGCCTTCACCACTAGGCATGTCGTCGCCTTGAAAATTTATTCTTCGTAGACAAAGGAACCCCCAAAACGATGGTTAAACGCATCTTTTTTTGAAGATTCTTCTTGACAACGACAAAACGCATTGGTAAATTGCGTCTACCACAACTAGATTTTATTGTACGAAATTATGAAAATCGCAAAAACCGCAGGTGATAAATACCTGGTGGAGGCGGTGGCAAGGGCT
>Ga0187893_10003084_pt1 | contig 34751 bp, 23 predicted proteins | sample MA1701074metaG_FD_139574 | JGI IMG/M metagenome (GOLD analysis project Ga0187893, IMG submission 139574) | White microbial mat communities from a basaltic lava cave in the Kipuka Kanohina Cave System on the Island of Hawaii, USA - MA170107-4 metaG ...
GACCATAACGAAATTTCATTTAATGCAATCCTTTCTTTTTTTGTATCACCATACATCATGGCGCCGAGTCTTCCATTACCCAAAGGAAGACTTTGTGTAAAGTGTGTGGCTGCTGTATCAAACCTTATCGTTACATCAGCTTTTTGTGCAGCCAGTTTGTTTGCAAACAGAAAAGCACTGATTAATCCAATCTTATATAGTAATCTCATAATTATTTCCGCAGATGGCCTGCTTTTTGATTTTTTTATTGTCTGGAAAAGAAATGTAATTTATAACAAGTGCATGAAGCAAAAATTTAAAAAAGGCGATCATGTTAGATGGAATTCTGAAGCTGGTCATGTATCGGGCTTTATTATAAAAGTTCATACCAAAGATTTCAACTATAAAGGTTATACCCATCACGCAACAAAAGATGAGCCTCAATATGAAATAAAAAGTGATAAAACTGATCATATTGCAGCCCGCAAAGGATCGGCATTGACAAAGCTGAAAAATAAAAAATGAGCTCAACTCTCCCTTTCAAAAATAAAGCTGCAAATAAACTCTTACATTTTCTATAACCCGAACGTTCTTACTTCATGAGAGAGAATCACAATCTTTTTTTAAAAAATTGCCCCTATAGAAATAGAGGCAATAACAATTACTAACTGCTTGCTTGAAGAAAAATTTTTAATATCCATTGTTTTGTATAAGCGCCGGCGCATTTCGGTCAATTTCCGTTTGAGGAATTGGCCAGTATTCATACTTGTCTTCATATTTGATTTTAAATGTTGGCGCCAGCGGATTGGGCGCAAACCCGCTTAACTTCTGCGTGGCAATACCCCATCTTCTCAAATCAAAATAACGAATACCTTCCAATGGGAATTCCACTCTTCTTTCATGCCTGATCCGTTGTCTCATTTCATCTTTTGAAAGACCTGCAGGCAATGCAGGCATATTAACTCCGGGTCTTGCACGAACTTCATTTATCTGTGTATAAACAGAAGCATCGGGACCTGCAGCTTCATTTTGCGCTTCAGCATACATAAGCTTGATATCAGCATAGCGCAGCAATACATAATCATTGTCGCCTTTTACACCATAGTCAGGATTCTTTAAGCCGGGAACAAGCCATTTTTTTGGTAAATAATAACCTACAATCCAGTCTTGCCCTCCGCCGGGAGTAGCTACAGCAGGATTACTGAAAGGCCATCCCTTGTCGGGTCCATCACCCGGAAAAAAGAAAGTCATTGTTTTCCTTGGATCGTTGGGCTCGTATTCATCAATCAGGTTTTGCGTTCCCTGGTACCCACCCCATGTTTGCATGGTCACGTTCAGGGCAGCATCCGTATGTTCAATATTAGGTAACAAAAACTTTACAGAGAACATAATTTCCTTACTTGCATTCTGTCCGGCTTTATAGAAGTTTGCTGCATAATCAGGATTCAAAGAATATTTGTTACCATCAATGATCTGTTTGGCTAATGCAGCAGCTTCGGCATATTTTTTTTCAAAAAGCAAAGTTCTCACTTTATATCCCTGCGCCGTAGTTTTAACAGCATGACCTGAAGCATACGCATCATCCGGCAGCGCAGCAATAGCTGCATCCAGATCCTGCTTTACAAAAGCAAGCACTTCGTCTCTTGTTGATTTAGCCATTGGCGTTTTAAAATCAGCTTTGAAAGGATCTTCTTTAACGATGGGCACATTACCATACAATAGCGCCAGCCAGAAATAATTAAATGCTCTTAGAAAATATGCTTCTCCTTTATACTTAGTCAGCTTATCACCGGTCAATACTTTATCTGCATTAGCAAGAAAAGAATTGATAGCAGCAATGGCTCTGTAGTTATTGTTGTAATAACTGAATACATAGGCGCCGGTATTGGGTGTAATGCCTGAACTTGTTGCATTATACCCACCGCCATAATCGTGCTTGCCAAAAAAGTCATCCGTATAATTATCCCAGCCCATCACTTCGTACTGTTGACAGGCCCAGTTACCACCTGTGGCATATAAAAAATTGTAGAGCCCTGTCAATGCCAGGTCAGCATCGGCTTCTGATTTCCAGAAAACGGTTGTAGATAAACGATCGGGTGGAGATACATCCAGCAGTCCTTTTTTGCACGATGCTAAAAACATACAGGCAGTAAATCCTGTTAGTAATATGATATTTTGATATTTCATACCAATAATAATTTAGAATTAGAAGTTAGAATTGAACAGTTGCTCCAAAAGTCAATGTCCGGACCTGGGGATAGGTTACATAGTTTCCATCACCAACTCTTTCAGGATCAAGACCGGGATATTTGCTTATGGTAAATACATTGTCTGCAGCAAAATAAACCCTGAGTGATCTTGCACCTATCTTACCAACAACCTTGACCGGGAGTGTATAGCCCAGTTGTATATTTTTTAAGCGCATGAACGAACCATCTTTCAGGAAATAAGTTGAAGCATAATTCTGAACCGGCGCATATCCATCTGCTACATATATTTTAGGCATTGTAGTGGATGGATTAGCAGGTGTCCACCGGTTTCTCCAATCGGTAGTAGGAACAGAGCCCTGCCTGAACGGCTCTATACCCCATCCTCTTACATATATTTTCTGGCCCTGCGATCCATATAGCTGTGCACTGAAATCAAAATTTTTCCAGTTGGCTCCCAGGTTAACTGCGTATTGATAAGAAGGATATTTACCTTTTACATAAGTACGATCCTGGTCACTTACTACACCATCTCCATTTACATCTTTTATTTTCAAATCGCCGGGTGTGGGAGTCACAGGTTGTTTGGGCGATTTATCAATTTCGGCCTGGCTTTGGAATATGCCATCCCATACATACAAATAATATTCATCTAATGGATGGCCTTCTTCTCTTATAGTATTTCCTCCGATTTCTTTTTTACCAAATTTTTCCAAACTGTTTTTGTAGGTCTGAAAATTGGCGCCGATACTATAGGAGAAATCCCTGCTGATATTATCGCGGTATTGCGCCGCAAACTCAAATCCTTTATTTCTTACAGCGCCATCATTGATAACAGGTGCATTTAATCCTAACCAAAGCGGTACCTGTGATCCACGCAGGATGTCAAATGTGTATTTATTAAACCAGTCGGCAGTAAAAGAAAACTTATTATTCAATGCAGTAACATCTATTCCTATATCAAATACCCGTGTTGTTTCCCAGGTCAGTTCAGGATCAACCAATGTACTGGCTGAATAACCGGGAGCTACTGAACCGCCAAATGCATAATCCCTATTACTTAACGTTGCCTGGTAGGGATAGGTACCGATATTCTGATTGCCCAATTCTCCCCATGATCCGCGGATCTTTAGGTCATTGATCCAGCTAACATCCTGCATGAAAGATTCTTTTGAAATACGCCATGCGGTAGAGAAAGAATAAAATAAACCCCATCTTGTATCTTTCGGCAATCGTGACGTGCCATCATAACGAAGACTGGTCCCAAACAAATATTTGTCCTGGAAATCATAATTCGCAGTTCCATATACAGAACGTATCGCCCATTCAGAGGATGTGCCGCCATTTGTCATCCCCGCTGATGGGCCCGCGTCTAATTCTCTTAAAAGATTAGTTGTAAACTGCGCCCTCCATGCATTGAGATTGCTTCCTTTATTATGTTCCTGTTGAAAACCGCCTATTGCTGAAACGGTATGATCGCCAAATGATCTCCTGAAGTTTAACTGGCTATAATAAACCGTATAAATATTATCGCTTCTGCCAACAGTTAGGCCGGGTGTACCTACATCCAGTAAGCCTGCAGAACTCATGTCGTTGTAAAAATAGGTTTGCACTACGGGCCTGAAATCATTGAACTTACTTGTTCCAAAATTCGCCCCGGCTTTTGTTTCCCATGTTAATCCTTTTATTATTTCAACATCCATGGAAAGATTGCCCTGCAAATAATAATCATCCGTTCTTGTTTTCACGTCTTCTCCTACTATCGCCACTGTGTTTTTATTGCCAAACTCATTGGAATAAGCTCTTTTTATCCATCTGCCATCAGGGGCCCGCGGTGGATACAAAGGAGACTGCGCCAATGTAGAAAGAAACATATCACCCGCACCTTGCGGTGGATTGAGCCTGCTGCCATAACGCAATTGCACATTGGTGCCAATGGTTACTCTTTTATTCACTTTGGAAGACAAGCCCAGGTCCATTGTGTATTTTTTATAACTAAATCCAATCATTGTTCCGGGTTGATCAGTATAGCCAATACCCAGGTTATAGTTGGTATTGTCTTTTCCACCACTTAGGTTCAGGTAATGGTTTTGAACATGAGCCGGATTAAACAGGTCTTCCAGCCAATCATGATTTGGATATTTTACCCTGTCTGTGGCGTTTTTATACAGATCAATTTGTGCCTGTGTGTAAAGAGGCTGGCGGCCGGAATTTAGATTCGCTTCATTAGAAAGTTCCATAAATTCCGCTGAATTGTGTATGGTCTCCGGCAGGCTGGTTGGGTTAGCAATGCCAATATTATAATTATACTGAAGTGAAAAACCGCCGCTTTTTCCTTTCTTGGTTTTTATTACAATCACACCATTGGCGCCTCTTGAACCATAGATAGCTGCCGAAGCCGCATCTTTCAATATACTGATAGATTCAATATCATTCGGGTTCAAAACTGTTAAGTTTCCAGGCAAGCCATCCACTATTATCAAAGGATCATTACCAGCTCCACTGAAAGTAGCTGTTCCGCGAATGCGCAGGTTTACTCCTTCATTACCTGGTTCGCCGGAACCTTGTATTACCTGCAGTCCTGGTAATTGTCCCTGGAGTAATGCTGCGGGATTAGTAGCTACCCGTTTATTCAGTTCTTCCCCGGAAACAGTGGCTACTGCGCTGGTCAGTTTGCGCCTGACTTGCGAACTATATCCTACTACAACTACATCCGTCAGATCGTTTGATAGCTGTATCAATATAATATTGATCTGGCTTCGCTTACTTATTGCAACCTGTTGAGACGTATAACCTACATAGCTAAAACTCAATGTTGCATTTTCATCCACGGTAATAGCATATTCTCCATTTTCATTTGTTGTAGTGCCGCTTTTATCACCGGCAGCAACACTTACACCCGCAAGAGGTTCGCCTTTATTGTCGGTTACTTTTCCTCGCACCGTAATGTCAGCATAAATTGTTTCTTCAGCCTTTTTAATAACAACAAGGTTATTGTCCATTAAACTGTACGATAAACCTGTATTATCAAGCAAGCGAATAAGAAGGTCTTCAACCTTTATACCTTTAGCCTTCAGCGTAACCTTCATTTTGTCCAACAACACCAGGTTGCTGAAGACAAACCGGTAATCGGTTTTCTTTTCTACTTCCTTTAAAGCGGCAGCCAGTTTTGTTTTTTTAAAATCAACATCCAGTTTGTCTTGCGAAAAGGTTTTGGCCGAAACCTGCAACGCAGTTACAAGGATAATAAAAGCTGTGAGTTTCATAAGCAGCAGTGTTTTGAACCAACCCTTCTGTAAGGGCGGGCTAATAAAGCAAGCCTTCTTTTTCATACCTTCGTTTTGGTTTTTTAATTGTTATGAAATGAGGTTACAGGTTTCTTCAAATGATACCTGTTCCTTTTTGTAACACAGGAGAAATGGCCGCAATCCATTTCTCTTTTTTATTTATAAATAGTTATGGTGTCCCCTTCTGATTTATAAGTGAAATGATAAGAATATTGCAGGGCTCTTAATACCTGCCCGATGTTTTCATCTGCGAATGTGGCCGTAAACATGTATCGGCTTACTTCTTCATCAGCGAAGATGATCTTTATATTATACCATCTTTCGAGTTTGTTCCTGATCTGTTCAAAGCTTTCATTAACGATTTCGAGCCGGCCTCTTGTCCATGCAATCTCTACTGCCGCACTGTCTATTGTGCTGTGAGAAAGCGGAGATACGGTGATCTTTTCATCAGTTTGTTTGGCTTCCTGTTTATTGTTTTCCAAAACAAGGTTATCAGCTTTATTGCTGATGACCGCTTTTTGATCGGGTTTCAGAATTATTTTCTGAAAATTGTTTTTCAGACTTATCTCTACTTTACCCCTGATCAGCGAAGTCTCACTCAATTCATCTTCAGGATAAGCCTTTACATTAAATAAAGTGCCCAGCACTTTTACATCATACTTATCACAATGCACAATAAAGGGAAGGTCTTTGTTATGCGTTACGTCAAACAGCGCTTCACCACTTAAATAAACAGCCCTGTTATTTTTTCCAAAACCTTTTTCCATGCGAAGTGTGGAGCCTGCGCCGAGATAGAGCTTTGTATTGTCAGGTAGAAAAAAAGTTTTCTTTTCCCCTTTTGCTGTGGAAAATTCCAACACACCATTTTCCGGATTATTTTTTGCAATGCTTTTTGGCTGTACGGTTGTTGAATCATTTTGTCCCATGTATCCTTTTACCCCCAATACAATTACCGCTACTGCAGCAACAGCCGCAGCATAGCGTATCACTTTTCGAATGACAGGTTTATTGGTTGTTGGCGGAACTGATCTTAATGCTTCCTGATTTTCATTTTGCTTATCATGTTCCCGCTGCAGCATCACATGCAAACCCAATACGATCCGCATTGCTTCTTCTACTGTTGTTTTTTGCGAAGGATTTGTTTTGATATAGCCTTCCCAAAACAAAATATCCGTTTCATTGCGTTGAAAGCAGTAGTTAACAAAGGAGTCGTCAATAATAAGTTCTTCGACGGAAAAATGGTTTGGCATGCGGTGTCTTTACAGCATAGACGGAATGATGCTGAAGATTTACCAACTCTTTTGAAAAAAATTTAAAACAACCCATCTGCAGCCAGCAAAGGAAGGATAGAAACAATGGCGGGAAATTGAAAGCCGGAAAATTGCCGGTTTAATTCCTTTCTCAATAATTTGACGCCTTCAAACAAATTATTATAGACAGATCTTTTAGTGAGGCCGGTTTGTTCGGCTATTTGTTCTGTAGTAAGTCCTTTATAAAACTTGAGATAAATTACTTTTTGACAACGGTCTGGAAGTTTTTGATAAGCCTTTCTTATCTGGCTGATCAGTTCTGCGTTTGCTTGTATTTGCTCAAGTGTGTCTTGTACTGAAGGCACAGAAAACTCTTCTAATATTTTATCAGCATCAATAAAACATTTTTTTCGAGATATTCTGTAGTGATCCACCAGTTTTCTTCTGAAGGCTACAGATAAATAAGCTTTGGGATTATTAAGCGTTTGCGGATCAATATTTTTTTCAAGCAGATCTAAAAAAAACTGGCCGATGATATCGCTAATTTCTTCGTTGCGGTAACCTAACTTCAGTCCCATTGCCATAAAATGAGACCGGAAGGCCTCGTACCAGCATTGTACCTGGTTTGTATTTACAGCAACATTCATATGCAGGCAGTAGTTAGTAACACAACAATCTAAATCACTTTACAATTTTATTACAATTTTTATTTAACAAAAGCAGAAAGATAAAAAATAGATACACTATGAGAAAATAGAACCAGTTTATAAATACAATAAAGTAATCAAAAACAATCTTGCTCTGCAAAACTTGCAGTTTCGCAGTATTATTCTATCGCCTATGGCGATTACAACAAATACACTAATCAAAAACAATTTCATTCTTTCTTGCATCAATTTTTGACAGCATTAATCCGCCAATTACCAATCCTACTCCTGCTATTGTATAAATGCTGATCGTATCCTTCATCCACCATGCTGCAAAAACAAATCCAAACAATGGGCAAAGAAATAACCAAAGCCCTGCCCTTACCGGGTTTGCCTGCAACAACCATAACCAAAGTTGCACTGCAAAAATGGAAACAGGTATGGCCAACCAGCCTACCGAATACCAAAATGTTTTATCAAACTGGTTTGCCGATGTTTTATAAAAAAATAAAGTGAAGGGTAATAGAAATAAACCGCCCAGCAATGTTTGCCAGCCGTTGATAGTAAATAAAGACAATCCATTCCATTGCCGCGACGAAAAATAAATAGCAGCTACCGAATAAGAAAGCATGCTAAGCAATAAGATCAGTAATCCTTTGGAAGAAACGGTTGCTTCTGCAAACAACGGCCATGCTGCACAAACAACGCCGGTCATACAAATAATGATAGACAAAATGACCGGCAATGTTAGTTTTTTATTCAGAAAAATAACAGAAAGAAAACTAATGAACACCGGGTTGGCAGCTATAGCCAGTGCACCGATGCCAGCGGTGATAGTTTGCATGGCGACTACATACAATCCCAAATAAATAGTGATATTAAGAAGGCCATAAATGGCTAATTGTTTCCACTCTTTACCTGATGGTAATCTTTCCCGCTTGATAACATGTGCGATCAGCAACATAATAGCTGCGGCTACACCAAAACGAACTATTGCAATTACCAATGGCTGTGCAGCAGTAAGACCGATTTTAGTAGCCGTTGAAGCAGAAGCCCAAAGAGCAGCAAACAATGTTCCCGCAATAAGCCAGCCATAATTTTTTGTTGAAGAAAAAGGCATTGCCAAAAATAAAAGTTATTCTGCTCTGCGAAACTTGCAGTTTCGCAGTTCTATTCTATCGCCTTTGGCGATAATACAAAGGCTTAAAATAAAAAGTCTATCTCTATCAATCCTTTCCCGGTTTCATAATTAGAAGCGCTGCTATACAAATAATGCGATGGCTCTTTTACCAATCCTGTCCTCATCGGGTTTTCATGCGTATAATTCAGCTTTGTCCGCAAAAAAGGTTCACTATGTATTTCTTCAGGATGATTATCACCCGTCCATACTTTAAATTTATCATTGGCATTGGTTCGGTTAGCATAAAACTGAAACATATATAAGAGCCAATTCCGGCGGCTTTCAATTTCCTCTTCAATGCTTTTTGTGATAGCCTTACTTGTAAACGTTTTAAAATCCCTGATAATATCGCTTAGATTATTATCCGAAGCTGTCCAGATAGTATGAATATGATTGGACATGATCACATAGGCTCCTATTTTCAATCCCTTATGCTGTCTGCAAAATTCAAAACTTTCTAATATCAAATCCCGGTATCGCCGGCGGCTGAAAATATCAATCCAACCCATAATAGAAAAAGTCAGAAAGTGTGTAGCCGACTGATCTCTTATTTTAAAGCCTTCGGCAAATTCAAAACTCATAATGATGTGTTTGAAATAAAGTTAGTGAAGGGAATTGCTAAAAGCAATAAAATAAGACTGCGAAACTACAAGTTTCGCAGAGCATCAAAGTATTGCAAAAAGCAATATAGTAACTCTGCGGTGCTACAAGCCCGCAGTGCTATGCTACGACAAATCAACAATAGCCCGCAGTTGTTCTTCTTTGCTTAAGAGTCTTTCAAGCAGTATCAATTGATTTTTTGCCCGCATCAAATTATGCTTTGGATATTTAGCGCCATAATAAACATCATCGTTTAAATAATCTGTAAGAAAACGAATGGCCTGCATATAGATCATAAATGCGCCTGCATAAAAAAAATATTTCTTTTCCGCACTGGTCAACTCATCTTTCATTTCAGTATAATAACCCTCTACGATCGCTTTATAAAATTCATCCCTTACTTCAATCCTTTCAAATTCTGTTTCTTCTTCGCTGACGTGTGATAAATAAGTACGCATCATATCTCCCACATCACTGATAAAATAACCGGGCATTACTGTGTCAAGATCAATTACACAAATGCCTTTCCCATTTTTATCAAACAATACATTGCTGATTTTTGTATCATGATGCGTGACCCGCAGTTTAAATTTCGGATTGCTTTTAATGCTATTGTATTCGGTAACAATATCTGCTTTTGCTATCAGCCTGCCGATAATGGCATCTGATTCATGAATGCGATCTTTATTTCCTTTTTCAAGAGCCTTTAAAAATTGCTGGTAGCGTAATGTAAGATCATGGAAAAAAGGAATCGTCAACTTCAGTTTATTGATATCAAATCCATGCAGCAGCTTTGTAAACCTGCCAAACTGTGCAGCAGCTTCATAAGCCTGGCCGGGTGTCTCCACTACATCTTTTGAATGTGATCCTTTCACAAATGGAAACATACGGAAGTAACCCTGGCCATTTACATGGATCATTTCACTTCCATCCTGGTTGGCAACAGGGCCAATAAACCTGTAATGCGGGTGATGTGATCGGAGAAAACTTCCGATCAGCCTTATGTTATTGGCAATATGTTCGGGTTCTTTAAATACTGCATGATTTACTTTTTGCAAAATATATTCATTACCTGCTGTGATCACTTTCCAGGTATTATTAATAAGACCACTGCCGAAAGCTTCAACCTTCAGCGATTTTTCATCTAATCCGTATGCTGCTAAAACCGACTTTGGCATAACCTGTAAAACTGCTGATGAAATTATAACAATATGAGGTCATAGTTATATGCAAACGGTTGCCCGAAATAAACATTTTACTCAAAACCCGTAAATGAACAATAAGCAAACGGTTGAATGTCCATTGAATTTTTTATTGGAGAGACTTAGGCATGAATGCATTTATTTTGTTTTCCGGCTTAGCTTTTTCAATTTTCTCTGAAGCTTAGCCGGTTTGTTCATATATTTTTCAAGATCATACAACTCAACTTTTCTGAATTCAACAGGATGGCTTTCGCTTTGCAGTGATATGGTACCTTGTTTGATCAGTTCACCGGCTTTTAATCCTGCTTGTTTCACCCACCTGTCATTACCATCATATTGAGGTTGTCCATACACCAATACCGTATCCCCATTTACAATGTGTTTTACAATAGAATCTCTTAACACCAATACAGCAGCTTTCACCCATTGATCACCATGATATGTTTTAGAGCTTGAAATAACACAATGTGGTGTAAATAATTTTCCATTCATCACTACATTGGTGCCGGGAGTACAAAGATTATTTGTCGTCCTGTCATCTTTTCCATTGCCTCCGAGCAACTGTGCTTCCATGGATATAGGAAAATCCTGGTCAAGCGCCATGCTTTCCGGTGTTTGCCCATGCAACATCATACCGCTGTTGCGAAAAGCCCATCCCGGGCCGTCTTTTATCTGATCACCTGTAAAACGATATTCGACCACCAGCAGGTAAGCTGAAAATGGTTTTTTATAAAACATGTGGCCAAACTGATCTTTGAATTTTCCATCGTACTGATCATAACTCACTTTGATCACGCCATTTTCAACCCTGAATGTGTTACCGAAATTATCTTTTACAGGATGATCTTTGATCTTAGCTGTCCAGTCATTAAGATCCTTTCCATTAAAGAGCTTTATCTTTTTTTGAGCAAAACAATTTATAGCTGCTATCATCAATCCAATCGTGATAATTGTCTTCATTTTTCCTTTTTATTTTTTTAAGTGATGTGATTTCATTTACCTATTGCTTATTGCATATTGCCCATTGCTTATTGTCAATTGCTTATTGTCAATTGCTTATTGCTTAATTGCCTATTGCTTGTTGTTTTGCTGATGCATCACCAGTGTTGCCTGCATTTCTTCCTGGTAATAATTATCCGGCAAGCTTTTATTCTCTGATTTTTCATTCAGAACCTTTATCATTAATTCCATTGCCTTGCTTCCCTGCCCATAAGGGTATTGCTCAATAGACGCCAACGGCGGATAAGCTGTATAATTAGTAATAGGAAGATTGGCGTAACTGACAAATACAATACCCTTGTTTACCTGTATGCCTTGCTTTTGTGCACACTGCACAGCATCCATGTGCACATAATCATTAAAGCTGATAATAGCTGTTGGCGGATTTTTCAAAGTCAATAATTTTTTTACGGCCGCATAAGTGCTTTCTTTGGAAAGATCAGATGTTTCTACCAACTGCATATCTATTTTCAGTTTTTGCTTTGATACGCCTTCAATATAGCCGTTTAATCTTTCTTTACTGGCGGATAGTTTATCAGGCCCATTGATGAATGCAATGCGGCGGTAACCCTTATTAAACAACCAGCCTACCATTTCCACAGTGCCTTTGTATAAGTTGCAAAATACTTTATGCACATTATCCAGCTTGGGCACACGGTCAAAATATACCACTGGTATATCGTATTTGGAAAGAGCCAGCAGGTGATCATATTTGTTGGTGAATTTAGATAGCGAAATAATAACTCCGTCCACCCGTTGCTTCTTCATCGCATCCACCACTTTTTTTTCTCTTTCAGGATCATCATGGCTTTGGCCGAAAAGAATAGTATAATCATGCTCCATTGCCGCTGTTTCCATTCCACTTATAGCTTCTGAAAAAAAATCTTCCCTGATAAACGGCAGTATAACGCCGATGATATGCGTTTTCTTTTGTTTAAAAAATATGGCCTGCGCATTGGGTTCATAATTCAGTTCTTTTGCAAGCTTCTGCACTTTTTCTTTTGTTGACAAACCAATGCGGGGGTGATTGCTTAGTGCCCTTGAAACGGTGGATACAGAGACATTGAGCTTTTTTGCGATTTCCTTGATAGTGGGCAGCTTATTCATGAGCAGCTATTCAGGGGTACAATTTATATAAAAAGCAGGGACCTGAACGCAATACTATAAAACAAAATTTTTTAATATTCTGAAACACCCAATCGTTTCAATGCGCTTTTTGCTAGTGGTCTTCCTTTAGCAGCGGCCATTCTATAATAATAAATGGCACTATCCCTGTTCCGGAGAATATTTCTTCCGCCATATTCAAACACAATTCCAAAATTGGTATAAATATGGCCGAGTGAAGGATCAAGCTGATATGCTCTCCGCAATAAAAAATAAGCCGAATCATAGTAAGCAGAGCCGGCAACTGCCTCTTTCATAAATGTTCGGGCATATTCATTAAATGCAAGTGCACTATTATTATACGCCGCTGCTTTTTGGTACCATATTCTGGACGAATCCAGGTTAAATCTCCACCAGCTTGAATCTTCAAACATAAACCCGAGCTTTAACAATGCATCAACATTATCATTTTTTGCAGCAATGGCCAGGGAAGAATAAGCGTCACTATATTTTCCATTTGTATAGAATGTATTGCCTCTGTCAAACCACATCTTTCCTAATTTTTCTTTGCAACTCACACAGCCATCCCATTTTCCATCTGCAAACATATCCATAGCTATTGCCCATTTGCTCTCGTCATATCTTCCGGAATTATATTGATCTAAAGACATCAAACCAAGATACAGATTGGCTAAAGTATCTTTTCCAAGACCAAGCGCAGCCTGGAAATATTCTCTTGCCCGTGCTGTATCATAGGGGAAATCAATGCCACTGGTGCAGTACATCTTACCCGTTGCGCTTTTAGCTGCCGGAAGGTTGGCATCTTTATAATAACTGTATGCTGTCCAGAAATTATTTGTTTGCTGATAATAATCACCAAGCACCAGCTTTGCCGAATCATCTTTCTTTGCTTTTTTTTCCAGCAGTTCAATTGCTTTTGCTTTTGTTGATTCAATGGTGAGCATTTGTTTTAGCTCTGCCAGGCTTTTCTTTCCCATTTCTTTCACATATAACACTACGATGGTAATAATAAGCCCGGTTAATATAATGAGTATGGCCGCCTTCCATTTTGTATTAAATGTTTTGAAAATGCCAAACAATAACGACTCTTTTTTTTCTTTTAATGCCCGGTCTCTTTCTTTTATCTGCCGCTGCAATGATTTTTGCAATTGCAGAAAAACAGGGTGCTCGGGATCGTTGCTGATCTGTGATTTCAATTCGGCCATCGCCTGCTCCAGGCTGCCGCTATCGAGATATTTGAAATAAGTAACAAGACGTTCATCTTTTCTGCCATCTGTGATCTCTCTAAGCTTATTTTCTATGGCAAGTAACTCTTCATTTACATAGCTTGTATTGGGAAATACCTGCTTTACTTTTTTCAAATATTTCCATGCTGTGTAAAATGATTTTCTTTCATAAGCTTTTTTAAATGCAGCAAAGTCGGCATTATTCTTTACTGCTGCCAAAGGATCGTTATAAACCGGGGCAGCGGCAGGCTGCTGTTCGCATTGCCTTATTTTTTCCATCACCATTGCATCTTTCTTAAGCCGGTAAGCTTTATGATACAGCGATGCCGCTTTGGAATAATCTTTTTTCTGATAAAAAAATGTGTTGGCTTCATTGACCAATCGTGAAAACGATAATTCATTTTCACACTCCTCATATTTTTTACGCAGCTCTTCATCAGCAGGAAAACGTTTGAGCAACGATCTGAATTCATCTAATGCTTCTTCCAGCTTGCCATCCCTGAAAAGATTATAAGCTCTCCATTTCAATTTGTCGCTGGAAAAAGAAGGATTGCGGGCAATAAAAAAACTGGATGGTGGAATATTAAGTTCATTCTTTGCATTGGGAATGGGAAATTTTTTTTCTATCAGCACATCTTTTGAGTAATCATAAAGATCTTCAAGCGTCAGCATATCATTGGTGTTGTCAACTCCTGTCTCCAGCACATCGAGCAATGCACCGGTAAAATAAGTATGCCTGGCATTTTTTTCAAAATAAGATACATCATCAGCCGGTGATGAAGAAAGGATATAACTTCCTTTTACATCAAAATTCTGAGTAAGATCATCAACACCCTGTGTGGCCAAACCACTATGACAAGTATCGAGAATAAGTATTTTTTGTTTGGCAGAGGAGCTTTTCATCACTTTATTACTGACAAAATCAAAATCAATACCGCCGATTACTTCGTCTCCGATTTTTTCTGTATCGGCAGCAATCAATGAAAGTTTCTTAACATCACTGCGATGACCATGACCGGCATAATAAACGATTAGTGTATGCACATCAGGCCTGCGGCTTGCCTGCAACAATTGCTTCTGTATTTCAACATGCGATTCATTGAAAGAAACTAAAACATTTTCCCTTGGCAAACCGATATGCTTTTTATCAGTAAGTAACCTGAACAGATCTTCGATGTTTCCTTTTACAGGCGGAATAGGGTGAAAATCGTTACTGAATTTTCCTACTCCAATCAATAATGCAAATGTTTTGTCGGTATCAATGGCATATTTGAAATTATAGACTTCAGTGTGACCATTGCTATCCTCAAGAAAATGTATCTTTTCATTGCTGTCAGATAAAGACGACATTATTTCAAGCTGTGATCCGGCTTGTTTTCTTTTTTCTTTCCAACTTTGAAGTAATGGATGGATCAGGCTATGATATAATATTTCTATGGAAATGGCAGCTCCGGCATGCACCAGGCCACCCATTAATGATTCTACAATTCCCCCACTCATTTGACCGGGCAATGGCGGTTGCTCTTTCAGTACAAAATTGGCGTCAGGAAGTTTTTCTTTCAGGTAATTGCGCAGATCATAAATTTCTTCCTTTGCAGCAGCGCCATGCAACTCTATTTCTATGCGCACCATAGCAGAAGGGTTTTGTTTGTTTAAGTGTGGTCTCCAGGAAGGGCAGGAATTGAAAAAAATTTGGAAGCAGTGTTCCTAAAAGTTACAATTTTTTGAATTAAGACACTCTAAAGAAAAGAAGTTTTCAAAGATTATCGTTTTTCTAAGTTGAACATTTCATGCAAACGGTTGATCCATTTTTGAAAGTACTATTTAAACTATTTTCAACACCTATTTAATATAAACTACATGCCGGAACTTACTTTAACCGCCGCCACCGAAAAGAAACAAAGTTATATGATGCCTATGCTGATCATAGGAGCATTATTTTTCATCTTTGGATTTGTGACCTGGGCCAACGGAACGCTGATCCCTTATTTAAAAATTGCTTGTGAGTTGACTACATCCGAAGCCATGCTCGTCACTTTTGCTTTCTACATTTCGTATGCTGTGATGGCTTTTCCTTCTTCCTGGGTTTTGAAAAAAACAGGATTTAAAAAAGGAATGATGCTTGGCCTGCTGATGATGGCTGCCGGTGCATTGATATTTATTCCTGCAGCCAATAGCAGAACCTACAATGTATTTCTGTTAGGACTTTTTGTGATCGGAACGGGATTGGCTTTGTTACAAACAGCCTGTAATCCTTATGTAACTATTCTTGGCCCGATTGACAGTGCGGCAAAAAGGATCAGCATCATGGGTATTTGCAATAAAGGAGCCGGCGCTATTGCTCCGCTGATCATGGGTGCTATCATGCTGGACAATGCCGATGCACTGCAAACTAAACTTGCTACTATGGATGCCGCGGCAAAAGCTATTGAATTAGATGCACTGGCTTCCAAAGTGATCGTTCCTTATATCATCATTGCAGTTGTACTGACTTTACTTGCTTTGTTTATTTACTTTTCTTCTTTGCCTGAAATAAAAGCAGAAGGCGAAGATGAAACAACATCTTCTTCGGTTGTAAATCGTGAAAGCATTTTTAGTTATCCCTATTTATGGTTAGGTTTTATTTCTTTGTTTTTGTATGTAGGCGTGGAAGTGCTGGCAGGTGATACTATACAGGTTTATGGCAATTCACTCGGCATCAGTCTGGATACAGCCAAACATTTTACCAGCTATACCATGATCGGAATGCTGGTTGGTTATCTTATCGGCATTATCGCTATTCCGAAATATATTTCGCAATCAGCAGCATTAAAATTCTCAGCTATTCTCGGTATCCTGTTTTCATTGGGCGCCATATTTACTTCCGGCGCTACATCTGTTTTCTTTATTGCCATATTGGGTTTGGCAAATGCATTAGTATGGCCTGCTATCTGGCCGCTTGCCATTAATGGTTTGGGAAAATTCACCAAGACAGCTTCTGCATTGCTGATCGTAGGCATTGCAGGCGGCGCTTTATTGCCAAGATTATGGGGATCGCTTGGAGAAAATAAAGCTATCGGCTTTCAACAAGCCTATTGGATCATGATACCCTGCTATTTTTTTATTTTATACTTTGCTGTAAGTGGGCATAAAATAGGGTTGAAGAAATAAAACCTCTATCTTTTACGCCTGTGCTTTCGTTTAGGGTTTCTTTTGCTGTGAAAGATATAAGAAACAAAAATTATTTTTTCCTTTTCTATAAATTCATAAATGATGATATAGGGAAATATTTTGGTAGTTATTTCTCTGAATTCGTCTTTTCGTTTCGCATAGCGATCCGGATAATTACCAATTTCAATAAATCGCTCATTGATTGCTTCTATAAAACGTTCGCCTAACCCAAGCGAACGTTTTTCATACCACTTAAATGCCTGTTCAATATCCTTCTTTGCAGAGGGATGCAATTCGATCCGGTATTTCATTTCCGGCTTTTCTTTTTAGAAGCAAGAATTTGTTTTTTTGCCATCTCCCAGGAAATGCTTTTTACCTGGCCCGTTTTATATTCCTTAGAACGTTCTTCTACCACCGATAGAATCTCTTCATCCTGCCACCAATTGCTCTCTCTCTCCACCTCAAGCATGGCATGTACCATCTTAACTACTTTCACTTCGGCCGTGTCAATATAATCTTTCACCTCTTTTCTCAATTGTTTTATTGCATCCATAAAATTTTATTTAGCCCGAATTTACAAAAAAAGACCCGGAGCTCTTTGATGTATGAAGCGCTAAAAATTTATTATATAATCATTTTTTGAATGCTATCAGTTTCACCCTGCTCTTAGCCTTTATAGTCATTTTTTACTTCACAATCCATTCATGCAAGCCTGTTGAATGATCTTCCGGTTGCTGTATTTCAATTTTTAAAGCAGTTGTTGTCACCGGTTCAAAAGTGATAGAATTGTATTTATCTTTTTCAATGGTGTCAACAGATTTTACTTTTACCGGCAGCCATTGATCACCTTCTTTATACAATAATTTCCATGATGCGGGAATACGGCATCCGCCAAAGGGGCCATCATCAAACCAATACACACTTGATTGCGATACGGTGTATTCTTTATCAAAATCATATTGCACAAACTCTGTTGTATTCTTCTTCGGCCACCAGTGGAGATAAGAAGCATTGGCATCACGGGAATCTTTGGGATCGTATTGATCATTCAATGCCCTTAGCATTCTTGCATTGCTGATAGAAGCTGTCACTTTACTTTTTGATGCAATCGTTGAAGCCGGCCTGGGTCTTGCCGCAGATGCTTCATAAGGTATCCATACTTCCATTTCGGACGGGCCACGGTTGGCCCATGCATAATAAGGTATAGCAGTTACCTCTTGTTCTGATTGGATCAATTCATCAGTATTCAATTGTCTTTTTGCAGATGAGCCTTTCATTTGAAGTTTCATAATACCGCCGAGTAACCTGGGATCATAAACCGGTTTTATCGCTTCATCTTTTTTTACAACAATATTTAATACAGCAGAATCTTTGTTGTCTGGCCCTTCAATACAATACATCAATGGCCCTCTTTGCAAAGCAAATTTGTTTTTATCGTCTTCAACTTTTTCATTGGACTGAATCCGCACAGTTTCCATCGGCAGTTCTAAAACCACTTTATCTCCTTTTTTCCAGTTGCGATCCAATACAGCATATCCTTTTTCCATTGCATATTTTACAGGAGTTCTGTTGACCGTTATTTCAACTGTCTTTTTTGATTTCATTTCGCCTGAGTACAGATCACCGGGCACTGGTTGATTAACAGCCCAGCCAGGAATACGAATATGTAATGAAAACCTGGTCGTTTCTTCAGGATTTATCACTAGCTCATTTTTCCCATCCCATGGATAATTTGTTTTTTGAGTGATCGCTATTTTTCCATTTGGTAAAAAAATCTCTGATGTGCTGCCCACAAAAAGATTCACATAGAGATCATTTTTATTTTGCGCATACACATATCCCGGCATTGAAGGAAGGAACCTTGTCATATTGGAAATGCAACAGGCACAACCAAACCATGCGCTGCGCTGATGCTGCCCCATTGATGCAAGAGGATTAGGATAAAAGAAACGATCACCACTTAATGAAACACCGGAGAGCAAACCATTATACAATGTCCTTTCAAGCACATCAATATATTTTGCATCACCATGCAATAAAAACATGCGGCTGTTCCAGTACACATTGGCAATAGATGCACATGTCTCTGCATAAGCCGACATGTTAGGAAGATCATATTCTTTGCCAAATGCTTCACCATTACCTGTAGCGCCGATGCCACCAGTGATGTATAATTTTTTTTCAACCACATCCTTCCAGATATCATCAATAGCTTTCAAGTATTGCTGGTTACCTGTAAGTGCAGCCACATCTGCCATGCCTGTGTACATATACGCAGCTCTTACCGCATGACCCACTGCTTCATACTGGTCTATTACTTTTTTATGCGCCTGGCTGTATTCATGATTTAAATGACCTGCTGTGCCCCGCAGATCCAAAAAGAATTTTGCAAGATCAAGGTATTCTCGTTTGCCCGTTACACGATACAGCTTTGCAAGACCGATCTCTACTATTTGGTGACCGGGAAATTTTTCTTCTTTACCATAACCAAAAGTTTTTACCAGCAGATCAGCATTTTTTATTGCAATATCAAGTAAGTTTCTTTTACCTGTAGCCTGGTAATGTGCTACGGCTGATTCATACAAATGACCCGAGTTGTATAATTCATGACTAAGGTCTTCTTCTTTTTCCCATCGCTTGCTGCCCACCCAGTCATGCGGTTGAGCCATGTTTGCAGTGCGAAAAGTATAAAGATAACCATCTGCTTCCTGCGCAGCAGCAATGATAGCAATGAGTGAATCAAGATAGGTTTCCAGTTGCTGATTTTTTGTTACCTGCAATCCATAAGATGCGCCTTCAATTATTTTATAAAGATCTGTATCATCAAATGTGTATTCGGTGAGTTTGTCCTTTGTCATTTTTCCTGCAGCAACAAGAAAGTTATCAATGCGACCGGTTTTGCTGCATTGCTCAAACGTATATGGAATGGTAACATCAGCATTCACTTTTATCTTTGGCGCCCAAAAATTATCGGTCACTTTCACCTGCGTAAATGCAACAGGCTGTATAGGATAATCATTTTTTAACTGTGCCTTTGCCGATACAACTCCCAGTAACAAGGCGGCAGCTAAAGCTATATTATTGCTGCTTATTTTACATTGTTTCATAACTATTGATTTTCCATTTGGCACTTCAATTGTATTTACCCATTTGCTGCAGCCAAATTGCCACAGTCTTTCAAAATTAACGTTCTGCCTGTTTTTAACCTGTACAAATATTAATCGAAGCTTGCCATATTTTATTCGATTATAAAAATACATTACCTCGCAACATCTCACGTCAACCAAACTTTAACCCGTTTGATCAATATTTCTCTAATTTAAGGTTAATTTCAAGGAATAATCGGCTTAAAAAGGTAGATTTGACACTTATACGGCGAGTTATGAAAGTATTACAATTCACTATCCCGGTGCCGGCTAACCAAACGATCATTGTGCAGAAAGATGTATTGTCATACTTCTATCCGCACCTGCATCGTCATCATGAAATTCAACTGACATGGATACAAAAAGGAGAAGGCACTCTCGTTGCTGATAATAATATGCATACGTTCGAATCAAATGAAATCTTTTGGTTAGGCGCTAATCAGCCTCATTTGTTTAAAAGTGATCCTTCTTATTTTTTACCAAAAAGCAAAAAAGTAACATCAGCGCTTACAATCTTTTTTGATCCAAATGAACGGATTGCTCATCTTTTTGATTTACCCGAACTCAAGAGCATTAAAAAATTTGTTCAAAAACACTCTTCGGGTTTTAAGATACCGCAGCAACATGTTGCTGAAATATCAAACCAAATGCTATTGGTAAAAAATGGTAATGGTATTGATCAAATGATCCACTTCATGGACATCCTGAACAAATTACTCAGCTATGAAGACCTGACACCGCTTGCAACTTCTTCGAAACCTCAAATGTATAGCGAACATGAAGGGATCAGGATAGCGAATATTTATAACTACATCATGCAGCACTACAATGAACCTGTCACCCTTGAAGAAGTAGCCAAACAGGCACACATGACGCCGCAGGCTTTTTGCCGTTACTTTAAAAAACACACACGGCATACATTTGTTTCTTTTTTAAGCGAAGTACGTATCAATGAGGCATGCAAAAAATTAACTGACGGCGCCTATGACAGTATAGCAACTATCGCTTACAACTGCGGCTTCAACAGTATCACAAATTTCAACAGGGTTTTTAAGAGTGTTACTTCTCTATCTCCTTCTGAATACGTAAATAATTTTTCTAAAATGCTGAGTGTTGAGAAAGATTGAACCAGTTAATAACCGGCAGGACAGTTTTTATCAGCAAAAGATTTTCATTTTCCAAACCTCTCCACAGCAAAAGGAGAAAGATCAACACTTGGTTTTTTATCATCCACCAGTTCGCTTACCAGTTTACCGGTGCCGGCGCCAAGACTCAGACCAATCATTGCATGACCAGCAGCAACCACCACATTTTTAAACCGGCTGATACGACCGATATAAGGCAACCCATCGGCAGAGCAGGGCCTGTATCCATACCATACTTTATCCATCGAAGGCATGGGAATATCAAACTCCGGTAAAAATCTTTTTACTGAATTTAAAATTCCTTCTACTCTTTCATATCGCGGTGGTGTTTTTGTTGGTACCACTTCCATTGTTCCTCCAAAACGAATTTTGTTTCCATCCATCGGCGTTATAGCCACACGGCCCTCCATCAATACCGCAGGGTGATTAAACTTATATTGTGAGTTTTCCAATGTAATGGAATAACCACGCCCAGGCATCAAAGGGATTTTAGTTTCCAACAACGCGGCAATTTCCCTGCTCCATGCACCGGTAGCAACAATAACTTCATCGGCTTCATAACTATTTTTTGTTGTCATTACTTTCGTAACCGACTTATTTGTTTTTTCAAATCTTGTTACTTCTTCACCGGCTATCAATTGCACTCCCTGTTGTTTCAGCAAGGCCAGCAATGATCTCATCAGTTTGTTTGGATATAAATGTGAATCGCATTTAAAGAAGATTGCGCCAAGCCCATTGATCTTTGTTTGCGGCTCCAGTTTTTGCAGCTCTTCATAACTCAACAATTCTGTATCAAGTCCAAGAGCTTTTGCCGTTTCTACAGTATGATGTGCATGTTCTGCGTTTGACTGCGTTTGAAAAATTTCCAACAAACCTTTTTGCTCATAGGCCAAGTCAAAACCGGGTAATGTTGACCATGTTTTATATTCCTGCTGACTAAACACTGCAATATCCCGCAGCGGAACTGCTGAATCATCCACATGTTTTTTATTGGCGCTTTTTACAAACTTCCATCCCCAGTCAATCAATGAACTATTCAAAGAAGGCCGAACATAAAAAGGGCTTCTTGAATTAAGCATCCACTTTAATCCCTGCCATACAATGCCAGGTGTTGCCAATGGAATAAAGTGACTGGGACAAACATATCCTGCATTGCCATAAGAACAATTATCTGAAAAATCACCTTTGTCCAATACAATTACTTTATGACCCGCTTGCTGTAAATAATAAGCTGAGCTCAAACCAATGATACCACCGCCAATAACAATAACATTTTTCACTACTTCAAAATATTTGTTCTTTAACTAAGCTATTTTTTAAAAACTGCGAAACTACTTATTTTATCGCCTGATTTTTCACTCTTTGCTCTTCTGCCAATCTTTTAGTATAGCAGCCTGCAATGGAGATGGTTTTGTTACCCGGCTTATGGTAAATGGTTTCTGATATTTTGTGTTTAACATTAACGTTACGTCTTTTACTTCCCCCTGTTGCACTACCTGCAGATGAATAATCTCCCCGGCCTTTCCGTCTTTTAACGCTTCTAACTTTTTTATATCAGCGGGTTCTTTACCTATCATCAGCAACGATTGTTTTGCTCTTATTCCTGCATGCCAGGCAGGAGAATCCCATTCTACATTTGTAATATTCAATGTATCATTTTTTTGAGCAGCAGTTATTCCCAGCCAAGCTCCGGGCAGGGCTGTTGCTTTCGTATCAATATTCAAACCGGCATAAGAAAAGTATTTTGCATAATCAATTTCTTTCACAGTATACACATATTCAAAAAACTCAGCTAATGACACTCCGGCAACATACTCGCAAACATTGCGAAACTCATCTTCAGTATAACCTCTTTTCTTTTGATGATAAAATTTTTTATATAAGGTTCTCATCACATCATCCAATGACTTTTTATTTTTTGTTTGCTGTCTTATTTTAAAATCAAGCAGCATAGCCAGCACCGGGCCTTTGTCATAATAAGAAATGGTTTTATTAATATCATCGCCGGTACGGCCAAACGGGCCATCAGACCATGTATCATAACTGGCCTGTGTAACCGATTGAAACAAATGACCGGGTTTATGCTCATAAGCCACAATACTGGAGCGATAAGCATTGAGTAAATCCTCTTCACTCGCCAGGCCTGCTCTTCGCAACAGCAATTCATCATAGTAAGCGGTAATGCCTTCTGCTACCCAAAGCATGTTGGTTCGGTTTTCTTTGTCATAGTCAAATGGCCCGAGTTCGATTGGCCGTATCCGCTTTGCATTGTAATGGTGAAAATATTCATGTGCAAGGAAACTAAGCATTCCATTTCGCCCGGCGCCATCCAATCCATCGCCACTAAAACTTATCGCTGTTGAATTGAGATGCTCAATACCGCCGCGGCCCGGCCCAATCGCAATAAAAGTATAATGCTTAAAAGGTATTTCACCCATCATATCAACAGCAGCTTCAACAATCTTTTTAAGATCAGATATAAATTTTACTTTATCAAAACTGCCCAACTTATAACCGATAAAATTATGCGGCACTCCTTTTACAGAAAAAAATGGTAACTCTTCGAGGTTACCAATTAACAAAGGACTATCATACAATATATCAAAGTCGGGAGCAGTATAGGAATAAGTTTTACCCAAAACGGGTTCAAGGCCCGTTGCTATTCTATTCCATTTTTCATAAGGTTTTATTGTCAAGATTACAGGATGATTGATATAACCAGCAGCATGCATAAATACACCGGTGGGTGCAATATAACCACGTTCTTCATCGAGGTAACAAGATGCAACAAAATTGCGTGTAGCTTTTACATTGTAGCTGATCGTTATTGCAGAACTGTTGTTGGTATAAACTCTCCAAATATTGTTAGCAGCTTTTTCCCATTTAAATGTTGATCCGTTTTTATCCTTTGCTTCAAACCCGATGATATTATCTGCATAATTCATCAATTGGTAATAGCCAGGCATCCACACCGGTATTTTAAAATCAATCCAGTCTTTTTGAATACCCTCACACTGAAAAGATACCTGGTATGTATGCGACGCAGGATTTTCCATTGATACAACAAAATCCATTTTGCTTTTAACAGGCTGACAAAAAACATTTCTTATACCTGCATGTAATAAAATAAATGCAGCGATGATGATCTTAAAAAAATGGTTGCTTATTGTATAGTTCATCATACCGGTATGTTTTATCTTTTTGAAACTAAAACAACAGCCATGAAAGTAACTTTGTTAGCTTAACAACGATTGCTTATAATTAACTGATGTTTTTCAATTATTGGCCGTGTTGATTCGAAAATACATCAAAAGAAAAGGGGGTAGAAACCCCCTCTTGACACTTTTATTAAAAAAAACTGCTCTGCCAAACGAAAAATCATTTATGGTTTGTCCCACCATACCCTGTCGGTAAGCTTTGCTGATTGCAATGATTGAGGGTTAGCTATTATTTCTGCTTGCGGATATAAAAACCTTCTCGGAATTTCGGATAATGCGGCCGGCACTTTTGTTATTGCCGGAAAACCCGTTCTTCTCCAGTCATTGAAGTTTTCAATAGAAAGATAATTCGCAATTGTTTTTTCTTCAATGATAAGTTGTAATGCATTGCCCGCTGTTAATGCACCACGGCTTGACAGGTAAGTATCTCTGTCTGCATTACTGATTCCCAATTTTGACATATGAGCTTTAATGGCATCCTGGTAAACAGGTTGCGCAGCAGCAAATCCTGATTTTATTAAAGTAGCTTCCGCCTTCAGAAATAATGCTTCAGTATAATTTACTACATATAAAAAAGCGGCAGGATCGCCGTAAAATGTTCCTGGTCTTGAGTAGCTTTCCAACTGATAGCTGCCACTGGTAGCAGTACCAATAGGCAGCCCTGTGTATAAACCTGTGGTTTGGGAAGGCGCCACCATTACACTTAGTCTCGGATCATTTCTTGTCTTAAACCCTTCTACCAATCTTTCCGATAACATCAAAGTAGAAACAGGATGAAATGTAACGAATATAGGATTCTCCTGTCCGGCTGTACCCGGATAGGAAAACTTCATATCGTCATTATTAGACTGCATCGCATTTTGTAATGCAGCTAATGCAAGGTCAGCCTGGGCAGCAGCAGTATAACCGGGTGCTTTGGTAAGATGCATATAATATCTTGCCTTCAATGTATAAGCCAGTCTCTTCCACTGATCCATGTCGCCACTATAAAAATAATCATCACCGCCAGGATCTTTTCCTTTAGCAGCAGTAATATTAGCAATAGCCTTATCAAGCAAGGATTGAATACTCTTATACACATCTTCCTGTTTGTCGTAAGATGGTTTAAAATTGGCACTTCCCTGAAAGGCGTTTGAATATGGCACATCACCCCACAAATCTGTTGTTACTCCCAGCGCAAATGCAGTTAGTATTTGTGCAATGCCTGCATATTTGGTGTTTCCACCGGTTTCTGCTTTTTTAATAAGAACCTGAAGGTTATTCATACAAGTGCTGTAAAGATTGGCCCAGTCGCCATCTATATCACTGTTAAAAAGCTGGTAAGTCCCTGTATTGGGTACTGGTTGATTCAATGATACATTCTGCATCCAGTGGTTAACTATAGCAAAATCAAAACCGGTAGAAACAGAATGGGCTATATCCAATTCGATGGGAGACAAAACCAATCCTTCATTCACATCTATCGGTACATTGGGATTGTCATTTACATCAATAAATTTTTTGCAGCCGGTAACTGTAAAAAGAATAGTTATCAGTATTAGAAAAAAAATATTTTTCATTATGATTTATTTTATAGTCAAATAATATAATTTCCCTGGTTCATTTTATCAGAAAGTAAACTTCAGATTGAAATTCACTGACCTCGATGTAGGAGTTGAAAAGGAATATATCCCTTGCGAACCATTAGATGATCCAAATGAACTTGCTTCAGGGTCTGAACCTGTAAAATGTGGTTTGTAGATCCACAGATTACGACCGGTAACTCCAACAGAAGCTGATTTAAATGGTGTTTTTGAAAGCAGGGATGGGCTCAAATCATAACTTATACTAACATTCCGCAGCTTAATAAATGTTGCATCCTGGGTAGTAGCTTCACCAATGCCGCTAAGTCTTCTCCAGTAATCCTGGCCCTGCACCTGCACCTTATTGTCCCCTCCGGTTCCTTCATTATAACCTTGTACTACTCTCGGGGCTCTGTCTTCTGTTACTTTTGGCATTCCATAGAAGTATCCATAGCTGTCAACATTGTTTTGTATATCGCCACCTTTTTTCATATCAAAAAAGAAGCTGAGGTTTATTCTTTCATAATGCAAATTGTTAGTTATACCCGCCTGCCAGTCAGGTGAGATATTACCAAGTATTTTAAGATCACCGATTATCGGAAGACCGCTTGCATCTATTGCTAATTCGCCCTTGTCTGTTCTTTTAAAAGAAGATCCCCACAATACACCATAAGGCTGTCCAACGATTATTTGAGTGAATCCGTTTCCTAATTGCTGCTGGTCTTCATATATTGACAATACTTTATTGCGTAATCGTGTAAAGGTGAATGTAGCGTCCCAACTGAATTTTTTCGATTTAATAATGCTGCCGTTTAAAAGCAGTTCTAATCCTTTTGTCTCAAGTTTGGCGCTATTAACTGTAGTACCGGTATAACCTGTTGACGGGGCTATTGAAACGCCGGGAATGATACCATCTTCTATTTTTTTATCAAAATAAGATAGTTCAAGTCCTATCCTGTTATTCAGCAACTTTGCTTCTAACCCGATTTCAAACTCTTTTGATAATTCATTTTTAAGATTTTCATTACCCAGGGTAGAGCTTAACAAGAAACCGTTTTGTCCCTGGAATGGAAAACCAATACCGCCAATATTAGCAGCATAATAAGGTGTTGTTAATGAATAAGGCCCTACATTATCGTTACCAACAGTAGCATAAGAAATACGCAGCTTGCCAAAGCTGACAGCCGAAGAAAGGCTTGCCGGCAAAATTTCCGAGAAAATAAAACTCATAGCTGCAGAGCCATACGGATAATAACTATTTCCCTTTTGCAATACAGAGCTTCCATCATAACGTCCTGTAAGCGCCAATACAAGTAATCTTTTGTATTCAATATTGGCTTGCGAATAGAAACCAACCTTTCTCGATAATGAATGACCTTCGCTATAAGTTTGTGTAGATGCGTTTGACATATTTGCAAAGCCAGGAACAGAAAGTCCAACACCCCTTGTTTGCACTCCCTGTCCATAAGTTGACAGAATATTATTACCTAAAATCAGGTTGACATTGAAGCCACCGAATTTTTTGTTAGCGTCAACAATCAAATCATGGTTAAACTGCCGAAAAATATTTTCCCGGTCAACAATAACTCCATTCACATTAGCTATTGAGCCCAGTTCTTCAAAATATTTCGCCTGGTCTGTGTAAATATCGGCTCCTAATCTTTCTGTAACAGAAAGCCATTTGAGCGGAGAGCAGGTTACAGTTGCTATAGGCATAAACCTGTTTACCGTTTGCTTATTATAAACGTTATCTAAAACCCAATAAGGATTGTTCCTGGAGTAACGATATAAACGTTGTGATCCGTCAGCATTCAGGTATGGTTTCAGGTTATAAGAAATCGGGCCATTGAATATCGTCCAAACCGGGCTTTCCAATATCCATCCCTCCGGCATACTATTCCTGTTGGAGCTGCTATAGCTAAACTGCATGGTGGCAGTAAGTTTATCAGAAATTTTTGTAGAAAACTTACTGAATAAAGTATGGCGCCTAAACTTTGTAGTGGGTACAGTGCCTTGCTGATTATAGTAGGAATAGGAAGTGAAATAAGTTGAATTTCCTGTACCTCCTGCAACACTGACTGTATTATTGGTACCAACACCTGTCTTAAAGAATTCCTTAAGATGGTTATATTTTGGGGCAGGTGCACCATTAATTTTCAATGTATCCATAAGGGGGCCCCACGAACTGCTGCCTTTCAATGTTTCTCCATCAAAAAAATCCCCTCTGTCACCCTGTGCATATTTATTCTGCACTTCAGGGAAAATGGGCATATCATAAGTCAGATCCGAGCTAACTGTGATAAGAGGTTTTTTATTAGCAGTGCCATTCTTTGTGGTAATAAGAATAACTCCTCTTGCCCCGGCTGCTCCATATAAAGCAGTAGCCGCAGCGCCTTTCAGCACATTCATGCTTTCTACAGTAGCAGGATCAATATCAATAAGCCTGTTACTGCCTGGCCCTGAATTAACAGAACCCGTTTCTGAATTATCAATGGGAATGCCATCTAATACTATCAGCGCTTCATTGTTTCCATATAAAGAGGTAACTCCGCGTACCAATATTCTCGAAGAGCTTCCGGGTGTTCCGGAAGCATTTGTGATTTGAACGCCTGCTACTTTACCGGATATTGCATTTATTAAAAAGGGATCTTTTGATCTTATTATTTCATCGCTTTTAATATCCTGTGAGCTGAAGGTAAGGTTACGTTTATCTTTTTTAATGCCCAATGCAGTCACTACCACTTCATTCAAAACCTGCGATGATTTAGCAAGAGATATCTCAATAAAAGGTTTATCACCGGTTGCTATTTCCGCAGCTTCATATCCGACTACACTTACTAAGAGTTTTGATGGTGCTGGTACGTTGATTTGAAATGTTCCGTCACTTTCGCTCACTACTCCTGTTTTACTTCCGGCAATTGTAATACTTACTCCCGAAAGTGGCAAGCCTGAATCATCCAATACTTTTCCTTTTATAAGTTTTGGCTGTGCGTATAAGGTTAAATGGAGAAATAGCATGGTCATGAGTACAATAGTACTCCTCATCCTGTTTTTCATGATGCAGTTGTTTAGTTATAAATTTTTAAAATAGAAAGTAACGTCTGCGCAATTACATGCCATTCGGCTTTATCCGTCAAAAGGCTGCCTGCGCCGGCAGTGTCATAAAATTTTTGTGAACACTTAATTTAAACAGCATACCAAATCTATTACAGACATGAGAAGAAGGATTTATATTAATTCACCAATATTAAACGGATATTAACCGAATTTTTATTTCACTTAAAAATTCACTGTGCAGTAAAATCAGTTAATGAAGTTTCATCAAGGGATTGCACAGAGAGAGTGATATGGTGAAAAGAAAAGCTCATTTTTTATTACAACGTTTTCTCTTTATTAATACAAAACCGGGATACAGCATTTGCATCCCGGTCTTTTACGACAAAATAAACTTGCTAATTGTATTGTTTAAAAATTTTTGCAGTGAACCGCTTAACTACAATCAAACTTTTTTAAGAACTCTCGGACTAAACACCCTGCCTGCTGTGCGATTAGGAAGAGCCTGGATCTTTACTTCCACTTTTGTTTTTCCTTCAAGCAGTGATGATGGAATGGGATACTCCACATCAAAGAACTTTCCTGGTTCAGTTCCTTTCAATTCTTGTGTGGCAATCTTAATACCGTCAATCAAAATATCGAAAGCTCTTCCTTTATCATCGCCGAGATAAGATAAAAGTAATACAGATTCAACTCCCGGTAAAACTTTCATATCGAATGAAAAAAATCCGCCATTGCGTACTTCACGTCCGCCGCGGCCCAATGCAATTTCTGTATAGGATTGCTCGCTTGCTTTTAAATTATGATCTCTTTCGGGCTGCATTTCTCCTAACCGCATGATATCAATCGTTCTTTCATCCAAGTCTTTTTGTTTTCTTTTTTCCGCTTCCCATGCCGATTGTCTTGCTGTCCATTCTTCATTGTTGAAATAATCCCAATACACACTGTAATACTGATCATAAGTTTTATAAAACGGTGCTAATACAACATCGAAAGGCTTGCCTACTCCACTTAGTTTGAATTGAAGATTACCTTCTGTTTTTATCCAATTATTGACATTCCTGTTATCTGTTAATAAAACCGGCGATCCATAAATCGGATCAGGCATTTCCTTGCCTAACTGACCGGCCAATACAACCGGGCCGTATAAAAAAGCAATGCGGTTAGCATTATCGGGCATTGATTCTGTATAGAGAGACATGGGAAAATTAATTTCCAGCTTATCATTGCTGTTCCACACACGATCTATGCTCAAGTAACCATTTTCAATTTTTGATAACTTCAAAATTTTTCCATTCACTTTAACCTGCATGCCTTCTGTTGCCCAATGTGGCTGGCGAATCCTGATCGTAAACCGCTTGCTGCTTTTTGTTTTAATGATCAGCTCAGTTTGATCTGAATTAGGAAAAGAAGTAAGCTGTGTAATGCTGATATTATTTTTTTTCCAGTTAAGCTGTGATGGAATAAACAGGTTAACATATAAACTTCCATCTGCCCCTTCAAAATAAATGCTTTCCGCATACTTGGAATGATTTTCCATTCCTGACCCAACGCAACAGGTAAACGTATTGAACTTATCGCTGAATTGTTTTTTAGCTCCCATTCTCAGCGGCACGAAATAACACATCATACCATCAGTCGGGTTTTGTGAAGCAAGGATATGATTGTACAAAGCTCTTTCATAATAATTCATCAGCTCAGCGGAAGGCTGCCATGCAAACAAATGTCTTGTCAGCTTGAGCATATTGTAAGTATTGCATGTCTCAGATGTATTATCACTGAGCCGGTCATTCAGCGAGTCAGGTTTTCCGCAATATTCATAATTACTGTTGCCGCCGATAACATAACTGTGATGATGTACCATCGTTTGCCAGAAAAAAGACGCAATGGTTTTGTCTCTTTCATTTCCTGTCAGTTCATATTGTGTGGCGCTGCCAATTGCTTTCGGAACATTCGTGTTGCTATGTTTTCCGGCCATGGGATCAATCTTTTTAGCCAATTGTCCCATTACAAACTCATCATAAAATTTATAAGAAAGATCAAGATATTTTTTATTGCCTGTCATTGCATAGATCATGGCAAGCACATCATTCATACCACCGTATTCGCAATTCAGCATTTTCAATCTTGCCGAATCATCAAGATGATTAACGGTGTTATAAACCCAGTCAGCCATTTTAGTTACAAGTGTCAACGCTTTTTTATTATCAGTATACAAATAAGCATCACATAATCCTGCCATCACTTTATGTACCGTGTACCACGGGCTCCAGCCGCCATTTAAATCAAACCCTCCGGATTTAATCTCTCCTCTTGCTACCTTAGCAAACAAAGTATCTTCATTTGGAATAGCTCCGATATAACCTGTATTTCTTGCTTGCTGGCATTTTTCCAATTCACTGATAATATAGGCAACACGATCTTTAAAACGTTTATCACCTGTTGATACATACATCATAGAGATGGCAGAAAGATAATGACCCATCGTATGTCCAGACAAGCCTTCGCTTTCCCATCCGCCGTATATCGAATCTTTTACCGGCAGGTTTGCATTTTTATAAAAGCGATACAACAGGCGGTTGGGTTCTATTTCCAATAAGTAGGCTGCATCTTTCTCCATTGCATTTTTAAATGGACTGCCATCCAGCAGCTTTACATCACGAAGATTGAAAGCATACGCTTTTATGCCTGTAACAGGTTTTACTTTGATCAAGGTATTGTTACGCTCAGGCGCATAGCCCTGGGAAAATAATGATACTGCAATACAACAGTTGCTCAGCAGCAACAGCCATCTTTTTGTTTTAAACATCGCTTTAAAAATTTATATTACCTGGAAACCGTGTGCATAAGGATCATCATCGTCAATCTTTATATTATTGTATCCATACACTATTGCCCATCCTTCTATACTTGGAACTATAGCCGGCTTACCGTCAATAGAACTTTCCTCTTCTATCCTGCCAATAAATTGCGAACCGATAATGCTTTCATGAATGAATTCATCTCCTATCTTTAATTTTCCTTTTGCATACCATTGCGCCATTCTTGCAGATGTACCGGTACCACAAGGCGAACGATCTATTGCTTTATCACCATAGAACACAGCGTTTCTTGCAGCAGCATTGGATGAAATAGTTTTTCCCGTCCAAAGTATATGACTTAGTCCTTTGATATGTGCATTCTCCGGATGAATGAAAGAATAGTTTTCATTTAAACGTTCACGGCATACACGGCTCCATGCAATTAACTGATCAGCTTTATAATTTTCCAAACCTGGAAAGTTTTTTTGCGGATCAACAATCGCATAAAAATTTCCACCATAAGCAACGTCAACTTTTAATAACCCAAGATCGGGACATTCTACTTCCAAATCTTCTGCATATAAAAATGATTTGACATTGGTCAGTTTTACTGACTTAACTTTTTTGCCGTGTTGTTTATATTCTATCAACACTAACCCTGCCGGTGTTTCCAATCTTAACTTACCCGGAACCTTTGGTATTATCAATCCTTCTTCAATCGCTATAGTTACAGTTCCAATTGTACCGTGACCACACATAGGCAGGCAGCCGCTTGTTTCAATAAATAGAACAGCTGCATCATTCTGTTCATCATGTGGCGGATATAAAATACTTCCGCTCATCATATCATGACCCCTTGGTTCAAACATCAGTCCCTTTCGTATCCAATCATACTCCCTTAGGAAATGCAGCCTTTTCTCCATCATATTATTTCCCTGCAAAAAAGGCCCGCCACCTGCTACCACTCTTACAGGATTACCGCATGTATGCGCATCAATGCAAAAAAAAGTTTTGCTGGCCATAAAAATGATTTAGCGTAGAGACGCCATGCATGGCGTCTCTACGTTATGCATGGCGTCTCTACGCTATGCATTGGTTAATGCAGATAACTTTTTGTAATCAGGTAATGATGGCCTGGTGGCAATGGCTTTGTTAATAATGCCTAACACTTTTTCTTTTTCTTTTCCTTCCAATACCAATCGCGGCGCTCTTACATACTCCGAACAAAGACCGGTTTGTGTTGCTGCCAGCTTTATATATTGCACCAGTTTGGGATGAATATCCAGCTCCAATGCAGGCAGAAACCATCTGTAAATATCCAGCGCCTCTTTGTACATGCCTGCTTTCACTAACTTATAAATAGCAACTGTTTCTTTGGGAAATGCATCTACCAATCCGCCAACAATACCATCGGCTCCCAGCATTAATTCTTCCATTACCAATGTATCTACACCGCAAAACAATTTATAGCGATTGCCAAAACGGTTTCGCATACGGGTAATATTCGTTACATCACGGGTGGACTCTTTCACCGCTTCAATAGTCGGATATTTTGCCAGCTCTTCAAACATATCAGGCGTCACTTCTATTTTATAATCCACAGGATTATTATATACCATGATTGGCAATGATGTATTAGCTGCAATGGTTTTATAATATTCAACCGTTTCCCTGTCATCAGCCTTGTATCGCATCGGCGGAAGGATCATCAATCCGTCGGCGCCATTTTTTTCTGCATCCTGTGCCAGCTTTACCGCCACTTTTGTTGCTTGTTCTGCAATCGTGAGCACTGCAGGAAGTTTGCCTTTCAAAATTTCTACGGTATATACCAGTAGCTGAATTTTTTCTTCCTTATCCAATGTGCTGCCTTCACCCAATGATCCGGCGAGTATGATCCCTTCACAACCCGCTTCTGCTTGTGCATTGACATTCTTTTCAAACAGGGTAAAATCCAGTTTGTCATCAGCGGTAAACGGAGTAAGCATAGCGGGAAAAACGCCTTCCCAATTGATTGCCGGCATAATTGTTTTTTTATTTATTGAATGAGACAAAGTTAATCTTCCGGATCATATAATGATTAGGAGATAATAACAGATGTTTTACGGATTTTAACTCAAACTATTTTGTTCTATTAGAAGCTGCTTAAATTATTGTTTTTTATACCAACGGCATATTTTCATAGCATCGCCGGCTGTGACGCTCCTTATTTTTTAAATTTTGATGAAAGATAAACCTGATTTTTTACCATCACTCTTTTTTCAACTCACCCACCGTTTTAATCAATTCAAGCAGCATCATGTTTTTCTCCGACAGTCACGGCAATAGTTTTGGCAACCATAAAACTTAAACCATGTATAAGAAAATTTTTATTGCCCTGCTGGTGGCTGCTTTGCCTTTTGTGGCCGATGCACAACTCAATGGCGTTTGGAATAAAGTAAAGAACAAAGCAAAACAAAGAGCTGAAAACCGGGTTGATAAAGAAATTGATAAAACACTTGATGAAGTGGAAGGCACTGCTACTCAAAAATCAGAGCCGGTTGCAAAAACTCCAACAGCTGCAAAAACTGAAACTAAAGAACCTGTAGTTGAAGAAACGGCAGTAAAAAGTTTTACCAAATACGATTTCATTCCCGGTGAACTTGTATTGTACTACGACAATTTTGAGGGTGAAGCTATGGCCGAACTCCCTGCCAACTGGAATACCAGCGGCACCGGTGAAGTGACTACACTGGATAAATATCCCGGCAACTGGCTTCGCCTGCACAAACCGTTTACTTATCTAAGCAGTAATACAAAATCTTTTGGCGAAAATTATACAGCAGAATTTGATTTGATACTCCAATTAAAAAATAATGGGTGGGCTTATCCCGAATTTTATTTCGGCTTAATCGCCACTAAAGATGAACCCCATACCGGCAATAATTTTTTAAGAGATCAAAAAAAATATGCGGCGCTTGTCACCACTATCATACC
>Ga0187893_10003086_pt1 | contig 34733 bp, 26 predicted proteins | sample MA1701074metaG_FD_139574 | JGI IMG/M metagenome (GOLD analysis project Ga0187893, IMG submission 139574) | White microbial mat communities from a basaltic lava cave in the Kipuka Kanohina Cave System on the Island of Hawaii, USA - MA170107-4 metaG ...
ATGGGGATCATGCGCGAGATCCACCGCTGGGCCGCGCACGCGATGGTCATCACCGTCTGGCTGCACATGTTCCGCGTCTTCATGACCGGCTCCTACAAGCCGCCGCGCGAGTTCAACTGGAACATCGGCGTCATCCTGCTCGTGCTCACGCTCCTGCTCTCGTTCACCGGCTACCTGCTGCCGTGGGACCAGCTCGCGATCTGGGCGATCACGGTGGGTTCGAACATGGCGCGCGCCACGCCCCTCGCCGGCTACGAGGGTCCGCTGGCCTCGCTGATCGCGATCGACGACGTGAAGCTCGTGCACGCCGGCGACGACGCCCGCTTCGCCCTGCTGGGCGGGCGCTTCGTGGGCGAGGCGACGCTGCTGCGCTTCTACGTGCTGCACTGCATCTTCATCCCGCTGGCCGCGACGATCCTGATGGCCGTCCACTTCTGGCGCATCCGGAAGGACGGCGGCATCTCGGGACCGCTGTGATCGCGGTCCGGCCACACGGGGAACGGGCGTGACGGCATTCTTCAACTACCTCGCGGAACCGAGCCGCTTCTTCATCCTGTTCACGATCTCGGTGCTGGCCATGCTCAAGTGGCGCCGCTTCTTCACGGCGCCGCGCACCGCGCTGGCGATCTTCGTCGCGGCGGCGGCGTTCTTCCTGTTCGCGCTGCGCAACCCCGGCTTCTTCGCCAACATCTCCAAGGCCGACAACGTCCCGATCGCCTTCATGCTCTTCCTGGTCGGCTTCTTCTCGTGGCTCAGCCTGCGCCGCGCCGTGCGCAACGACGAGCGGATGGCGCGCGGCGAACTGCCCGAGGAGGCGGTCGATCGCCCGAAGAAGGTGCTGGTCTGGCCCGACCTGGTCTACAGCGAGTTCATCTGCATGCTGATCGGGACGGCGATCCTGATCGCGTGGGCGCTGTGGCTGGAGGCGCCGCTCGAGGAGCCGGCCAACCCCAACAAGACGCCCAACCCCTCCAAGGCGCCGTGGTACTTCCTCGGGTTGCAGGAGATGCTGGTCTACTTCGACCCGTGGCTCGCCGGCGTGATCCTGCCGGGGCTCATCATCGCCGGCCTGATGGCGATCCCCTACGTCGACACCAACCCGAAGGGCAACGGCTACTACACCTTCAACGAGCGCCCGTTCGCGGTCACGACCTTCTTCTTCGGCTTCGTGGTCCTCTGGGTCTCGATGATCATCCTGATGACCTTCCTGCGCGGCCCGAACCAGGCGTTCTTCGGGCCCTTCGAGCCGTGGAACCCCCACAAGGTCGAACCCACGGTGAACGTGCAGTTCAGCCAGATCTTCTGGGAGTGGTGGCTCGGCACCAACCGGCCGGAGTTCTGGCTCACGCGCGAGCTTCCGGGGATCCTGCTCGTGCTGGGCTACCTCGCGATCACTCCGCTGCTGCTGGCGAAGACGGTGTGCCGCAGGATGCTGGCGGAGATGGGCACGCCGCGGTACCTGACCATGATCAGCATGTTCCTGATCATGCTCTCGATGCCCATCAAGATGCTGCTGCGATGGACGCTGAACCTGCAGTACATCGTGAACATCCAGGAGCTCTTCCTGAACATCTGACGGGCTTGGAGCGGCGGACCGGAACCGGAGGCTCGGGAGCGACGACGTGGCGGAAGAGGTGAACAAGGACGCGGCAGCGACGTTCTACGACGTCCGCACGCTGAACCGGTGGTTCCTCCTCTCGGTGGCGGCGCTGACGGCCACCTACGTCTGGTCGGTCGCCAAGGACCACGAACGCGAGTGGAAGGTGTTCCAGCGCGAGTTCGCCGAGTCCGAGCGCCAGACGGCCGTGAAGCAGGCCCGGGCGGCGTTCCAGGCCGCGGGCGGCCGCAGGCTCCTGACCTCGGTGAAGCAACTGGAGAGCGGCGACTTCGTCGAGGTGCCGGGCTCGCTCGAGCTCGAGGTGGAGCGGCTGCGGGCGCTGGTGCACGGCGACCAGGACCGGCGGCCGGAGCTCGTGAAGGCGTTCCAGGACGCCGACTACGTCTTCAACATCGCGAACGCGGAGATGAAGCAGGCGAAGGCGGAGTTCGAGGCCGACCGCTTCCACTACGAGGAGCTGGCGCACGCGAAGGGGGAGGCCGACCCGTTCCAGCCCGAGCAGGAGAAGGTTCGCAAGGCGTACGCCGCGTTCCTCGCGCTCAAGGAGCGGTTCGAGCGTCTCGACGACCGATTCAAGGAAGCGGAGGCGCGGCGCGACGGGGCGAAGGCCGCGCTCGACGCGTTCGACGCGCTCGCCAACGACGTCGCGGCGAAGCTGGAGGCGAGCGAGCGCGAGGTGGTGCGCCTGGAGCGGCGCGCCGACTCGGTCGACCCCGAGCGCTGGTTCAACAAGTTCCGCAACTCGGTGTTCTTCAGCTTCATGGCGCCCACCGAGACGCCGCGCAAGATCGTGGTGAACGAGATCCACGACGACCTGAACTTCCTCTCGTTCCCCAAGGTGGACATGTGCATCACGTGCCACCTCGCCAGCGACCGCAACAAGGACTACGAACCCGGGACGGCTCACGAGGACTTCGGCAGCGAGAAGTACCCGAGCCGGTTCGGAGGTGACAGCGCCGCGTTCCGCTCCCACTCGCAGCCCGAGGTCTTCTGCACCTCGCTGTCGCCCCACCCGCAGGAGCGGTTCGGCTGCTCGGGCTGCCACGGCGGCGGCAACCAGCGATTGAACTTCAAGCTCACCTACCACACGCCAAGCAACCCGGAGGAGGAGGCGAAGTGGCACCGGGAGTACGGCTGGGACCACGTGCACTACTGGGACCAGCCGATGCTGGCGTCGCAGCACCTCGACGCCTCCTGCTACAAGTGCCACCAGCAGCAGGTGCACATCCCCGGCGCCGCGAGGTGGAACCGCGGGCGCGATCTCGTGGCGAAGCTCGGCTGCTACGGATGCCACAAGATGGCGCCGTTCGACGGCGAGCGGCGCGTGGGCCCGCCGCTCAGCCACGTGGTCTCGAAATTCGCCAACCTCGACTTCATGCTGAAGTGGGTCGACGACCCGGCGAGCTTCCGGCCGTCGACCCGAATGCCGGCGTTCTTCCACCGCGAGAATCGCGCGATGGAGCCGGGGCGCGACGCGGCCGAGGTCACGGCGCTCGCGACCTTCCTCTACAACCTGGCGACACCGCAGCCGCTGACGAAGTACCCGGGCGGAGGGGACGCGGCGCGCGGCCGGCAGATGTTCGGCGACATGGGCGGGATCGCCTGCCTCGGCTGCCACAACATCGACGACTTCCGCAACGACGCGGTCGACGAACTCCGCCACGGTCCCGACCTCTCGGGCATCGGCAGCAAGGTCACGGCCGACTGGCTCTACAGCTGGCTGCTCGATCCGAAGAAGCTGTGGCCCGACACCCACATGCCCGACCTGCGCCTCACCGACGGCGAGGCGGCTCACCTCGTCGCCTACCTGATGACGAAGCGCAACTCCGCCTTCGAGCAGAGAACGTTCACCCGGCCGGCCGACGACTCCATCTACGACGCGATCCTCGAGGAGAAGCTCACCGAGCGCATGACGAAGGAGCGCGCGCGTGCCGAGATCGCCGCGATGAGCGGGCTCGAGAAGCGCCGCCGTGCCGGCGACTCCCTCCTCAACCACTACGGCTGCTTCGGCTGCCACGAGATCCCCGGCTACGAGGACGCCAAGCCGATCGGCACCGAGCTCAACGGCTGGGGCAGCAAGCACGCCGACCGTCTCGACTTCGGGCTGGTCGAGATGGACTGGAAGACGGCGGGGCAGTTCAACCGCGAGACCTGGCTCACGCAGAAGCTGAGGAACACGCGCTACTTCGACCGCGGCAAGGACAAGAAGCCGTTCGAGAAGCTCAAGATGCCGCAGTTCTCGCAGCTCACCGGACCCGACGTCGACGCGGCGAAGGGCGGCGGACACGTCGAGGCGAAGGCCGCCGCGCACGCGGAGCTGCCCGCCGACCTCGCGGCCGAGGACCGCGAGGCGGTGATGACGTTCGTCCTCTCGCTGGTGAAGGACAACACGTCCTCCTCGATCAAGCGTCTGCTCACGCCGGCCGAGGCGGCCGTCGAGCGCGGCCGCCGGATCGTGCGCCAGAAGAACTGCATCGGCTGCCACGTCCTCTACGGCGAGGGCGGCGAGCTGCGCAAGTTCCAGCCCGGCGAGGAGGGGCGCGCCTTCTACCCGCCGATCCTCGACGGCCAGGGCGCGCGCACGCAGCCGGACTGGCTGTTCACCTTCCTCGCCGACCCGGTGCTGGGAGAGGGGCGCGGCGCGAGGAACCACCTCCGGCCGTGGCTCAAGGCTCGCATGCCGACCTTCCACTTCTCGCAGGAGGAGCTCAACGACCTCGTCGCCTACTTCGCCCACGAGGAGGTCTGGCACACGGCCGTCGACCACGGGCTCTGGGCCGAGGTCGCGAACCGGTTCAAGGACGACTTCCCCGGCTACGACGACCGCTCGCTGCGCCTGGCCGACGCGACCAAGCAGCAGATGTACCAGGCCCTGATCGCGCGTCTCTACCGCAAGCAGGGCGGCCGCTTCCTGCACGAGACCGACTTCCCCTACCTCGCGCTGCCGCAGGACCTCGGCGACCGCCAGCACGACCAGGCCAAGGAGTTCTTCGAGCGGCTCAGCTGCGCGTTGTGCCACGCGCCGGGCGGCCGCGTGCCCAGGGGCAAGGTGGCGGCCGACATGGCGCCCGACCTCGCGCTCTCGCGCACGCGTCTCGCGCCGACCTGGGTCAGGCGCTGGATCGAGGACCCCAACCCCTACCAGCCGGGCACCCGCATGCCCAGCCTCTGGTCGCTGGTGGACGGCGTGCGTCCCAGCAACCATCCCGACATCAACGACGCCGGGCGCGAGATCGACCTCATCCGCGACTACCTGTTCAGCAGCCGCTTCGCGGCCGATTTCCAGGAGATCGCGGCCCGCACCCTGGTGTTCGACGAATCGCCGCCGCCGAAGTAGGCGGCCAACGCAAGGAGTTCGACGATGGAGCGGAGACCGGATCGGACGGCGCGAGCCGTGACGGCGTGCGTCGCGCTGGCGGCGCTGACGGCCGCCTGCGACGGCGGCGAATCGTACAGCCGGCGCGAGATCCGCGGCCCCGACACCGGGGGCGGCGCCGCCGGCCCGGCGAGCGGCGCGAAACAGGTCGATCCGGCGACGGCCGGAACGATCCGCGGCACCGTGCGCTGGGAGGGTCCCAAGCCAACGATGGAGAGGATCGACGTGTCGGGCAACCCCGACTGCGCCAAGGTCGTGAAGGAGACGATCTACTACGAGACGATCGTCGTCAACGCCAACGACACGGTCCGCAACTGCTTCGTCTCCATCGACACCGCCGACGCCTACAGTCCGCCTGCCGAGCCGGTGCTGATCGACCAGGTCGCCTGCCGGTACGTCCCGCACGTGATCGGAGTGCAGGTCGGCCAGAAGCTCCGGATCCAGAGCTCCGACCCGACCCTGCACAACGTGCACATGATCCCCACCGGCGACGTGAACGAGGAGAAGAACATGTCGTTCCTGACGCCGGGCGTGAAGAGCGAGACGTTCGTCGCCGCCGACTGGATCAAGTTCAAGTGCGAGGTGCACCCGTGGATGGCGGCGTGGTGCGCGGTGAGGAGCCACCCCTTCTTCGCGGTCACCGGCGACGACGGCGCCTACGCCATCCAGAACGTCCCGCCCGGGGCGCACCGGCTCGTCCTCAAGCACGAACGGCTCGGCGAGCAGGCCGTGACCGTCACGGTCGAGACCGGCAAGACCGCGACGCAGGACTTCAAGCTCGCGCCCAAGCAGTGACCGGAGCCATGGCGCCCATGCAGGACATCCCTCCGACGGAGTTCGCGCCCACCTGGAAGTGGTGGCTGCCGCCCAACTACTCCTCGTACGGCGAGGAGATCGACACCCTCTACTACTGGATCTTCTGGATCACGATGGTGACCTTCGTGCTCGTCGAGGGCGCGCTGGTCTGGTTCTGCTTCAAGTACCGCCGCGATCCGGCCCGCAAGGCGATCTACACCCACGGGAACCACCGCCTCGAGGTGCTCTGGACCGTGATTCCCGCGGTGATCCTCGTGGCGCTCGGGGTGTTGAGCAGCAGCACCTGGGCCAAGATCAAGAACCAGGCCGACCCGAACTACCCGACGGAGTTCCAGACCACGGTCAGGATCGTCGCCCAGCAGTTCGCGTGGAACGTGACCTACCCCGGCGCGGACGGCCGCTTCGACACCGACGACGACTTCACCAAGAAGAACGCGCTCAACGTCCCCTACGAGCCCACCGACGCCGAGGGCAACACGCTGCGCGAGGAGAACGTCCGGATCATGCTCTCGTCGATGGACGTGATCCACTCGTTCTTCTGTCCGGTCCTGCGGCTCAAGCAGGACGCGGTGCCAGGCTACGTGGGCAACGTCTGGTTCGACGCCCGCAAGCGGCCGACCAGCCCCGGCCCCGACCGGCAGTACTTCACCGACGACGACGAGGTCTACGAGGTGGCGTGCGCCGAGCTGTGCGGGCTCGGGCACTGGCAGATGCGCATGCAGCTCAAGGCGCTCCCGCGCGACGTCTTCGACGAGTGGGTCGCCCGCGAATCGGCCGAGGCCAAGGCCGCGGCGGCGGCGCGCCCCGCCGGGAACTCTGGGAAGTGAGGCCGATCCGATGAGCACGCCCGCACCCGCCCCGGCCGCGCACGGCCCCGTCGCCGCGCCCCCGGACGCCGCCGCGCACGGCCATGCCGCCGCGCACGGCCATGCCGCCGCGCACGGCCATCATGAGATGTCGTTCCTGCGCAAGTACGTCTTCTCGACCGACCACAAGGTGATCGGTCTGCAGTACCTCTTCTCCTGCCTCTTCACCTTCCTGATCGGCGGGCTGCTCGCGCTGATGGTGCGCTGGCAGATCGCGTGGCCGGCCGGCGCGCCGCCCACCGAGGCGCAGGTCCAGGCGCTGCGCGACCAGGGGCTCGAGGGCGAGGAGCTCAGGAAGGCCGAGGCGCGCATCGACAACGACCGGCCGTTCCCGATCCTCGGCGAGTTCCTCTGGGGCGAGCACCTCACTCCCGACGAGGTCGCGGCGGGCAAGGAGTCGAGGCCGGGCCGCTTCGGCGACAACAACGGGATGATGCCGGCGGAGTGGTACAACGTCGCGTTCACGATGCACGCCTCGGTGATGATCTTCCTGGTCATCATCCCGATCCTCACCGGCGCCTTCGGCAACTTCCTGATCCCGCTGCAGATCGGCGCCAAGGACATGGCGTTCCCGTTCCTGAACGGGCTGTCGTACTGGACGTGGCTCGGCGGGATGCTGACGCTGCTTGCCAGCTTCTTCGTCGATCCGCAGGGGCTCTCGGCCGGCGCCGGCTGGACCTCCTATCCGCCGCTCGCAGGAGTCGTGTCGCCGTCGGCCGGTCCCGGGCAGACGCTCTGGTGCATCGGCGTCATCTTCATCGGCACCTCCTCGATCATGGGGTCGATGAACTACCTCACGACCATCGTGAACCTGCGGGCGCCGGGGATGACGCTGTTCCGGATGCCGCTCACGACCTGGGCCGCGTTCATCACGTCGATCCTGCAGCTCTTCGCCACGCCGGTGCTCTCCTCGGCGATGGCGATGATGCTGTTCGACCGCCACATGGGCACCAGCTTCTTCCGGCCCGGCGGCCTCCTCTTCAACGACGTGCCGGTCCCGGGGGCGGGCGGCGGCCAGGTGATCCTCTGGCAGCACATCTTCTGGTTCTACTCCCACCCCGCCGTCTACATCATGATCCTGCCGGCGATGGGGATGGTGTCGGACGTGATCGCGGTCTGGTCGCGCAAGCCCATCTTCGGCTACCGGCCGATGGTCTACGCGACGTCGGCCATCGCGGGGCTGGGGTTCGTGGTGTGGGGACACCACATGTTCCAGTCCGGGATGAACCCGGTGCTCGGCACGACCTTCATGATCTCCACGATCATGATCGCGCTGCCGAGCGCGGTGAAGGTGTTCAACTGGATCGGCACGCTCTGGGGCGGTCAGATCACGTTCTCGCCCGCGCTGCTCTTCGCGCTCGGGTTCGTGTCGATGTTCGTGATCGGCGGGCTCTCCGGCATCTACATGGCGAACGCGCCGTTCGACATCTTCATCCACGACACCTACTTCATCGTCGCGCACATCCACTACGTGCTCTTCACCGGCTCGGTGATGGGCATCTTCGCCGGCATCTACCACTGGTTCCCCAAGATGTTCGGCCGCCACATGAACGACCTCTGGGGCAAGTGGCACTTCTGGCTGACGTTCATCTTCATGAACGGCGTCTTCTTCCCGATGCACATCACCGGGCTCGGCGGATACCCGCGCCGCTACGCGAGCTTCCGCGGCTACAACTTCCTCGAGCCCTACGCCGGGATGAACGAGTTCATGACCTGGTGCGCGCTCGGGCTCGGAGCGGCGCAGATCATCTTCTTCGTCAACTTCCTCCGCGGGATCTTCGCCGGTCCCAGGGTGACGAGCGACAATCCGTGGCACGCCAACTCGCTCGAGTGGTCGACGCCGACCCCGCCTGGACACAACAACTGGCCCGGTCCCGTGCCCACCGTGCACCACGGTCCCTACGAGTACTCGCGCCCCGGCCTGCAGGAGGACTACGCGCCGCAGTGGGTGCCGATGCCGAAGGCGGCCGCCCGGGCGCCGGCGGGGACGGCCGAGGGCGCGCACGAAGGGCCGGCGGCGGCGCGCTGACGTCGCGTCCCCCGGGCGTCACGGATCCGAAGCGCCGAAGGCACGAAGAGACGGAGTCTGAGGAAGCGAGATGTTGCTGACGACCTCCGCCGCGACGCCGTCGCTCGCTCGCGCCGTCCCGGCGGCGGCGCCGGCGCGACGTGCGTGGCGCCATCGCTTCGCCTGCCTGCACGTGGTGGCGACCTTCGTCCTCCTGGTCGCCGGCGCCTCGGTCACGAGCCACGACGCCGGGATCTCGGTCGAGGACTGGCCCACCTCGCTCGGCCATCTCAACCCGCTGGCGGTTCACCTGCGCGGCCTCATGCACGGCCTGGTGGCGATCGAGCACGGCCATCGCGAGGTGGCGATGCTGGTCGGTCTGCTCACGATCGTGCTGGCCGCGTGGATGTGGGTCACCGCCGAGCGGCCGGCGCACCGGGTGCTCGGCTCCCTCCTGCTCGCCGGAGTCATCGTGCAGGGCGTGCTCGGCGGGATCACGGTGAAGCTGCGCCTCCCGCCCGCCGTCTCGGTGGCGCACGGGATGCTGGCGCAGACCTTCTTCTGCGTCTCGATCGCGACGGCGTTCGTCCTCTCGGCCGAGTGGCGCGCCCCCCGCGCGGCGGTCGCGGCGTCCGCGGCGCGCGGCCTGCGCCGCGCGGCGCTGGTGGCCTTCGGCGCCGTCTATGCGCAGTTGTTCCTCGGGGCGCTGGTCCGGCACACCGTGGCGAAGTGGCGCGTGCCCACGTTCCTCGACGCGGCGGTCGCCGTGCACGCCGCCTTCGCGGCGGTGGTGGTGGCCGCGATCGGCCTGCTGGTTGCGACCGTCGTCGCCCGGCACGGCGGACGGCCGCGCCTGCTGCGGCCGGCGCTGGCGCTCGCCGCGCTCGTGCTGGTGCAGGCGCTGCTCGGAGTCCTCGCCGTCGTCACCCGCACCGATCCGCTCGTGACCGTGCTGCACGTGGTCACGGGCGCGGCGATCCTCGGCGTCTGCACGATGCTCGCGCTGCGCGCCTTCCGCGTCGCCGCCGGGAGCTCGCCGTGAACGCCCGCGACCTGGTCGAGCTCACCAAGCCGCGCATCGTCGCCGCCTCGGCGGTCGCCGCGCTCGCCGGTCACCTCGCGGCGGCGCGCCCGGTCGACGCCGCGCGCCTCCTCGCCGCGCTGATCGGCGTGGTCGCGGTCACGGCCGCGGCCGGCGCGCTGAACCAGGTGCTCGAGCGCGACGTCGATGCGCGCATGCCGCGGACGGCGGGACGGCCGATCCCGGCCGGGCGCGTGCGCGCCGGCACGGCGGCGCTGCTGGGCGTCGCGCTCGCGGCCGCGGGTGTCGGGCTGCTGGCGGCGCGCGTGAACGCGCTCACGGCGGCGCTCGCCTTCCTCGCGCTCGCCTCCTACCTGGGGGTCTACACGCCGCTCAAGCGCGTGACCTCGCTCAACACGTTCGCGGGCGCCGTGCCGGGCGCGCTGCCGCCCGTGCTGGGCTGGACCGCCGCCACCGGCGAGCTCGGCGCCGGGGCGTTCGCGCTGTTCGCGATCCTCTTCCTGTGGCAGCTCCCGCACTTCCTCTCGATCGCGTGGATCTATCGCGACGACTACGCGCGGGGCGGCCTCGTCATGCTCCCCGCCCACGACCCCGACGGCGCGCTGACGTCGCGCCAGGCGTTCGTGCACGCGGTCGCGCTCTGCCTGGCGGCGCTGCTCCCGTTCGCTCTCGGGATGGGCGGCCCGGTCTACCTGGTCGGCTCGCTCGCGCTGGGTGCGTTCTTCCTCGCGCCGACGTTCGCATTCCTGCGCGTCCCCGACACGGCGCGCGCGCGCCGGGTGCTGCGCGCCTCGCTCATCTACCTGCCCGGGCTGCTCTGCCTGCTGGCGCTCGGCCGATGATCCCGGGGACGACGACCGTGGTCACGACGGCCGGCGAAGAGGAGGCGGCGCGGCGACGGCGCGTGCGCCGCTTCGGGATCGGCCTCCTGATCGCAGTGCTGCTGCTGGTGGCGGCCTCGGTCGGCTACGTCCTGCTCTTCCGCGACGTCCTGCGCGACCCGGAGCTGCCCCCGACCGTGACCTCGCCCGCCAACCCGCGCGTGCTCCGCTTCGAGCTCGGCCTGACGGCCGCGGCCGTCGCGGGCGTGGTCGCGACGTGGCTCTGGCGGCGGCGCGGAGGACGCCGATGAACGATCGCGCGCCCGCCGCGCCCCCGCCCCCCGGCCCGCCCCCGCCCCCGCCCGCCGCGCCGTCGCGCCGCTCGATCGCGGCGCCGCTCGCGCTCGGGGCGGCGCTGGTCGTGCTCGGCGCAGTGGCCGTCCGCCGCGCCCTGGCGCCGCGCGAGGAGGCGGGAGCGGCGGCGGAGTCGTCGCCGCGCGGGCGGGTGCTCGCCGACTACGGCGAGGTGGTCGAGTTCGAGCTGGTCGACCAGCAGGGCCGGCCGTTCACCCGGCGCGACCTCGCCGGCCGCATCTGGGTGCTCGACTTCTTCTTCACCACCTGCCCGGGCCCCTGCATCGAGCTCACCGCGAAGATGCGCAATCTGGTCGCGGCGCTGCGCCACCGGGACGAGGTGGGATTCCTGAGCGTCAGCGTCGATCCGAAGAACGACACGCCCTCCCACCTCGCGAGCTACGCGCGCTCGAGCGGCGGCGACTTCGACCGCTGGCGCTGGCTCACCGGCGACGTCGAGCAGGTGAAGAAGCTGTGCCGCAACTTCATGGCCGCGTTCGGCGACAAAGACTCGACCGGCGACATCAACCACTCGACGCGCATCCACGTGATCGACCGCGCCGGACGCCTTCGCGCCATCCACGACACCCAGCTCGACGAGGAGTGGAAGCCGGCCGTTCTCCACTCGGTCAACCTGCTCCTCGCCCAGCAGCCGGGTGAGCGCCGCGACCCCGAGTGAGCGGCGCCGGTGCCGGACGTCCACGATCTGCCGGCGGTCAACGCCTGCCTCAACGCGCTGGCCGCGACCCTGCTGGTCGCGGGCTTCGCGGCCATCCGCCGCCGGAACGTCGCGCTGCACAAGGCGTGCATGCTGGCGGCGTTCGCGACGTCGATCCTCTTCCTCGCCTCCTACCTGACGCACAAGGCGCTGGCGGGCCACACGCCCTTCCTCGGCGCGGGAGCGGTCCGGATCGTCTACTTCACCATCCTGATCTCGCACACCGTGCTGGCGGCGGCGGTCGTCCCGCTCGCGCTCACCACCCTCGTGTTGGCGCTGCGCGGCCGCATCGAGCGCCACAAGCGGCTCGCGCGCATCACCTGGCCGGTCTGGCTCTACGTCTCGATCACCGGCGTCGTGATCTGGTGGATGCTCTTCTCCGGCGCGTTCGGGCCGCGGCCGTCGGGGGGAGGGTGAGCGGCGCGGCGGAAGGGGCCCGGCGGGGCGGCGCGATCGCTATCGTCGCCGGCCTGCCTCGGGCGTCGCGCCGCGGCCGGCGCGCCCGACGAGACGGTGCGATGAATCGATCGAGTCGATCCCGGATCTTCCTGCTCGCGGGCGCGCTCGCGCTTGGCGGCCTGCCGCTGCCGCGCGCCGCCGCGCAGTGCGCGATGTGAAAGCAGTCGGCCTACGATCAGGTGGATCGTCGACAGAGCGAGCGGCTGGGGCGGGCGTTCAACGCGAGCATCTACGGGATGCTGGGCGTCCCCGCGCTGCTGCTCGGCGGGCTGGTGACGATCATCGTGCGCAACGCCCGCGCGTCGGCGCGCCGCGATCGGGATCGGTCCAACCCCTCCCCGGACTCCGGGCGGCGCGACGACTGACGCCGCGCCAGCGGAAGCGCCCGCGGTGAAGCTGCCCTTCGTCAAGCTGCACGGCTGCGCCAACGACTACGTCCTCGTCGACGGCGGCACGGCGACCGGGGCGGACGCCCCCGACTGGAGCGCGCTCGCGCGCGCGGCCTCGGACCGCCACCGCGGCGTGGGATCCGACGGATTGCTGGTGGCGCTGCCGCCCGCGGCGCCGGCCGCCGCCGACGCCCGCATGGCGATGTGGAACCCCGACGGGAGCGAGGGCGAGATGTGCGGCAACGGGCTGCGCTGCCTGGGCAAGTTCCTCTACGACCGCGGCCGCGTCGGCCGCGAGTTCCGGGTCGAGACGCGGGGCGGCGTCGTGCCGATGCGGGTCGAGGCGCTCGACGAGCGCGGCCGCGCCGCCGAGCTCTCCGCCGCGATCGGGATCCCCGACTTCACGCGCGCGCGCGTCCCGATGGCCGGGCCGGCGACGCCGGCGCTCGACGAGCCGTTCGAGCTCGGGGGCCGCACGCTGCGGGTGAGCGCGCTGCGGCTGGGCAATCCGCACTGCGTGATCTTCGTCGACGACGTCGAGCGCTGCCCGGTGCAGGAGCTCGGTCCGGCGCTGGAGCGCGACGCCCGCTTCCCGCAGCGGGTGAACGTCGAGTTCGTGCAGGTCCTCGGGCCCGACGAGCTGGCGCAGCGGACGTGGGAGCGCGGCGCGGGCGAGACGCTCGCCTGCGGGAGCGGGGCGACCGCCGCCGCGGCCGTCGCGCGCAAGCTGCGCCGCTTCGGTCCCGACGTCCGGGTCCGGCTGCGGGGCGGCCTGCTCGCGGTGCACTGGCCCGGCGACGGCGAGCCGGCGCGGCTGCGCGGTCCCGCGGTCGAAGCGTTCGCGGGCGTGCTCGACCTCTGAAGCGACGTCCCGTCCGGCGCCGCCGCGGCCGCGCTCCTATACTTCCGTCCGGCGTTCCGGAGGCGCGAGCGTGAAGCGGACCGACGAGGGCACGGCCGAGGTGGACGGGTGGTTCACGGTGGCGCGCGCGGCGGCGCTGCTCGGGGTCCCCGTCCCGCGCATCTTCGACCAGATCCGCGACGGCCGGCTCCAGGTCCGTTTCGAGGCGGGCGCCTCGGGTGGGGAGGACCGTCCGTTCGTCACGTCGCCGGAGCTCAAGCAGCGCGCCGCGCCGCCGCCGCTCCCCGCGCCTCCGCCCGCGGCGGCCGCCGCCGGCCCGGGGGCCGCCCCGGGGGACGGGGAGCGCGAGCCGGAGGCGGTGGCGGCAGCGCGCCGCGACGTCGCGCGGCTGGAGCGGGAGCTTGCCGAGGCGCGCGATGCGCTCGAGGCCGCCGAGCGGCGCCTCGACGCCTCGCTGAAGGCGATCTACGAGCGCGACGTCCGGATCGCGCGCCTCGAGGGCGACGTCGCCACCCACGAGAAGCTGCGCGAGGGCGGCGACACGTTCATCCGCCATCTCGAGGCGCGGCTCGACAAGACCGAGGCGCGAGCCGAGGAGAAGGAGCACGAGATCCGCCGTCTCGCGGTCGGGCTCGGGGAGGCGCGCGGCGAGATCCGGCTGCTCAAGCCGCCGCCGCCCGCGCCGCCGCCCGCGTGGCGGCGTGCCCTCGCCCTCGCGGCGATCCTGCTCTCGGTCGCGGCCGCCGCCGGGCTGTGCGGCTGGATCGCGCACGAGCTCTCCGGCAATGGGCTGCAGCGCGAAGCGGGCCTCGCCGCGGGGGCCGGGGTGGCGGCGGCGTTCTGCGCCGGCGCGGCCCTCGATCGGCTGCGCAAGTCGAGGTGACCCGGCGTGCGCCGCACCCGACGTCGTGACGCGCGCCGGCGCGCCCGCGCGATCCGGCGCCGCGCCTCCTGGTCGCCGCTCGCGGCGGCGCTCGCCTTCGCCACGGCCGGCTGCGGAGACGCGGCGACCGGGCCGTTCGAGGGCGCCCGCCCGATCGTGCTGGAGTCGGTGCGGCAGGGGTGCGCTCCCACGCCCGACGAGATCGAGCGGCTCGTCGCCGCGGTCCTCGACGTCGCGGGCGGCGCCGAGCGGCTGGAGAGGCTGCGCTGGCGGCGCGTCGAGGACCTCTATCTCTCGCACACGGCGACGCTCTTCAGCAATCAGGTGGTCTGCACGACGCTCGTGCGGCACGACCGCTCGATCCGCGTCCAGCTCGACTACCGGGAGGGATTCAACGAGCTGCGCGTCCTCTTCCGCGGCGAGGAGTACCTGCGGCCGCGGCGCGAGTCGGCCGCGGCGGGCGCCCTCGAGCTCGCGACCGGAGCGACGCAGCAGTACGTCGAGTGGGACTGGGAGATCGCGCGGCTCCCGGTGATCCTGCTCGAGGCGGCCAGCCTCGCGCCGCTCCCGCCGCGCATCGAGGAGGGGCGCGCGCTGGTCGGAATGAAGGTCGACGTGCCCGACTTCCATCCGAAGTTCGAGGCGTGGATCGACCCCGCCGGCCCGATGGTGGTCGAGGTGCGCGCCACGCTCCCGATCACCGCCGATCTCACCGCGCGCGCCGAGGCGGATCTGTGCGTGCGGTTCTCCAGTTTCCGCCGCGTGAAGGGCGTCCTCTTCCCGTTCCGCCGCGACCTCTTCGTCGACGGCCGCCGCTTCGGGCTGGCCGACGCCCGCTCGATCGAGATCGACGTCGAGCTCCGGGACGAAGAGTTCATGGCGCGCTGAGACGGCGCCGGGCGCCCCCGCGCCCCCGGGCGTGAGCCCGGGGCGCGCGGCTGCCCGCCGCGGCCTCCGCGAGGATCCCGATCGCGCTCAGTACGGCGTCGTGCCGGCGACCGCGTTGCTGAAGGCGTAGCCCAGCGGCGCCTCCGGATCGACGATCACCGCCTGGAAGTAGAACGCGAGGCCCCCGAACAGGCCGGGCGGCCAGGCGTCGGTGATGGAGAACGCGCCCGTCGCGTCGGTCGACAGGCCGGACAGGATCACGTCGAAGGCCGGCACCAGCACGCCGCCGAAGAGCGGCAGGCAGTGGCTCTCGAGCCCGAAGATCAGGAAGAGGGGAGCATTCGGCCGGCCTTGGGTGAGCTCGATCGTGGTGTCCTCGCCGGGCCGGAGGCTTCCCCGGCCGGTGAGGACCGGCGCGCCGGCGGTGCCGGCGAGCGCGTGGCCGAGATCGGCCCAGGCGCCGGCCGGCTCGGGACGGAAGCGCGCGGCGAGGTAGACGTTCGAAGGATCGACGACGGCGGCGGCGGCACCCGCGCCCGTGCAGGGTGTCGCGTCCTGGAAGAACAGTCCGCCGTTCGTGACCACCTCGCCGTCGGTGACCGGCGCGTTCACGGGCGTCGCGCGGTAGGTCCTCATCCGGCAGACGATGCGGTAGACCCTCCCCGGCAGGAGCGAAGCGTCGATCGCGACGTAGTTGCGCTCGTTGCGCGGGCGGGTCGCGAGGTCGCGACGCCCCCCCTGCGCGAGCACCGGGTTGGCCGGATCGGTCACGTCCCACACGAAGGTGTCGGCGTCGGGACCGTCGCAGTCGACCGCCGCGTCGAGCCGCCCGTCGAGGATCAGCTCCTCGACGCGCAGCGGCGCCGTCGCGTCGAGGGTCGACAGCTCGATCCCCACGAACCAGTCGCTTCCCGGGCTCGCCGCCGGCGCCGGAGGCTTCGTGTCGATCGTGGGCACCACGAGCCCGCCGGTGGTCGTGATGAGCGGGTTGGCCGGGTGGACCGGCGCGAAGTCGCAGCCGTCGATGATCACGCGCCCGCTGCGGTAGACGACGATCTCGCGGTTCTCGAGTCGCGCGAAGTTCACGTCCCCGAGCACGGGATTCACGTGGCGGTCGACGCGCGGGAAACCCTGCGACGAGGTGCCCTTGAGGTCGACCGACACGCTGAAGGTGAGGTCCACGTCGGGATCGTCGGGCGCGGAGTCGGGCGGCAGCGCGAAGTGCAGCGTGTACTCGTTCTGGTTGAGGTAGCCGCCCGAGGTCGAGACGATCCGGGTGCGGCGGTTGGTGTCGGCCACCCCGATCGGGCGCACCGTGACCTGCGCGCCGAACTCCGTCTCCAGGCCGTCGTCGAAGATCTCGGAGTCGCGGACGACCCGCACGCGGACGTAGCGGCGGTCGGCGGTCGCCGTGTTCGAGTCGTAGAGGTAGTTCTCGTAGAGGCGGCCGCGCTCGCTCCAGTTCCCGAGCGCGGAGTCGAGGTCGCCGTCCTTGTCCCAGTCACCCCACGCCGGCGTGGCGTCGGTGATGTGGCCCGGCGGGATGCTGTGCGTCGCGACCGTGTAGTGCCGCGTCCCGGTCTCCTGGAGCTGGTTGCGCCGGAACACCTCGCTCGAGGTGACGTCCACGTCGCCGTCGTTGTCCCAGTCCGCCATCGACAATCCGAGACAGAGGCCGGTGTTGTAGGAATCGAACAGGCTGGTGGGCTGGACGGTGAAGGTGCCGTCGCCGTTGTTCTCGAACATCCGGACCCCGCGCAGCGCGTCGCAGAACGCGATGCAGAGGTCCATGTCGCCGTCCATGTCGTAGTCGATGAAGCCGGCGCCCTCGTCGAGCACGCTGCTGAAGATCACTCCCGACCCGTTCTCGGTCATCGCCTCGAACAGGGGGTTCCCCGGGGTCGAGAGGTTGCGGTAGATCGTGTTGTTGCTGTAGAGATCGACGTCGCCGTCGTAGTCGTAGTCGCAGAACTCGGCGCCCTCGGGGCGGTTGATCTGCGGGTAGGGCGGGTTGTCGAGCCCGGACTCGTCGGAGGCGTCGTGGAAGGTGTAGACTCCGTTGGCGTCGGGCCCGTTGTTGCGCAGGAACCAGTTGCCGCTGCTCCCGAGCTGCGGCGGATAGGTCGGCAGGAACCAGTCGAGATCCTCGTCGCCGTCCACGTCGGCGACCGAGATCGTCTCGCTCGCCGCGTTGCACGGCTGCACGTCGACGATGGCCGGGTCGTCGCCGACGTTGTCGAAGACGGCGTCGCCCAGGTTCCGGAGCAGCGCCATGCAGCCGCCGCGAGGCTCGCTGCCGAAGTCGGGCAGGTTGTCGTTGTCGAAGTCGGCCCATCCCGACCCGTACTCGAAGTTGTTCGGGTAGTAGGCGCCGAGGTTGGCCACCATCTTCCAGTCGGAGCCGTTCAGGTTCTGCCAGAGCTGGCGGCTGGCGTTGGCGTAGACGTCGATGAACCCGTCGTGGTTGAAGTCGCAGATGGAGATGCCCCAGCTCGTCCCGAAGTCGACACCGTTGGAGAAGCTGCCGCCCCTCCACCGGCGCAGCGGCACGTCGTCCGCCGCCGGCCCGAGATCGGAGCGGGGCGGTTCGACCGCGAGCACGCACCCCTGGGCCTGTCCGGGCTGGATGTTGTTGGGCATCCACGCCATGCGCCACAGGGAGCGCGGCGCGCTCGGCAGATCCTCCTCCCAGTCGGGCGGGAAGGTGCCGCCGTCGATCGCGTTCCCCATCCACTCGCGCGTGTACATCACCATGCTCATCGTGGAGCGGCCGGTGTTGCGCAGCACCACGCCGATCACCAGGCAGCCGGTGAACTCGCAGAACGTGAAGGTGTGCTCGATTTCGAGATCGCCGGCCCGGCCGATCGTCGTCGCGCCCGATCGGGTGAACGCGGCGCTCACGAACTGCACTGGCGTGCGCCGCAGCGGATCCTTGGTCTTCCCCTCCCCGACGACCTGCACGCGGCCGCCGGGAGCGTCGTAACCGACGCCGAACCACTCGAAGGCGCCGGGGAGGAAGACGACGCGCGGTCCGTACGTGGAGGTCAGTCCTCCCGCAGGCGGCTGCTCGAGCAGCCCCATGCGATCGAGCGTCACGGAGTAGCTTCCGTTGCTGATCGTCTGGGCGCGGCCGATCGGCGCGAGCAGCGCCGCGCATGCGAGCGCGATCGACGTGGAGTGACGCATCTCTGATCCTCCCGGGGTGGCGACGGTCCGAACGCCTTGGTGCGAGGCTCCCCGGCCGCGGTGGAAAACCGGTGCGCCGATCACGGCAAGGCGGTCTTCCCTCGCTCCCGCCGCGGAGCGCCGGCAGCAGTAGACCGCATGCCGGGAAGAGTCACCAGCCCTCGGGCTCCACGGGAGGAGGGAGCGTGAACCGCGCCGGCTCGCTCCAGCCGAGCAGTTCGCCGTCGTCGGAGAGCGCGAGAATCTCGATCGTCGCCCCCCGCAGGGCGGTCACCCGGTCGCGCTCCGCCGGCGTGAGCTCGAGCGCTCTGCGCCCCGCCTCCAGCGACTCGGTGCGCGCTGTCACGATCGAGCCGTCGTCGCCGAGCAGGCGCAGGCGGACCCTCGGGGTCGGTCGCGACGTCCGCCAGCAGATCCGAGTCGGCGCGGCGCTCACGCGGCCGCGCGGGGCGAGCAGCTCGATCTCGGGAGCCGAATCGTCGGCTTCGGGCCACGGCAGGAGCGCCGATCCGAAGCCGAGCGCGGTCGCCAGGATCGTGCGTCGGAACGAACCGCGATTCTCGTCGTGAGCAGCCGGTTGTGGCCTCTCGACCCCCCCGTACAATGCCGGCCCCATCGCGTCCGCCGCCCCCTCCGCACCAGGCCGAGGCCCGCGCATGAAGAAGGACTCCCCGCGGCCGGTTCCGGCATCTCCCGTGATGCCGGGCCGCGGCCCGCGCGCATTCGTCCGGGCCGCGGCCGCGCTCCTCGCGCTGACCTCGCCGCTCGCCGCGCAATTCGGACCGGCCCCCAAGCCGGTCACGGTCGTCCAGGGAGGGACGGTGCACGTCGGGAACGGTGACGTCCTCGAGGGCGGCACCGTGATCCTGCGCGGCAGCCGCATCGAGTCGGTGGGCAAGGGGCTCGCGATCCCCGAGGGGGCGGCGCTGATCGACGCCACCGGCCGCCACGTCTACCCGGGCCTGATCGACGTCGAGTCGAACGTGCTCCTCGACTCGCTCCGGCGGCACGGAGGCGAAGGCAGCGCCGCGACGTCGGTGGTCGACGCGCTCGACCCGTTCGAGTCCGATCTCGTCCAGGAGGTGCTCCGCGGCGGCGTCACCACCGTCGGGGCGGTGAGCCGGCGGGGGCTCTTCGACGGGCGGATCGCCGTCCTCAAGCTCGAGCCGCGCGGGCGCCTCTCCGACCTCGTGATCCGCCGCGACGTCGCGGTCGCCTCGACGTTCGGCCTCAGCGGCAGCCGTCCGTCGATGCGCCTGCGCGAATGGAAGACCTTCGCCGAGCAGCTCGAGGCGACGAAGAAGTACGCGGAGGCGTGGGACGAGTACAAGGAGAAGCTCGAGGAGTACCGCAAGGAACTCGAGAAGGCGAGGAAGGAGGCGGAGTCGAAGGGTCCCGAGGCCAGGAAACCGGAGGGCGCGCCGCCCCCCGCTCCCGAGAGCAAGGAGCCCAAGGCCTCCGACCGCGAGGAGGGACCGGCTCCCGGCCGCCGTCCCGGGCCGCGACGACGCCCGGGCGGGAGCCTCACCGAGTTCCTCCGCAGGCTTGCCGGCGACCGTGCTCCCGCCGACGCCGACCTGCACCATCACGACGAGGACGGCCACGAGGGCGACGACGAGGAGGACGACCACGGCCGGACTCCGTGGCTCCGGGACGGCGTCTCCTATGCCGACGGTCCGCCGGGAGGCGGGCCGCCGCCGGCGCCGGGCGGCGAGAAGAAGGAGGAGGGCCCCAAGAAGCCGGGGCGCCCCGCGCGCGAGCCGCAGAAAGAGGTGCTGCGCGAGGTCCTCGAGGGGAGGCTTCCGCTCAACGTCTACGCCGATCACGCGGCCGATCTGGAGAACCTGATCGAGCTGGCGCGGAGGTACCGCTTCCGCTTCGTCGTGACCGGCGGCCGCGAGGCCGATCACGTCGCCGAGGCGCTGGTCGCGGCGCGGGCGCCGGTCGTCGTCGCGCAGCCGCACGACCTCTCCAGCGAGAACCTCTCGACCGCCGCCGCCCTCGACGCCGCCGGGGTGAGCGTCGCCATCACGACGGCCGGCCGGACCGGCGCGGCGACCCGCCACCTCTCGCTCTCGGCGGCGGCCGCCGTCGCCGGCGGGATGGAGCGCGAGCATGCGCTCGCCGCGATCACCTCGCGGGCGGCGGCGCTGCTCGGAGTCGACGACCGGGTCGGCACGCTCGAGGCCGGGAAGGACGCCGACCTCGTGATCACCCGCGGCGAGCTCTTCTCGTCGACCGCGGTGGTCGAGCGCGTGTTCGTCGGCGGCGCGGCCGTCGTCGTGCGCTGAGCCGGCTTGAAACGGAGGGATCTATGCTCGCGCTCTCGTGGCTGCTCGCGCTGATCGCGCCGACCGCCGGCGCGACGCCGGCGTCCCGACTCCCGCAGGATCCGATCGCGATCAAGGTCGACCGGATCGTCGCGCCCGACGGCGCGACGACCGCCGGCGGTTGGATCGTCGTGCGCGGCGACCGGCTCGAGGCGGTCGGCGCGGCCACCGCGCCGCCCGGCGCCCGAACGCTCGAGTTCCCGTCGGGAGTCGCGTGCGCGGGCCTCGTCGACGCGGTGACCTCGCTCGGCGCCGCCGGCGACCTCGAGGAGCCGGCGCGCGCCTTCACTCCGCAGGTGCAGGCCGCCGACGCGCTCCACCCCGATCACTCCCGATTTCTCGCCGCGGCGCGCGGCGGGGTGACGACGGTCGGCCTCTCGCCCACGAGCGGCAACGTCGTGGGCGGCCGCGTCGCGATCGTGCGGACGCACGGCGTGCAGGGCGTCGCGGTGCTCTCGGGTGCGGGGCCGATGCGGCTGGCGCTCACCCGCGATCCGTTCACGTCCGACCGCGTGCCGACCTCCCGGGTCGGCGCGCTGCCGCGTCTGCGGGAGCTGATGCAGGGCGACGCCCTCGCGGGTCGCTCGCCGCTGGTCGTCGACGTCGATTCCGCCGACGAGGTCCGCCTCGCGATCGAGACGCTCGGCGGTTCGGGACGCACCGTCGCCCTCCTGCAGCCGCAGCGCGCCGACGACGCGCTCGAGTCGGTGCGCGGCAGCGACGCGCTCGCGCTCCTGGGCCCGTTCGACCTCGACACTCCGGAGCGCGACCTGCTCCAGCCCCAGGTGCTCGCCGGCGCGGGGGTCCCCGTCGGGTTCACGGCCGACGGCGACGCCGCGGCCCTCCGGCTCACGGCCGCGCTCGCGGCGCGCGCCGGTCTCGATCCGAAGCTGGCGCTGCAGGCGCTCACCGTCGTGCCGGCGCGCGCGCTCGGGGTCGAGGGCGACAGCGGCTCGCTCGAGGCGGGCAAGCGCGCCGACCTCGTCGTGTTCGGCGGGGACCCGCTCGACCTGGCGTCGGCGGTCGAGCTCGTCCTCGTCGGCGGCGCGGTCGTCGAGCCGCGGGAGAAGCAGCGATGATCGCGATCCTGCTCCACGGGGCGCTCGCCGCGGGCGACGCCGCGCCGCTCGCGCAGCGGCTGAAGACGGAGTCGGTGGTGCTGCAGGCGGCCGAGGTCCACACGGGCGACGGCGCCGTCTTCAAGCCGGGCGTCGTCATCGTGCTCGACGGGAAGATCGTCGCGGTGGGACCGGCGCCGCCGCTCCCCGCCGGCTCCCGCGTCGTCGACGGCGGCAGCTTCGTCCTCACCCCCGGCCTGGTCGACGCCGCCTGCCAGCTCGGGACGTTCCAGCGCACCGGTTTCACCGAGCAGTCGTCCGAGGTGGTGCCGCAGTTCGACGCGGCCGACGCCATCGACTTCTACTCCAAGGAGTTCGAGCGGCTGGCGCGGGAGGGCGTCACCACCGTCTTCGTCACCGGCGAGGCGGCGAGCGTCATCAGCTGCAGGGGCGCCGCCGTGAAGACGGCCGGCCCGATCGCGGCGCGCCGGCTCGCGGCGAAGCCGTGCGTCAAGGCGACGATCGGCCCCGAGAGCTTCCGGCGCGGCTCGTTCAACAGCTCGCCGAGCCGGTTCCGGGCGCCTTCCGTCTTCCAGCGCCGTCCGACCACCCGCATGGGGTCGGCCTGGGTGTTCCGCAAGGCGTTCCTCGACGCGCTCGCGTTCCGCGACGGGCGCCCGACCGACGAGGATCCCGCCGCGATGCGCGCGCTCCTCGACGTGGTGAGCGGAGCGACGGCCCTGCGCATGCAGGCGCGCGAGGCGCTCGACATCCACAGCGCGTCGCGCCTGTGCGACGAGTTCGGACTCTCGTTCACCCTCGAGTACGCCCTGGAGGCCGGCGACTGCCTCGACCTGATCACCGCGCGCAGGATCCCGGTCATCTTCGGGCCGCTGCGCACGCGGGACTCGCCGGTGAGCGCGCGCGAGGGCGCGGCCGAGGCTTACGGCACGCCGCGGCGGCTCGCGGAGAGCGGCGTCTCCTTCTGCCTGACCGCGTGCGATGCGATCGGCGACGGCGGGCTGGCGCGGCAGGCGGGGCTTGCCATCCGCCACGGTCTCGACCGCGAGCGGGCGCTGCGCGCCGTCACCGCCGACGCCGCCGCGATGCTCGGCCTCGAACGCCGGCTCGGCCGGCTCGGGGAGGGCCTCGACGCCGACCTCGTGCTCTGGAACGGCCCGCCGTTCGACGACGCGAGCCGCCCGGTGCTCGTCCTGATCGACGGCCGCCCGGTCTTCGACGCCGAGAAGCGCTACTCCAAGGAGGACTCGTGATGACGCTCCCGCTTCTCGGCGCCGCCTGCCTGGCCGCGGCGGCGCTCTCCGCCGGTCGCGAGTCGGCGGCCATCCGCGGCGGAACCCTGGTCCAGCCCGACGGGTCGCGGCTCGAGAACGCGATCGTCGTGATCGAGAACGGACGCATCACCGCGGTGGGCGCCGACGTCCCGATCCCGGCCGACGCCCTCGTGCACGAGGCGGCCGGCAAGGTGCTCTTCCCCGGGATGCTGCTCGCTCACGCGCAGATCGGGCTGGACGTGACCAACGAGAACGTGCCGGTGGCGCCGTTCGTGAACGTCTACGACGCGATCGAGCCCAACTCGATGGAGTGGGAGGAGTGCCTGCGCGGCGGCATCGCGACCGTGCACGTGATCCAGGGCAACAACACGGTGATCGGCGGGCTGTCGCGCATCGTGCGACCCGTGGGCGACATGGTCGAGGCGATGACGGTCCGTCCCGACTATGCGCTCAAGATCTCCATCACTCCGCGCGCCGGCTTCAACCGCATGACGCAGATGGCCGAGCTGCGCCGCGCCTTCGAGGATCTGCAGCAGCATGTGAACGACGTCGCCGAGCGGCGCTACGAGGAGGAGAAGAAGAGGAAGGACGAGAAGGTGCTCGTCCCGCCCGAGGAGGCGGTGAAGGAGGGGACGAAGCTCGTCACGATCGACGACCTGGAGGCGAAGTGGCGCACCCTCTGGCGCGCGAGCCGCGGCGAGATCCCCCTGTTCGTGCACTGCGACCGCGCGGCCGACGTGGTGCGCGGCATCGAGTGGCTGAAGGAGATGAAGCTGCTCGAGAAGTCGGTCTTCGTGGTGGGCACCGAGGCGTTCAAGGTGGTGAACGAGCTCAAGGCCGCGTCGACCGGCCGGCCGGTGATCCTCTCGGGGATCCTGGTGCACGAGGAGACCGATCGGCGGACCGGGAAGGTGGTCGAGACCTTCGTGCCGAAGGTCTTCGCGGACGCCGGAGTGCCGTTCGTGCTGCAGCCGAACGGCTTCGGGTTCTCGGCCGACGGGCAGCTCTGGTACCAGGCGGCGCGCTGCGTGCGCGAGGGCGTCGCGCGCGACGTCGCGCTCAAGAGCGTGACGCAGTCGGCGGCCGACGCGATCGGGATGGGCGACGTGCTCGGCGCGATCGCGCCCGGCCGCTGGGGCAACGTGGCGATCCTCTCGGGCGATCCGCTCGCGCAGGCGACCTGGGTCGAGAAGCTCCTGATCGAGGGGCGCCAGATCTACGACCGCGCCGAGGACCGGCGGCTGAAGGAGCTCATCACGGGCCAGGAGGAGCCGCCCGCTCCCCCCGGCGCGCAGGGGGCCGACCCCGCTACGGCGCCGGGCGCCGCATCGGGGAACGGGAAGGGCGACGCACCCCCGAAGGCGCCGGCCGACGCGCCCAAGGACGAGTGAGATGCGACGCACCGCACCATGGGCGGTCGCCGGCCTGGCGGCGTTCGCGCCGGTCGGGGTGAACGACGCCAGGAAGCCGCCGTCGAGGCTGCTCGTGCGCGCCGCCCGCGTCTACACCGGCGCGCCGGAGGGCGCGAAGGTTCCGGCGCTGCTCGTCCCGGGCGCCATCCTCCTGGTCGACGGAAAGGTGGTCGAGGTCGCCTCGTCGATCGAGAAGCCGGTCGACGCCGAGCTGCTCGACCTCGGCAGCGCCGTCGTGATGCCGGGCATCGTCGACGCCTCGACCACGCTCGCCGGCCGCTCCGACTTCCTCGGGTTCGGCGTCGTCACGTCGGACGAGGCGGTGGCGGCGCACTTCGATCCCGGCGACGCCTTCGATCGTTTCGCCGATCGAAGCGCGACGCTGCTCGGCGGCGTGACCACCGTCTACCTCGGTTGCGGCGACGCGCGTCTCATCAGCGGCCAGGGCGCGGTGGCGAAGCTCGCCTCGCGCGACGGGGCCGCGACCCTGCTCTCCCGCCGGACGACCCTCGAGATCAACCTCGGGGAGTCGAGCCTGGGTCCGCCGGCCCGCGTCGACCCGCCGCTCCCGCCGGCCGCCGACCATCCGATCCGGCCGGGCGAGGCGCAGCTCCCCACCACGCGACTCGGGCAGCTCCTCGGCGTGCGAGAGGCGTTCGCGAAGGCGAAGTCGCCGCCCCCGGGCGACCTGCCGCTCGCCGCGCTCAACGACGCGATCAATGCGCGCCGTCCACTGCGGTTCCACGCCGACCAGGCGGCCGACCTGGTGCGCGCGGTGCAGCTCGCGCGCGAGCTCGGCCACCCCGCGATCGTGGTCGGCGCCGCCGAGGGAGCGCTCGTCGCCGAGCAGCTCGCGGCCGCGCGCTACCCGGTCGTCGTCGAGATCGGGCTCCAGCTCGACCGTCCGCCCGCCGACCGCCGCTTCGATCTCGACGGCGTGCGACTGCGGCCGGAGACGCCCGCGGAGCTCGTCCGGCGCGGCGTGAAGGTCGCCCTCGCGACTCCCGCCGCGCGCGACCCGGGCGAGATCCTGCTCGCCGGGGCGGTCGCGCTCCGCGGCGGACTCACCACCGAGCAGGCGATCGCCGCGCTCACGCGCGTGCCGGCCGAGATCCTCGGAGTCGGCCATCGCCTCGGCTGCCTGCTGCCGGGGAAGGACGGCGACTTCGTGGTGCTCTCGGGCGAGCCGTTCCTGCGCAGCTCCCACGTCCAGCGCGTCTTCGTCGAGGGGCGGCTGGCCGCCGAGCTGCCGGCGCGCGCGCGCGCCCCCGGCGGCTCGACCGTGCTCCGGGCCGGCACCGTGCTCACCGGGGTCGGCGATCCGATCCGGGGCGGCGCCGTCGTGCTGCAGGCCGGGCGGATCGTCGCCGTGGGCTCCGACGTGCCGGTGCCGGCCGACGCGCGCGTGGTGGACGCCGGGGCGGCGGCGGTGATCACTCCCGGCTTCCTCGACGCCAACTCGCATCTCGAGTTCGGCGACGACCGCACCAACCTGAGCCTCGACCTCGATCCGACGCAGATCGTGGCGTTCGCGGCCGACGACGCGCTCGAGGTGGCGCGCCACGGGGTCACGACCGCGATCGTGCAGCCGTGGCAGGCGCACCAGTCGGGATCGCGCGCGTTCGCGCTCGGGACGGCCGGCGCGTCGCGCGCCGCGCGCATCGTCGACCCGCTCGCCGCCGTGAAGCAGTACTGGCGCGGGCCGTTCGACCCGCTGGCGACCGCGGAGCGCTACCGCAACGAGCTGAAGCGCGCCAAGGACTACGCCGACAAGTGGACCAAGCACCTCGAAGAGCTCCGGAAGTGGGAGGAGGAGCAGAAGAAGAAGAAGCCCGAGCAGATCGCGGCCGAGAAAGCGAAGGCCGAGGCCGAGGCGAAGAAGGACGAGGCGCCGGTCGAGTCCGGCAGGGAGAAGAAGGCCGATCCGCTGACCGGGAAGTGGGACGTCTCCATCTCGGGCGGACCGATCCCGGAGCCGATGAGCGGCACGATGCGGCTCAAGCTCGAGGGCGAGCGGGTGACCGGTTCGCTGGCCGCGCTCTTCGGCGACGACGACGATCCCACCGCGCTCTCGGGGACGCTGGTGGGGAAGCACCTGGTGCTCGAGCTCGACGCCGACACGCCGATCGGCAAACCGACGATCGAGGGCGACCTCGACGCCGACGACCATCTCACCGCCAAGCTGCGCATCGGGCAGCAGTTCTCCTTCGACTTCGAGGGCAAGCGCACCGAGAAGGAGTACGTCGAGACCGTCACCGTCTCGAAGAAGAAGAAGGGGCCCGAGGGGAGGCCGCAGCCCCCCGACGTCCAGCCGGAGCTCGAGCCCTACCGGCGCGTCTTCGCCGGCGAGGTCCCGATCCTCCTCGAGTGCGACAGCGCCATCGGGATCCGCCACGCGCTCAGGGTCTACGCCGAGTTCAAGGTCGAGGTGGTGCTGCTCGGCGCCGACGAGCTGCTGCGGCTGCCGGCCGAGGAGTGGAGGCCGATCGTGAAGGGGGTGGTGGTCCCCGAGCAGATCGAGGTGGCGAGCGCCGGCCGCCTCCCCGACGCCACCCTCCCGGGCGAGACGTTCGTCCCGGCCGCGGCGCTCGCGAGGCTCGGCGTGCCGGTCGCGTTCCAGAGCCACGGCGTGAACGCCGCGCGCGGGCTCGCGCTCAACGCCGCCTACGCGGTGCGGCGCGGCATGGATCCGCGCGCCGCGCTTCGCGCGCTCACGATCGACGCCGCCCGCATGTTCCACGTCGACGACCAGGTCGGATCGCTCGAGCCGGGGAAACGCGGGGACGTGCTCGTCTTCTCCGGCGACCCGTTCGAGCTCTCGACCCGGCTGCTGCGCGTCTTCGCGGGCGGCGAGGAGCTGGTGCTGGAGGCCAGGCCATGAACGCGATCCCGGGCGTGCTCCTCGGGCTGGCGGCCGGAGTCCGCGAGGCGCCCGATGCGCCGCGCTTCGCGGTCCGGTGCGCCAAGGTCTACACGGCCAGCGAGAGCGACCAGGTCGTCGACAACGCGGTGATCCTGATCGCGGGCGGGAAGATCGAGAAGGTCGGCAGGGCGAGCGAGACGCCGATCCCCGACGGCTACCAGGTCATCGACGCCGCCGGCCTGCGCGCGGCGCCCGGATACGTCGACTGCCACGACCACGTGGGCGGCGGACTCGGCGACCTGAACGACGGCGTCTACCTCTCCAATCCGGGCCTGCGCACGATCGACACCATCGATCCCGAGAACGAGAACGTGAAGAACGCCCTCGCGGGCGGAGTGACGACCGTGCTGGTGATCCCCGGCTCCGGCAACAACATGTCGGGCTTCGGCACGATCATCAAGACCGCCGGGAGGTCGCTCGACGAGGTGCTGGTGCGCTATCCCGGCTCGCTCAAGATCGCGCAGTCCGGGAATCCCGAGCGCTACTGGTACGGCGTCGGCCGCTCCTTCATGAACTGGAACACGCGCGACACGCTGCTGCGCGCGCGGGAGTACCACGAGCGGTGGAAGGCGTTCGAGGAGGGGCGCGGGCCGAAACCCGAGTTCAACCCCTTCTTCCACGACTTCCGCGGCCTGTTCGAGCGCAAGTTCCCGACCACGGTGCACACGCAGATCTACCAGGTCGTGGCCGAGACGATCCAGATGCTCAACGACGAGCTGGAGCTCTGGACCGTGCTCGACCACTCGGAGTTCGACGCCTGCGAGCTCGGCGCGGAGACGAGCAAGCGCGACATGTTCGTGATCGTCGGCCCGCGCGTGCTGCACTACGACCGGCGCAACCGCAGGATCGTGGGGCTGTGCGCCGAGTGGCTGCGGACGGGCGACGGGAAGCAGAAGCTCGGGGTGAACACCGACGCGCCGGTCATCCCGCAGGAGGATCTCGCGATGCAGGCGGCGATGGCCGTCCGCTTCGGGCTGCCGCGCGAGCGGCGCATCCCGGCCCTCACGCGCATCCCGGCGCAGGCGCTGGGGATCTGGGACCGCGTCGGCTCCCTCGAGCCGGGGAAGGACGCCGACCTGGGCCTGTGGACCGGGGACCCGGTCGATCCGGCGAGCGCCTGCCTGATGACCTTCGTGAACGGCCGGCTCGCCTACGACGCCCGCACCATGGGCCGGCGGTATTGAGAGCCGGCGAGGGAGATCATGCGAACGCCCATCCGAAGGATCCCCGCCGCCCCCGCGGCGCTCTCCGTCCTCGCCGCGCTCGCGCTCGCGGCGCGCGTGCCCGGCGCGCCCGCGCAGGAGGACGAGGATCGCTACGTCGCGATCCACTGCGGCCGGCTGATCACCGGCGCCGGCGAGGAGAAGGAGAAGGTCACGCTGCTGGTGAAGAACGGGAAGGTGGAGCGGATCGGCGAGAAGCTGACGCTCCCCCATCCCTGCGAGGTGATCGACGCCGGCGGCCTCACGGTCATGCCGGGCCATCTCCACCTGCACAGCCGGTTGTCGCTCCTCGACTATCCGCGCGCGGGGATGCGCGCCGACCTCAAGGTGATCGACGAGTTCCTGCCGGCTCCGGGAGCGTTCGACGCCGCGCTGCAGGCCGGCTTCACGACCCTGCAGCTCGTGGCGCCCGGGACGACCGGGATCCCGGGCCGCTGCCTGGTGGTGCGCACCGCCGACGTGGGCGGCGGCCACGCGGTCGACGACGACGGCGCCGTGAAGGTGAACCTGCTCAACCCGGCGCAGGATCGCAAGCTGCTCGCCGACGCGCTCGTCAATGCGAAGAAGGAGATCGAGAAGGTCGAGAAGGCGCGCGCCGACTTCGAGGCCAAGAAGAAGGCGGCCGAGGAGGCGAAGAAGAAGGAGGAGGAGGCGAAGAAGCAGCAGCCCGCGCCGGGGGGGCCGCCCGGCCAGCCGCCTCCCCCGCCGCCGCAGCCGACGCCGCCCCCGAAGGCCGACGATCCGCCCAAGCCGCCCGAGCCGCAGCCGAAGCCGGAGGAGAAGCCCGCCGAGAAGCCGGCCGAGAAGAAGGAGGAGCAGTTCCAGCCGCCACCGATCGCGCCGCCGCTGCAACCCTTCGTCGACCTCATCCAGAAGAAGCCGGGATCGTTCGCCTACGTGCGGCTCGGCGGAGCCTCGAGCTACCTCCACTTCCTCGAGGCGACGCGCGACTTCGAGATCGCGCACGTGCTCCATCCGGAGGTCACTCCCGCGCGCGGACGGCCGCAGGCCTTCTCCGGCGTGAGCGGCAGCGATCTCGACCGGGTCGCCGGATCGTTCGGCGAGCGCAAGGAGCTGGTGGTGCTCGCCCCGTATCTCTCCTACCTCCAGGGGAGCGTCGATTACGTGAACGTGCCCAAGGCGATGGCGGCGGCCGGTGCGCGAGTCGCGCTGACGCCGGCGAACGACGGCGCCGAGGAGTTGCACGCCTGGCGCTACAACGTGGCCGAGCTGGTGAAGGGCGGCATGCGGCGCGCCGACGCGCTCGCCGCGATCACGAAGAACGCGGCCGAGGCGGCGGGAGTCGGCGACCGGCTCGGCACGCTCGAGCCCGGCAAGGACGCCAACCTCGTGCTGCTCACCGGGGATCCCTTCGACGTGCAGACGGTGGTCGAGCGCGTGGTGATCGAAGGCGTCGTCGTCTGGACGCGGGCGAAGAAGACGCGGAGCTGACCATGCGCGGACCGATCGCGAAGCTGCTCTCGCTCGTCGCGGCCGCGGCGCTCGCCTGGCCGGCTGCCGCGCAGACGGGCCTCGCCGATCGCGCGGCCGGTCCGCAGGAGGGGCCGACGCCCGGCAAGCCCGGCGAGCCGGCGACGAAGCCGCCGGAGAAGGAGGCCGCGAAGGAGGACAAGAAGAAGAAGGAGAAGAAGGACGAGTGGCTCGCGGTGCTGAACGGCGACGTGCACACGATCACCGACGGCGTCTACCGCGGCGCCACCATCCTGTGCAGGAACGGGAAGATCCAGGCGATCGGGTACGACCTCGCCATCCCGAAGGAGGCGGCGACGCTCGACGCGGCCGGGCTCTCGATCTACCCCGGGCTGATCGCCGTCGCCTCGAGCGGCGTGATCGGGCAGGAGCCGGTCGACTACTCCACCGACGTCTTCTCGCTGCAGATGACCTTCGCGCTCGCGTGCGGCTGGACCACGATGGCGTCGGGCAACAGCGCCGGGAAGCTGACCCACGGCACGCTCGACGGGCTCCTCCTGCGCGGCAACCTCTGGCAGCGCATGAGCTACATGAGCGGCGACGAGCGGCGCCGCGTGCGCAGCGAGCTCGAGGCGGCGCGAGAGTTCCTGCGCAAGAAGAGGCTCTACGACCAGCAGAAGGCCGCCGGCCAGCAGGTCGAGGAGCCCAAGCCCGAGGGGGTGAACGAGAACTGGCTCAAGCTGCTCGGAGGCGACCTGATCGCCCGGTTCGACGCCAACTCGGCCGAGGACCTGCGCGCGATCGCGAAGCTCGTCACCGAGTACGGATTCAAGGCCGTGATCTTCGGCGCCACGGAGGGCTGGATCGTCGCCGAGGAGCTCGGCCGGGCCGGCGTCTCCTGCGTCATCAATCCGCACACGCCGCGCACGTTCGACCGCGCGCTCAACCGGCTCAACGGCGCGACCATCGAGAACGCCGCGATCCTCAACCGCCACGGCGTCAAGGTCGGAGTGACCCCGGCGAGCGCGCGACTCAGCCAGGACGGCCTCCTCGACCGCGACCTTCGCACGCCCACCGTGGAGGCGGCGCTGGCGGTGCGCGGCGGGCTCCCCCGCGACGCCGCCGAGGCCACGCTCACGATCAACGCGGCGCGCATCCTCGGCGTGGACGATCGCGTCGGGTCGCTCCAGCCCGGCAAGGACGCCGACTTCATCGTGCTCGACGGCGAGCTGCTCGACTACGACGCGTTCGTGCAGTACACGGTGGTGAACGGGCGCCTGGTCTACGACAAGGCGAAGGAGTCGCTCTTCCGCGACCTGCGGCCGCGGCCGTCGACCTACCAGGAGCCGCGGCCGCCGGAGCCGCCGCCCGAGGAGAAGCCCGAAGAGAAGAAGGAGACGCCGGCGCCCGCGGAGGGCGAGAAGAAGGAGGGCGAGAAGAAGGAGGACGGGAAGAAGGAGGACGGGAAGAAGGAGGACGGGAAGAAGGAGGACGGGAAGCCCGACGAGAAGCCCAAGGACGACCCGAAGCCCGCCGAGCCTCCGAGCCCCGCTCCACCGCCGGGCGAACCGCCCAAGCCGGACGGGACGCCGAAGGACGACGAGCGCGCCTGATCGGCGCGGCGGCCGGGGATTCCGCGAGAGACCGCTCCACGCGGCGGTCGCGCCGCGAGCACGCGGTCGTCCGACGTGCCACCCCGTGCGCGACGCTTGACAGCTTGCTGTCACTCGCCGCGGCGGCCGCGGTCGGGGAAGATGCCGGTCCGCGTGAACCGTGCGGCGCGGCGGCTTGGGCGCGGCCGCGGGCTCGAGCAGGGAGAGATCCAGATGCGCACGATCCTTTTCGCCGCGGCCCTCGTCCTCCCGACGGCACCGGCCGGCGCCCAGGCGCCGCCGCCGCGGCTGCACTGGCAGCGCGACTGGAAGATCGCGTGCGAGATCGCGGCGTCCGAGCGCAAGCTGCTGCTCGTCTGCGTCATGAAGGACTCCGAGCCGGCCTGCGTCGAGATGATCGAGAAGGTCTACGCCGATGCGGCGGTCGCCAGGAAGCTCGCCAACTTCGTCCTGGTCCCGTGCAGCGTCTCCACCCACGATCTCACGGAGATCGAGGTGGACGGGCAGCCGGTGGCGACCTGCCCGCGGTTCCCGGGGGTGCTCTGCTCCCAGCATCAGGCGCTCGAACGCGAGCTGCGCGACCGCTTCCTCGATCCGGTGACGAAGGAGGTGACGGTGCCGCACCACGCGGTGCTCGCCGCGGACGGCACTCCCATCGTCGAGCGTCCCTACGCCATGCGGCGCGAGGGATTCCTCGAGTTCCTGGGCGGCGCGCTCTCGCAGGGCGCCGATCCTTCGGCCGCGGCCGCCCCGATCCGGTCGCCGGCGATCCAGAAGGTCGTCGACGCGATCGTGAAGGCGCGCGACGACGGCGAGCGCGAGGAGGCGGCGCGAGAGCTCTTCGCCGACGTCTCGCCCGAGCGGGAGCAGGCGTTCGTGGAGGTCATGGCGCGCCTGCGGCGCGAGGAGGACCAGGCCGTCGTGATCCGCGCGGCCGGAAGGGCCCAGCATCGGGCGTGGGCGCCGAGCATCGCGTCGCAGCTCGAGTCGAAGCGCCCGTGGATCCGCAACTGCGCGGTCGTGACGCTCGAGGAGGAGGGGAATCCGGCCGTCCTCGACGCGCTCCTCGCCCTGTGGGAGCGCGAGAAGGACGCCGAGACGCGCAAGGACATCGTGCGCGCGCTCGGGCCGTGCGGAGCGAAGCAGAACAAGCCGCGCGAGCTGCTGCTCGGCGAGCTGGCCTCGCCGAGGGCCGGCCACCGCGCGGCGGCCGCGCTCTCGCTCGGCCACTTCCTGGCCGGCGATCCGGAGGTCGGCGCGGCCCTCGAGGCGCGCTGGCAGAAGGAGCGCGACGAGAAGGTGAAGCTCGCCATCCTCTGGGGCATCGGCCAGTCGGACGACGCCGCGCAGGTGGAGCTGGTCGACCGCCTGGTCAAGGACGAGCGCAACGCCAATGTCGCCGACCTCGCCGAGAACGTGCGCCAGCGCCTGCGCGGCGGGGGCGGCCCGCCCGGCGCGGGCGGGGGCGGCGATCGCGGCGGATGGGGCGGCGCGTGGCGCGTGCTGCGGCTGCTCGCGCCGGTCTACGCCGACGACAAGGTGCAGCGCAACGCCGCACGCGACTTCGGGCGCGGCGGGGGTCGGTGAGGGCGCGTGCGGGCCCCGGCTTGAGGCTCGCGAAGATCGTCGCCACGCTCGGCCCGGCGTCGTGCGCGCCGTCGGTGCTGCGCGCGCTCGTCGACGCCGGCCTCGACGTCGCGCGGCTCAACTTCTCGCACGGCACGGCGGCCGAGCAGGCGCGCACCGCGGCGAACGTCCGCGCGGCGGCGCGGCGCGCCGGGCGGCCGGTCGCGCTGCTGCAGGACCTGCAGGGACCGCGCATCCGGCTCGGCGCGCTCGCGGGCGACGTGCGCGAGCTGCGGCGCGGGGGCGTCGTCGAGCTCGTGGCCGGCGCGCGGCCGCGAGCGGAGATGCGCGGCATCGCCGTGCTGCCGGTCGGCTATGCGCCCTTCGCGCGCGAGGTGCGCGCCGGCGAGCGCGTGCTGCTGCGCGACGGGCGCGTCGAACTGCGCGTGGACTCCGTCCGCGGCGACCGCGTGCGCTGCGAGGTGGTGCGCGGCGGGGAGGTGCGCAGCCGCTCCGGGATGAACCTGCCGGAATCGCGGCTCTCGGCGCGGGCGCTCACCTCCAAGGATCGCGGCGACCTCGCGGTGGGGGCGCGGATCGGCGTCGATGCCGTCGCCCTCTCCTTCGTGCGCAGCGCCCGCGACGTGATCGGACTGCGCAGGCTCCTGGGCCGCAGCGGCCGCGACCCGCTGATCGTCGCGAAGATCGAGCGACGCGAGGCGCTCGAGGATCTCGACGCGATCCTGCGGGCGTCGGACGGCGTCATGGTGGCGCGCGGCGACCTCGGCGTCGAGGTCGCCGCCGAGTCGGTGCCGCTCCTGCAGAAGGAGACCATCCGGCGCGCCATCCGGGCGCACGCGTTCGTGATCACGGCGACGCAGATGCTCGAGTCGATGGTGGCGAACCCCTCGCCCACGCGCGCCGAGGTGTCCGACGTCGCCAATGCCGTGCTGGACGGCACCGACGCCGTGATGCTCTCGGCCGAGACCGCCATCGGCGCCCACCCCGTCGAGGCGGTGGCCACGCTCGACCGCATCCTGCGCCACGTCGAGCGCGAATCGGCCTTCGCGCTGCCGCCCGAGCCTCCGCCCGACCAGCCGGCGGACGACTTCATCTTCGCCCTCGCGGGGGCAGCCATCCGCCTCGGGGAGCAGGCGGGCGCGCGCGCGCTCATGCCGTTCACCATGTCGGGCCGCACCGCGGCGATCGTGGCGACCTACCGCCCGGAGATCCCGATCCTCGCCTGCTCGCCCGACCCGCGCATCTGCCGGCGCCTGGGCTTCTGGCGCGCGGTCCATCCGATGGTCGTTCCCGCGGCCCCCGACCTCGAGCGCACGTTCGCGGCCGGGATCGCCGCGGCGCGCCGCGCGCGCCTCGTCGCGCGCGGGGACGCGCTCGTGCTGATCGGCGGCCACGCGCTCACGCGCGGCGGCTCGAACACCCTCCAGGTGGTTCGCATCCTCGGTCCGGGAGTCGCCCGTGCGAAGCGCTCCCGATGATCCCGCGGAGTCCGTCCATGGCTGGCGCGCCGCTCTCGGCTCGCACGTCGTGCGCATCGCGGTGCGCCGCCTCCCCGAGCCGCGTCGCATCGAGGAC
>Ga0187893_10003087_pt1 | contig 34723 bp, 35 predicted proteins | sample MA1701074metaG_FD_139574 | JGI IMG/M metagenome (GOLD analysis project Ga0187893, IMG submission 139574) | White microbial mat communities from a basaltic lava cave in the Kipuka Kanohina Cave System on the Island of Hawaii, USA - MA170107-4 metaG ...
AAGATCACGTTTGGGACCCCACATCTGAACCGGCAGCCACGCCGTCATGAACAATAGTCTCACACCACTCACTGCCCTGACTGAAGCGCGCATCCAGGACATTGACTCAGCAGAAATTCTTGTCGGGATTCCGAGCTACAACAATGCAGATACGGTCGGCCATGTCGTGCGGGCCGTGAGTGTCGGTCTCGCGAAACACTTCCCCGGCCGTCGGGCCGTTCTGGTCAACTCCGATGGCGGCTCTACTGATGGTACGCCAGCTCTCGTCGCCCGCACCGCCGTCGACTTTCAACACCTCTTCATCGGCGATCGGCAAAGCGTCTTGCATCGGATCATCACGCCCTACCATGGCATTCCAGGAAAAGGCAGTGCCTTCCGGACAATCTTCGAGATTGCGCGACGGCTGAAGGCCAGAGCTTGCGCAGTAGTCGACGCGGATCTCCGCAGCATTTCACCGGAATGGATCGAACTGTTACTCCGTCCGATCATAGAGGAATGGTACGACTACGTCGCACCCTATTATCTGCGCCACAAATACGATGGTACGATCACAAACAGTCTTGCCTACCCGCTCACCAGAGCGCTCTATGGGCAACGGATTCGCCAGCCCATTGGCGGGGAGTTCGGTTTCTCCGGTGTTCTCGCAGCCCACTATCTTGATCAGCATGTTTGGGAGTCGGAAGTGGCACGGTTTGGTATCGATATCTGGATGACCACGGAGGCCATTGCCAGCGGCGCACGGGTCTGCCAAAGCTTCCTCGGCGCAAAAATCCATAATCCAAAGGATCCTGCTGGCGATCTGTCGGCCATGCTGATGCAAGTGATGGGAGCGCTCTTTGCCTCAATGGAACAGCATGAAAGCGTCTGGTCCCGGCGGGAGGGGTCGCAACCGGTTCCACTCTTTGGATTCCCTTACGAGGTCGGGGTCGAACCGGTCCATGTCAACGTGGAACGGATGGTGTCGCATTATCGACAGGGCCTCACCGATCTTGAACCCATCTGGCAGCAGATCCTGGCCGATGACACATTCACTCAGTTGCGCGACCTCAAGGGGACTTCCGGCACCGACTGCCGCATCCCTGATGAGTTGTGGGTCCAGGTCGTCTACGATGCAGCCACCGCCTACCACAAACGAATCATGCCGCGCGATCACCTGCTCAAAGCCCTGACCCCTCTGTATTTAGGCCGAACCGCCTCATTCGTCTATGCGACACAAGGCCTGACCTCCACTGAGGCGGAACAGAAAATTGAAAGCTTGTGCCACACGTTCGAACGCATGAAACCTTATTTGGTTGAACGTTGGCAACCGCCGACACTTCAACCTGTATCACCGGCATTGTTGCACCACGCGACCACTGATGCAGGAGGTGATCATGGATAACTTCATCAATCAAGCGCTTCTCAAACCGTTGGAATTGCTCGGGCTGCAGGTAATGAACGTGCTGCCCAATGTGCTCGCCATGGGTATCATCTTGCTCGGTGGCCTCTTCACCGCATGGGCGTTAGGTTTCTTCGCTGAACGGCTGCTTCGCGTGATCGGATTCGACCATCTCTGTGATCGGCTGGGAATGAATGCGGCGCTCCTGCGAGGGGGAGTCAAAACCGACCCCTCTCGCATTGTCGGTCGCAGCATCTATTGGATAGTGACGGTGCTGGCGTCGATCGCGGCCTTAGGGGCCTTGAACTTGACTCCGATCAACCAGTTCGCCCAGTCACTGCTGGCCTATGTACCCCATCTGGTCACGGCAGCGGTGATCCTACTGGCCGGGTACTTTCTCTCAAATTTTGTATCGCGGGCCGTCCTGATTGCCGCCGTCAACGCCGGACTGCCTCCTGCCAGACTCATCGCCACCTGTTCCCGCTGGGGGATCCAAGCCCTCGCGTGGGCCATGGCGTTGGAACAACTCGGCATTGCCCAACACATCGTCGTCGTGGGATTCGGCATTACCTGGGGAGGAATCGTGCTGGCTGGAGCGATTGCATTCGGACTCGGCGCAGCCGATCTCGCGAAAGGATTCTTGGAACGGCGGCTGGTGGCTCGATCCAAATCCAACACCGTCGATGATCTCCATCACTTGTAACAGCTCAAGACTATGCCAAATTTGATTGTGTTTACAGACTTGGATGGCTCGCTCCTGGACGGCATGACCTATTCCTACGAGGCGGCCGCTCCAGCACTCGCTGCGCTCCGCGAGCAAGGCATTCCGCTCGTATTGGTGTCGAGTAAAACACGCGCCGAAATGGAACCACTTCGACAACGTCTTGATCACAGCGACCCGTTCATCGTCGAAAACGGCGGCGCGGTGTATATCCCTCACGGCCTCTTCGAATTCCCCTTCGAGCGCATGCGAACCAGATCTCCCTACCAAGTCATTGAATTAGGCCTTCCCTATCACATGTTGCGGGATGTACTGAAGCAAATCGAAGATGCTGTTGAAACCCCATTACAAGGCTTTGGCGACCTGTCGGTAGAAGCCATTATGCAGGTGACGGGACTCCCACATGCCGATGCCATTCTGGCCAAGCAACGGGAATACGACGAGCCCTATCTCCTGCAGGGTCCACAGGCACTCGTCGAAGAAGTCTGCCGGCAAATCGTAACTCGGGGACTTCGATGGACAAAAGGAGGACGATTATTTCATCTAATGGGGGAGAATGACAAAGGGGAGGCGGCTTCCGTACTCCTACGCTGCTACCACCGACAACAACGCATGAGGGGACAAACGGAACGAATTGAAACGGTTGGGATCGGGGACAGTATCAACGATGCCCCTCTGCTCGCTATGGTGGATTACCCGATTCTCGTCCAGAAACCAAATGGATCCTATGACCCTGATATCCAGCTGTCAGGAATGATTCGTGCGCCAGGAATAGGGCCGGTTGGATGGAATGAAGCAGTCTTGGAACTATTGGCACAAGTATCGTAATGGAGCCCTGAACCCGAGGGACGAGTGAAGACCCCTGCCCTTCCGGGCGAGGATCTTCAGCATCCTGTTAGATTACTGTCACCAACGTGATGTTCGCCAACTATCAGCACTGATAGCATCTGTTTCTTCCGCCCACTACATTCCCAGCACTCAGCACTTCCCAGAATTAGTCTTCTTCCGGATTAATGATATGGAGCCCCGCTGAATGACACGCCATCAGCAATTGTGTGTCAGCACTGACGACGGTCAGCCGCAAAGGCTTGAGTTCCAACGCCAGAGCCAGGTGCAGAACCTGTGGCGATCGGAGCGCAGGATACTCTAATGCGAGTTCTTTGGTAGCTAAGTACGTCTGCATCGTCGGGGCAATGAATTGGTAGAGACCCTCCTGTGATTCTCTCTCGAATTTATGAATCACCGAGTAACAATCGTCCCTGGTGATCTCTCCATGGTGGGCTCGATTTGCAAATGCCGTATAAAAATCGGTCACGGACCACGTCGGCAGGATTGCCACTTTACTCCGTTTCACCATGAGCTTGCTGATGATGCGTGTGCCGCGCTCCATGCTGTACCGTTTCACCAGAGCCGTTGAGTCGAAATAGTAGTATGGCATGCGATCACACTCTCCCCTTCAGAATGATAGCGGCCAAGGGGCCTGACATTTTTGAGAGCCGGTCTTGAAGTTCGTCCAACGGCAGCTCGTCGTACCCTTCTTTACGAAACTTGTCCGCCAGATTACCTTGATTGAATGACGCCGTATTGTTCTTGAGTCGCTCACCCAGCCGGCGCTTCGCCAAACGACTGGGAACTCGCTGTTTGGTAATTGTCAGCCCGCGGCCACGGCTGCGTGGCGCCCGACCTGATGTTTGCCCTGTTTCCGACTTCGATTTAGCCATACCCTCCCTTTCTTCTAAGTTAGTGGAGTGCTGATGCCGGCGTAGATGCAAGCCCGTCCCGCGGACATCCCGCAGGCTGGCTCGCCTGTGCTGGCAGCTCCATCTCTCCATACACATGCGCCGCAATGGCCTGCGCCACATCGACAGAAAGCTCTTGCTGCATGATACGCACAACCCTGGCTGTGGCCTCACGATCAGACAGATGCCCTTCTTTACCACCTTTCGACAAGGCGCCGACCACGCGCTGACTACTCAAATCCAGGACTTCAAAATCGCTGCACCATCGCGCGAACTTGAACTGCGGATCACGCACGTCGATCGGCCACACCCGCACTACGCCCCGCACGAGCAGCTCGGGATAGGGACCGCTGGAGTCACCGCCCGTTGAACGATCCCCTCCCCACGGCCGGCTCGTGACCTGGAGCCCTTCCTTCAACAACCCCTCTGTCAAGGCACGCTGTGCCGGTTCAGCCTGGTCGCCGCTCACCACAACCACCAGTACCAGATTCGTGGCGAGAAACTCTTCGAGTTCGTGTGTGAGCTCGCTCACGTGGTAACCCGCAACCATACCTTGCCCGCTGGGTCGGATCACGCGAAGGTCCGCATTATACGTCTCGCGCAGCACAAGATTTCTGGTAGCCTGTCTCAATGCTCTGACTCGCGCCAGCTTATCGGTGGTCCGATGAGCCTCCTCGACATCGTCTCTGATCGATCGGTCCAGTTCGGTAATGCGTGCCATAAACGATGTTTCTGCCTGAGGCCGATGCATTCCCGCCAATGCATAATGGAGTCCTTTGTGTACATCGACCCACCGATCGACGATTCGGACGTTCTCCAATACTTTGTCGGTCGACACAAGGGTCAAATTGTCGAGCGTCAAACGTCGTTCATCGCGACTGTGGCCGCGCTGTTCGATCACCAAATACGACTCCCAGTCTTTCGACTGCGCACTCACCTCAGCTTTGAAAATACGAGCCACCGCTGCATAGGCGCGATCCTCGGCTGTCGCGCCATTCTCTGCCTGTCCCACGCCGACGAGATATTGACCGGGCGGATAGGCGGCACCTACCCCATCGATCCAGTCCGGTTTCGATTGTCCTCCAAACCATGCACAGCCGGATAGTGCGACTACCCCCATCAACACCGCCATGATTCGGGGCACGAACGGCAATCCGTCTATCATGGCATTACTCTTTGAATGAGCACAGTGGTCTCGCCTGGCTCTAGGTAGAGTGTCCGCATGTCTTCGGGCTTCAGAGGGTCATGATGCTCGCGCACCTGGTAGCGGCCCGGTGGAACCCAGACCCGCCCGAGATGGATTTCATCGGGCAATGTCTGCCAGCTCCGCTTGTCGGCTTCTTCCGATGCCACCGCGAAGCCTTTCGTCAGCAGTCCGACGAGAAGACCGACCCACGGCCCCGCATCTCTCCCCGCTGCTTGCTCCGCCGTCCTGGTCGTCACTTCAGCCACCGCGAACTTCGTGCCCGCACGGGCGAGAGCCTTCGCAGTGATTGCAGCCATTCGTTCCGATAGCGCCTTCTCTGCTGATGCCGTCACGTTATTCACCAACTCTGTGCTTACAGTCACCCGGCTGCCGTTCTCCGGAATTAGGCTCACCGTATTGACCGGCATCGGTACTTTTTGCGGAACGAGCCGTGGCAACGCCACTCGAACGACACGTCCGTTAAGCCCGTAAAAGACCGAGTCCATCCCTCGGTTGAACTGTCGATTCGACCCCGAAAACCCGCGGTTGAGGAGCACCAGTTGAAGGGCATCGAGACTGATTGGTAGGTCAAGAAACTGATCCTCCTTGCGTGGTGCGCGGCCATTATAGCTGATCACAACGACTTGAGCGAGTTGTTGTAGCGCTCGATTGCTCTCCCACCTCGTGTCTGGGAAAACAGATCGGTACTCGGTTAATTCTTGAGTAAAGTGCAGTGCGTCTGCCGTTCGTAATAGATCTTGCTGTAACTGTGACGGAACGGCCATGTGCGACCATGCTCGAGTTGCATCAAATGTCTCATACGCTTTCCGATATGCGATAAACGCGTTATTCACATCACCGGTGCTCTCATAGAGGATGCCGCTTCAATAGCGCGCAAATCCGTCATCCCGATACGCATTTGTCTGTTGTGTTCGATCCGACAAGAGGTTGAGCCGGTGATCGATACGCCGGGCTTCGACCAGCGCATCCTGCCACTGGTCCAATATCGCATAGTTGAGGGCCTTCAAGACATTGATCAACACCTGCTCGTGAGGATCGCCCTCATAGGGTAACGCCGTATCATTTGTCATGAACGCGACCGTTTCCGTTCGAATCTTTCGAGTATAGAGTCGATCCAGTTCCTCCTCCGCCTGTTCCAATACGACATTGCTCTGCTGATATTCGCCGGCGAGGTGAAGAGTCATCCCTCGATCCATGCCATATAGCACACGGTTTTTTTCGCCATATTCCTTTTCAGCCTGTTGGACAATGGCATCGGCGCCCTTTGGGTCGTGGGCGCGTAGGCTTGCGTCGATGAGGAGATACCGATCGACCGAGGGCCCGCATCCGACGAGCAGTACAACGGCCAGCACGGCAAAGAGAGACTGGCTAGAAATACAAATGCCCCACCGTGCCAGAATACAGGCGGCGGGGCATGAGGCAAGAGGGCTCAACGGAGGTTGTGGAGCCTAAAAGATGGAACGTTTCTTTTCGACGACCTTCTTGATCTTCTTCTGACCGAACCACACCTTGGCGTTGCTTTCCAAATCCACCATCTGCAGATCGACCTGGTAGAACACCGCCTTCGTCCCTTCGGCCTCATCGAGGATCGTCGCAATAGTACCTTTCATCATGTAATCGGCGCCGATCTCTTTTCCCGGTGCTTTCTGGGTATCCTCGCGTGCATACATCGCTTGTTCTTTGCGCTCGGTGCGAAGTTCCTCGCGATCTCCCTTTCCTGCGACAAACGTAACTTTTTGTGAGTTTGTGAGTTCACGTTCAAGATCGGCCACAAACGTGTTGACGTTGATGTGTTCATGGCTGCTATTCTGAATGGTTCCGACGACCACGACCGGCTGGCGCCGCTTGGAGGTGGAGAAACTGTTCAGCCATGGATACTCCAGCGCCTCTTTGACCATCGACTCGGCAACAATCCTGGAGTCGGTATCATTCCAGCGCCCGCTCAGATCTGTGACAACCCCTGAGTCGATCCTGGTTATTCTACTTTCCTGAGCACAGCCGACCAGCGCCACCAGCGCCAGCGCCACGAGTCCGATTCGTACTCTATACGTTACGATCACGCGATACCTCCCCGCAAATGCAGCTATTGGCGATCGCTTACCGGGAACCCTTACCGTGGCGCCCGCTTGTCTTCTTCTTTTTCAAGCCGGTCAAATAGTTTGTCCGCGTTCTTTCTGACGTAATCGCGAACCTCCGCGTTGAGTTCCTTCGCTCTTTCGAGATTATCCTTCATCTCCTCGAGATTCAACTTGGTCAACACGTAGTACGTACTGGTTTTCTCATCCTTGTAGCGTTCGATGGGGCGCACCCCGCTGAGAGTCGTGGTCGTCACTGTCTTAATAGCGCGCTCGACGTTCTGCTCCTCCGTATTTCTCGTAAAGTCTCCAGCCGTTGTGGAGGCCGCATAGTCACGCATGAGATAGCCAGTATAGGTTTCAAAGGTCTTAGCGATTTCCGCTCTGGCACGATTTTCAGCGGTGTCCCAGGCCAGTGGCTCGTTCCTGACACCGGTCACAGACCCGACCCCATAAAAGGCTTTACTATCTTTTTCATTGAACGCCCCGGACCCTTGCTTCACCCACTTTGGAGGACCGCCGCAGGCAGCTAGTCCGATCATCAGGGCGATAGCCACGCCTACCCCGACCAACCTCGATCTGGACCTCAGTAGCCTATTCATGCGCATGCCTCCTTGGTGATGATCCGGAAGGTGATAACTGCCTTGTACAGCGACAGATCCCGGCGATGAAGGTTCGAGAATTGACACAAATTCATGCTAACATGCACCCCTAATCCAGTCAACGAAACCGACGTCCGACGGTTGATTACCGCACTGTTTTCCGAACGGAGGATACTCGTGGCAGATGTCCAGATCGATGACGGTATCATTAAGATTGTGAATCTAGAAGTCCAAGATCCCAAAGCAGCCGCAATCCTTGCCGAATATCCTCAAGCCCGCTGGGCAGAAATTACTCGGAAAGCATTAAAAATCGGGCTGGGGTATCTTAAGGGCGGCGAACGAGCCTAGCGCAGGATTCTGAAAAAAGCCGCCAGCTTCCTTCTCGCATCGCTCAGACCCTCAACGTACCCCAAGGGTACGCCTTCGGATCCTCGTTCGCTACGGTCTCACTGAACAGCCTTTTTGAGCATCCTGTGGAAGGATACTCCTGCTGTGCCTATAGAGGTAGGGACGATCAAAGCTCTCGCGTGCAAAAATGGTTGCTCCGCAGGCTGCTACGGCGTCGCGGGAGCGGCAGGTGTTGGTGTTGACTGAGCAACCGCAGCTCGGGCACGGGAGTGATTCCCACCAAGTTCGAGATAGCGAGTGAAGGCCTCGACCGACTTCGGCTGATCCTTCATCTCATCAGCATAGAGGATGCCCAGCGAGAAATAAACGTCAGTATAAGTGGGATTAAGCACCAGCGCCTCCCGCATGGCACGCTCAGACTCGGTATACTGCCCGCGCTTTTCGTAGATCAACCCGAGCGTATAGTGAGAATCGGGGTTCTTCGGGGCATACTGCACCGCCAGCTTTGCCGCTGACAACGCATCGGCAAGGTTGGGCAGCATTTCTAGCAGCACGTAGCTCTTGAGTACATACGCATCGCCAAACGTGGGATCGTATTCCAGGGCTTTATCCAGTCGCTCCAACGCTTCCTCAGACGATTTTCCGGTTTGGAGAAGCGCGAAGGCTTGATCATACTGCATCTTCGCGGCCTGTCCTCGTTCGGCTGCAGACTGCGGTTCTGCCCCCATGATAAAGGCGGCCTTTCTGCCCTCGATCAAGACCGTATCCCCTTCTCCTTCAAGCTGTACGAAGAGGGGATGCTGGGCGCCCTTCGACTGTTCAAGAATCTGCTGCTTCACATAGGCTCCGACTTCCGAGGCCATAAGCCAGCCGTTCTTATTGCGGTCCGCCCCGCCCCTCAGCCCATTCACCAGGATCTTCACAAAAAGACTTTTCCCATTCTCCTGACTCAACGACTCTCCCTTATCACCCGCCGTCAACACTTGCACGGCTCGTCGTTCCATCTGATCTTCTGGAGCCAACCGCCCTTCGAGGGACAGGGACTGAGGTGTGCTTACCTCCCACCCACGAACCGCGGCATTCACGAAGAAGAGAGTATGTCTGGACGCGATACGCCGACTGAACTCCTTTAGCTGTTCAAATGTCACTGATTTGGAGGCATTCCCTATCTGCGCATCCCAGGGAACGAGATACCCCAGCTCCTTGCCGTCGAGATCCTGCGTGACACCCGCATGTCCCGAGAAATAAAGCACGAGGCGATCATATCGACCAACCTTGCGAGGCAAGAAATCAGTGAGCGTCTGCTGCAAACGCCGAGCGCTCGCATCTTTGTCGTAGAGTTCAACGACCTCTTCAAAGCCCAGGCTACGGAATGTCTGGGCGACCGCTTTAGCATCCTCAACCGCGCCAGGAATTTTAGGGGCCAGGAGATAATTCTCTACCCCGATGACAATGGCCCACGACTTGTAGTAGAGCCCTTCCGGCTTCCCCAATTGGGCGGACGCGGATAGCGGAAAGAACAGGACCACCAGAGCGGTAGCGAGATATGCGAGAAGGAGGGAGCGTGATTGTCGGTGAGCGATTGTCAACATCGATAGGACCGGTCTCTGTGCGCGATGCGTAATAAATTTACCCTACTCTTGGCTCTGCGCGACTGTCAAGAAATGGCAGGCCGAGGTCTAGGAGCAACCGAACAGCCGTGCGTGACCCTGCATTTCCTCCCTCCCGTACCAAGGTATGGTTGAGTTCCCCCCTCCCCTCCAGCATAATGACGCCGATTTGCCTCTCACCTCGACCTGATGGAGTCATCGCACCATGGCGGACAACATCGATACCCTCCTCAAGGAAAGCCGTGTATATCAGCCGACCGCTCAAACCAAAGCCGCGGCCTATATTCAGGACTACGATAGTGCCTACAAGAAATCGATTGTCGACCCCGAAGGGTTCTGGAGTAGCGTCGCAAAGGAGCTTGAGTGGTTCTCCCCCTGGACGAAGGTTCTCGAATGGAATTATCCCTGGGCTAAATGGTTCGTCGGCGCCACCTGCAACATCACCTATAACTGTCTGGACCGTCACGTCAAAACCTGGCGCAGGAATAAGGTGGCGGTCATTTGGGTCGGCGAGAACGACCAAGAACGGGTCATCACCTACGGCGAGCTTTATCGACAGGTCAATCGTTGCGCGAACGCGCTCAAGAAGCTTGGGCTCACTAAGGGAGATCGGATCACAATCTACCTTCCGAAAGTTCCTGAACAGATCGTCGCCATGCTTGCGTGCGCACGTATCGGCGTCATTCATAGTGTGGTGTATTCCGGATTCAGTGCCCCGGCTCTTGCGAGCCGCATTCAGGATGCCGAATGTAAGCTGATCATTACGGCCGACGTCGGGTTTGACCGGGGAAAGGTCCTCAACCTGAAGCAGGTGGTCGACCAAGCCGTCGCCAACTGCCCCACCGTCGAACGGGTCGTCGTCTTACGGCGTCAGTCTCCGGGGGTGAGCCTATCCGTGCCGAAGGAAATCGATTGGCATGAATGGCTGAAGGACGAGAAGGCGATTTGTGAGGCCGAGCAGTTGGATGCAGAACATCCGCTATACATCCTCTATACATCCGGCACCACCGGCAAACCCAAAGGTGTGGTTCATGTCCACGGCGGCTACATGGTCGGGACCTACATCACCACGAAATACGTCTTCGATCTCAAAGAAGACGATGTCTACTTCTGTGTCGCAGATCCGGGCTGGGTCACCGGCCACAGTTATATCGTGTATGGTCCTCTTCTCAACGGGGCTACCATCCTTACGGCTGAAGGAAAACCGGACTATCCGAACCCGGGGCGTTGGTGGAATTTGATCGAACGGTACGGCGTCTCGATTTTCTATACGACTCCCACAGCCATTCGTTTGCTCATGCGCTACGGAGAAGACTGGCCTAAGAAATACGATCTCTCCACCCTCCGCATCCTGGGCAGCGTGGGCGAACCGATCAATCCGGAAGCCTGGGAATGGTTCCATCGAGCGGCCGGTGGAGACAAACCAATCATGGACACCTGGTGGCAGACCGAAACAGGATCCATCCTGATTACACCCCTGCCAATCGTTCCCCTAAAGCCTGGCTCCGCCACCAGACCCTTCCTTGGGATCGAAGCCGATGTCGTGGACAATAAGGGCAACAGCCTCCCTCCCAACGCCGGCGGCTTTGCCGTCATTAAAACGCCCTGGCCTTCAATGATGCGGACCATCTACAAGGATCCGGAACGCTACAAAACATACTGGAACACGATCCCGAACTGCTACACCGCCGGCGATGTCTGCCACAAAGATGAAGACGGCTACATGTGGTTCATGGGCCGCGCCGACGACGTCATCAAAGTGGCCGGCAATCGGCTCGGCACAGCCGAAGTGGAAAGCGCATTGGTTAGCCACCACGCCGTGGCAGAAGCCGCGGTGATCGGCAAACCGCACAAGCTCGTGGGCGAGTCCATCAAGGCCTTTATCATATTGAAACAGGGAGAAGTGGACAGCCCGGCGCTGATCCAGTCAATCAAGGATCAAGTGATGACGGAGTTGGGCAAAATCGCCGTGCCGTCCGAGATCGAGGTCGTGCCCGCGCTCCCCAAAACCCGATCTGGAAAAATCATGCGGCGAGTGTTGAAAGCCAAAGAGCTCGGACAGGATCTTGGCGATATCTCGACGATCGAAGAATGATTCACCCGGTTTCAAGGCCGGTAATCGATGACACGTCTGTGTGTTCACCAAAAATAACGGAGGCCGATCATGTATTCAGCAACAGGCCGCAGAATCACGATCGCAATCGGAGTCTTGGCACTCAGCCTTGCGGCGATCAACCCAACCGTCACCTGGGCGGCTGAACCAGTCAAGCAGGAGAAAAAGGCGAAAAAGCCGGCTAAAACACCTACGAGCGCATCCGCCTCAAAAGCAGCCTCTCCAAAAGTGACTGCTCCAAAATTCGCCTCGGCCGAAACTGCGGGAAAAGCTCCTGCTTGTTTCGGTGAGGCGCCAAAACTCGACAAGGTCACGCCCGACGAAGGAAAGTCCGGAACCAAAGTTATCATTACCGGAACCAACTTCGGCGAGGCAGCCTGTTTACGTGGCGTCTCCTTCGGCCCGGGTCACCCAGCCAAGTTTCACCAGAACAACGACAGCATCACCACGACCGTGCCACAGGGCGGCAAAAAAGGCCTGGTCCTTCTTACCGTCACCACGGCCTCAGGAGAAAACTCAAAACCGTTCCTTGTAAAATAGAAAGAGGCGGGGAACAACCAGACCATCCTTCTTGCTCGCAGAACGCGCACGATGAAACTGTGCTCGTCCGATGCGCGCAGTGAAGGATAGTCTGGCTGTTCCCCTTAAGGCAGAGTGGGAGAACCGGAAGACTTGCCGGCCTGCCCTCGACGGAGAAGGTAGAAGACCAGTAGTCCCTCGATCCACTCGCAGTGGAGGACAGTTTGTTTGCCCCTCTAGAGAGGTTGAAGAATCAGAAGAATCTCAATCGACGGCCCACATAAATCAACATGGCTGCCCTTCCAAGAGAGCAAAAGCAACCTAGCATCGAAGGGTCGCCAGATAAGGCTCGTCGGACATGAAGCGTAAGCCAGGGGAACCGATCTATCTCATGCGTCATATAGTGGGCCTCGCCCTGGCCGTGATCTCCCCTATTCTGCTGCCCCTTTTATACGACCGTTACATTGAGCCACTGAGCTTTACCACTCGATTTGTCGCTACCCTGATCATCGCGGTCGGAGGAGCCATTGCACTCTATTTCACCTATCGATCCTCAGCCCAGAACGAACCGTAATACCTGGCGCAGGGCGTATCTCACATCACCTGGTCCTCCTATCCCCGCCAGCAGTTCATCGTGCTCCATCCTTACAGTACCTCATCTCGGATCACTCGTCTTCATCTGCGCCTTCTCTGCTCGCCGGCATGGACCATGATGAGATGGCGTCGACCGTCGTCCGGAGCGTGAGCTCCCCATGGTTGCCGGACTACTAGTTGGCCAAGAACTCCTCGTCGAGAGTGACTTGCAAAATGCAATTGACTGGGTTACAGTATTTCAGCAGTCCCTTCATGGGGCAATAAGTGCGTAGTACCAAACGACATTCGGCAATGGAATGGAATGACAGAATGAAATTTGAACGATCAGAATGTCCAGTCACCAATGTCCTCGATCTCCTGGGAGATAGGTGGACAATTCTAGTCATTCGAGACCTCGTATTGGGCAAACGATACTATCAGGAATTCATGTCCTCTCCGGAACGAATAGCCTCAAACATTCTTGCGAACAGATTGAAGAAATTACAGACCGCCGGCCTTGTGACCCGACGGGCCTACCAGCAACACCCCGTACGATACGAGTACCTTCTGACAAGGAAGGGAAAGGGTCTAGAGCCGGTATTGGAGGCGATCATCGTATGGGGCCGGAAGCAATACCCGGGCACGAAAAGATTCCCCCGCGTCGAGCGCCACTAAGCACCTATTCACATTGGCGCCGGCTGAGCTCTTTGCTTGGCAAACGACATGACAATGAGCAAAGGGTGTTCTGGCAAGAATAGGAGGACTCACAGATGGACCATTAGGCTCCAAAGAATCGACATGAAGTGTTCGAATCTCGATGAGGCTGTGATGATCTGTTTTCCGGACATATGCGGCACAAATAATCTCCAACCAATGAGGAGGGAAGAGACATGCCTTTATGGAAAGTCTATCATCCAGTGGGGGCGTTCACTGCCGAAGACAAAAAGAAGCTGGCTCAGCAGGTTACGGACGTGTATGCGAGCATCCCGATCCCTAAGTTCTACGTGGTCTTCATGTTTGAGGAGGTAGCCAAGGACTCCTGCTTTGTCGGTGGTGAGCCGCATAACAAATTTGTCCGGTTCAAGATCGACCAAATTGCCAGGACGCTACCTGGTCCAGTCATCAGAGAATGGTGGACCAGGACACTTGATAAAGTCATTGCTCCCTTCGTAAAGGACAGGGGGTATGATTGGGAGATTTCCATTGACGAGACACCGTTCGATCTGTGGTCTCTTCAAGGGGAACTTCCTCCGCCTTTTGAATCTGTGGCTGAAAAGCGGTGGGTGAAGGAAAATAAGGCGAGTCCCTATACCTTGGCGGAAAAGCTTCCTGTCAGTCTCATGCTCGCTCCCGGAATAGCGGACCATTAGATTCCGGCTTAGCTGGCCGTGAGCGTGTGCGGAGTGTCGTACCCACGAGAGATGACGGCCAACATGGCAACGTCATCTCTCTTTGGACAAATTCCTACTTCTTCTGACAATGTATAGTTAGACGCTCTTCGTACTCGGCTTCTGAGGCATCCAAGTGAGAGGAGTAGTCGCCTCAGCAAGATAGGCCTGCCCGAATCCCAACACTAAGTGCGCGTCCTGTAGCCGCAGTTCCCAGAGTGCAAAGTCCGCAAAGCCGAACATTATGGCCGATTGAGGAAAGCGAGCCAGATACCGCGCCCTCACTTCTGCATAGTCCGACGCATTGACATTCAACAGCACTGCCTCGCCCTGAAGATTCATCCGCCGTAGGGACAAGGGGTTCTTCCCTGGGCGATCAGACTCCGAAACAAACAGCCCCACGCGAGAGTCGCGCAATAGATGTTCGGTATGCAACGCCAAGCGGCTCACGTGGATGTAGGCGCGCGTCCAGTGTTCGCCAAAGACATAGGGCACATGCGACCCAAACGGCCGCTCCTCTCTGAGCGTCAGCAAAACCCCTGTACGGACCTCCTCGGCCAAATTGATCCAAGCAGTCTGAATGTCCTCATTCGACAGCGTCGCAGACATCGCCATAGTGATACCCTCCTTCCCGCTCAGTGATGATAGCGGTCTGAGACTACCACCTCCTGTCCCTCTATCCAACGGGTCCCCCTAATCTCATAGATCGAGCTGGATGTTGAAAAAGCCGCACTTTTCACCTGCCAACTCGGTGTGCCGAGACGTGCCTTTTACGTCTTACGTTTCACGTTCCTCGAAGGGCGGAGTGATTTCATCTCGCGAAAAGTGTATTCTTCGAAGCTGAGAGAAGCGTGAAAACCAACTGCCGGTACCAGGAGTATAGGGAGGTGGCCGAGTCGGCTGAAGGAAAGGGAATCACTCACCCTCCCGCATGACATCATGCTCCAAGTGAGTCATCACGCAGAAGGGAGGCACAAGATGAAGAAAACATGGATCGCACTGGGACTCTGTTTGTCGGTAGCCGTCGCGGGCTGTAGTAGTGATAAAGCCGAAATCAAAGAGGACCGGCTGACCGTCGGAAAAGTCCAGGGAGAAATCAAAGTCGGCATGGCGGCGTCCCAGGTCGCGGAACTCCTTGGCTCGCCGAATATCGTGACGACGGATGAGAAACGGCGCGAAGTCTGGATGTACGACAAAGTTTCGACCGACAGGGTCGATACATCCAATTCTTCCTTTGCCGGGCTGATCATCTTGGGCGCCAATTCACGCAGCAGTTCCAGCTCGCAGCGCCAACGCACCCTCACTATCATCATCAAGTACGACGAAGAGAAGAAGGTGCGCGACTTTGCCTACAACTCCACGCAATTCTGAGCGGTTGATCACAGGACGATCGGGCAGCGTGATGCGGATAGGAGTCTGCCTGACCTTGCTCGTGCTGCCGACCGGATGTGTCTCACATACAGAGCCGACCGAGTTGTTTCAGCTGACGGCGGAGACGCCCAAGCATCGAGCCATGCAGACACGGTTCTTTGAGACCCCCAACGAAAAGGAACTGTTGTCGGCGGCGGCCGCCGTGCTCCAAGATCTCGGCTTTCAAGTCGAAGAGAGCGTACGGGAGGTCGGTTTCCTGCGGGCGACGAAAGAACGGAGCGCACGGGAGTATGGACAGTACATCCAACAGGCCCTACTCCTAATCCTTTCACTTGGAAAATTGCTCACCCCAGTAGATCTGCACCAGAAAATCGCGGCGGGCTTGATCACCAGACCGCTCAATCAAGAAGCCACCAGACAGGAAGTACGCATCGTGTTTTACCGCGTCGTATGGAAGGGAGATGGACAGACTAATAACCAATACATTCCGCCTGGTCAACAATATATGGAAATGATCTGGGACCCGGAAATCTACCAGCAATTTTTTGCCAAACTCTCCAAAGCCGTGTTCCTGGAGGCGCATACGATTTGAACATGCGAGACGAGGGACTATGACCGACAAACGATATGTATGGGCAGGCATCCTTTTAGCCGGAAGCCTCCTGCTCTACGGCTGTTCCACCCCAGAAACTCCGAAGGATCTTTTGGCGCCGACCGACACGCAACTTAAGATCCGCAGCATGCAGACGCGTGCCTTCGAGCTCACAGATCGGAATACCGCCATGCGCGGAGTGATCGCGTCGCTGCAAGACCTCGGATTCATCATCGAGCGGGCCAACGAACCGCTCGGTCTCGTGACTGCCGCGCGATTCGCTGAACCCAACTATTACGATGTCGTCAGCGTGACCGTCACCGTGCGTCAGGACACGAAGGACAAACTGGCCGTCCGTGTGAATGCCATCTACAACAGTAAGCCCATCGATGATCCCAAGGTGTATCAGAACTTCTTTGCATCCCTCGAGCGCTCGCTGTTTTTAACGAAGAAGTAAGGATCGCGTCATGCCGCCTCTGGCCATGAGACATGCCGCCACGCACGGCGCTGTGGGCGCCACACTCCTCTGCGCGCTCCTGATCCAAGGCTGTTCCCCCTACGAATCGAGGCACCAGAACCAATGGAACTCGCGGGAGCAGATCTGGATGTCTGAGGCAAGCCAGCTCAAGGTCCGAGCTGCGCAAACACGAGCATTTGACACCACGGACCGACGACGACTGTTTGAGGCCGTCATCTCCACCATGCAGGATCTGAACTTCAATGTGGAATTGCTGGACGAAGAGTTGGGTATTATCTCAGGGAAGAAGTTTGTCGAGATCGAAGACTCCATGGGTACGGACCCGTCCTACCTCTTCTATCGCCCGGACACTCTGCTGCTCCTCACGCGCAATATCCATGCATGGGGGCCATTTCGGTACCGCAGCAATCTCGTGCGCTTCACCGCCACAATCCGCAACCGCGGAGAGTCTCAACTCGTCGTCCGGACCAGCGCACAATTCTATCTGCAGGCCGTCGAAGAACCGGGCCCGTACCAACAATTCTTTCGCGCGCTGGAACAAGCGCTCTTCTTGCAGGGCCTTTCGGTGGAATAACCCGCACCCCGTCACTCCTCATTAGCGTCCAGCTCCCGAGGCCTCCTTCGCAGGCCTGGCCTCTTCATCCAACAGAATATCGTTTTACCCTTCCCATTCAGCTCGCAAGCTAGATCTCCTGCATGCGTACGAACTGGCGCGCGTCGACTAAATCCTTTCTGGTACAGAGCTGCTTCTCAAGCATCAGATGTTCCAGCGCCGCAATCCGAGCAGTCATCTCCGGCAACACGACATCAACTTGCTCGCGTAGGTCCTCCACGCGTCGGCTCAGCCTCGAATCCACGCGCTTCGTAACGGCTCCCTTCTTCGCCCGACCAACCGATCGACCTTGCGCCCGCTTCCGTTGAACAATCCTTTTGACTGACATGGTTCCCTCCAGATTGAGAATACTCTTCCACTCGGCTTTGCAGGGCTCGGTTGCCCTCCCATCTCCTCCCCCACGGTTCACCTTTCACCTTTTACGTTTGACGCTCCCCAAAGGCAAGGTGATTTCTTCAGAGGAAACCGGTATTCTTTAGCGCCGATGAGTATGTTGAGTGCTTATCGTCTCGCTTGGAACAAGAAAGGGAATCCATGAGTTCGATCGCGGACATCTCCCCATCGAGTCAATTTAGAACGCTTCTCATGTCAGAGCAGCTTGAATTCATCTGTGAAGCTCACAATGGCGTCAGTGCAAAAATCGTTCAAGAAGCCGGCTTTCGAGGCATTTGGGCCAGCGGCCTCTCCATTTCCGCGCAATTCGGCGTCCGTGACAACAACGAAGCCAGCTGGACCCAGGTCCTTGAGAACCTGGAATTCATGTCTGATGCGACCACGATTCCTATTCTCCTCGATGGCGACACAGGATACGGCAACTTCAATAACATGCAGCGACTTGTACGCAAACTGGAGCAACGCAAGATCGCCGCGGTCTGCATTGAGGACAAGCTCTTCCCCAAGACGAATAGCTTCATCAAGGGAGGCGCCCAACCCCTGGCAGACATGCAGGAGTTCTGCGGCAAGATCAAGGCAGGCAAAGACGCGCAGACTGATCCGGACTTTTGTCTTATTGCCAGAGTGGAAGCCTTCATCTGCGGATGGGGACTGACAGAAGCTTTGCGGCGCGCTGAAGCCTACCATCAAGCAGGCGCAGACGGTATTCTCATTCACAGCGCCCTGTCGGTGCCCGATGAAATCCTGGCATTCAAACAGGAATGGGGCAATCGATGCCCCGTCGTCATCGTGCCGACCAAATATTACGCTACGCCTACCGATATATTTCGGCAGCATGGATTTTCGATCGTGATCTGGGCCAATCACATGCTGCGAACTGCCGTAGCCGCCATGCAGAAAACCGCGCGGACCCTCAAGGAGCAGGAACATCTGCTCTCCATTGAAGACAAAGTTGCGCCGGTCTCCGAAATCTTTCGCCTGCAAAATGCCGAAGAACTGCAAGAAGCTGAAGACCGCTATCTTCCCAAAGGCGCCGAAAACACCTGTGCCGTCGTGCTCGCCGCATCCCGCGGCGATGAATTGGGGGAACTCACCGAGCAGCTGCCCAAGACGATGGTCAACATCCAGGGCGCACCGATCTTATCCCACATTGTTGACGCTTACAATGCAGTGGGAATCAAGGACATCGTGGTGGTCCGGGGGTATAAGAAAGAAGCCGTCAACCTTCCCAACCTGATATATGTCGATAACGAAGACTTTGCAGAAACCGGCGAGCTGGATTCTCTCTTGAAAGCTCTTCGGTCCCGAAAGGGGCCAGCTAACACCACGATCATTTCCTATGGAGACGTACTCTTCAACAAATATATTCCCCAGTCTCTCTGTCAGGAAGCTGAGGACTGTGTCATCTTCGTCGACAGCAACTGGAAGGAACAGACCAGCTATGCCCGCCTCGGCGGGTTTACCGAATGCACCATTCCCAATTCGAGAAAGGCGTTTAACGCCAAGATTTATCTCAAGCAATTGGGGAACAACATTCCCAAGGAATCCATCCACGGCGTCTGGATGGGGTTCCTTAAGGTCTCGCCCAGTGCAGCCGGCCACATCGCCGACATCATTGTGGAACTGCTGGCCAAGCCTGCCAACCGGAAAGCTGGCATTCCCCAACTGCTCCAAGAACTACTGAAACGACAATATCCCGTCCGCGTGCTCTATACAGTCGGGCATTGGCTGGATATCAACAGCATTGAGGATGTGGTCCAGGCAGGAAATTTCTAGTCGGGCGCCTTTCGTTTTTTTGGTTTATCTGGTTTCTTTGGTTCCGTTCTGGATGCCGCAGGAGTCTTACCCTCCATTGCCAGGCAGTTAGCATCTTATAGGGCCCCGGAAATTACACAGTCGGGTTCGTTTAGAGCGCTACTATGGACGAGCACTCCAAAGTTTCCACGCCAACCGAATCATTTAGTCATTCCCGTGCCAGAGTGTTGGCTGCCTTACTTGATGCACATCACACGACGTTCTATACCGTCGTGAGCGTGATCCAGGCGACCTGTTTCGGATTTTTAGTGTTGGTGTGCTTCGAAGAAGGTACTCACTATGGTACGTCCCAATGGTTACTTGCAGCCAACACGCTGATGATCATTGTCCTGGTCTGGAACGGGTTCGTGAGAGGTTTCATCGTCCTTTCGTACGTACCGAAGTTGGTCGACGGCATGATGCCGTTTGCTCTGGGCGCCGCGCCGTGCTTCGCGGCCTATTTCGCCGGACATGATGTACACAACTGGTATTGGAGCATCGCAGCGCTGTGCTTTATCGGCTGTATCGGATATGTCAACGCCGAGGTCAACGCCCGAATCAACCGAAAAGAAAACGCGCATATCATGGTATTTTATGGTCGGCAACTGCGGATGTTGCAGGTCTCCGCATTACTTATGGCTGCCCTTTGTGGAGGGATCGCCTATTGGGCTAGCTGGTCAAACGAGACCCTGACGTTGCTTTCATTCGTTTTCGCTGCCGGCTACGTGGTGGGGGACGAGGTGCTCTGGTTGCGGTTAGAGCGATTCGCGCGCCGCACCGACTGATGAGAATGGTGGTGACTGGTAACAACCTACCATGCGCATCAACGTGACAGGTAGAGATAGTCAGGGTGAGGATGACGTTGAGCCAGGCAATTGGACAGCCTCTAGACCGAAGAGTATGATGACGCATCGTATGATCCAGTAGACACGCTACATCATACCGATGGGGAGAACCGAGCCATGGCTTCGGTATTTTCCTACTACACGGCTCCCTTCGGCTCCTCCAGCGATCGAGAAGACCAGCTGACCCAGCCACCGCGTACAATTCACTGCCTCCACTCCCCTCACCATATTCTTGACTTCAGCTCGATGGTCAAACGCGTCCGCTTGCTCATCGCGACGATTGTGAACCCTCACATCCGCAACGCACCTCATCCCTTCATGGAACCGCGGCGAATGACGCCGACGTGTCCACGAGGAAACCAAGGAGGTTTCTATGACACCCTCCAACATGTTGCAACGAGGAATGCTCATGCTGGTGTTCGGCGTTGGCGTCGGCGGCTTCGTCGGGCCGAGTAGCGCGGCGACGGAAGGGACAGCCGTTAGTCTGCCCGTCGAAACCGTGGCGGACTATCTGTATGCCGTGATTGAAGCAGACCGTGAGGTGTACACCAAGCACGTTGTTGAACGGATGCAGATCAAAGGGGTGGTCGTTGCCTCGGAAAATTGGGAGGAAAAGAATACGCTGCCTCTCCCGGCTCAATTCCTGATCGAGTCGGGCCGTATCATGGCAAGGAAAGGCATCGGCATACAGTATCGATTGATCAGCCTCTGGCCGATCAACAAGCGGAATGTCGGCTCAAGCGAATTTGAAAAGATCGGCCTCGGGACTGTCCTCACTCATCCGACGAAACCCTATACCGGTTTTGTAAAGGAAGGCGGGGCCCGTTATTTCCAAGCCGTCTATCCGGACCTCGCTGTGGCCCAGGCGTGCATCGGCTGCCACAATTCCCATCCGGACAGCCCCAAACGGGACTTCAGGATCAATGATGTCATGGGAGCGATTGTGATCAGTATTCCAGTGAAATAGATATGACCAGTGCAACCGTCTGTGATATCGGGGTAAAACCCCTCTGGCGCCTGGTTACTGACCGAACTTGCGAAGCTGCTCCCGCGCTGCATTCACGATCGGCTGCGGCGCCTTGTCCAGGTTGCCGGCATCGAACAGCGGCTGCGGATCGTACTCGATGAGGAGTTGGGTAGTTTGCACCGAGGCGCCCGAACTTTTCGGCAACCAGGGTGACGCCATGTCGCGCACCACTCAGCGCTTTCGCGACATACTGTCATGAAAAAAGCGGGCAGATTCAGTCAGTTTCCGCCCCCTTCTGGTTAGGCTCGATAGGCCCTAGGCGTTACCCTAGTAAATTTCAACTACTCCTACGTATTTCCGAGCTGGCCATATGGCCAGCTGCCCCAAGGTGCCTATCTATGATATGGTTGACCTACCGATGAATTTTGGGAGGTACCATGGCCAAGATTCTGGTAATTGATGATGAGCAGAGCATCCGGAATCTTCTCGACACGCTACTCCGTCGAAAGGGCTATGACGTGGTACTCGCTGACAGTGGTCGGAAGGGCCTGGAGCTCTTTCGCCGAGAGCACCCGGATGTCGTTGTCCTTGATCTGAAAATGCCTGAGATGGATGGGCTCACGGTCTTGCGGCAGATCCACAGTCTCGAACCCGGAAAACCGGTGATCATTCTGACGGGAAACGGGACTGGGGAGGCGGAGCAGCAGGTCCGGGCACTTGGGGTGACTGAGTACGTCGAAAAAGAATTCTCAATGCACCTCCTGGGAGACTCTCTGAAGCGCCTTCTGAACCAGCCAAACCCTTCGACATAGCAGGGCCTCCATCGTTCTCGAATCGGTTACAACATCTTTTAACACATCAAAGTAAATCTCCGTTCTATTCTCATCATCAACGATAACGAACAGGTCCGTGCCTTCCTTCAGAGGGTGCTGGGTATATTGTCCCTGAGGCGCCCAATGGTCACGAAAGGCCTCGCCAATTCCTACAGATTCCCACCACTCTCGTGATCACAGACGTCTAACTAAGCTCTTGGGCACACATCGAACGATGAAGGAACCCGTCGCGATCCCGGAATTACTCCAAACCGCGCAGCAAGAGATACAGACGGTCTTGCCACTCATAAGAGATGGGCCACAAGGAGAGCAATGATTGACCTAGTGAGTTGCGCACTCGCTGGATATGTCGTCTAATTCCGGAACCGTTTCATTACCAGGAAACGCCGAGCGCAGGCCGTAAAACAAAGACACCTGACCCAGTCGTTTGTCCTTACCCCACCAAGCCCAGGATGTCGGACTCGCGGACGAGTACGAGTTCCTTACCGTCCAGCTCGACATCGGTTGTTCCGTATTTCTCGTAGAGGACCTGATCACCCGGTTTGAGGACCGTGGGCCTGAAGACCTTTTCCTCTTTCTTTTTGGGTTTACCACCCGGCTTCTTTTCCGGTGTTTCCCAGCGCCCCTTCCCCACGGCCAGGACCTTTCCTTCTACTGGTTTCTCTTTGGCCGTGTCTGGGATGAACAACCCCCCGGTGGTCTTGTCCTTGGCCTCCGATGGTTCGATCAACGCCCAATCCTGTAGCGGTTGCATTCCCATGGTGATCTCTCCTTCTGTGATTCAAGGGCCTGCGACAGGCTACGTCGTTCTGCAGATGGCGTCAACTCGCAGGGGGTGCAACCCGAGGCTTCACTCTCCTTCTGCGGAACCAGGCCGTTGAGGGTAGTCATCATTGGTTGCATCGAAGGACCGCCGTTCTGCTATCTTCTCCCTTGAGGGTGGCTAAAGGGTCTCCCACTGCGCGTGCCCAACGAGGGTCTTCCGAGACCGCGCGTTGCGCGAGCACAGGAGACCAGCAGGCTACCCGTAGTTTTCTCCTTTACCAGATGCTAAAACATATCTTCGATACCTCAAGAAGGCACTGCATATGGTGCCTTGAACTAGAGAAGGAACGTCTATGTCTTTGCCGATTGAGAAGTCGTTGTCCGATGAATTGGCGCGAGAAGTGGCTCGGCGGCGCACGTTTGCCATTATTTCGCATCCGGATGCGGGAAAAACTACGCTCACTGAGAAGATCCTCTTATACGCAGGCGCGGTACACCTCGCCGGGGCGGTGCAGGCTCGGTCGCATCAGCGGGCAGCGAAGTCGGACTGGATGGAGCTGGAGCAGGCGCGCGGGATTTCGATCACGTCCACCGCGCTGCAGTTCGATTATCAAGGTGTGCGGGTAAACCTGCTCGATACACCAGGCCACCAAGATTTCAGCGAAGATACCTACCGCACACTCATGGCGGTGGATAGCGCGGTCATGGTACTCGATTGCGCCAAGGGCATTGAGCCTCAGACCAAGAAGCTGTTCGCCGTCTGCCGCAAACGCAACATTCCGATCATGACCTTCATCAATAAGCTGGATCTGCCGGGACGCCATCCGTACGAACTTCTGGAGGAGATCGAGCAGACCTTGGGCATGACGGCGGTCCCATTCAACTGGCCCATCGGCGAAGGCTCCGGGTTTCAAGGGTTGTACAATCTTCAGGAGCCTCAAGTGTTGTTTTTTCAACGAACGTTGCATAACCAGCGCCGAGCACCGATGAGAGTGGAGACCTTCCCCCACCCGAGCCTGGCGGAGACGTTAGGAGAGGCCTATGGTCCGCTGCAGGAAGAGATCGCTCTGCTGAACGGAGCCGGCACGAAGTTCGATCGAGACCGCTTTCTCGCCGGGCAACTCACGCCGGTCTTCTTCGGAAGCGCGCTCACAAACTTCGGCGTCGAGCCCTTTCTGAATGGATTCCTTCAACTCGCCGCCCCGCCTGGCCCTCGCATGAGTTCGGAGGGGCTGGTGCAACCAACGGACGACAAGTTCTCCGGTTTCGTCTTCAAAATTCAGGCGAACATGGACCCGCAACATCGCGACAGAATGGCATTTTTGCGCATCGTATCGGGCCGCTTCGAGAAGGACATGATGGTCTATCATGCGCGGCTGGACCGGAAGATCCGAATGACGCGACCGCACCGCCTCTTCGGCCGTGACCGGGAGACGATTGAGGAGGCCTACCCGGGCGACGTCGTGGGGCTGGTGAACCCAGGCCTTTTCGCCATCGGAGATACGCTCTGCTCCGGCAGTCCCCGTTCCTTCGATGCGATTCCGCAATTTCCACCAGAGTGTTTCGGCGTGCTTCGAAGCCAGGACCTCACGAAGCAAAAGCAGTTCCAGAAAGGACTCCAACAACTCGAAGAAGAAGGAGTCATGCAGGTGTTTTATTCACCTGATCATGTGCGCCGGGAGCCGGTCTTGGCCGCCGTGGGAGAACTCCAGTTCGATGTCGTCGCCTCGCGCCTTAAGAGCGAATATGGAGTCAAGACCACCGTTGAGCGGATGCCTTTTGTCTTGGCCCGCTGGGTGAGCGGTGATCCCGACGTGATCGCCCGCATCTACTGGCCACAGGACACGCGCCGGCTCGTGGATCGGGACGGCCGCATGGTCATGCTCTTTGGTTCCGATCGTCTGCTTGCCTATTGCATGAAAGAATATGCCTCCATCAAGTTTCAGTTGCGGGAAGAGCTCGGAACATCACAAAGCTAGCCGGCCGGTACCCTTGTTTAGTCTGGTACAAGCAGATACACGAGATAAACCAAACAGACCAGAGCAGCCGGCAACTTCTCCTTCTTTCTTCTCTTCGTTGTCTTATCGCAGGCGAATGAATACAGTGGCTACCCCCTGAGAAAATCTATGTTTAACTCCGCGTCCTTCTGCCATCTCCTACAGTCTCTCTGCGCTTGACCGGCGGGCTTGCTCTCTTCGTCTCTCTTTTCTTGGCTTTTTGCTCTTATATCATACTGCCGCTGCTGCGGCACGCGACTTGCGCATGCGCGGTGTGAAGCGGTGAATGGTTTGCCTCTTCGATCTCTCCTCGGATGACGGAGGCAGTTCTGTAATCCGACAGAGACACCTGCACATGAGAAGTTGCCTTCTCTTGGAAAGGTGTGCTGCTGCGGGAGAGAAAACAAGGGAGTATTTGCATGAACTGGGCAAGAGCCATCACCTGTGTGCTCCTGTTGTGGTCGAGTACTGCGTGGGGCGCCACGTTGACGTGGAATGCCAACAGTGAATCGGACATGGCGGGATATCGCGTCTATCAATGCAGTCAGCTACCTTGCACCCAATCGTCTGCCAATGCGTCGCTTTTCGCTACGTTGGGAAAGGTGACGAGTTTCAATATAGGAACGCCGGCAGTGACTCAGTACTATTTCACTACGGCCTACGATTTTGCCAACAACGAGTCGGGCAACAGCAACTATGTGACCTTCACACCCGCAGGGTCTCCCCCGCCGCCCGCTCCCACTACGGGGGGAGTAAAACTGACGGTTGTCGGCACTCCCGCCACAAGCCCCTGGGGTGTGAACGCGACCACGACCAACACCCAGGATGTTATGGCCCATGTGCGCTTGGATGGCGTCTTGCAATATGTTGAAAACTCCGCGCCCTATGACTTCCATCCGGGTTTGTACGGCAAGGGTCCGCATACGGTAGAATTCGTGTTTTACCTGCAAAACACCACGTCCGAGATCGGACGGGCCAGTATCACCGTGATGGAAGGGAGCATAGCGACGTCTACCTCTACTACGGGAACGGTAAGTCTGAAGGTTATGGGTGATCCGGCCATAGGTCCCTGGGGGGTGACCGCGACCACGACCAACACCCAGGATGTCATGGCCCATGTGCGCTTGGATGGGGTCCTGAAATATGTTGAAAACTCCCTGCCCTATGACTTCTTTCAGGGTTTGTACGGCAAGGGTCCGCATACGGTAGAATTCGTGTTTTACCTGCAAAACACCACGTCCGAGATCGGACGGGCCAGCGTCACCGTGCAGGAAGGGCGCTAACCAGGGTATCTCCCCTGCCGCGCCCCCTCCTACTATTGAGGCAGTGAGTCTGACGATCGTAGGCAACTCGACCACAGGTCCGAAGCACAGGCCTCATCCCTCAATTGTTGTACCTGTAGGCAGAGGACTTCATCATCTATCCTCCCAAAAACGCTAGGATTTATTCAGTGATCTTCCACTTTGTCCTACAACCTCCCCGCACATCACCAACATTTCTATCTCTCCTCCTTTGATTTTCCAGGTTATTGTTCTGACCATCCTTCTTCTGCGACGGCACGCACCTTGCGTGGCTACCACAGTGCGGAGATAAAGGTTGTCCTCTTCGATCTCTCCTCGGATGAGGGAGTCAGTTCTGTAATCCGACGGAGGCACAGGCGTATGAGAAGTTGGCTTCCCTGGGAAGTGTGTGCCTGCAGCGGAAAGAAACCAAAGGAGCTTTTGCATGAACTTGGTAAGAGCAATCGCCGGTGTTCTTGTGTTGTGGTCGAGTACTGCGTGGGGCGCCATGTTGACGTGGAATGCCAACAATGAACCGGATCTAGCGGGATATCGTGTCTATCAATGCAGTCGGCAACCCTGCACGCGCGCGTCCGGCACAGCGTCTCCTCTGGCCACGCTGGGAAAGGTGACGAGTTTCAATATCGGAACGCCGGTCGTGATCCAGTACTACTTCATTACGGCTTATGACCATACCAATCGTGAGTCGGGCAGTAGCAACGTCGCGACCTTCATACCAGCCGGGTCTCCTCCTCCTCCTCCCTTGAAAGTCCCGCCTGCCCCCGGCGGCCTACGCATCGATTCCCTGGAATAAGATCTTCCTGGTGTTGAGACCGGGAACTCTATGTTGGAAGTTAGCCGAGCGAGACTGGCGGGATCAGTTCATCGGCTTGTTTGGTTCATGTGGTTTGTTTGTCTCGTTCAACCAAAGAAACCACATGACAGATCTACAAGAAAACTATTCTGCTGTCGCACTCCGCACGCCACGGTCAGAGGCGTGGGCATTGATGTGTATACCTAATAGGAGATATCGGCTGGCTTTCGCTTGCTTTTACCGAACACCGGTCTTGCTCGACCATGCTGTGTGCTACACTGCTGTGATTCCAAACAGGCCGATCAGTAAAACTCCGGTATGCCCCTAGAGCTTTTCGCAACCTGCTACCGACAGGGTCTTACCATAGCATGAAGGTCTATACCCCATCTGTCCTATCTATCATAGAGAGTCCGCAAATTGCGCCATGGCAAGCAGGAGGCGTCTTTCTCTCTCCAACCCTCAAGGTCGGATTCTTTGGATTCAACTTGTATACATAAGCGCGGTGGGCCGTTTAACCGCAGCGGCAATCGGCACTTTTCTTGCTTTTCCTCTTCTCTACTTTATGATTGACGCAGCCACACGCGGGACATTTCGCGATAGAACACCAGCAACTGGGATGAAACAACAGGCTCATATCGCTGCTACCCCTGACTCTGCCAGGGTTCCTCCTGGTCCCGAGCACACGACGCCTCTCATCTCGATCACGACAGACCGATTCCCTGTATGGATGAAGAGTCATCCCATCCGGTGGATTGTTTTTTTGACCGTCGTCATTACACTGGTGACGCTGCTCTGCCTGGGCTGGACTGCATATACCGTCCAGCGTGGATTAATCCAATCCAGCGGCCAGCGTTTGGTCCACGCGGCCACGAATGCCGCCGGCAAACTAGACATGATGATCCTGGAGCGGTATCGAGACATTCAATTGCTCTCCACTACTCCGATGGCCCAGGGTCAGAACCCTGAAGCCCTATCAGCATACCTCCGTGAATTGACGCACGCTTATCCGGCCTATCGATGGATTGGCGTTACCGACTCGCGTGGGAAAATTATCTCGACAACAGATCCGTCGAGCCCTTCTCTCAATCAGAGCCAACATCTCTGGTTTCAACAGGCACGTACCCTCACGGGCGCCAGGACTCTGGATGCGCAGGTGAGTGAGAAATCCGGAGGGACCTTGGCGATTACGATGATCGCCCCTCTGCGCAGTTCCGACGGGCAATTTCTTGGCGCGATTTCGGCGGTTGTGGACGTCCCCTCCTTAATGACCATCCTTGACGACACAGTACAGCAACTCAAGAATTCCGACTGGACAGAACCGTCGCATATTGAATATCAAGTCATCAACGAAAAGGGCCAGGTGATCGCCGACTCTACACAACGAGAAGAAGGCAACTTCAAACAGCTCGGCCTCCCTTCAGCAACGCTCGTGGGCATCCACGCACATGGCTTCATCGAAGAAACGCATGTTCGCCGCGGGACCTCCGTTATCACAGCCTACGCGCAAGTTCCCATCGCCCATGCCGACCCGGCCCAGCATTGGGGCATCTTGATTCGTGTAGACCAAAACAACATTCTTGCGCCCTTTCGGTCGTTTCTCTGGGAGTTGTCGGCACTGGCCATTCTGATTCTCCTTCCCTTGCTCGGTCTCGTGCTGGGAATGATCAAGACTCTTCACGAAGAATGGAACTCCACAAAGCGGGAGTTCCAGCGAGCAGCCGACGCAGAAACGGCGCTCAAAAGACGGACGGAGGCCCTTCATTCGTTGGTTGTGGCCGCACAGAAGTTGGCATCCCAGCAGGATCTTGACGAATTGTTGCACCAACTCCTCCATCTCGCGAAGGAGAACACCGGCGCGCGCTATGCAGCATTAGGTGTTTATGACGGCAACACGCGTGTGGCAATACAGTTTTTGACTGCCGGAAACGATGATGCAGCGGCTCGTGTCATTCGATTGCTTCCGTTCGAGCAGTTGTCGCGAAAACCTTTAGGACAAGGGGACAAGGCTCTCCGCCTGGCTCATCTCACACCACACTGGGACACTTTCGAATTACCCACAGATCGTTCCTCTCTGATATCATTTCTCGGCATTCCGATTCGATACCAGGGCCAGTTCTTCGGTCACCTTTCTCTTGCTAACAAAGTCATGCCGCACGGCCTCGCCGACGACTTCAGCGAACTGGACGAACAGGTTGTGCTGACCCTTGCATCTCAAGCGAGTACGGCAATTCAAAACCTGCAACTTCTCCGCGATTCCAAGGAGCAGGCCAGCCTCGATTCCTTAACGGGGCTGCTGAATCATTCGACCACGCTCACGGCTTTGGCGCAGGAACTCTTGCGGGCTGAACGAAACCATCAACCCCTTGCAGTCCTCATCGCCGACCTAGACCATTTCAAACAGGTCAACGATACCTATGGCCATCTCATAGGCGATGTCGTCCTTCGCGAAGCCGCAAAGCGCCTCCGTGAAGCCGCGCGCCGCTACGATCACGTGGGACGTATAGGCGGAGAAGAATTCTTGATTGTCGTTCCAAATTGCGATTTAGAGGCGTTACGAGAGTGCGGTGAACGCTTTCGGTCATCTATCAGCGATTGGCCGTTTTCTACGCCGAACGGCCCGCTTGTCGTTACAGTCAGCATCGGAGCGACAGTCTGGTCAGCCGAGCACCCATTGAGTTCGGATCTCTTGCGCAGGATGGCTGATTACGCTCTTTATCGCGTCAAAAGCCAAGGCAGGAACAGGGTAGATATCATCCCTCACCCACACACGCTAATACTAGAACAGCTGAAGAAAACCGGCTAACGCCTCACCTACCTTCCGAGTGCTTTCCTTATTTTCACTTACAGAGGGCGTAGCTAGGTTGCCCTTGACTGCGCGCATCGAGCAACCACCGCTTCACCGTGGGGGCTCTGCGAGCAAGAAGGGCACCTGGCTATGCCCTCCCCCCTCTTGGCTGCTCCAGAAACAACCGCACCGCTACCTTCTGTCCCTTGACCCTGGTCCGACTGAGGGTCTCGATGATCTCCCGGGCCAACACCTCCGGCACCTCCACCAGCGAGAATCGATCCATCACTTCGACGGCGCCGATCACATTCGAATGGAGTCCGGATTCGTTGGCAATCGCCCCGACGAGATCGCCCGGACGGATGCCGGCTTCACGGCCGGCGCCGATATACACCTTCGCCATCCCCGCCGTTCGTCCGCCACGACCAGGTGCGCTGAACGGTCTACCCTGTCCCTCTCGTGGCATCATGCCACTGGCCCGCCCGCGAGGATCTCCCATGGACCGCCGCGCCATCGATGGCCGCTCCGGCGGCCTACTCGATGCGGGCGGAATATCATGCTCCTTTCGCTCCCCACCCTGCATGCGAAAGACGAGTTTCAATGCCGCCGCCGCCACATCTGTCGGATCTCCCTTTTCGGCAAGCGCAGCGGCCACTGCCCGGAACAGGTCCAAGTCGCCGGCTGCGAGCACATCTTCAATCGCATTCTTGGTACGTGCAAGCCGTTTGGTGCGTAGGTCGGCGACGGTCGGTACCGGAGCCACGACAATTTTGGTTTTCGTCAGCTGCTCAACGTTCCACAAGAGCCGTTGTTCGCGGGGCTCAATCACGGTAATCGCCACCCCTTCACGTCCGGCCCGTCCGGTCCGTCCGATCCGATGGACATAGCCTTCCGGAGACATAGGCAGATCATAGTTCACCACATGCGAGACGGATGGAATGTCCAGCCCCCGCGCCGCCACATCGGTCGCGACGAGAAGTTCGGTCTGCCCGGATCGGAACGAATTCATCACGCGATCGCGCTGAGGCTGAGTCATCCCGCCATGGATCGCTTCGGCCTTGTGCCCACGGCCCGTCAGCATGGCCGTGAGTTCATCGACTTCGATACGCGTGCGGCAGAACACGAGCGCAGACTTTGGCGCCTCCATATCCAGAATACGGGCCAGAGCCGCCTCCTTGTGCGGCCGGGCAACGATATAGGCCGTTTGATGCACACGCGGAGCCGCGCCCGCCTTGAGCGGCTCCTTCGCAATCTTGATCTCAACCGGGTCCTTGAGGTGGCGCTTGGCGATGGAGGCGATCCGGATCGGCATGGTGGCCGAGAACAGCGCGGTCTGCCGCTCTTTGGGTGTCTGTTCTAGAATGGCGTCCAGATCCTCGGCAAATCCCATGTCGAGCATCTCATCGGCTTCATCCAGGACGACCGTCTGAATCGTTTTGAGTTGGAGCGTCTTGCGGTTGATATGGTCCAGCGCTCGTCCGGGTGTGGCGACCACGACGTCGACGCCGCGCTTGAGGGCATAGAGCTGCGGACCGATGGCCTGGCCTCCATAGACCGGGAGCACGGAGATCCTCAATTCTTTACCGTAGCGCGTGACGGATTCAGCAACCTGAATGGCCAGCTCTCTGGTCGGCACTAAGATGAGCACGGAGGGGCAGCGTCGCACCGAATGGGCAATACACTGAAGCAGCGGCAATGTGAATGCTGCTGTCTTGCCGGTCCCGGTCGCCGCTTGGCCCAAAAGATCGCGGCCTGCCAACAATGGCGGGATCGCCTCCCGTTGGATCGGCGTGGGCTCCTCATAGCCCAGCGTGTCGAGTGTCGTGAGCAGCGCTGCTTCCAGGCCCAGCGCGGCAAAGCCGGGAGAAAAACCCTTCGCCGGTGTTTCCTTAGATGGGTGCGTGGATTCGTGTTTCATCGAATGGATTGAAGATCTTTCTGTGATAGATGCGGGCCGTGTGATCGTCGGACGGCTGCTGAACAGCCGGTATACTACTGCGCTTCCACCAAGAAGAGATAGGAGGCCGGCAAAAAAGTCTCTCTACTCACCTGCCCAGCTCCGACCGCAGCAGGGAAAGTAGGCTGAGGTCGAGGTTAAGGTTAAGCATCGATCAGGCCCGTGCTTTCTCAACCTTAGCCTTAACCTTCCAACTCCTCACCTACTTTGGGCATAGGGTCGTTGGAAGCTTTCTATTGCGCGCGTCGAGCGAGCACATTCTTATCGTGCGCGCTCCGCGAGCAGGGAAAACTTCCAACAACCCTATGCCCCCTCACAATCCTTCGGCAGCTGGATCGGCCCCGCCCACTCCCCCTTAGCCAGCGTCACTTCTTGAAACCGCCATCCGGCCATTGAAACTGGCCGACCATATCGACTTGCACAACAAAGGGGTCCGCCTCGTGCTCCAGGCCACGAAACCAATACCAGCCGGCAGAAAGAGGCTTCTCACTGGTCCATTGATACTCGGTCATGCCTCCGTTTCCTTTTCGCCGCTCTCTCGACTCTGATACAGTCGGGCAGGGTGTTAAACCACCGTCGTTCGTGACGTGTCGTTCATCTCTCGTCGCAGCGCCGGTTGCGGTTGGTTCACGATAGACGCATCACGATTCTCGTGCGCCAAGAATGTCGAGGCTATCATGTCCACGCTTCCAATAGAAGATGTGCTGCCAACTCTCCGTCACACCCTGGCGGAGGGACGGAATGCGCTGCTGACTGCTGCGCCGGGCGCCGGAAAAACGACGCGTGTCCCGCTGGCCTTGCTCGATACCCCGTGGCTCGGCAGAAAGTCGCTCCTCATGTTGGAGCCACGCCGGCTCGCGGCCCGCGCCGCAGCCCATCGTATGGCATCGACGCTGGGTGAACCCGTCGGTGGAACGGTCGGCTATCGCATGAGGCTCGACACAAAGGTAGGGCCCAGGACCAGAATCGAAGTGGTCACGGAAGGCATCCTCGCTCGCCTGCTCCAGCAGGATCCTGCCCTCAGCGCATACGCAATCGTCGTCTTCGATGAATTTCACGAACGGAGCCTGCAGGCTGACACAGGCCTGGCCCTCTGTCTCGAATCGCAACGGCTCTTTCGTCCGGATCTTCGTCTGCTCGTGATGTCGGCCACGTTGGATTGTGGGCCGGTCTCGGATCTCTTGGGTCAGGCGCCGGTGATTGCCTGCGAGGGCCGGCTCTTTTCTGTCGAGACACGCTATCTCGATCAGCCGCTCTCCGGCCATCTGGATGTGGCAGTTGTACAATCGATCCGGCGCTCGCTCGCGCAAGACCAAGGCAGTCTCCTGGTCTTTCTGCCTGGCATGGCGGAGATTCGCCGCGTCGAACGAAAACTCCTGGATCTGAATCTGAGCTCCAACATCCTTATCGCACCGCTCCATGGCGACCTGCCACAAGAGGCACAGGACCGCGCGATTGCTCCCGCACAACCGGGCACGAGAAAGATCGTGCTGGCCACCTCGATTGCCGAGACCAGTTTGACGATCGACGGAGTGCGCGTTGTCATTGATGCCGGTCTCCTACGCGTGCCTCGGTTCGATCCGCGATCGGGACTCACCAGACTGGAAACCATTCGCGTCACCCAGGATTCTGCCGAGCAACGTCGTGGGCGGGCTGGTCGTCTTGAGCCGGGTGTCTGTTCGCGTCTGTGGACTTCTGCGGAGCACCAATCGCTGGCCCCGCGTCGCCCGCCGGAAATGCTCGACGCCGACCTGGCGCCCCTGCTGCTCGAATTGGCCATCTGGGGTACCGCGAACCCAGCCGAGTTGTCCTGGCTCACTCCCCCACCGGCTGGGACTCTGGCCCAAGCGAAGGAGCTGCTCGTCGGGCTCGGCGCGCTTACGGCAGAGGGACAAATCACCGCTCATGGTAGACAGATGGCCGAACTGCCGTTGCATCCACGTCTCGCGCACATGCTGATCGGTGCTGTGCCGTTACAGCTCACCAGCTTGGCCTGCGAACTGGCGGCGCTACTCAGCGAACGAGATATTCTGCGAGGGCCCTCCGGCTGGCGCAACACCGATCTGCGACTCCGCCTGGATGTTTTGCATGGAGCGCACGACCATGCAGCCGGTGCGACCGTCGACCGCGCCGCCTGTCAACGCGTCAAACGTACGGCCGACTTGTGGCAACGACAACTTCCGCGAATGGCTCGTTCGGATCGACAGGACAGCCTTGATGAGGTTGGTCTGTTGCTCGCACTCGCCTATCCGGACCGCATCGCGCAACGTCAACGCGGAAATGACGCACGCTATCTCATGGCCAATGGCCGTGGCGCTCTCTTTGCGAACCCCGATCCTCTCGGCTCAGAAGACTACCTGGTCATTGCCGACCTCGACGGCGGTGCGCAATGGGCCAGAATCGATCTGGCTGCTCCTATACAGCTTCGGGATCTTGAGACTCAGCATGCAGACAGGATTCAAGTGATAGATGAGGTATTGTGGGATGACACAGCGCAGATGGTTCGTGCGACAAGACAACGCCGATTAGGTTCGCTCGTCCTATCCGAGCAGGGGTTCTCTAAACCGGATCCTTCACACATTACCACCGCCCTGTTACAGGGCATTCGCCGGGCGGGACTCGACCGGCTGGCCTGGACTCCGGAGATTCGTCAGTGGCGGGCACGAGTGGCATTTCTGCGGAGGATTAAGGGACAGGAGTCGCGATGGCCGGATCTGTCGGACGAGGCGCTGCTGCGGACCCTCGACGATTGGGTGGCTCCCTACCTCACAGGAGTGACGACGCTCGACCGGGTAACACGGCTCGATCTTACCCAGCCATTGCACGCGCTCCTCTCCTGGGAACAGTCGCGCCAACTTGAACGTTGGGCCCCCACCCATCTGACAGTCCCGAGCGGATCAAACGTTCGCGTGGATTACGAGACGCTTGATCTGCCAATCCTGGCAGTGCGGTTGCAAGAAATGTTC